>Ga0334884_1005895_pt1 | contig 11395 bp, 13 predicted proteins | sample GraSluR1_MG_7_FD_207215 | JGI IMG/M metagenome (GOLD analysis project Ga0334884, IMG submission 207215) | Sludge microbial communities from methane-producing bioreactor in Wageningen University, Netherlands - Granular Sludge_12_05 R1 | ecosystem: Engineered > Bioreactor > Anaerobic >...
CACCGGTCTGCGCCTCGATGTCCTTTTCGATTTTGCCTAGAACCGGTTTCAAAGCGGCTGAACCCGCGCCGTCGGTACGGATAACGAGCGTTTCCCCGCCGATGGCAGCACAAGCCTCTGTGGCGATACGACGCATGACGTCGGCGTACGCCGGTATCGTATCAGGGCTATCAAGGACGGATGCGGCCTCTCCGAGTACCTTCTGCATCTGCCGCTCCTTTGCCTCGAGAACACGCTTGCGCGTATCAAGACGCGCCTGGGACAGGATGCGATTCTTTTCGGTCTGCGCTTCCTGCTTTCCCTTCTTGAGCATTTCCTCTCGCAAGGCGTTGGCTTCGTTCATGGCGCTGCTGACGATCTCCTGTACCTGGTTGTCACCGTAAGTCCGTATGTCCTGCGACTCAGATCGCGCATCGTTAAGGATCTTTTCGACGATTCGCCTTGTTCCTTCCTTTGTTGCCGACCTAATGTCGTACGCCACGCCGTTATCGGTATCCATGCGCCCACCTTATGCTACGCCGAACAGGATCATAAGGATAGACACCGCAAGGCCGAAGACGGCCGCAATCTCTGACATGGCGCCAAAGACGATGTTTTGCGTCAAAAGTGACGAATCCTTTGAGACGGCCCCGATACCGCCAGCACAGGTGATGCCCTGCCCAATGGCGGAAAGCCCCGATAGCCCTGCGGCAAGCCCGGCGCCGATGGCGACGAATCCCGCGGTCTCGGTTATTTCCGTAGACCCTCCCCCAAGAATGCCTGTGAAGTACAGGATGAGGAAGGAGACGATGAGCCCGTAGATAACCTGTGTCTGCGGCAAAAGCTCGAGCAATAGAGAGTTCCTAAAGTTATTCTTGTCTTCTGCGACAGATCCTGCTGCTGCAGCACCTGCGATTCCAATGCCAAGACCGGAACCGATGGCAGCTATTCCGATAGCAAGCCCGGCGCCTATCATGGCCAAAGATACACCATCCAAGGTTTTACCCCCTCTTTGATATTTTCGTATATGTTCGCTTTATCTGCAATGGCTCGAATTTCTTTCCATCAGCATTGTAAAAATAGCTGAAGAACTCCACGTAGTGAAGACGGAGCGAGTGCACGAACGCGCCAAGCCCGTTGATGGCCATGTTGAAGAGATGACCACCAAAGAACATGACAACACCAAGCACAACACCAATTTGGATGCCCCCAATCTTGATGCCCCACATCATGGATGCGAACAGATTCACCACCATGCCGATGCCGGCGGTGGAAAGCGCCATTGCCAGTAACCGTGCGTAGGAGAGCCAGTTGCCCATAAATCCGGGAAAGCTCATGAATCCGGTGATAAGACCTGCCATGCCGTCCCTGATACCGTTTACCATAATGATGATAAGGGAAAGGGCGATGGGAACGCCGGCCATGGCAGAAATCACCGTGGTTGACATGCCGAGGCCCATGGCCGCTGCGGCACCGACAATCCCGAACATGAGCAGAAGCCACGAAAGATTCTCGATGACGGCGCTAAGCATCGACACGTTCTTGTTGCGCTGGTAGAATCCCAGCAGATTTGATACGATGAGATGAACGATGCCTATGGCAAGCGAAAAGATGAGAATCTCCATCGCCCCGTAAAGGGGATCGACTATCTTGGGAAGATTCATATTAAGATAGTCCTCGCTTGTCACAAAATCGCCAAAGTAACTGCCAAAGGCTACACCGCACACCGCCGTGGCAATCCCCCCGTAGAAGAGGATAGATGCCACATCATGTACACCGCCCTCCTTTATCATGCGGGCGACCATGAATCCGATGACGGCAATGACGATGCCATAGACAAAGTCCGTCATCATGATGCCGAAAAAGAGCGTGAAGAAGATGGCAAAGAACTTTGTAGGGTCGATCTCCTTGTACCCGGGAAGACCATAGAGCTCGGTGAGCGATTCAAAGGGTTTGAAGAATCCGCTATTGCTGAGAAGAATGCTCGGTTCAACCTCCGGGTCCTTGACCTTGATGATGATACGCTCGAAGGGAAGCAAGCGGGACAGAATCTCCTTCTCCTTTTTTGCCGGAATGAATCCCTCGACGGCGATGACGGTCTTTGTTGCCGCCATCTTTCGGAAGGCATTGGATTTTTCTGCCTCTATCTCCAAGAGCTCCTTGACGATGCGAAGCTTCTTGTCCCACGCGCTGTGGAGCTCGAGAATACGGTCAACGCGCTCGCCGCGCTTTGCCACGAGTTCCTCGCGACGTGCACGAAGGGCGGGGATGACGTCCCGTGGCATGCCTGCAAGGTCTGGGACGGGGACACGCTTAATCGAAAAGCTCGAAAATACCATGTCTATGCTACGCTCACGCTCCCTGAGTGTGGCGATGAACACAAAATTCTTCCAAAACGAGACAGAACAATACCCATCCGTCGCAGAGCATACCGCCTTTGAGATGTCAACAGGATCCTGCTCATTGAGGCGGCCCACGACCTTGAGGGTCTTGTCTGTGGGGCGCATGAGCTGCATGTCCATCTCAACACCCTCTATGTCCTCCATGAAGCTGACATGCTCGTCAATGGAATCCATCTCCTCCTCGATGTCACCGATGTCGCGCTCGATGGCCTTTATCTGTGGATCGAGCTCGTGGATGATGGCCTCGGCCTGTACGATGAGCTCCTCTGCGCTGACAAACTCAATCTCCTCAGGTTCGATGGCCTTTCCCTTTATGGCTTCGATGAAGGAACCTTTGTTATCCGGGGCATAATGACCCAGGAAGTTGAGCATGCGGTCTAGTTGGATTGCCTTTGAAACGCTCTCCCTCGTGGCAGAAGGCACGGGGAAACGGGTACACTTCTCACATTCGATGACTTCAAGGCTCTCCAAGTCATACAGCTCATTGAGAATAAGGTCTTTGTCATCCTTGAGAATGAGCATCTCAAGCTTGCGCATCGGTGAGGGGGATATCATTCAATCACGCTCTTCACAACGGCGTCTACGGCCTGGGAGAACGAAGCCTCGGCCGTGGTCGCGATATCCTCGAGTTCCTTTTCACCATCCTGCACTATGATTCTTGACTCATTCTGCCCTTGTGAATAATAGAGCTGCTTTAATTTTTTAATTTCTGCTTCAGTTTGTTTAATGGTAGTAGAAAGAATATCATCCCGTTTCTTGTTGGCCTCTTCAACCATCCTCTTGAGTTCGCCCTTGGCGGATTCAACTATCGAAGCAGCCTGCTCTTCAGCGTTTTTTATTTCTAAAAGAGACTCTATCATAAAAGGTGCTCCCAAAAATGTTGGTAAGCAGGACTTGCATTCGAAAAATAAAAAGCTTTCGTACTATTAGATTACAACTTGACTGTAATATTCCTGGTACGATTTATTTCCCTATGTGACAGCCCAAGCGTACAGGCACCCATGACGTTGGATAGCCAATACGAAATGATACGGTCAATTAGGGTTACACCGACGGCAATTGAAGGTACCACACCAAACCCCGAGAAGAGAACGATCATGGCGCCGTCGGTCGTGCCAAATCCTCCCGGTGAAAACGGCACCATGCTCATGAACGAGGATACGACCGCAACCACCGCAAGCACGGTAAACGATATGGTAACACCGAAGGCAACAAAGACGAAGTAGGTGCGCAGTATCCAGAATCCCCAGATGGCCATGGAAAGCGCTGTTGAGAGGACGAGCTTCCGCCGGTCGTGGGCTATTTCACGGATGGTGTTGTGGAACAGCATAAGCGTATCGTCCACACGCTCTTCATAGGTTCCCACCTTATCGGGAAAGAAGCGCTTCAGGGTGCGCATGATGGCGTGCACAAATCGCTTTCCCTGCCGAAAGTTGAAGATAATATAAGATATTACGGCAAGAAGCACCGTTAGAAACAAGATGGCAACGATGAGCGTGACCAGGACGATGCGGTCAACCTCCCAGAAAAGGACCAGGCTAAAGACCCCAAAGTACCCAAGAAGAACATAGGGGAACGTATCGAATATCCGATCGGAAATGACGGTCGCAAAGACCTTGCCCGCATCGATACCGGTGAGCTTGGAAAGGAGATAGGCGCGCAGCGGTTCACCGCCGCCCTTGCCCGCGGGCGTGATGTTGTTGACAAAATTGCCCGAAAGAAGCGAAAGGAACAGCTGCCGATACGAGACCTCCACGTCGGGGTCCGTAATGATATGCTTCCATCTGATGCCCCCTATATATATAGATATAAGAGACATGGCGATGGCCACAAGAACGTAATACCCATTAGCACGCTTGAGTGCGGCGTACGCCTGGTCAAATCCCACATCCCGCACCAGCAGGAGGATGATGAGCAGACCAAAGCAGAATGCCGCCAGTGTCTTGAGTATCCTACCTCTTGTCATTCTCACGGGCTTTCCATCCCCTGAAGAGATTTAAAAAAGTATCCCTATATCCGAACCGTATCTCCTCAAGCGGCTCGTCATAAAAGTATATCCTAAGAGCCACCATAACGATGCCCAAAAACATGGGGCCGATGATGATGCCCACGGCACCGAAGGCAAACATGCCCCCAATAATGCCGAGAAGGACGATGGCGGGGTGGATATTGGCCGCCATGCCTGATATCCGCGGGCGAATGTACATCTCTGGGATAAAGGAAACGAAAAAGTACGTTGAAAGCAAGAACACGACGGCAAATCCCGTATCTCCCTGAAATAGATACCATGCAAAGAGAAGAATTTCGACAATCCATGGCCCGATGACCGGTATGAGGTCGAGTATGCCGGTCAGTATGCCGAGTAGGATCGCATTGGGGACCCCCAGGACGTAGAAAACGACAATGGCAATGATCCCCGTGAAAATGGCCTTGAAGATGTACCCTATGATAACGGCCTGGAAGATGATGTCCGTGCTTCTGAGAAAGTGGGAAAAGAGCCCCTTATGTTCAGGTGGCGTTATCTGGACAAGCCGGTCCATAACGCGGTCACCATCGCGAAGGAAGTAGAACGCAAGGACCGCTGCCAGGAGAATTTTGAAAAGGATGAGCGGAAGCGAGGTTGTTACATCTATTGCATAATCATAGACGCCCTGTGCCATCTGGCTGAACTTTTCTGAAAAGCGCTCTAGTGTTGAAGAGCTTACCGAGTCGATGTCCGTACCCAAGAAGCCAAAGAGAGAATCACGTATCTCTGTTATGAGCACATCCATGTTTGAGAAGGACTCCTCAACGATACGGATAAGATCGGAGGATCGAAACGTCGACACGAACTCGTTCGTGATGTATAGGCCGACGAAAATAAGGGGGAGGATGACAGCGGACATCGAAAGAAGGACGGCAATGCTTCCGTACCGCGTCCGGGGTTTAAGAGCAGACGACACCGGCCGGATGAGATAAGCAAGAGCAATTCCTATAACGATAGCGTCGAAGATGGGGAGAAGTGTACGATACGAAAAGTAGAGGATAACGGCAAATCCGCCCAGCGCAGCCAGTTCTAGCTTCCGTACCTCCATGCATCAACACCGGCTTATACGTCGACGGAGAGACCAAGCTTTTCCTGGAGCTCCTTGTACCTATTGCGTACGGTCACCTCAGTGACCTTGGCAACATCGGAGACATCGCGCTGTGTCCTGCGCTCACCCATCTCGATGGAGGCAATATAAAGCGCAGCTGCTGCTACACCCATAGGCCCCCTTCCCGATGTGAGGCCAAGCTTTATGGCCTCGTTAAGAATCTCAATGGCACGCTTTTGTACCGCTCCGGACAGTCCAAGCTCCGAGGCGAATCTCCCGATGTAATCCACAGGGTTCGTAGGGTTGATTTTTATATTAAGCTCCTTGATGACAAACCGGTAGCTGCGGCCAATCTCCTTCTTATCAACACGGGCGTGCTCGGCAATCTCTTCAAGCGTTCGGGGTACCCCGCGCTGCCTGCAGGCGGCATAGAGGCATGCCGCGGTGACAGACTCTATGGAACGGCCCCGAATAAGATTCTGCTCCACCGCCTTGCGGTAGATGATGGCAGCCGTCTCCCGTATGCCACGCGGGAGAGAAAGGTGCGAGGAGATACGGTCTAGTTCCGCCATGGCAAAGGCTAGGTTACGCTCCGCCGCATCGGATACGCGTATACGGCGCTGCCATTTCCTCAATCGGTAAATCTGTGCCCTGCTCGTGGGCGATATATCCTTTCCATGAACATCCTTGTTCCTCCAGTCAATAACGGTGGAGAGACCCTTGTCATGGATAGTATACGTCATGGGCGCACCGACCCTGCCGCGCTTATCGCGCTGGTCGCTGTCAAAGGCACGCCATTCCGGTCCCATGTCAAAGTACTTGTCTTTGAGCACAAGCCCGCATGTCATGCAGATAAGCTCGCCCCGGTCAAAATCACGCACCAGCTTGCTGCTGCCGCATTCGGGGCATGCCTGCTTGGTCTTCGTGACATCCTCATTCATTCCCTCACCTCACATACAGTACGGTTCCGCAAAAATTCATAGCCTTGGGAAAAAGCATGACCTTTGCATAGGGGGAATCAACGGGGCCAAAGATATCTACTATGCGTCCAATTTCGTTCATCTGCTTGTCTATCACAACTTTGCCCATATGCCGCGGCGTAATCTTTTCTCCGCGCACAACTACGGTCTTCCCAGAGATTGTGATAACTTCCCCTAATCGTGAAACCATTATATCTATATAACTATCACAATTCTTCTTTATAAAGATTGCGCAAAGTTTTTATATTAATTACATTATTTAATCAAAATAATGTATATAAAATGTCCACAGAAAAGTATATAAAACATTCGGACTAACGTATGGTACCTATTCCTCAGAGGGATCTATTGTGTCGCATCTACGACTTATTGTGCTTGATGTCCTCAAGCCGCATAAACCCATTCTTCCCGATTTTGCCGAACACCTTGCCACACTTGAGAACATACTTGGCGTCAACATGTCTGTTATCGAGATCGACCAGAAGACCGAAACGGTAAAAATATCCATTGAAGGCGTCAACCTTAGCTACGCTGCCATCCAACAGGAGATTGAGTCCCTCGGAGGGACCATACACTCCATTGACAAGGTTGCTGCAGGAAAAAAGATTATCGAGGAAGTGGACACTGCCCAGGATCGTTAGGTTCCCTTGATAACGGATCTCAGGAAGGAGACCCATGACGCAAGGCCCTCACCTTTCCGGCAGCTGGTGAGGATGACTGACGAGGACCCGCACGAAACGGCGTCCTTGTGCATCTTTTCTGCTGAAGCCCCGACATAGGGGGCTATGTCCACCTTGTTCACCACGGTCAAATCAGCAGTTTTGAAGATAACGGGGTGCTTGAGTACGATATCATCACCCTCAGAAACGGACACAACGACGACTTTGGCATGCTCGCCGAGGTCAAAGTCCGCAGGACAGATAAGATTGCCGACATTTTCGATGAAAAGCACGTCGAAAGATGCAAGGTCGACGTCCTCAAGCGCATGCTCCACAAAATGCGCGTCAAGATGGCACTCCTTTCCCGTGGATACGGGGATTACCGGAACGCCGTGACGAGCCATGCGCTCGCTGTCGTAGGAAGCAACGACATCGCCGGCAATGCAAGCGATGCGGTACTCGCCCTTGAGCATCTCGATGGCGTGTTCAATGAGACAGGTTTTTCCAGAGCCGATGGCTCCCATCACGTTAAAGACCGTGATGCCATGGCGGTCAAAAAGCTCCCTGTTTTCTGACGCAATGCGTCTGTTGATACGCAGGATATCCTGCCCCATTTTCACATCGGAGACCTTGTGCATGCAATCACTTCGTAATCTGGATGCTCTTAATGAGCATTTCCCTACCTTGGCATATAAACGTATGGGGGGAGCCGCAGTGGGCACAAGAGAAATCAGGGACAAGGTAATGGGACAGCTTGTCGTCAGGGTCGACCGATACCTCGCTAATAGCACCGCAGTCACGGCATTCGACCTTTCCGGGTGCGCCCTCGATAAGAATCTCAGCGCCTTCGGCAAGACTCCCCTCAAAAAAAGATGCAATCCAAAAGGATATCTGTTCCGTATTGATAAGGGAGAGCTCCCCAAAAATCAAGGTGACCGATGTGACCGCACGCGCGCCCTGGGCGCTCGCCTCCCCTAGGACGGCGTCTACCACCGACTGGGCAACTGTGACTTCGTGCATGCCTACCACATGGCACAACCTTTAAAATAATCTTTGTCTGAGCACCAGTATGGATATAAGTACGAAGGACGGTGCCGGTGGCAAGAAAATGCAATCGTTTCTGGAGGATATGGTGCTTTCCATCTTCGGGAACGGCACGGTCGGCGACGTCGGTCTTGGCGAGCTTGACGACGGGGCCTCCTTCGGGTCATACATTATCTCTACAGACGGTCACACGGTACGTCCCCTCTTCTTCAGGGGGGGCAATATAGGAAAGCTTGCCTCATGCGGCACGTACAACGACGTATCCGTCATGGGTGCCCGCCCCCTGCTCCTCACCTGTTCGTTCATCATACAAGCGGGATTCAAAAGGGACGACCTTTGTCGCATCATGCACTCCATGAAAGATGTGGCCAATGAGGTCGGCGCACCCATCGTCGCGGGCGATACGAAGGTCGTTGAAGACCCCATCGGCATGTACATTAGCACCACAGGCGTCGGGTCGTCATGGGAAGGCCTGACCCACAACAACAATATCATCAGCAATACGCGGACGCTACACTCGCAATTTATCACTGACGCCGGACTCCAACCAGGTGACAAGATAATCGTCTCGGGGACTATCGGCGACCACGGCATATCTCTTCTTGCCGAACGTGAAGAGATACCCCTCTCCGGGGGACTGTCTTCCGACGTGGCACCAGTATGGGACATTGTTCGAAGGGCGCTGGAAGAGGGAGGAGTCACCGCCATGAAAGACCCAACGAGAGGGGGATTGTCCGGTGCCCTCAACGAGATGGCCCATAAGTCTGGTGCAGGTATTCTAGTGGAGGAACGTTCCATACCCGTGCAGCCACAGACCCTCGCGGCAGCAGATATTCTCGGGATTAATCATCTCGATGTGGCTAACGAGGGAAAGGTCGTGATGGGGGTTATACAGGAGCACGCCGATGCAGTACTTGCGGCGATACGTTCTTCACCGTACGGTAGGAATGCAGCCATCATCGGAGAGGTGACCGAGGAACAACGTGTCTTCCTCAGGACGGCCATTGGTGCTCGACGGCTTCTCGACATGCCTGACGGGGATCCTGTGCCACGAGTATGCTAAGTTCAATAAAGATTGAACTCTATGGCATGATTTATATAGTACTATCACTGTTATATTCAACATGGATTCATATGATGAAATGTTCCATGTGGTGTCACTTTCTGACGACCGGGCAAAACTCTTAGCAATGGAACTAGCCAATGACAAGGGACGCATGGTCCTAGAAAAGATTTTTGAAGGCAAAAAATCGTCATCTGAAATCGCTAAGGAACTCGACATGGGCTTGCCCACCGTGCTCTTCCACATTGAGCGCCTCAAAGAAGCAGGCCTCATCAAGATCATTGATACGAATCTCTCTAAAAAATTCAGAGAGATTAAGTATTATGGCCCTTCGAAGCAAGCCATCCTCATTCTGCCTCCCTCGGCAGAAGGAATGGACATGCGCCCCCCCTCCTCTGTCAAGATATCAGGGAAGATTGCCGGTGCGGCATCGCTTGTTGGCGCGGGCATGGCAGCAATACTGCTCTCTGGCTTCTCAAAGAAAGTAGTACTGCCCCCCACAGAATCCCTTATCCTTTCCGCACCAGACGCCGTCCAAAAGACAGATTACGGAACAAGGGAAGTATCAGAAGTCGTGAGGCAGCTCCCCTCCTTGGGGGAAACTGCGGGCATCGTGGTGCTTTCGGCCGTTGTGGCCTTGGCCCTTGTGCTTGGAGTACGCCATCTGCTGGGATTGGCTAAAGCACGCCGGAATGGGGAGCCGCCAGAGTCGCAGGACCCGGCGGTATGATGCTTTCTTAATTCATATACCCGGCTTACGTATAAGGGCAGAACAATAGACTTCATGAAAGTCTCTGCGAAACGTATCAAGCTTGCCTATGTCCGCGATAGTCCTATGAACACGCCGGCAAGCGTAGCGGCGAATCCTACAAGAAGCCCTATGAGAAGCAGATTGTTCTGTGATTCCGGTTCAGGGCAGGGCGGGGGCGTGAGCAATTCCTCAATGGCATCGAAACTCAACGATATGAGCTCATTGCACATTTCGACCTCTTCGGGCATGCCTGCAAGGCTGTAATACCCCTTGGCGCGGGAAAGATAGTCTATGGCTGCCTCATAATCACCGGCATCGTGAAGGGACACCCCCTGGTCGTACGCTTCGTTGCCATGGTCCTCCATGGTGCGTTCGTCCGAGGGGACCACGGAAAACGTGACAGAACGCTGCTGAGTATACGATTTGTTTTTTGCATCCTTGAAGGTGACGGTGATAAGACCATTGTATTCACCGAGTTCGAGGGAAGAGGTGATGATGGCAACGGTGCCTGAAAGCGAATCCCCCGGCTCTAGACGCGTAACATTGTCTGAGATGTTTACCTGGCTTACAAGGCTCGGGGCGTTGCTCGTGAACGAGGCTGCGATTGATGACGCGAAGGAAGAACCGAGATTTCGCACGGAGAAGTTTATGATGAGCGTATTTCCCAGCATGGCCTCATTACTCGACGAAGCGGTGATGCTGAGCGCGGGGATGCCATGAATGACATTGAGAGATACGTAGATGGGTTCCTCCCGCCATGGGTCGCAACCCAGGTTGCATGTTCCCCTCTTACCCGTGAGAACCACAGGGATGAGATACGTACCCCCCGGCGCATCGGACCGGATGGAAAACGTGAGCACTGCCGTAGTGGATTCTCCCGGCCACAGCTCGGAGCCCTGGTGTGCGCTACCGGTGTAGCGAACGGGTACGCCTTCAGGTTCAAGAGGGGTAATACTGTCTGCCACGGTGGCAGAAAGGAGGTCGGTATCGATGAAAAGAAGTCCTCCCCACAGTTTCTCACCGGCGTTTGTTGATACGTTATTTATGGTGAATTGGAGTGAAACGGTGTCACCGACGGAAATAAGTGATGGAAACACGCCCGTGTTCGTAATATTCAACTCGAACTCGTCCGCACTGCCAAGGACGGGGGCAGGAAGGAGCACCAGCAGGGCAATAACGGCAACAAGCATCTTTCGCATGACTATGACACCTTACACACAAAACCGTCTTCTTCTTTAATAAGGTTTTCTAGATTGCGGGCGACGGCGTCCAGTGAACAACACATCCGGACCGGCACCAGAACGAAAGAGAACCTTTTTAAGAATGAGATTGCAAGCAGAAGGGGGTGAGATGATGGATACCAAATCGAAAAAAAACATCGCTCTCAGAAGCGGTCCCACCAAACTCAAAAAACGCAAGCAGGATAAAGTGTATCGGAAACAG
>Ga0334884_1005896_pt1 | contig 11391 bp, 9 predicted proteins | sample GraSluR1_MG_7_FD_207215 | JGI IMG/M metagenome (GOLD analysis project Ga0334884, IMG submission 207215) | Sludge microbial communities from methane-producing bioreactor in Wageningen University, Netherlands - Granular Sludge_12_05 R1 | ecosystem: Engineered > Bioreactor > Anaerobic > Unclassified...
AATGCTGTGGCAGGTTTTCAGCTTCAAAAAACGCTGGTGAATGTTGACGCCTTTAATGATTCTTTCTTTGAAGCAGTCACCAATGAAACCATCATATGTCGCTGCGAGAGAGTGACCTATGGCCAAATCAAAGCTTTGATAGATGACGGCATCACAGACATAAACCAGATCAAAGCCATTACGCGAGCAGGTATGGGCGCTTGCGGTGCAAAAACGTGCCATTCTCTGATTCAGCAAATCTTGCGTAGAGCCGGATATGCGCCTGAGGAATTTACCCTGAACACAACCCGACCTTTGTTCTTTGAAGTCGACTTCAAAACATTGGCAAACCAGGGAAAGGGGCAACCTGGTGACTGAGCGCAGTTATGATGTCATTATCATTGGCGCCGGTTCGGTCGGCACCCCGACTGCCTATTATCTGGCAAGAAAAGGTTTTTCGGTATTGGTCATTGATAAGAACGCCAGTGTTGGGCAGGGATCCAATAAAGCTGCCATCGGTGGGATTCGTGCGACCCATTCAAATCCAGCCAAAGTACACCTTTGCCTTGAAAGCCTGGAGGAATTTTATACTTGGCAACACACACACGGTGATGATATTGAGTGGATTCGGGGTGGTTATTCTTTTGTGGCTTACGATGAAGACACCAAAAATGAATTGCTGGTCGTTGTTGAACAGCAGAAACCTCTCCAAACTGGTCTGGTTTGGTTATCCGCACAAGAATTGTCCGAAGTGATTCCCGCACTCAACAGGCAAAACCTCCTTGGGGGAACCTATTCGCCCCAGGATGGCAGCGCTTCACCCCTAAAAGCAATCTACGCTTTTTATTCAGCCGCGCAAAAGAATAAGGCTCGATTTGTGTTTGATGAGAAGGTCGTCCAAATCACTCATCGCGGAGATTTTGAAGTTACCACAACGAAAGCCCAATACCACAGTCATTATCTTGTCAATGCCGCCGGCGCTTATGTGGCAGATATTGGAGGTTTCTTCAATGAACATTTGCCAGTCAGGCCAAATATGCACGAAGCCGGGGTTACTGAGCCTGTTCAACGATTCCTGAACCCGATGATTGTCGATATGCGCGCTGTAGGTAACAGTACCAATATCTATTTTTATCAGCACGCCACCGGCCAAATTTTATTTTGCCTGACCCCCTCACCACCCATCTGGGGCACAAAACAGGTGGAGACCTCACAATTCTTGCCCTTGTCAGCCCAAAGAATCCTTTCACTTATGCCCTCGCTGGAATTTGTGAAAGTACGCCGAACTTGGAGTGGTTTGTACCCGATGACACCTGACGGATCCCCTTTGCTTGGGTGGAGTCAAAAGGCCGATAATTACTTCATCGCTGCCGGCATGTGCGGGCAGGGATTTATGCTTGGGCCTGGTATCGGCAAATTGATTGCCAGAGTTCTCGCAGAGGACTCCACAAAAACAGACGAAACAATACTGGAACAACTCTCACCCTACCGGTCTTTTACCGGCGGAGAGTCGTTAGAGTAGAAAAAAACTGCCCTGATCGAAACGGACAGTTTTCATTCTTTATGGTCAAACCAATTAATCAAGAATTCTTTGCAACTCAAATAAAGCCAGATCAATTGGTTTCTTGTTGTTGCACACCTCTACCAGAGGGGTTGTAACGATTTCGCTTTTAATCATGCCTACCAGAACGCCTGTTTCCCCTCTTTCCAGGGCGGCAGTCGCCCCAGCCCCCAGACGGCTGGCGAGGGTTCTGTCATAAGCAGTCGGATTACCCCCGCGTTGGGTGTGCCCCAGGATGGAAATACGAATAGAGAAGCCCAGCCTCTCTTTATTGGCGGCAAAATAATCTTTTAATTGCTCTACGTTGTATTTTGCGCCTTCTGCCACCACAATAATGGCATGGGCTTTGCCCTTGTCATAGGCTTCTGAAATTTCTCTTGCCACATCTTCCGGCTCGAAATCCACTTCCGGTATCAATACTTTTTCAGCGCCGCCGGCAATGGCTGCCATAAGCGCTAAATAACCGCAATCGCGCCCCATCACCTCCACCAGAAATGCCCGTTGGTGCGATGAGGCGGTGATCTTTAATCGGTCAATCGCCTCAACGGCGATATTCAAGGCAGTATCAACGCCAATAGTGATATCAGAACCGTACAGGTCATTATCAATGGTGGATGCAACCCCAACAACAGGATAATCTAATTTCGATAGGGCGTATGAACCTGTTTGAGACCCATTACCCCCAATGACAACGAGACCATCAATGTCATGGCGATTGAGATTTCTGACTGCTTTACGTTGACCGTCCAGGGTTGTAAATTCCAAACATCTCGCGCTTCCCAGGATCGTTCCTCCTTGATGCATGATACCCCCCACATCACGAACACCCAAGGGTTGAAAGTTTTCCGAAATCAAACCCTGGTAACCATTGCGGACACCAACCATCTGCCACCCTTTGTGAATACCGGTGCGCACAACGCTGCGAATAGCAGCATTCATACCCGGAGCGTCACCGCCGCTTGTCAATACGCCCACTTTTTTGAATTGCATCGATCATCCTCCTGCTTCAGTCTGAATACCATCCACTAACCTCAATTATAACTGCTCTTTTTCATCTCCGGTTAATTATCTACCGCCCAGGACTTCGCAAATGAATAGAGTTTTGTTAATAGGGGTAAACCTCTGACAATTCGTCCGGATGCCGTTTTTTCAAAGTTTCCGCATGTACAACCCTGCCGGTATCTTCGAGTACTTTGATATAGTTCTTTAGCATACCCCTGGTATGGTAGGGTCCTCCTTCGCAAAGAACAGTGACCATAGGGTCAACATCTGAATCTGCGGTTACCATTTGCTCATGATGCCAATCCGCCAGGTATGCCATCGCTTGTTGCACCAATGCGGGTTTTTCCTTTGCCAGGTTGTTTTCTTCACGTGGATCATCTGTCAGGCAATACAGCATCACCTCATCAAAGTCCTTGTGACCATCATGGTAAGTGCGTAAGCAGATGTATTCTTTTCCATCATGGTCAAACCTCACTCCTCGTTGGCAAGCCCAGGCAGCCTGCGAGGTAACAACGTAGTCCCTGCCTGCTTCTTGTTGCTCTTTCATTTCCTTAGCAAAGCTGCAGCCATCCCATTTTTCCGGCACGCTGCCACCAGCAAGTTCAAGCACAGTAGCAGCCCAATCGAAATGCTGATGTAGTGCTTTGTCTACTCGTGGTTCATCAACAACCCCCGGCCATGAAATGATCAGAGGAACCCGACAGGTGATATCATCCGCTGACTGGTGGTCTCCCCACACATTCAATTCACCTTGGTTCTCACCATGATCAGAAGTGAGGACAATGGCAACATCATCAGCAATGCCTTTATCACGCAATTTTTCCAGCAAGTATCCCACATGTGTATCTGCGTAGCGAATACCCACATCATACCCATCAATCCAGCGTTTCACTTCTGCCATGCTTGACAAAGATGACATATTAATGCGTGGAAATGAATTTATCCATTTGAACAGTTCCGGAGATGGGTAATTATGGAGTTCCTGTGCGCTATGAGACCCGAAACCTTCAAAGCACCGTTGCCGCAATTCCTCCGTATACCACGGGTCAAGAGGTTCATCTTCAAACGGATTACCAAAGCCTTCCGGGGTTCGGTATGGGGTGTGAGGATCCCAATAATTTACATGTAAAAACCAGTTATCCTCTTCCGCATGTTCATCTAGCCAAGAAAGAGCGTGTGGCGTTACATTGTCAGCAATTTCCATACCGCCACCTCCACAGTTGAATACCTCGTTCCAGCCTGCATACCACCACCAGGCAGCGTGGCGTTCGCCAAACGTGCTCACAGTCGTAGTGTAATAGCCGGCTTTTCGCAAAGCCGAAGTAAAACTTGTCGCGTGATATCGGTCTCGAAATCCTCGAAAATGCCCCTCAACATGTGGGTCAGCCGCTGTTCCGCCATGCCCGACAACACCGGTATGGAAACCGGTCCTGCCGCTCCAAAGGGCGCTGCGTGAAGGCAGACAGGGCGCATCCGTGATGTAATTATTGGTGAATCGCACACCTCGTGCAGCGATGCTGTCAATGTTTGGGCTGGTGTTGCGATGGTAGCCATAACAGCCCAAGTGATCCGGCCTGAGTGTGTCAATGTCGATCATTAGGATTCTCATTTGATACTCCTTTGGTTGTCATTCTCCAATTATTGACATCACCTAGTATAATCTCAATATCGCCATTTCGTCACGGGAGAAAAGATGAAAAAAGACCTTTACACACCAAAAGAACGCTGGGAAATCGTTTTAAATGGCGGCTTGCCTGATCGTGTGCCGATGGATTATTGGGGCACGCCCGAAATTTCACAGAAGATCATGCGGTACTTTCAAACCGAGGATCGTTACGAGTTGGCGCGAAAATTACATATTGATCTTGCATACTCAGTTTATGCAACGTACGTTGGTCCCGAACCCCCGCCCGACCATGACATCTTCGGTATCCGTTACCGAACGGTCGATTACAGTGATGGGACTTATCGAGAAGCTTGCCACGCTCCCCTGGCAGAATATCTTTCGGTGGACGAAATCATAGAAAATTACCGATGGCCATCTGCAGATTGGTGGGACACTTCCAATGTGCTTGAACAAGTTGAGAGATTCGCTGACCAACCTTTAGTAGTTGGTGGTTCAGAACCCATGCTGCTTTACAAAAATTTACGGGGGGAAGCACAGGCAATGATGGATCTGGCGTTGCATCCGGATATTGCCCATTATTGCCTCGAAAAACTCTTTGATCTGGCATACCAGCAAACCTTGAGACTGTATGAAGCTTTGCCACAGGGAACCAATCCAACATACACTTATGTAGCAGAAGACCTCGGCGGACAAAAAAATCTCATGTATTCGCCCACACACATAAAAGAGTTTCTATTCCCCGGCATGAAAAGAATGATTGACCTCACGCACCAGATTGGCGCTAAGGTATTTCACCACGATGATGGCAATGTTAGCAAAATCCTGCCTGATCTTATCGAACTGGGCATCGATATACTCAACCCCATTCAATGGCGCGCTGATGGCATGGACCGCCAATGGTTGAAAGACACCTACGGGGATCAACTCGTCTTTCATGGGGCAGTAGACAATCAACATACACTGCCTTTTGGCACACCTGAGGATGTCGGGAATGAGGTAATTGAAAATATTGCCATACTGGGACGCAATGGAGGGTATATCCTGGCTCCCTGCCACAATATCCAATCAAACACCCCCATTGACAATATCATTGCACTCTACGAAACCGGATACGAAGCAGGATGGTACTGAGAAAAATAACCTCCGTGGACGGGCGTTATTTTCAAGAACTGTTATCTCATGCTCGCGCTTAGGCGCTTTAATCGCTTCATGACATCGTTGACACCTCGACCAAAAGTATCATGGAGGATTCTATACTCAGCAAACAATGCATCGTAGACTTGACTGGCTTCGTGATTTGGCACATACTCTTCTTCGGACAGTGTTGCCATAGCTCTACTCGCCTCAGCAATCGAGTCATATCCGCCGACTTCTGACCCGGCAGCCACGGCACCCATCAAAGCCGCACCCAGCGCCCCTGATTGTGACGTACCGATCACTTTGATCTCACGACCAGTGATATCCGCATAGATTTGCATGAGTAGTTCATTTTTCTTTGGCAACCCGCCAGCCGCTACGATTTCGGTAACCACCACACCATGTTGTTCCATAGTCTCGATTATCATGCGGGTGCCATAGGCAGTTGCTTCCATCAAGGCTCGATACATTTCTTCGGGTTTCGTCGCCAATGTCATCCCGATCATCATGCCAGTCAGGTCAACATCAACCAATACACTGCGGTTCCCGTTCCACCAATCCAAAGCTACCAGGCCTGACTCGCCTGGCTTAAGCAATTTTGCCTTCCGGGTCAGGAGTGCATGGATGCTAATCCCATTTATTTCTGCCTCATCCACATACTGCGCAGGCACACAATTGTCAACGAACCACATAAAATGATCACCGACACATGATTGCCCCGCTTCGTATCCAATCAATCCTGGCAAAATACCATCCTCAACATATCCGCAAATACCCGGCACCAATTTTTCATCTTCTGCGCACACCATATGGCAGTTGGAGGTGCCCATGATGATAACCATTTTGCCCGCATCAACCACCGTAGCGGCAGGCACCGAAACATGCGCGTCAACATTGGCAACGGCAACCGCCGTTCCCGGCAACAACCCGGTCCAGGCCGCCCCTTCCTTTGTCAGTTCACCAGCCTTGCTGCCAATCGGAAAAATGTCAGTGGACATCTTTTCTTCCACGATATTTTCAAGACGAGGATCAAGCAATTTAAAGAATTCTTTTGGCGGATATCCTTCCCGCTTTGACCACATCGCCTTATAGCCTGCCGTACACGAATTTCTTTTTTCTTTACCGGTGAGCTGCCAGATTACCCAATCTGCTGCCTCGATCAACCGATCAGCTGCTGTATAAACCTCAGGTGCTTCATCAAGAATCTGCATAGCTTTGGGGAAGAACCATTCTGAGCTGATCTTGCCGCCATACCGCTGCAAGAAGTCATAGCCATGCTCTTCAGCAATTTGGTTTAACCGATTCGCTTCTGGTTGTGCGGCATGATGTTTCCATAACTTCACCCAGGCATGGGGATAATGGCGCCATTCGTCCAAAAAACACAAGGGGGTGCCATCAGACTTTGTTGGCAGCATAGTGCACGCGGTGAAATCAATGCCGAGTCCAATAATATCTGCAGGATCAACGCCACTTTTTTTAATGATAGATGGAATAGTGACCTTGATTGTTTCAAGGTAATCGTTCGGGTCCTGCAATGCCCAGTCCGGTTCCAGTTGTATGGTGGTACCGGGGAGATATTCATCTATCACCCCATTGGCATAATCAAATACTGCCTTTGCCAATTCTTCGCCAGTATTGACATCAACCAGCAATGCCCTTCCCGATAATGTACCAAAATCAACGCCGATAGCATACTTACTCATGATCACTCCTTATCCTCGATTTTCCACAGGTTCAATGATAGTATAGTCTAATTCTAAAAGGAGTATGTCCTCTGTCAAGCAGATAATTCTGATACAATTTTGGCAGCAAAAGGAATCAGTAATGAAATACAAATCCATAGCAACCATTAAAACTACAGAGGCATTGCACACCAAATTGCGCAATTTAGGTATGGATCTTCCTTTTCCTCTTCTTGATGCGACGGAATCATCACCGCTGGCTGAGTCATTCACCTTGAAGAATGGGTTTGTGATTGGCAACCGTTTTTGCATCCATCCAATGGAAGGCTGGGACGGCACCTCTGATGGCAAACCCACCACTCATACAACACGCCGCTGGCGAAATTTTGGAGTCAGTGGAGCGAAATTAATCTGGGGTGGAGAAGCTGTAACTGTAAGCCATGCAGGCCGCGCCAATCCGAACCAACTATTAATCAACCAGGAAACAGCACCACATCTCCAGAAATTACTGCGAGAACTCATTGATTCCCATAAGCAAAATTATGGCACAACCGATGACCTCCTTGTGGGCCTGCAACTGACACATTCGGGGCGTTTTTCAAAACCCAACCGCTCTGACAAATTTGAGCCCAAGACACTCTACCGACACCCTTACTTAGAAGAGAAATTTCACACACAGCAATCAGCGCATATATTGAGTGATGAAGAAATTGAGGCAATCATTCAACAATTTATCCACGCTGCCATACTTGCAGAGCAAATTGGTTTTCAATTTGCCGATATAAAACATTGCCACGGATACCTCGGTCATGAATTTCTCTCAGCCAGAACAAGACCAGGACGATTTGGCGGCAGTTTCGCAAACAGAACTCGTTTCCTTCGGGAAATCGTCGCCGGTATCCGTCAACTTGCGCCCTCTCTTTCTATTGGTGTCAGGTTAAGCGCCTTTGATTTGATTGCTTTTTCTCCACATCCTGACACCAAAATCGGCTGCCCCGTGCAAACGAATGGCTATCTACAGCCTTTTGGTGCCGCCGAACAGGATTTTCTTCAGATTGATCTCACAGAAACCCGGCAATTCCTGCAACTATGTGAAGATCTTGGTATTCAATTAATCAACCTAACTGCTGGCAGCCCCTACTACAATCCTCACATCCAGCGCCCGGCTATGTTTCCCCCAAGCGATGGCTATAAACCGCCAGAAGACCCCATTTTAGGCGTTTTAAGGCAAATTGGGGTTACAGCCGCATTGAAGGCAGAATTTCCCAATTTGGCCATTGTAGGCACTGGATATAGCTACTTGCAGGAGTGGCTCCCAACGGTTGCTATATCGGCGGTTACTGCCAAGGCGGTGGATTTTGTTGGTTTGGGGCGTATGGTGCTTTCATACCCCGAATATCCATCAGTGATACTAAAAGACCAGAAACCAGACAAAAAAAGGCTTTGCCGTACTTTTTCAGATTGCACCACAGCACCAAGATGCGGATTGATTTCTGGGTGTTACCCGCTGGATCACTACTACAGAGATTCCCCCGAATTCGAAGAACTTCAAAAGTATAAACATGCCGATTGATTTATAATTATCGCAAAATGAGGAGGAAATGACATGAAGTTTAATTACAAAGAGACTACCAATGATTTGCAAACCAGAATTGACATACATACCAAATATGGGCAAAGAAACATTGATGAATGGATGCTGGAAGTTTTACCAATGCAACAGGGAATGCGCATTCTCGATATTGGTTGCGGCGCTGGCAAACAATGCTTTCTCTTCTATTATCATCTCGATGGCGATTGCGACATCATCGGCGGAGACGTTTCAGAAGAACTGTTAACCCAGGGGCAGCTGACAGCCGTTGAAAATGAAGTTGATATCACTTTCCAGGTGTTGGATTTCAACAAACCGTTCCCCTTCAATGACAACGAATTTGATTTAATTACCTGCTGCTTCGCCATCTACTATGCTGAGGATATGCCATTTACCATCAAAGAAATCCACCGGGTGCTCAAACCTGGCGGAACATTTTTTACCACAGGCCCATTGCCCGCCAATAAACAAATGTTCTACGACATCCTTACTGCTGCAACCGGCAAGGAAATCCCGCCCATGCCGGGTAGTTCACGCTTCGATTCTGAAATCATGAACACTGTCGAAGAAACTTTCCCATCTACCGAAATGTTGGTTTTCGAAAATCCGCTCGTTTTCGACGACAGCCCCAGACCATTCTTAGAATACACGAAAGCTTCAATTTCTGAAGACCGTAAGTTATGGAATAATCTGTTCGATGAAGAAGAAGATTTTGAAAAGGTGATTGATAAAATCACACAGGTTGCAGAAGAATGGTTTGAACGAGACGGAAAACTGGTCATGACAAAAGTTGTCGGCGGCATTATGGCCAAGAAATAATTGGATTACTAAACAAGAAAAACACCCCAAATTTGGGGCGTTTTTCTTGTTTAGTAATCCATGCCTATGTCATCAGTTAATGGACGGATATTAGGCGATTGGTAAGGAAACCAAAGGATACGATCAGGTACCATCCAACCATCAGTTAGATAAACATCTTGATTGAACTGAACCGCGACCAACTTGGCATCAACCTGCACCACGATACCCTCTAACCAGTCATGTACTCGATCTTCGCCGCGTTCATGATCACAAATGACTTCGACTGAGTCTCCAACAGAATAGTTGATTTCAGGTTCTGGTGGTCGAATAAATGAAACTGAAGCCATACGTTACGTTCTCCTGCGTTCCTACATATATACTTGTTAACAATAGCATCTCATTGTTAGAATTTCACTAGTATTGTGACAAACTCAATCGTCAACCTCAACCAACCTGTATTCTCTTTTCCCACGGCGAAGCACAAGATATTTTCCCTCTACCAGCATCGGCAAATCGATCAAAACTTTTTCGTCATCGATGCGGTTATTATTTATCGAAATTCCTCCATTTTTTATCAGGCGACGTGCTTCCCCTTTTGACGAACTCAAGCCAGTATCCATTATGAGATCGGTGACATAATAATCAGGAGTCAGCAGCTTGGATTTGGTAACTTTTGCTCTCGGTACATCTGAAAAGATGTCACTGATATCATCAGCATTCAAACCTTCGATATCACCACCAAAGAGAACCGCTGAAGCTCTTTCAGCCTTCGCCAAACCGCTTTCGCCGTGTATCATTTTCGTGACAGATACTGCCAGTTCCTTTTGAGGAATTCTGGCTTCTGGAGTTTGCTCCATTTCATGTTGTAACGAATCAATCTCTTCCTTCGACAGCCAGGTAAAGATTTTTAGATAGGAGACAACGTCACGATCGTCGACGTTATACCAGAATTGGTAGAATTTATAGGGTGAGGTTTTCTTTTCGTCCAGCCACACAGACTCACCAGAAGCCGTTTTCCCGAATTTCGTTCCATCCGCCCTGGTGATGAGAGGGTATGCCAGTGCATGGACTTTTTTCGCGTCCGCACGGCGATTCAACTCTATACCGGCGGTGATATTACCCCATTGGTCGCTACCCCCTGTTTGTAATGTGCAGCCATGTGTGCGCTGCAGATGCAGAAAATCATAGGCCTGAAGCAGCATATAGGAAAATTCTGTGTAAGAAATGCCTTGATCGCGTTCAGTACGGCTCTTAACAGAATCTTTTGCCATCATATAATTAACTGTAAAGTGTTTTCCTACCTCTCGCAAATAGTCAAACATGCTCAATGGTTGCAGCCAATCTATGTTATTGAGCAACTTGGCGGGGTTTGATTTGACCTCGAAGTCCAGCAACTTCGCCAATTGGGGTCGTAAATTCTCTGTGTTCGCATGAATTTCCTCAATGGATAATAACGGCCGTTCCGCCGATTTACCTGAAGGATCCCCAATCAAAGCAGTGCCCCCGCCCGCAAGAGCAATGGGTGTATGCCCCATGCGTTGAAAGCGCGCCAACGCCAACAGAGGAACCAGATTGCCGATATGGAGACTGTCACCTGTTGGGTCAAAACCGTTGTACAGGGTGACTCTCCTTGAATCTAAATAATCATCAACCCCTTCGGTTTCTTCTTGAATTAATCCGCGCCACCTTAATTCCGATAATATATCACTCATCCTACCTATACCTCACACCGAATTCCTCACTACGAGGTCTCTTAATAATACGGATTACACCACGTTGTGTCAATCACAATGACAGCATCAATCCCGCATAAAACAAGCCTGCCAAAAAATTGGCAGGCTTGTTTTATGTTACTACCTATCTATGCTTCAATAATAGTAATTCTCGTGACGAATTCTATCGCAGGATCCAGGCTGGCTTTCACCGAACAATATTTATTGGCAGATAAATCAACCGCTTTTTCAACCTTATCCCGGTCCAGTTCTTCACCTTTGAAAATGTATTCCATTTC
>Ga0334884_1005902_pt1 | contig 11377 bp, 7 predicted proteins | sample GraSluR1_MG_7_FD_207215 | JGI IMG/M metagenome (GOLD analysis project Ga0334884, IMG submission 207215) | Sludge microbial communities from methane-producing bioreactor in Wageningen University, Netherlands - Granular Sludge_12_05 R1 | ecosystem: Engineered > Bioreactor > Anaerobic > Unclassified...
CTTTTAGATAATACTGAATACGTAGGATTGCAATTTGATACAGGAAATCCATTTCGCAAAACTTCTCGGGAAAAGTCAGATCCGGAGAAAGTATCAGAATACCTTTCAGGGCTTGGTAATCGCTGGGTGTCGTCTCATTTAAAGACAATAGTTGAAATGGGAGGTGACGCTCAGCCTGTTCTTACCGACAGTCCCCTGAGTGTCAGGGATGTGATTGCTCTGATGGGGGAACAGGATGTTCTGTATGCAGCTCTTGAACTTGCTGCAGTTAATGATAAACAAAAGTGCTTTGAAAATCATAAAATCAGTATTCAGTTTCTGAAAGATATAGGTGTTTTAGAATGATAAAATTTACGTTCACCGGATATTAATCGTTTTACGATTGTGAAAATGTCTTCTCATTTAAATTCTCTACTGATATAATCTCTGATAGAAGCCGGTTTTTATTTCTGCCTTTAAGCTGGTAATCTATCTTTTCATAGTTAGTGTTTTTCTCATTTAATATTTCAGGGTTGAAATTGCTTATCTCCTATAGTAGTCAAATGAGGTTATCTTGTTTAATCCTTTTTACTGTTTTAGGCAGTATGAATATGTTAGCTCAGCATAAAACAGTCAATCGGGATAATTATCGGATTAAAATAAGCAAGGCAGGATTTGAAATAAAAGTTGATGGAATACTCGATGAAGAACCATGGTATTTAGCTGACCGAACAGGGCAATTCACACGTGCAACACCAGTTGATACTGGTTTTGCCAAAGCACAAACCGAAGCAATGATAACCTATGATGAATTGAATTTATATGTTGGAATTATCTGTTATGATCCTACACCCGGGAAAAGAATTGTAGAATCATTGCGCAGAGATTTTGTTATGGTAAGAAACGATAATTGTATGATATATATAGATCCTTATAATGATCAAACTAATGGATTTATTTTTGGTGTTTCTGCATATGGCTCACAGGTTGAAGGGTTACTTTTTAATACAACTTCATATTCATATACATTAGACAACAAATGGGAATCGGCAGTCAGAAACTATGATGACAAGTGGGTGGCGGAATTTCGAATTCCTTTCCGAAGTTTCCGCTATACTAGGGGAGAGAGTGAATGGGGAATTAACTTTAGCAGGGTTGACTTAAAAACAGCTGAAAAGTCCGTATGGGCGCCAGTCCCCCGTAATATGAATGCAAGCTCTCTTAATTATGCGGGAACACTTGTTTGGGACAACCCTTTGCAAAAAGCTGGTTTGAGTTTCTCGTTTATACCATACGTTATTGGAAAGGGTACTATTAACAAACAGGAGAGTAATGATATTATATGGAATAGTAATACCGGTTTTGATTCCAAAATGATTATATCCACTTCTGTTAACCTTGATATGACAATAAATCCGGACTATTCGCAGGTTGAAGAGGACAGACAAGTCACTAATCTTGATCGTTTCGAGCTATTTTTCCGGGAGCGCAGGCAATTTTTTCTTGATAACAATGACCTGTTTGCTAACCTGGGGAAATCGGATGTGCGACCATTTTTTTCAAGACGAATTGGCCTATATGTACCTGTTGTTGGGGGAGTCAGATTAAGCGGAAAAATTGGTAATTTCCTTAGAATAGGGCTGATGGATATGCAAACAAAATCAACTGAGGTAATTCCATCAAGTAATTTTGCAGCAGCTGTTTTACAGAGGCAGGTTTTCAGCAGGTCAAATATTGTCGGGTTCTTAATTAACAAACAAATTACAGAAAACAATAATGATACTATCTACTCTGGTCATAAATATAACAGAGTGGCAGGACTGGAATATAATCTTTCAAGTAAGAATAATTTGTGGACGGGTAAAGCTTTCTATCATCAGACTTTTTATCCAGGGTCTACGGCAAAGGCAGCAACAGCTCATGGAAGTGTTGTTTATTTAACAAGACCTCTCAGAGCAGAATTCGATATTTCCTGGGTAGGGAGTGATTATTTTGCTGAAGTTGGTTATATTAGAAGAAAGGGATATTTTGAGGTCTCACCCGGATTAAAATATTTCTTTTATCCGGCAAACAGCAAAATTCAAAGTCACGGTCCCGGGCTAAACTTAAATATAATATTTGATCCTGAATTGAACGTGACGGATAGAAGAACGCAGTTTATTTATTCAGTCAACTGGATAAGCAGAAGTCTGTTTTCAGTTGATGTAGTTGAAGAATTTGTAAAGCTTAGCAGACCATTTGATCCCACGAATACTGGTGGAGTTGAACTTCCTGAAGCAAGTGAATATTATTGGCGATCCGCCGGATTTAACTATTCTTCTGATCCCAGGGGAATATTATATCTCACACTTGATGGCAGATACGGCAAATATTATAATGGGGAAAAATTTAGTATCGGAGGTTCCATTAATTACAGGATACAACGTTACGGAAATATTTCTATTACATCTGACTATAACAGTATATCTTTGCCTAATCCATACAGTTGTGCCAAATTGTTCTTATTTGGTCCAAAAATTGATCTGACTTTTACCGACAAATTATTCCTTACAACTTACATACAATACAACAACCAAATCGACAACGTAAATTTGAACGTTCGTTTTCAATGGCGCTTTGCTCCTGTTTCTGACTTATTTATCATTTATACCGGGAACTCATATTCAGAGAACTTTGTAAATAAGAATAGAGGATTTGCAATAAAAATCAATTACTGGTTAAATTAGCTGAATATTCAAATCTGACATAATCTAAAGTCCGTGAGAGTAAAGTTTAATAAACTCCACTTTATAAATACATAATGTAAATGGTTAAAAGATGAAGCGAAGAGATTTTATCAAAACTACTACGGTTGGGGGTGCCTGTGCCGTTGTCGGACAAACCATATTCAGCGATTTGTTACAATCGGATGAAGCGACATGGGCAAATCGTCCTTTAAGATGGGCTCAACTTGCATTTGTGGAGAATGACCCTCTTCACTGTGACCCGGATTTTTGGCTTGATTATTTCAAAAAAATCCATATCGAGGGAGCTCTCCTAAGTGCAGGTGGTGTTGTCGCTTTCTATCCTACAGAGATCCCCCTTCATCACAGAAGCGATTACCTTGGCAATTCTGATTTGTTGGGTTATATGATTGAGGGGTGCCGTAAACAAAATATTACAGTATGTGTCAGAACGGATCCGCATGCGGTAAGGCAGAATGTATATAATGCACATCCCGACTGGATTGCCGTAACTGAAGATGGTCAAAAACGGCGTCACTGGGCAAATCCTGACCTTTGGGTTACTTGCGGTCTAGGGCCATACAATTTTGACTTCATGACGACTATACACATAGAGATTATGGAGAAGTATCAACCTGAAGGGATATTCTCTAATAGGTGGAGCGGTCATGGCACTTGTTATTGTGAACATTGTGTTAAAAATTTTAGAGAGTTTTCGGGAGGAATGGAACTGCCCGGAAGTGGAGGCACAAGGCAGGGTGGCCCAGAACCTGTATCTGAACAGGTATCTTTAAATGCCGCCAATGTTGCAGCAAAATATAGAGAATGGAGAATTGCCCGACTAAAAGATCTCTGGTTCCTGTGGGATGCTGAAATTCGCAGGATTAAACCTACTTCAAGATTTATTCCGAACGGATTTCCTGACAGAAAGATCATAGGTCAGCATTCAGATATTTTCTTTGTCGACAGGCAGGGAAGATCGAGTGCAATTCCTCCATGGAACAGCGGCAGGGGAGCCAAGGAACTTAGAGCCGGAGGTATGGGAGTAAAACCGCTGATCCATATTTTCAGTGTGGGTTTGGAGGCGCCTCCCCGTTGGAAAGATTCAGTCAATACCGATGCTGAGCTGCGAATATGGGCCGCTGACGGGATAGCTAACGGCATGCTGCCCTGTTTTGTAAAGTTTAATGCCACTCCAATCGATATGCGCTGGTTTAAAACCATGGAGAAGATTTACGAAGGTCATTACAGGAGCGCTCGCTATCTCCGTAATACTGAGCCTATGGCAAGAGTGGCAGTAGTACTGCCGGAACAGACTTCATCTGTTTCCGCGGGACAGTCAAACGCATGGCAGCAGGACAGCGGATACCATATGCAGGGAATGTACCATGTACTCGTTGAGGGACATGTGCCTTTTGAAATGATTAATGCAGATGTGCTTGATGATGAACACCTGAACCCCTTTAAATTACTGATTCTTCCTAATGTTACAAGATTGTCCGATCAGCAGTGTGATCAGATAAAGAGGTTCGTTGAAAAAGGGGGAAGTCTCGTTGCTACTTTTGAGAGCTCATTATACAACGTGACAGGGAACCCAAGAAAAAACTTTGGCCTCAGTGATCTGTTCGGGGTTACGTATGATGGTAGTGTTGAGGGGCCTATGCAGAATAGTTATTTGAGACTGAGAAATGATCCTTCAACCGGGAAATTTCATCCGGTTCTTGAAAGCCTGGAAGATGCCGGACGGATAATCAACGGAATATATCGGCTTAGAGTAACACCACAAGGATCATTCCCGAGTCCGGTTACTCTGGTCCCAACATACCCCGATTTGCCGATGGAAGACGTTTACACCAGGATTCCCGATCCGGACACCCGTGAGCTTTATTTAAGAGATTTAGGGGAAAGCAGAATTGCATATTTCCCATGGGACATAGACAGGTCATTCTGGCAATATTTGACGGATGATCATGGTAAGCTTCTCAACAATACAATCAGATGGGCATTAAGCGAAGAACCGATCGTAACAGTTAAGGGCCCCGGATTGATAGAAACCACTGTCTGGAGGCAAAAAAGTTCAATGGCTGTACACCTGGTAAATATGACCAATCCGATGATGATGAAGGGACCTTTCCGGGAACTGATTCCGGTAGATGCTGAGGTGAGTATTAAGATACCGGAGAAAGTAAAGCTTACCGGTGTCAGTCTGCCAATGAGAGATAAGAAACCTCATTATACCTTTAAGAATGGTTCTGTTACAATGAAAGTGACACAAATCTATGACCATGAGATAATTGGTTTGGATCTGACATAAGCAACCGGCACAAGCAATAATCTCCAAAACCTAACAACAAAGTAGAGTTAAAAGAAAAACAAATCGAGGCCGGATGAATTGAATACGTTGTTCATCAAAAAAGTGATTTCGAAATAATGCTATTCTTATGACAGGGAATGAATAACTTTGTTATAATCTTAATGTAACATTCCAGTGCTGATTATTCTTTCATTATCGGGCATTCCCTGATCTGCCATTTTTTATACCCATTTAATTTTTCTCTTATCGCATCATCATACATTTCAATAATGCCGTTGAATAATGAAATGGAAGGTATGGTGTACTCCGGTTTGGCACTGTTAACGGTGGGCGAATTAAGAGACCATCCGATTTCGTGGATACCTGCACTTCCGTTTTCTGCCGGATAGGATAGGTAGTAGAATTGACGGGTATATCTCAACATAAAGTTTTCCAGTCCTAAAGGCCCCCCTGAAGTATGAAACATATCGAATAACCCATAAACCACATCGTACCCGTCTTCACCCATCACTAATTTTGACGGGTATTTTGCCCTGATTTCAGAGACATAGCTGACCAATCCTTCATAAGGAGAATAATCGGGACAGTTGTCCCAGCGCAGGGTGCCATCGAGAAAAACGCCGTCAACGTCATAATCTTCAAACAGTTCAGCCGTTTTTTCGATCATGTATTGCCTGTATCCGGGATGACCAAAATTCATTATCAATCCCATGGTTTCAATTGCAAGATCGCTGTTCCAGTCGAGCCAGTTTTGTATTTGTGGATATCCATCGGAGCCTTTTAAAGATGCATCAATCATATCGTGTTTTTTCAGAAAATCGAAAGTCGCAAGATTTGGCCCGCCAAACATTAATACCACTTTAACACCAAGCTTATGTGCACGGTCAACAAAATGCTTTAATCTTTCAGCTCCCCCCATCCTTTCATCAGGCTGGTGTTCAGGATAGGTGCAATAATACCTTCCGTCCCAGGCTGGTAAAAATGCCATAATATTATTGCCATCAATTGTCTGGCATAACCATTCAAGCTGGTCGCCCATTTGCTCGTACGTGTTAAACACATGGCCGGTCCAATGAATTCCGTGGAAAAAAGCAACCAGTTTCAATTCATCTATCCATTTGGTATCGGCTTTTTTGCTGTAAGGGATTAAATTGAAGTTCTGCTCCAAGTCCTTGCACCTTTCTTTTACAACAGATAGTCGTGTTTGACCGGAACCGATAATCCATTCGGGAGATTCAATTGAATTTGACAGTTTTCGGGTATCTTCATCATGACTCAAAAGAATAACCGGTTCTTTGCTTAAATGGTCATAAGAACAAGCGAACCCCTTTCGACGCAGCTTTTTGTCTTTGGAAAGGACAAACCACTCTTCTCCTGGCGTGGTGATAAATACAAGTGGCATGGTTGCGCTCCTGGAAGGATAACTGACCATTATACCCGCATTATTGGTAAATTCTTTTACACCCCTGGCCTGAGGGTATTCGGAAACAAATGATTTTACCTCTATCCCTTTTATCAGAACCAGTATGGTTTTGCACGTTTCTGTCGGATGACTGGCGCTGACTTTAACGGATAAACGTGAATTACCAAGGTTTGTAATTTTAAGTTCGATCTTGCCCGGTGTTTTTAACTGACCACCTGCTGCTGATAAAACATCGCAGCTTAGCGTTAACTCATCTGCAGATGTTTTTTCTATGTGGAGACTTCTTGGATCAGGACAATAAATATTGTTTACGGTTGATAAACGAACAGCGAAACGAAGATTATCAAACTCCACGTACGGATCCTTAAAATCATATCCGATTGGCCCGAACTGGGCAACTGCATTTCCGGCAAAAGTAAGAAGTACAAACAGAATCAGTAACAGCTTATTTCTTTTCATGATTTAAAAATAATTATTTGTTATTTTACTGTTTATCAATTAAATTATGATACGGTATGATGCCTTTGGGATTGTTAAAATAGTAAGGAAAATCATCCCAGATTGATTTTCCGGTCACAGCACGTGGGTCGCCGGTTTTGGTAAGATACTTATCAAGAACCTTTGCCAGGCGTTTCTTATCTTTTTGGTAATCTTTATTTGAAATGAGATTTGTAAGACAAGTAGGATCGTTAACGATATCATATAATTCTTCATAAGGGCGTTTTGCCGAGGCAAGATCAAACAGTGCTTTAACGGCGTCTTCTTCACGATGATCGAGCAGATAGTTAAGGCTTGGTGACCTGTCTATGTCTCCATAAACCCATCCGTGTGCCGATTTCACATCGGGTGCCCCGGCAGGCCAACGGTCAGGTTCAAGGTTCCGGATATAAAGAAACCGGTAATCACGCACCGATCTTTGTGGATAAGGCAAATCGCCCTCACGACAAACAGTGTGCCGCTCTTTCCCTGCGAATACATATTTACGGCTTTTATCAACATGCCCGGAAGATGTGGAATTAAAGATTTTCAAAAGGCTTTTACCCGTCATCTCTTCCGGCACCTTAACACCGGCACATTTTAGCAGCGTCGGGGCAAGGTCGGTAAGACTAACCAGGTCATCAACGATTCTCCCCCCCTTCTGTATTCCTTGTGGCCAGCTTATAGCCAGTGGCATATGGATCCCATATTCATAAAGGTTATTCTTGGCTGCCGGGAAAGCCATACCATTATCGCTTGTGAAAATGATGATGGTATTATTGAGCTGGTTACTTTCTGACAACATCTGCATCATTTTCTCCAGATTTTGGTCTACCCATTTTATTTCAAATAAATAATCTGCAATATCGTTTCTTACTTCCGGGACGTCAGGCAGGAAACCTGGTACCTCAATTTTGTCAAGATCAATACCATGCCTGACACCAGAATTTTCTTCAAAGGCACGATGTGGTTCAGAACTGCCGAACCAGAAAAAAAATGGTTTGTCTTCAGGGCATTCATCCAGGAAATCGGCAAAATTGGCAGCGTAATCATTGTTAACGATTCCTTTTGCAGGAGGTTGAATTTTTTGTTCGTTGTATCCTTTACCAAGTGGATAATCTTTCCATCCATGAACCTTAAAATCGTTGGGCTCCCATCCTTTCTGGGTATAACCAATAGAATATCCATTATCCCTGAGCAACAAGGGGAAACTCATTTTTTCCAACTCTTTTGGCACCGCACTGAACAGTTGAGCTGCTTCGCTCAGTCTCCACATTTCCTGACCGGTAAGAATTGATCCCCGCGAAGGTGAGCATGAGGGAGCAGCACAGAAAGCATTTCTGAAATATATTCCTTCGCTTGAGATCTTGTCAAATGCAGGAGTCTCTATTGCTTTTTCACCAGCAAAAGAAGTGTGCACCCAACTTTGATCGTCTGTAATACAAATCAGGATATTGGGCCGTTTTTCTTTTGCCGGTTGACCACTAACAGAGCTGAATGGTAACAAGACGGATAATATTTCTATTATTAGTTCTTTATCCATGATATTATGCTTTTTATGGTTATACAGTCTTAAGCTCATCCAACAGGGGAGGTAATATTATGTCATAGGGTGTTGCCCTTGTAATGTCACTAAAGATGATCGCAACTTGTGAATCCGGCTTTATCAATTCATTCAATGCTTTACTGTTGAATGGCTGCCGAAGAGCCTGGGTGATTGCCATTCTCTGATCCTTGATGCCTTCAACCCATCTTGGATTAATCACATCAATGTTATAGCTGTCAGATAAATCAATAGAATGTCCAGCCTTACCATATTGCAGATTAATAATCATCTCAGTATTACTTACAGCAGGAGTTACAGAAAAACATATTTACAGATAATAAGAATAGATTCTGGTCATAATTCTCATAATTCCGGCAATCATAAAAATACACATAATCCCCAATTAGTGTATTACTAATTGACCCTGCAATAAAAATCTTAAATAGCGAAAGATTAATACATTTCTTATAATACATTACATTTGGAAAAATATTGGATTAAATTATTCAGTTTCTTATTGTATAGTTATTTCTATTTTTTTTTTTTTGATAAGAACTAATTAATTCTGGGATTACCCATCATGAAAATCTCAATTTACACCAGATTTGTTTATCACAAGATCACTCATATATTATTATTTATAAAAGTCATTTTACCAAATTGTAAAACTGAATCTGCCAATTTTTCTGAATCTGCTCTCTCCCAGTTATCCGATACCATCAGATATTTATCTGAGCCCGAAGGCCACCTTCAGGGCATGATAACTGTTTATGACACTTTCCACTTCTGGTCGCACACAACGCAGGTAGTAAGGACCGACCTTAATGGCAATATGCTGAAAACTATTGATGTACCGACACGCTATGGCGATCTGGCATATTATAACAGGAAGGCAGTAAAATTGTCTCTGCCTTCAAATTAATTGCATTCAATATCAAGACATTTTTAAAACATTCTGACTATGAATCCATACACCATTACCAGCCTTGCAGGAATCGCGACAATGGCTCTTGCCGGATGTACAGGCAGAAGTGATACTCCCGTAAGAAAGCCGAACATTGTCTTTATCTTCGCCGACGATCTGGGCTACAACGATCTGGGATGCTACGGGCAGAGGATTATCGAAACCCCTAACATAGATGCGCTTGCGCAAAACGGGATCAGGTTTACACAGTATTACACCGGCTCCCCGGTAAGCGCTCCTTCGAGATGTATTCTGCTTACAGGGAAACACTCAGGACATGCATTCATACGTGGCAACCATGAGTGGTCCGAAAGGGGTGAGGTCTGGGACTATTATAAAATGGAAGAGGATCCCTCGCTGGAGGGCCAGTACCCGATACCTGCTGAGTCTGTTACTTTCAGTAAAATGCTTCAGGAACAGGGATATACAACTGCCTGCATTGGTAAATGGGGTCTGGGAGCACCATTCACCGACGGAGTTCCCAATAAACAGGGATTTGACCTGTTCTTCGGATATAACTGCCAGCGCCAGGCCCATACGTATTACCCCGGACACCTTTGGAGAAATGACAAAATAGTAAAACTGAACAATCCTTTCGTGGTTCCAAGAACAACTGAACTTGACGGGGATGGTGATCCCAATAAAAACGAAAGTTACGCAAGATACAATCTCAACGATTATGCCCCCGCACTGATGCTCGATGAGACCCTCGGTTTTATAAGATCAGTAAAAGATCAACCTTTCTTTCTCCATTTCACTACTGTAATACCTCATGTGCCCCTTCAGGCTCCGAAGGAGTGGGTTGAAAAATACAGGGTGAAGATCGGGGAAGAAGAACCTTACCTTGGTGAAAGAGGCTATTTCCCGTGTCAGTATCCGATGGCCACGTATGCCGCTATGATAGGGTATCTTGACCATCAGGTCGGGCAGATAGTGGAGGAGCTGAAGAAACAGGGTATGTATGAAAATACCATCATCTTCTTCACAAGCGACAATGGTCCGGTTACAACCGGAGGAGCCAACAGCGCCTTCTTTGAAAATGCAAAACCTTTCAACCAGTCGGCAAACCGGCTGAAAGGAACAGTATATGAAGGGGGGATAAGAGTCCCTATGATTATTTCATGGCCTGCCGTCATAAAAACCGCAGGGGTCAGCGATCATATATGGGCGGCCTGGGACATATTTCCTACATTCTGCGATCTGACCGGAGCAGAGCATCCCGGGGGACTGGATGGTATCAGTGTTATGCCCACTATCCTTGGAAAAGGGAAACAGAAGCAACACGAGTACCTCTACTGGGAATTCCCTGAAAGAAGGGGCCAGCAGGCTGTCAGGCTGGGCGACTGGAAAGGAGTGAGGGATTCCACCCGCGATGGCAATATGCAGATAAAGCTCTTTAACCTCAGTGATGATGTTACGGAAGAAATGGACCTGTCGTCAAAATACCCGGAGATCGCGAAACAGATGGAAGAGATCATGACCAGGGAACATATCCCTCCCGAGGTGGAGAGGTTCAATTTGTTTCCGGTGAAATGAAAGACAGGTGCCGGGATTTTTGTTGCTCAGGGCTCAGAGCACAGGGCACACGCAGCAAAATGAAGTCCCGAGAATCGGGAGAGCAGGGACCGAAGGAGCGAAGGAGCGGGGGAGCGAACATATGACGGGGGGAGCGGGCGAAAAGGGCTGAGGTTTTTTGATTTTTGAATTGTGATTCTAGAATTGTGATTTTTGAATTAAATCACAAATCAAAACTCACCAATCACAAATCACAAATAATTTTTTTCTGACTTCCCTGACCGACTGACTAAGTCAGCGGTCAGTCAGGGGTGCCAGGCATTATTAATTTGAGGATATGAATAGAATTTTGTTTGCTGTTTTACTTGTTGCCTTACTGGGGTCTTTCGGATGCAGGGAGCAGCAGAAGAGTGATATTGAGGGTTTTTACACTCTG
>Ga0334884_1005905_pt1 | contig 11373 bp, 7 predicted proteins | sample GraSluR1_MG_7_FD_207215 | JGI IMG/M metagenome (GOLD analysis project Ga0334884, IMG submission 207215) | Sludge microbial communities from methane-producing bioreactor in Wageningen University, Netherlands - Granular Sludge_12_05 R1 | ecosystem: Engineered > Bioreactor > Anaerobic > Unclassified...
TTCTTCTTTTGAAGGAACATGGTACCCTGCCGGACAAAGGAAGGAGACTTTGGCTGCATACCAGTTATAAAGCGCACCGTAATTTTCCTTAAAAGCAGGATTATTCCCATACCAACAAAATGCAGCTGATGACATTGAAGCCCATTGAGTATTATCAGTAACCAATGGGATGGAAACTCCATTGTTGTATTTAGTGGTTTTCAGGTCTTCCGCAAGCCAGGTCTGTGTGCCAATGCGAATCGTGTCATAAACATTGCCGTCGCCATCTACCGGAAGTTTACTTTCCTTTTCACATCCGTGAAAAACTGAAGCTGAAAATAATAACATTCCGAATAATGAATATTTTATAACCGTATGCATAACTATTTGACTTTTAACATTTATTAGCTGTTTTCAATAATTATTTCAGGCGGCCGAAATATTTCACTTGTACTAATACCACTGTCCATTAAAACGATTTGATTTTAATTCTATTTTAACGGCCCCCCTTATTTATTAAATGACAATATCTTATGGATGCTGAATAATTAACCTGATCGTTGAGGTCTTTCCTTTATGAATAATATTAATAAAATACAATCCCTCAGGCAAACCTGAGGTATCAATCCTGTATGGAAATCCCTGGAACTCTGTTTTGAATTTGATCATTCCTGATTTGTCTATTAGTGTTAATATACATTCACCATCGATACTGATGTTATCTGTTCGAAGTTTCACTTTATCAACATCAATATCCACGAAATTTTCAGAGGGATTGGGATAGGCTAAAAAGTAACCACCGCATTCAGCAGCTCCAAAATAGATACTCATCAGTGTAACTTCAGATGTATTACAGTCAGTTGTACCTTTTATATACAGAAAACCATCAGGCCAGTCGTTTGTATAAATAGAAACATAATGACTGTAATGGTAATGCTCAGACCAACCATAGGGGAGATCCCAATCCGTAATTGTTACATTACAGTTATAATCATATTCATTATAGAAAATGTTATAAGTCGTATAGGGACACAGGTAATACGTGTCTCCATATTTGGGCGGCGAACCACCGTAAGAGTCAAGTACGGAGTATGACGTCAAGTCTTCACGAGGGCAGTTAACATAAAAACTCTTTTTATACTCCGCGTATCCTCCATCTCCATTCTGCGTTATCCTGAATGTAATTTCGCTCTCTTTTCCGATACAAGAAGAATTAGGATATAAATCTACTGAACTGCCGTTACCCTGATATGTATTGAAACAAGATGAATTTTTAGAAATATACCAACTGCATGAGAAACCATCTGGAACATAATCTAACCAAAATCTTCGATCGCCTTCATCACATTGGCATACCCTATCTGGCCCGGATATTTCTGGAGTGTCAAATATAGTACTACCAGATCTAAAAATTATTGTTGGGTCATTGTCATTCCAGTCAGGCAAATTAGGACCTGGACAACCAGGAGGTCTACCGTGTGATTCTAATCCCCAGGAATAGAAACCATCGCCATCTTTATCCCATCCTTTTCTACTGAAGTATTCGGATTGGCTGCCAACACACCTGATAGAATCATTACTGTTTTGAGGGTTAACAGGATAAACACGATAAAATGACGGACCAAAACTGAATACTGGATATGTCTTTAGTCCAAAAGAAGGAGCACTTGGCCAACTGTCCCAGATTTCCCATTCATCTTCATCACTACCCCATCCGGTAATTAGAATAGTATGGGAGCGATCACAGTCTTGATCGGAGGGATGAAGGGCACATCCATTACGGTACCCTGATCCTGGAACCATAATAATAGGTCCGTAATCCAGAATGGCTTGTTTTAATTCATCATCAGTATCTATTATGCTATCTGGAGTTATTTGCCAACTATTCATATTAGGTACAAAGATACGTTGGCTTTGAGTGCCCAGACTACTGCAATCCCATATACAATTATCTTCTTCTATTTTACTTAGCGTAAAAGTGAAAGCATCATCGTTGATCAATCCGGTGGTTTTAGCAAAATCTAAGACAGAAGCTGCTTCCGCAGATTCGCAACCTATTCCAGGGCAGCCATCAGACCCGGAATTATAGACATAGGCCTCAGAGAAGTCAAATAATGATCCTATACTGGGACCGGGATTATTGTAATAGATCTGACACATAGCTTCTACTGCTGCTATTGATGCAAAAACTCCACAAGGACCTTGAACTAATTGGTCTTTTGCGTTAAGAGGAAGATAGTAATAGCCAATGTCTGGTCTTCCAGGAGAAAGAACCCGGAAGCTGAGCTTTTAAAGAAAAACAAATACAGGTTATTAATAGTATGTTAATCAGCTTTTTCATGATAAAGATTCTATTATGGTAGTTTAGAAAATTTCAGACAGAATTAACATATATACAGAGTACAAAAACAGATCTTTAATATTGTTGAATATAAGCGATTAAGAACACCCGGTAAAACACCAGTAACAACAATTGACAATCGATTATCAATTTACGAATATTTTTTGAAACCAGCAATCACTTTTAATATATTTTTCTATTGTGATTTTATTCTTGAAGCTTCCTGCAAAAATGGTATCTATTGGTTCCGTAGAACATGCCCCGCTTTAGGGGGGACGGCCTGTTTTTAGTTCCGTAGGGACGGTATGTCTGTAGAAATAGCAGGGTCAACGATTACGTTATGAGTCCCGTGGGGACGGTATGTTTGTAGCAGGAATGCGTAAAATATCGTGTGATTGAGCTCCGTAGGTGCGACATGTTTATCCGGGAAAATTTCACGTAATAATTAACAAATAAATTACCATACATGCCGCAGATACGCCGCTCACGATTGTCTTAATATGTCACATCCTACAAACATACCGCCGCAACGCGGCTCGTAATTATCCAAATACGTTCGTGTTTCTACAAACATACCGCTGCAACGCGGCTCGTAATTATCTTAATTCGTTCATGTTCTGACAAAGCCGTTGACAGCAGGCAGTTGGCCAGGACACAGGACCCCCGCCTGACCGCTGACGCAGTCAGTCGGGCAGGCAGTACCCAGCAACAACCTGTCTTTGCTTTTTCCTTTTATCTTTTTACTTTTATCTTTATCCTTTTGTCTTCTATCTTGCCATCATGCTCAAAAAAATCCCCCATACCTACGTAATAGTTTTCAGTATAATCATTCTTTCGGCAGTTCTGACCTGGTTCGTTCCCGGTGGTACCTTCGAGAGACATATCGTAAATGTTAACGGCATCGACCGCAATGTGGTCGTCCCCGGCTCATTCTCATATACGGGCAATAACCCGCAGACCTGGCAGATATTCTCGGCACTGTTTGACGGATTTGTCGACAAAGCCGATATTATCATCTTCATCCTCATAATCGGAGGAGCATTCTGGATAATGAACGAGAGCAAAGCGATAGATGTGGCAATACGATCGTTCCTGCGGTTAAGCAAAAGTATCGAACACAACAGGGTAATTGCCAGGCTGGGTGCCGATAACGTAATATTTGTTTTTATAATGCTGATGTTCAGCATATTCGGAGCAGTATTTGGCATGAGCGAGGAGACAATAGCCTTCGTTATAATCTTTGTTCCTCTTGCAATATCGATGGGTTATGACTCGATAGTGGGAGTATGTCTCTGCTTTGTGGCAGCAGCCCTGGGATTTGCCGGGGCAATACTGAATCCGTTCACAATAGGGATAGCACAGGGATTATCTGATCTTCCCCTCTTTTCCGGACTCGAATACCGGCTTTTCTGCTGGGTAGTGATAAATCTGCTCGGATTCGCTTTCATTCTCAGATATGCCCGGCGGATAAAGAAAAATCCTGCCCGTTCACCGGTTGCAGAGGAGGATAAACACTGGAGGGAGCTTCATGAAACTGGCTCACTGGAAATAGAGTATCATACCCCCGTATCAGCCTGGATTATATGGGTCCTTATTCTCATCGTATTGGTGCTTTTTTCGGTCATCTTTCCTCTTACTCATATCTCTATCGGGGAGAGCAGCACCACCATTCCGGCTCTTCCTGTCATAACAGCTCTTTTTTCGGTAACAGGGTGGCTCGCCCTCAGGAAATCGGTCCATTTCTTTATCATACAGATACTTCTTATCACAATACTTGTGCTGATAACCGGGGTGATGGGATACGGATGGTACATCATGGAGATAGCCACGCTTTTCTTCGCGATGGGGCTGGTGACAGGTATAGCAATGAATTACTCCCCTAACAGAATAACAAAACTATTCCTCGACGGAGTTAAGGATATACAATCTGCAGCATTGATAGTCGGGCTGGCCGGGGGAATAATAATCATCCTCAACAATGGCAATGTCATTGATACGCTTCTCTTTAAGCTCTCCGAGTCTATATCAGGCATGGGGAAGATGGCGTCCGTGGGAATGATGTATGTTGTCCAGAACCTGATTAACCTGGTAATGCCTTCAGGCTCAGCCAAGGCTGCCCTTACTATGCCGATGATGTCGCAGTTCTCCGATCTTATCGGTGTTTCCCGCCAGGCAACGGTGATGGCCTTCCAGTTCGGCGACGGATTTACAAACATGATCACACCCACATCAGGTGTTCTCCTGGGCGTATTAAGTGTTGCAAAGATACCTTATGAAAAATGGTTCAAATGGGTCCTTCCTTTCATCATCGGACTGATCCTTCTTGGTTTTATCCTGCTTATCCCAACAGTAATAATAGACCTAAAAGGCTTCTGAAAACGGCTCCTATTGAACCGGTATCGATGTAACATTCTGATCCTCGTCTGTCTTTTTTATGAATTTCTCATGGTATTTGCTCTTCCAGTCCTTCTTGTATTTTCTGTCATGAGATCCAGGTGCTATACCTGTCAGTAAAATTTTAGAAAGGAGGAATAATCCGGCCGTCTGCCAGAAATTCATCTCAGGCCCGCTAAACAAAAGTGGAATAAGCCAGTTCCATAAGCTCATGGTAACAAATATGACAAGAACGATAAATCCTAAGCCCAGGATACCGAATCCGATGTACTTAACTGCATTTGGTGTTTTCATTTTATTTCTCTTTAAAAAGTTTGTATAATATTTCAAGTCTCGCTCTGAGGGCCAGTACGGCATACCTTTTTCTTGAGATAAGTGTGTTAACAGGAATACCTGTTTTTTCAGACATCTCTTTAAAGCCCAGATCCTCAAACTCATTTTCAATGAACACTTTGCTCTGTTCTTCAGGAAGTTCCGAGAGAACCTGCCAGATGGTCTCCCATATCATTTCTTTCAACTCTTCATCTTCAGGGGCAGAGCGCACTGCCGGCAATATTTCAGAAAGAGATAAAGGGCCATCTTCACCCTCTTTTGTAGTCTCAGAATAACTTACCTGTACCGCTTTCTTCTTCCTGAAAAGGTCTGTTATTTTATTGTCTGCAACCCTATAGAGCCAGGATGTAATGCTTTGAATGTTCCTGATATCCCTGAAACCAAGCGTCAGCTGGTAAAAGATATCCTGTAGTATATCCTCCGCTTCAGTCCTGTCTTTTATCCTTCTTCTGATATATCCCAGCAGTCTCCTCTGCTCAAACCTGTAAACAGAACTTATTTTTTCCGACTCTGCAGGACTCATAACGGCGTCTTTTACTTCTACTGACGAAATGCCATAAAGAATATTTTAAAATTAACTGAAATATTAACCTTGTGTTTTCAATTTTGCATTTCTTCCTGTACACTAAATTTTAACAATCTGTACATCAAAGTTTAACAAATCATTAACCGGAGCCGGTAAATCATTTGCCTAACTTTAAGCAACATTTAGGAATATGAGCCGTCTATATTAAATATATGGGAATTTCGATCCATGACTTTTTACATGCTACTAACCAACTACAATCAATATGAATTTAAAACGTCGGGAATTCATCAGAATGAGTGGCATTGCTGCTGCAGGTTCACTCGTGATCCCTCCCCTGCTTCATTCCTGTAACATGAGCAGGCTGTCGGACAATGCTGAAAGCTACCTTAATCACTTTGAGGTAACACGTGAATTACTGCAAAAAGTGATATCAGCGGCTATGGAAAAGGGAGCGGACTATGCCGATCTCTATTTCGAACATTCTCTGAACAACACCGGTGCTCTTGAGGATGGAAGGGTTAACAGTGCATACACAAATATTGCCTACGGTGTCGGGATAAGAGTCTTAAAAGGCGATCAGACAGGCTATGCCTACTCAGAGGTCGTATCAGAAGAGGCGATGCTTAATGCCGCAAGAACAGCAGCAAACATAGCCGATGAATCAGGGAAATACTTAAATGCCAGGGTTACTGAGCTGACAGCTCCTTCATATTATGCTGTTAGAACACCATGGGAGGATTATTCGGTGAGAGAAAAAATCCCGTTCATACAGAGAATGAATGACAGGATTTTTTCAGCCGACAATCGCGTTTCAAAAGTCAATGTATATCTCAATGACAAAACATCATATATCCTGTTTTACAATTCTGAAGGGTTGCTGGCATGGGACTACCGGCCACTGGTTTACCTTGCAGGAGTCTGCATAATGGAGGACAAGGGAAGGATTGAGAATTTCTTCAGTGGTCGCTCCTTCAGAAAAGGTTCTGAATTTCTCACAAATGAGCTGGTAGATGAGATGTCAGATGAAGTGGTAAAAAAGACCTCGCTGCTGTTTGAGGCTATACGTCCGGAACCGGGTGAGATGGAGGTTGTTGTGGGAGCAGGAGAATCAGGCATCTTACTTCATGAAGCGATGGGGCATGCTTTTGAGGCGGACTTCAACAGGAAAGATCTTTCGATCTTCTCCGACAAAATGGGAAAGAAGATTGCAGAAAACTTCGTAAGAATAATCGATGACGGGACCATTCCCGGCAACCGTGGTTCGATAAATTTTGATGACGAAGGAAATCTCTCAAAGAAAACCGTTCTGGTAGATGAGGGTATACTCACAAGCTATCTACACGACAGGATCAGTTCTAACCATTATAATGTCGATCCTACGGGCAATGGCAGGCGCGAAAGCTTCAGGCATATACCTATACCCAGGATGAGATGCACATATATGGATAATGGTCCGCATAAAAAAGAAGAAATTATCTCGAGCGTCAGAAACGGGATCTATGTTGAAAGTTTCAGTAACGGACAGGTAAATATAGGCCAGGGTGATTTCACCTTCTTTGTAAAGTTCGGCTACCTGATAGAAAACGGCAAACTTACTAAGCCTATCAAGGATGTGAACATAATAGGTAACGGCCCCCAGGCACTTGCAGATATTGTGATGGCAGCAGATGACATGCTTATTAACGACGGGGTATGGACCTGCGGCAAGAATGGTCAGGGAGCACCTGTTTCAATGGGTATCCCGACAGTTAAGATCAAAAAACTTACAGTCGGTTGATCCGATCCCTTATTAACCAGAAAATTATGAATTTATGAATACAAAAGAAAAATATGACCTGGCTGACCTGGTTGTCGGACATTCCCTGAAAAGCGGAGCCGATCAGGTTGCCGTTACAATTTCGGACAACAGGAGCACAGAACTAGAGATAAGGGATCAAAAGATCGATACCCTTAAGGAGTCTAACAGGAGCAATCTTTCGATAGATATTTATACCGACAAGAAATATTCATCCCACTCCACCAACAGGATGAAGAAGGAAGAACTTTTCAGGTTTGTGGAGGAGGCAATCGCCGCAACCAAATATCTGGCCTCTGATGAGTTCCGGACTCTCCCTGATCAGGAATTGTATTACAGGGGCGGAGGACCCGAACTTAACACTATGGATCCGAAAATCGACACCCTCGATGCCAGGACAAAGATCGATATGGCAAACCAGTCACTCAATGAAGCCTACGGTAAAGATGACAGAATTATTTCGGTCAGTTCACATTACTCAGACAGCATATCGAACATGGTTAAAGTTACCAGCAACGGTTTCAGGGGCGATTCAGGGAGCACCCGGATATCAGTGGCTGTTGAGGTTTCAGTTAAAAGTGATACCGGACGTCCTTCCGACTACTGGTATGAGAATTCCCGTTTTCTTGACAGGCTGAAAAAAACAGATATTGGCAAAGAAGCGCTGGGAAGAGCACTGAACAAAATGAACCCGGGAAAAATTGCTTCAGGAAAATACCCTGTCGTTATCGAAAACCGGGTTGCAAACAATATAGCAGGACCCATTTACAATTCACTTTCGGGTGCAAATATCTACCAGAAACAATCTTTCCTTATCGGGAAAGAGGGCAAGCCGGTAACTTCTTCAATATTAACGGTCTATGACGATCCTTTCATACCTTCGGGGAGTGGTTCAAGACTTTTCGACAGCGAAGGGCTTGCTTCTGAAAAAAGAGCTGTTATCGAAAACGGGATTTTAAGAAACTATTATATCGATACATATTACGGAAAGAAACTGGGAATGAAGCCAACCTCGGGAAGCTCTTCCAACGTGGTTTTCGGGAAAGGTCAAAGAAGTCCTCAGGAAATGATCAGCTCGGTCAGCAAAGGAGTATTTATCACCGGATTCATCGGCGGGAACTGCAACCTGTCGACAGGTGATTTTTCCTACGGGATAGAAGGTTTCTACATAGAGAACGGAAAGGTAGTAAATCCTGTAAATGAGATGAATATCACAGGGAACATGAATACATTCTGGTTCTCTCTTGCAGAACTGGGAAATGATCCGCGCGAAAATGACTCAATCATGATCCCTTCGCTGATGTTTAAGGATGTCGTGCTGAGCGGTATTTAAAAAAAACAATATACATTTGAAGCCAACCAGTTAAAGCAGTAAACGGGTGATCATTTTCACCCAAAGATCATGAATGGAAAAAGAAGAGATCCGAATAATTCTTGAAAACCAGCGGCGCTGGTTCCATGAAGGCAATACCCTAAAGATAGGTCAAAGGCTTCAAACCCTGAAAAAGCTGCGAAGACTGATACTTGATCATGAACGGGAAATCATTGAGGCAATCGGAAAAGATTTCAGTAAACCCGCATTTGAAATAATAGCCACAGAGACAAGATTTGTTATCAAGGAACTGAACCTGGCAATACGCAGGCTCAGGAGATGGGCATGTCCTAAAAGGGTCATAACGCCCATAGTTCATTTTCCTGCAGCAAGCAGAATTGAGTCTCACCCGTACGGACAGGTACTGATACTCTCACCATGGAATTATCCTTTTCAGCTGATCTTCATGCCTCTGATGGGAGCACTTGCTGCTGGAAATACGGTGATAATAAAGGTTTCACAGCAGGTCCCTGAGACAACAAAGGCGATGCAGAAGATCCTGGATCATTTTCCCCGGGAACTTATAACGATGATCAATGGCGGCCATTCGGTTAGTGATTATCTGCTCAGCCAGAAGTTCGATTATATATTTTTTACGGGCAGTACCAGGGTCGGCAAATATGTAATGAAGAAGGCAGCTGAAAACCTTATTCCGATTTCTCTCGAGCTGGGAGGAAAGAATCCCTGTGTAATCACTGAAGATGCCAGGCTTGACTTCGCGGCAAAAAGGATCGTCTGGGGAAAATTCATGAACGCCGGGCAGACATGTATATGCCCCGACTATCTACTTGTGGACAGAAGGATTAAAGACAGGTTCCTGGAACTGCTGAAAAACGAAATAAAATCTTCCTTCGGGGTAAATCCAAAAGAGAGTCCTGATTTTGCCAGGATAATCAGCAGAGAAAACACCATAAGGCTATCGGATCTCACCAGGTTGGGAAATATAGCCATCGGAGGATCTGCTGATCCTGGCGAACGTTATATGGAACCCACCGTTCTTACAGATGTCAGGCCGGAAGATCCTGTTATGCAGGAAGAGATCTTCGGACCCATTCTGCCGGTGATCGATTATGAAGAAATGAAAGAGGTTTACGATATAATTTCCCTAAATCCGAAACCTCTCGCAGTATATATCTTTACCGGCAGCAGAAAACTTTCCAAAGAGTTCCTGAGAAAGACACAATCGGGAACGGCTGCCATAAACGACACAGTGATACAGATTGCTTCTCCCTATCTTCCATACGGAGGCGTGGGACCCAGCGGCATCGGAAGGTACCATGGAAGGAAGTCATTCGAAACCTTCTCCAATATGAGGTCCGTGGTGGTGAAATCAAATCTGATTGACCTCCCGATCAGGTATCCTCCATACAGTAAATTCAAGGAAATTATTGTGAAACTGCTTATGAGATGAGGGAGGAGCATAGAGCGGGGAGCATGGAGCGTTAAAAGTCTGGGTGATACATCCCCTTTTCACCCCTTCTCCCACTCACCCATTCTTCTATTTATTCTATTTTTCCGATATACTTATCGGTTCTGATAATCATGGCATTCCTCACAAAGGCGGGCGTCGCCCATATCTGGTCGCTCAGCTGGTTCTGGGCTACGACCTCGTATTTGCGGCCTGGTTTTATGATAAGCCCATCTCCTCTTATTGAAAAGAAATATATGTTCCCGGCAGCAAAAACGGGAGATGCATTGAAATTTGCTCTATGCCGCACTGACCAGATATCAGTTCCGGTAGCAGCATCAATACAGATCATATTGTTCTTTGTATCAACAGTATATATCAGTCCATCCTTAATGACAGGTGTCAGCAGTTGCATCGGTTCTGTGCGTTTCCTCCAGACAATATTCGATTTAGTAATATCTCCTTTGCCGTCGGGGTTCACCGCCAGCAGCTCCGAGAACTGTGATCCGTCAGTATCAACCATGAAACCGGTGTAAAAATAGACTATCCCGTTTTCTGTAACTGGCATTGAAACCGTTGATTCCGCCCCTCTGATCACCCTCCATATCTCCTTTCCCGTGGCGGGGTCATAAGCAATGCAGACTGCCGATCCGTTTGAAATGAGCTGATCGCGGCCCCTGACATTGAGGATAAGAGGCGTGACATAAGCCTTGGTGCCTATTCTGGTCAGTGGCACATATGGTTCTTCCGGCCGGTCTGTCCTCCAAACCGTTTTCCCGGTCGCCTTATCCAGGCCAACTATAAACCTGACATCGGTCCCTTCATAATGAAGAATAAGAAGATTCTTATAGATTACCGGAGATGAGGCCGGCCCCTGAACATGTTCACATTTAAGGTCGGTACGGGTCCAGAGAATTGCCCCGGTATTTGAATTTATGCAGGCAGTTCCGAGACTTCCGAAATGCACGTAAACAAAATTCTTTTCAATGCAGGGTGTGGGGGTGGCATAGCTGTTAATATTATGCTTGCGCAATGGTTTATCAGTAATGAACACCTTGATATTATGAATGATTTTTCCGGTCTGGTAATCGAGACAAACAGCATAAAGCTCTCTGCCATCTTCTGTTGCAGTAGTAACCCATATCTGATTACCGTAAACCACCGGTGAGGACCATCCCTTACCCTGGATATCAGTTTTCCACCTGAAGCCGGAATCGTCAGC
>Ga0334884_1005906_pt1 | contig 11371 bp, 7 predicted proteins | sample GraSluR1_MG_7_FD_207215 | JGI IMG/M metagenome (GOLD analysis project Ga0334884, IMG submission 207215) | Sludge microbial communities from methane-producing bioreactor in Wageningen University, Netherlands - Granular Sludge_12_05 R1 | ecosystem: Engineered > Bioreactor > Anaerobic > Unclassified...
ATGCCACCGCAGTTTATTACCTGCTTAACCTTGACACCATATTCTTCAAAGCGATTCATGATGGTCAACGCGCCAAAGGCAGTGGCCTCAATTAGTGCACGGTAAATTTCACCTGGTGTTGAATACAAAGTCTGGCCGAGAATGAGCCCTGTGAGACGCTGATCAATCAAGACTGTGCGGTTGCCATTATTCCAGTCCAGCGCCAGGAGACCGGATGCGCCTGGTGCGATGGCTGCTGCTGCCTCGGTCAGTGCTTCATGTGTGCCGGCATTTTTGCCACCTGGCTGAATGTAGTCTACAAACCAGTTGAAGATGTCACCCACTGCGGATTGGCCTGCTTCCAGGCCATACATACCGGGAAGAATGCTGCCACGTACGATTCCACAGAGACCGGGAATGTCTGGCAGGGGCTTGTCGCCGGGCGCCACAATCATGTCGCACGCACTTGTGCCCATGATTTTGACCAGTGTGCCTTCGCCAATACCGGAACCAACCGCGCCCAGATGCGCATCAAAAGCACCTACGGCAACAGGGATGCCCGCGGGCAGGCCGAGTTTTGTTGCCCAATTCTGGGTCAGGTTTCCCGCCGCGGTGTCCACAGCATATGCGGTGTCATGCAGCCTGTCACGTAACGTCCCCAAAGCGGGATTCAGCTTCTGCAAGAATTTTTTTTCTGGATAGCCGCCCCATTCCGCGTTGAACATGGCTTTATGCCCTGCAGCGCATACACAGACTTTGTACGCGTCGGGATGTGTATTGCCTGTGAGAACCGCGGGAATCCAGTCAGCGCATTCTATCCAGCTATAGGCTGCATCGAAAACCTTGGGTGCGGTACGTAAACAGTGAAGAATTTTGCTGAAGAACCATTCACTGCTATAGGTGCCACCGCACTTAGCGAGATACTCGGGGTGTTCCCGTGCAGCCAGGGCAGTGATTTCCTCTGCTTCGGCGATAGATGTGTGGTCTTTCCACAACCAGGCCAGGGCCGCCAGGTCGTCCTTGAATTCGGGGTGAAATGCCAGTGGGGTGCCCTGGGCGTCAATGGGCAATGGGGTACTGCCTGTGGTGTCGACGCCAACGCCGATAACAGCCTCAGCGTTGAAACCCGGATCGTTGTCCGCAGCCAGTTTCAGTGCCTTTTTTACAGTGAGCTCAGCGCCCTTGAGATAGTCAGCCGGATGCTGGCGAGCCAGATTGGGGTCATTGGAAAGCACAACCCCCTTATCGCCGTGTGTGTAGTTCCAGACAGCAGTGCCTGCTTCAAAACCATCTGAAACACGGACGACAATGGCCCGTACTGAATTGGTGCCGTAATCCAAACCTACTGTATATTTTGACATGTTCAGCATCCCCACTCTGGTTTATGTTATTTCCGTAAATGATAGCTGGATTTCATAAAAGCGTACTGAATACTGTTCTTGGATGCAAGAAAACGTGTAATGCGGCAGCTTGTATCAGCCTGGATGTACTGCCGACTTCTTTCGCCGTGCGCGTGGCTTTTCAGATTTGGCCGGGGCCACCTTGTCCGCAACCATTTCACGCACTGCTTTGATTTGTTGTTTGAGTAAGTCCTGAGGGATTTCTTTGATGAAGCGGCTGGTATCAGTCATGCGTTCTTTCCCGAATCGCGTTCGGCTCAATGCCTCAAAAAGCGTAACGTGACGCATGCCGCGGGTCAACGCGACATAAAAAAGACGCCGTTCTTCTTCTATGGTGTGGTCGCGCAATGATTTTTCATGAGGCAATTGCCCCTCTTCCAGACCCATGACAAAGACGAAGGGAAATTCCAAACCCTTGGCGCTGTGAATGGTCATCAGAGACACACCATCTTGCCGCCGCTCTTTACGCCCAAAACGGTCCTGGTCAGAGTTCAAGTAACTTTCATCCAGAAAATTGGCGAGACTCGGCGTTTCACTGCGTTCCTCGTAATCACCAAGAGCCTTTAACACCGCTTCGACATTTAACCAGCGCTTGTGGGCTTGTCCGGGCGTTTTACACACGCGTTGCAATTCGCTGTGGTAATCTATGGCCAGTACCAGGTCCTCCGCGACAGTACGAAGCGTTTGCCCTGACTCCTTGAATTCCTTGAACCGCTTGCGGAATTGCTGGACGAGTCCCAGGAAGTCCCGAATGCCCTGGGCAGCCTGTACCGGTGCCAGGTCTCGTTTCAGCATTTCCCATAACGCTTTACCCAGACTCAGCCCTTCTTCCCTGCAAATGTCATGTACCTGATGCAATGTGCCATCACCAATACCGCGGCGCGGCATGTTGACCGCACGTAAAAACGCGGCTTCATCCCGGGGATTCACCAGCACTTTAAAGTAGGCGATGATGTCCTTGACCTCGGCACGTTCAAAGAAATCCTGCCCGCCATAGACGACATAGGGAATGCCTGCCTGGCGGAATGCCAGTTCGAGGGGACGTGATTGTTGATTTGAGCGGTAGAGCAGCGCAAAGTCGCGGTACCGTGCCCCCGTGCGCTCCTGAATAAACTGTAGCCAGGCCACCGCGTGCTTCGCTTCTTCCTCCTCATCGCCGGTGACAAACCAGTCAATTTCCCGCCCACGCCCCAGCGAAGACCAAAGCTGTTTTTTCTTTCGTACGGAATTGTGTGAAATAACAGCGTTGGCCGCATTGAGTATGTTGGTCGTAGAACGATAATTCTGATCCAGCGTGATTACACTGGTGCCTTGAAAGTGCTTTTCAAATTCAAGAATGATCTGCGAGTCCGCTCCGCGCCAGGCATAAATCGACTGATCATCATCGCCTACGACACACAAGTTCTGGTGCGCTGCTGCCAACTGTTGCAACAATGCAAATTGCACCTTGTTCGTGTCCTGGTACTCATCCACCAGAATATACTTGAATTGCATCCGGCAGGCTTCCAGTATATAGGGCTTTTCCTGCCACAAGCGCAAGGTGAGGAGTAGCAAGTCGTCAAAATCAATTGCATTGGCTGCTTTCAGGGCAGATTGATACAATTGGTATACATCGGGCAAACTTTCCTGATACTTGATTTCCAAATCACGGACAACAGGTTTGGTATTGTCTGAACCGGGTGTTTCATTGGCACTTTTGTACAAGCTAATCTGTGACTGAAGTTCCGCCAGGCTTAAATTCTCCTGACTGGCAAGATCATCCACCACACGCCGTAGCAGAATACGGGCATCACTTTCCGCACAAATCGAAAAATTCGACCGATACCCCAGATGACCGGCATGTTTTCGCAACACATGCAGGCAATAACTGTGGAATGTCGAAATATGCACCTTATTTGCGGCACTGCTGCCGATTAACGTCGCAACCCGTTCCCGCATTTCCTGTGCCGCCTTGTTGGTGAACGTTACCGCCAGAATGGCTTCCGGTTCGGCCAGGTGTTGCGCGATGAGATGCGCAATACGCTGCGTAATCACCCGCGTCTTGCCACTTCCCGCTCCAGCCAGGACCAATACCGGCCCCTCCGTCGTCAAAACGGCTTTGCGCTGCTGCGGATTTAAGGTGGAGATGTTAAAAGAAACAGTCATATAAAACTTTACCGATCAAAAATTACCAGATTATGTGAAAAGGTTTTTTATAGATTTAAATAAAATGCAATTATTGGCATAAATAAATTTGTACTGTGATAGCTTCTTTTTGCATCGCAATGAATCACATTACCAATAACAAAATGAAAGCATGAAATGATTGAGCAAAAATAATTAAGATCAAAGTGTTGTCTAATTTGAACAATATTATTTATTAAAATAGTTACAGTGACAAAATATTGGCATAGCATTTCGCATATATAGCAGAAATGTACCTATAATTTATTGAATTTCATATATGCCATAATGCATTTAAGGTTGGCACAGATAATGCTCCCTATCATTAAGAATATTTATCAATACTGAAGACATTAATTCTCATATAATTGAAACAAACACACGACATCTAGGAGAAAAGAAATGGAATCGCACACCAAAAGCAACTATTTTCCGCTTACGACTTACTTTAAGGTATTCATGGTCTGCACTGCAATTGTCGCACTCTGTGGTATAGCCCAAGCAGCACCAATTACATTATCGTTTGAAGATGTACCGGGAAACGAAAACAGCAAGTTGTTGGCCATTACCAGCCCCTATGCGGGATTTGATTGGGATAACTTTCGTGCGATTCATGAAAGCCTTTACCCAAGTTCTGGTTACAACCGCGGTGTGGTAGATGGTGAATGGGCTGCTATCAACAAAGGTGGCCTAGTTGCCAGTATAATTTCCCAAGATCAGTTTAACTTCATCGGTGCTTGGTTTACTGCTGAGTACACACCTATAAACACATTGAGCATCAGTGGTTACCTGAATGGTATTGAACAATATTCTACCACGGTTGAAATAAACTATACTACGCCAACCTGGGTGTTACTGGAATGGGAAGGCATTGACCAATTGAATATTGTTGCCGGTAATGGGCGTAACTTTGTAATGGATGGTTTTGAATTTACAAGTTATGACAATTTGCGGCAGTCCAACGACTTCAACTCAGTACCAGAACCTGCTACGCTTAGCTTGCTGGGATTGGGTATTGTTGGAATGACGATGCGGCACATACGCAAAAAAATATAAGTCTGGTAATTGCGTTACCTTACATTATGAAACACATATAAGCCGTGGTTGAACTGGTATTTTTCAGCCACGGCAACTTTTTTATATACAGCGTGGTAAATGCCATGGAATTAAAATCGTATTCATTCATTTTTCTGTCGTTGTATGGTTCCGGAATTTATTTAAAACATCTGTATACGATATCGGTATAAATATAGTTCATCTTTTTGCCTATAGTGTCATTGTCTGGTTTTAACTTATAGAGCATGTTGTTAGATGTATCGCTTTTGTAGGTAATTTTTTCGAATTGCATATTTGATTGAAATATTTTATTTTCCAAATCATTGATTGAAAAATCTCGTGCATGATCTGGATAAGCCCATGTCGGACCACGGAGACAGTTATTCCTGTCCGTTGTATAATCAAAAGTATTTTCTATACCTTCATAAAGAGGTACACTTAAGAAAAGGCTTCCATTATCCTTTAATATATTTCTCAAATTTGATAAAGCAGTCATATCATCTGGAATATGCTCTAAAACGCGAAAGCATATTACCATATCAAATGAATTGTCTTTAAATGGTAGAGTTCCTAAATCACCAATAACATCAACATAATCATAAGGGTAAATATCTATCGAAAAATAACCATCAGGAGCTAATATATCTGCAAAAAACTTGTTGGGACCTACAAACAAGACATTTTCCCGTGGAATATCTGGGTGGTTGTTGATATAGTTTATTAAAAGTCGATGTCGCTCATAGGTCATACAAGAGGGGCATCTTGTAGCGGCTCGGTAATTATCTGAAAAGGCAATAGGTGAAAATTCTGATCCTTGCCATCCACAAATGGGACAACGTCTTTTAGGTTTGAAATAATCTAGTAATATGTTACTCAGTTCAAAAGCAATTGCTTTAATGTAAACTGTAGCGCCACCGTTAGATGCAAGAAAGTATTCAGTATGGATAATACACATCTTTAGGCGATATGCATGAATCTTTTCGCAGAATTTAATTGTAGCTTTTTTAGCTGCTTTTAGAAATCTTTTCATTACTTGCCTTCTATTGTCAATGTTTTCTGGCTTTTGTGGTATCGAGCAGAAAATCAGAAAATTCTAAGAGGCCTCCTACAATACCTTTTGTAAGAACAAATCCACTGAAATAAAATATAGAATATGCCAATGCTGTTTCTTCAGGTATGCCATAATATATTAACAAACCAATCATACTCGCTTCACGAAAGCCAAGCCCGGAAAATGAAAACGGGATCATGGAGCATACTAATATTACACCTCTTAACCAAGCAAATACCCAAAAATTTAAATCTAAATCAACAGCTAACGCAAGTGTTTGATGTTGAAATGTTTCAAAAATATGCCCAACAAGGTTAATTAATAATAGTATTACAATACACAAGAAACTTATGTTGTTTAAGTTTCGTATGACGTTCCAAAGCTTCGACCATTTATTTTCTATAATTTTGGTGAATGACCAATTGGGAAATTTAAGATGTCCAATAAGATCACATAAATTTTGACCTACTGGGGATAATAGCACTGCAAAAGCTAGAACAATCAAAATAATACAGGATAAAATTATCCATTGGATTGATGTCCATGGGAATAAAACATCATAATATATTCCAACAGCTGTTAAAATGAGTAATGCCAAAATGTGTAATAGACGTGTGAAACCCATTAAAACTAGTGCTTGGGCAGGCTGTTGTCCAGATTGTGATAATTTATACCATTTAATTAATAGATTGGTGGCTCCTGGCATAAATAGTGAGTAAAAGCGAATTTGGAAACTTATTTTAATCAATTTCCATAAAGTCAAATTCATTTTTAAGGGCTGTAATGTAATTTTATGCACAATAGCATATGCAATAATACCTATTGCACCATAAGCCCATGCCAGGCAAAACAATCTAAGATCGACCTGCATTAGGTGTGTTAGTACTTTTCCAAAATCATACTTATTAATAAGCAAAATAACAATTACTAAGCCTATAAATAATTTAATAAGGTGTATGGTTGTTTTGCTTAAACGATTTTTTAAATAAAATATGGCATTCAAAATAGCGATATACTCATCAGCAATATATGACAGCTTTTTCCGATTAACAACTTTCTCATTATGCGAAGAGGTGTACGGGGATGAAAATACTCAAGCTTTATACCTACTTCCTTAAAATCTTCCCAAATACGCTTTAATTCATCCATGCGTCGGTATAGTGGAAATTTCCTGGTTCCATAATCAGGGTGCGCTATACGTCTGGACAGTTTTTCCATCATCATGCAAATGGAATTCCTTATACTGTTATCAGGAATAGTCAAAGCCGGGGGATTATCCAATTGGTATAGTGGGTGATATTCAAAGCTATACCCATTTTCTGGTGAATATGTAATATTAACAACAACTGTTTTGCGCTCTCTTATAAACCGGTACCGATATGTTCCTGTTTTCTCGTAGGTTAATTTTTTATCGGATAGTTTTCGATAGGCAGAACAGAAGAAATTTCCCAGACCATAAAAAATTGGCTTACCTTTGTATACCTCATACCCTTGCAAGCAGTGGGCATGGTGTCCCACTATAATATCCGCTCCGGCATCGATTATTTTATGTGCCTCATAGATGTTTTCCGGACGCACATTGTGTGACTTGCCTTCTCCCCAATGCAAGGATACGATAACGATGTCAACACCCTGCAGCTTCAGTTTGCAAATTGCATCGCAAATTTCTGGCACAGAAAGGGGGGCAACTCCTGCGGTATCGGATGTAGCGGCGGGAACCGGTTCTACAAATTCATTGGTCCAAGAATGAAACAGAAATCCGATTTTATACCCTTTTCGTTCTAAAATTACCGGGCTGGTAGCTTCTTGTATATTTCTTCCAACACCACCGTATGCAATATTCAATTCATCCAGGTAGCTACGCGTATGTTCGGAAGCTTCTATCCCGTAATCCATCTGATGATTGTTGGCCAGGTTTACCACATCGACTCGAATATCCTTGAGTATTTCCAATGCTTCTGGAAAACAATAGGTCACGATTTTATTGGATAATGGCACACCAGAATTCGATGCCACACATTCCAGATTGGCAAAGACGACATCACTTTGAAACCATTGAAGTGCTTCATCAGGTATCCACTGATCCCGCAACGTGTCCATTTGCTCGGAGAAATAACCCGCGGGCATGATGTCACCCACAAAGGTAAACGTTATAGTTTCATCTCCAGGCATTATTTGTGTTTTTCCATTTGCAGGATGTTCAAAACCTTTTGTAGCTCCATATCATAATCTTCGTTTATCTTTTCGTTCCAGACGGTCAACTCTCTGGACTGAGCTTCTCGGTTCAATATAATGTCATCGATGTCATGGAGCAATTGTGTAGAATCCAGCCGATCGATTGTCTGCATATACCTATTTCGGCCATAAAAATCCATAATGGCTGCATTTTTAGGTGCATACCCAATAGCATAATTGGGTACATTCATGGATGCTGAAAGAACAAGTGAATGAAATCGTATACCTACGACAACGTTCATGGCACCTAGTAATGCCTTCATTTGCCTGGCGCTGTACTGGTGATTCACGACATGCACATGCTTTCTGATCGCTGCATCCTGTATCCCTTCAAACACCTGTGTGGAAGGGACACGGTCATCGTCAGGAGCTTTAGTATTCATCGGGAACAATACTACATCATGATGGAAGTCTTTAACGACATGTGCCGCAAGTGTTTGTATGGAATGAATCAGGTTTTCTATTTCATCTGTGCTGTAGTTGCGGGTATAGTGTGCAGATCGAAACGAAGATGGCGACCCAAAATCCCGCAGACATATTGCCAGTGCAGGACGATCGTTATGAATCCCCAAAGTAGCAAGCTCCTCCTGTGCCCAATCATTTGTCTCGGGAAGCATCTGTGTTGCGGGGTCCGGGAGCAAATGTACTTCGTCATGATTCGGCGTCAGCAGATTTAATCGTTCTACACTTTTTTTTTCTCTGCCTGCAACATAACGAGACTGCGAACAGATTCGGCTGGTCAGATATCGGTTTAGGACTTTATCCAGTGTTCGCAGACTGATTCCAAAAACAACGACAGGAGTTTTGGCCATTTTTGCAACCGTGGCAAGCGCGGCAAAATATCCCATATGGGCGATTTCATCATAAAATGGTGTGCCACCGGTAAAAAACAACGCATCCGCAGATGCCACAGACTTTAATACGCCCAGAGGCGAGCGTTTCGGTGCAAATGCTTGAATCCCGTGTAACGCTTCGACGGTTTCCGGTGAAGATGACAGTACTTCAAACGTAGCTTCTCCATGCTTTCGTATTGAGTCACAAATACCGTCAAGAATGGCATTGTCACCGACATTGTTACTGCTGAACCAGCCACCGGTTAAGCAAATTTTTAATGGGCTACCAGAAAGATCAATTTTTGTTGTCATCATGCTCTACTCATTGGGATAATTTGTCATATGCTTCAAGGTGTATACCATGCGCCGCACTCAGTTCATACGTACTTTGCACATAAGTCCTGGCTTGACTGGCATATTCGCATACCGCGTCCCTGTTCTCCATCAATTGCCGAATTGCGCTGGCAAAATCATCATCGGTTACATGGACGCCGAAGCGTGTCGCGAAATCATCGGGATTCACCGCGCTGATGATCGCGCATCCATGACCGGCTGCTTCGAGAAAGGTCAGTGGAAGCCCTTCCCGCGATGCGGTATTCACCAGCACCCAGGTTTCGCTCAGGATGTGTTCCATTTTTTCTTTTTCTTTAAATTTGTCGACATAGCCCACCCAGTCCACATTGGGTAGTGCGGCATATTTATCTCTGAGTTCTTTGTCGCGTTCTTCCGATTCCGCTTTCCCAACAACCACAAAGCGGTAGTCCGGAAACTGTTTTGCCAAAGCAAGAAACATTTCCGGGCGCTTCCGTTTATCCAACCTCCCGATAAAGGTAAATGTGGGTATCTCAGATTTTTGCGGCATAGACTCTGGTACATCAATGAGGTTGGGCAACATACCAATTTCACATTTCGGCTGGTACATGCGGCGCACTTTGTCCTCCAAATAATATGCCGGTGTGTATACGCCATCGGCACGTCGTACAGCCCAGCGTATGATGGGGCTTCCTTCAAGTAACCAGTTCAGAGGTACCTTCAGCCGTCTTCCCCAGGTGGCATCCCGGAATTCCGTAATCCAGTCGCTGGTGTCCCGAGGATCGCGGCAAGTAACAATATGCTTCGCATCTGAGCGAAACCATTGCGCTAAAACAGTCAGCAAAGTGGGGTCCTGAGAATGGAAAATCTGCGCCTTGACCTGTTTTATCAAGCGTATGGCACCAATCAAATCAAAGCTGGAAAATGTCTGAACATCAACCCCATTGACCATTTCCTGTGCCGGTTGACCGGGTCGTCGCGGCACTATTACGCTGACTTCAAGTCCATCCGCAGCCAAGGCTTCTGCCAGTCGTCGTGACATACTGCCGAATCCGCCGATTTTTCCCCAACCAAAATACTGACTTGTTAAAATACAAACATGCATTCAAGTTTTTACCTTGTTAACTTTATTACTGATAACTTCCTCAAACAATTCCAGAAATTGCACACCGATTCGGTGCCAGTCGAAGTGTTCCTCCACACGTGCGCGGGCACCTTTACCCAACTGAACTCGAACGTCATCGTTTTGCGTTAATTCATGCAATACGGTTCGAAGTGCTTCCACATCGCCTGGACTGACAACACGACCGGTATCGCCTACGGTTTCCGGACATCCACTGACATTCGAGGTTACAACTGCCATTTCCGAAGCCATGGCCTCCAATAACGCGATGGAAGCATTTTCTTTAGAAGAGGGCATACAAAAGATCGATGCCGTCGCAAACAGATGATTCAGCAAATCACTGTTTTGCGGCACCCAACCATGAAAAACCACTGGAACTGATATAGAACCAGCAGTATCTTCTAACGTCTCCCGCAGGGGTCCGTCTCCCGCAATATGAATTTCAAAATCTGTGTCCAGTCCTTTCATAGCTTCCAATACGTGTTGAAACCCTTTTCGAGGAAGCAACCGTCCAGCCATCAGAATTTTTTTCTCTTTCACTCCGGGAGAGAAGCGCTCTGGAAAAATGCCATTCGGAATGTACCTTACTCCATCAATACCCAGATTTTTCTCAATCAACCCTTTCAGAAATAAGGAAGGAGCCGTTAAGCTGGCAGCCTTATTCGCGATATGACGCAACAACGGTGTCAAGAAGCGATGCTCAAAAGTAAATCGGTCGTTGTTATACCCGGGAATATCCGAACCATGTGCCGTGATTACATACGGAATGTTTACTATACGGGTTGCCAGATAGGCCAGCAGACCAGTCGGTACAATAAAATGTGTGTGTATAATGTCATACTGTTTGGATCGCAACATGCGGATCAATCTGGGCAATGCGGAAACAACATAACTCAACATTTCGGGCGTTTCACAGGTCGCCTGATGTTTACGCCAGGCAGGCACACGGATTATTGTGATTCCACTGGGGGTTGTTTCTCGAGCAGGAAGACCTTTATACCCCATGGTCAGCACAGTAAGCTTATGACCATGCGAAGCATACAACTCACATAGTTGTTGGGCCACTGGGGCAGCACCACCTCCCAGCGGAGGATATTCATAATTTAACACCAGGATATTCAACAGGAAAGATTCCTGACTAAGCTCGTTTTCATTACAGTTTTCAAGAATAAGAACATAGTACCAAGGCAATGTATCCTCGCTTGTAGGATGATTGCCC
>Ga0334884_1005916_pt1 | contig 11351 bp, 7 predicted proteins | sample GraSluR1_MG_7_FD_207215 | JGI IMG/M metagenome (GOLD analysis project Ga0334884, IMG submission 207215) | Sludge microbial communities from methane-producing bioreactor in Wageningen University, Netherlands - Granular Sludge_12_05 R1 | ecosystem: Engineered > Bioreactor > Anaerobic > Unclassified...
CACCTCTCTCCGGAGGGCGTTCGTCGATTTTTTCTTAGGAAGCTGCGTAAACCTTGCGCTGGTTGTTTTTAAAGGCGCGCTTTTCCGGAACCGAGCGTTTCGGCGAGGAACTTCCCTTGGTTTTGTTGGAAAGCTCTACCTGAACCTTCCGATTCCTGAAGACGCTCTTTTCGAGAGCCTTGAGAACCTGGGGCTCTTCCTCCCGAGGGATCTCGAAGAAGGAAAAGCTCTTGGCGATGTCGATCTTTCCGAAAGGAAGTCCCCGTTTGCCCATCTGTCTTGTGACGAAGGAGATGAGATCTTTCGGCGTAAGTCCGTCCATGGCGCCGAGATTGATGAAGAGCCTGGAGAAGTTGCCTCCCTTTCTGTCGAAGGAGGAACGATCCCTGGAAGACCGGGGGCTGGAGAAGTCCTCCCCGTCTTTCCGCCGATCCGGAGCGCTGAGATCCTCCGCATCCTTGTAGTAGGCGAGCAGGTGTTCGAACTCCATGGAGAGAAAAATCTTGATAAGCTCTTCCCGGCTGAGATGTTCCAGCTTTTTGGAGATCATGGGAAGGAATTCCTGAATCTCCTCATGATCCACCGGGGCGCATTGTACCTTTTCGATAAGGTTCAGAAGCTGTTTTTCGCAGATTTCCTTTCCTCCCGGTACGGGGAGAAAGGAAAAGCTCCGCTTGAGGCCTCTCTCGATGGAGTGGATCTTGTGTTTTTCCTTGAGGTTGATGATGGCGATGGAAATGCCCTCGTTTCCGGCTCTGCCGGTGCGTCCGCTCCGGTGGGTATAGGTTTCCGGGTCATCCGGAAGGTTGTAATGCACCACGTGGGAGATTCCCTGAACGTCGAGCCCCCGGGCGGCCACATCCGTGGCCACGAGAAGCTGCAGATTCCTCTGGCGGAATTTTTGCATAATGTACTCCCGCTGGCTCTGGGAAAGATCTCCGTGCAGGGCGTCCGCATCGTATCCGTCGTTGATCAGCTTCTGGGCGATATCCTTGGTTTCCTGCCTGGTGCGGCAGAAAACGATGCCGTAGATTTCGGGGCGGAAGTCCACCACCCGCTTCAGGGCGGAGTAGCGATCCCTGGAGCGCACCATGTGGCAGAGATGTTCCACCGTCTCGGAGCCGCTGTTTCTGACTCCCACACTGATCTCCACGGGATCGTGCATATAGTTTTTGGCGATCTCCTGCATCTCCCGGGGCATGGTGGCGGAGAAGAGGGATGTCTTTTTCGTTTCCGGAGTTTCGGAGAGAATGGCATCCAGGTCATCCTTGAAACCCATATCCAGCATCTCATCCGCCTCGTCGAGAATCACTCGGGTAATAGCGGAGAGGTCGATCTTTCTGCGTTTATTCAGAAGGTCGTTCATTCTTCCCGGAGTGGCCACGATAATGTGCACTCCCCGGCGAAGAGCGCTGATCTGCGGTTCCGCATCGGCTCCGCCATACACTGCGAGGATCTTCAAGGCCGGAATATGGGATGCGAAGGATTGGAGATCCCGGCAGATCTGGAGACAGAGTTCCCGGGTTGGGGCGAGGATAAGTCCCTGGGGCTTGGGAAGAGAAAGGTCGATTCTCTGGATGAGAGGAAGTCCGAAGGCTGCGGTTTTGCCTGTTCCCGTCTGGGCAAGGCCGATAATATCCTGGTCGGTTTCCAGAGCGAGAGGGATGGCTTTCTCCTGGATAGGCATGGGGTTTTCAAAGCCAAGATCCTCGATTCCTCGAAGGATCTCCGGAGAAAAGCCAAATTCGTCAAATCGTTTCATAAAGTAAACCTCGTTTTCTTTTTGGAACAGCATGGGAAATTCTGCGTGTCCGTGGATTTTGTGGCACAATGGGGGAGGGGGCGTTCGTCCTTTTGTAAAGGAGCCATGAGTATCATAAAGACCTCGCAAACTTCGAAACGATCCCGTATGGCTGCCGTGAGGAACCCGTCGAAAGGAGAGCCGCTCCTCCAGAAGAAAAATCCCAATCCCCTTGCAACCATTTCAGGAACACAAATGTATCTGTCGAGAACCCTCTCCTCGAAGAAGAGGAGTACTCCTATCTCCACGATGCCGAGGGGGAATTATACGCATAAGTGGCTCATAATGCAAGGAGCAATTTCGTGACGGCACTTTTGGCGATGCCCTTTTGCTTTTTCCCGAAGCTCCAGAAAACCCGGAAAGGGGGAAATTTTATCTCATATCTCTGCCACGGTTTGGCGTTTTTTCTGATCTTTCTGGCTCCCCTTCTGGGAAAGGGGCAGTTCGAAATTCTCCGCAGAGAGCTTGAAGAGAAAAGCCTCTCTCGATCCGGTTGCTACCGCATGCTCATCTTTTGGGAATGGCTCTACGCGGGGCTTGCCCTGGGCCTTCTTCTGGGAACAGATCGGCTCGGCATGGCGGAGGTTCGGCGGTTGTTCTTCGCTCTTCCCCGGGAGGGGTTTTTCTGGTTCTCGGGAGCTTTTGGGGGCATGGCATGGCTTACTCTGGGGCTCTGGAAATCTTTCCGGTGGAAAAGTTTTTTCCGGCGGATTACCCGAGATGTGGCGATACTCTTTCCCATCACGCCTCGGGAGGCTCGCCTCTTCGCAGTTCTTTCCGGAACTGCGGGGGTGTGCGAAGAAATTCTCTACCGTCTTTTTCTTTACCAATACGCTCGTTCTCTGGGAGTTTCTCCCGGAGGAGCCCATCTTATAGGGGCTCTCGCTTTTGGTTTTGCCCATGTCTATCAGGGATGGTTCGGTGTGGTAAGCGCCTTTTCCCTGGGGGCCCTTTTCAGCGTCCTTTTTACTGCCACGGGTTCCTTGATTCTTCCCATGGCGGTGCATGTTTGGATAGATCTTCTCGTCCTCCTCTACCGCCCTTCCGGGGCCTCGCTTTTTGTCTCTTCTCGGGGTTTTTGTTATAATAAAAAGAACACGCCATAATGTTTCCCATTTCCCTGCTGATCGTTGTGCCCCAAATCCGGGTTTTTCGCGGTTCCACACCCATCTCTTTTGAAGAAAAAAGGAGATCCATGGAATTTCCTTTTCTTCGCCCTTCTTTTTTCATGGGTTTTCCCTCGCTGTCTCGACGATGTGGCGATGCGAATTGCCCGAAAATTTTCGGGAATTCCCTTTTCTTCGATCCCGGCGCAGAAGTGCCAGGTAATTCCATGGTATCTTCCGGGGCTGCACAACAACGAGAAAGCTTCTCAGAGTCCCGAAAGACGCAGAAACAGGAGGTACACATGACCGCCGTAGAATCCGTGGGAAGAGCCATAGAGATCCACGATCTCTGGAAGATCTATTCGAGAACCAAAAAAAACCGCTATGGAGCCGAGGTGCTTCGGGATCCTCGCCGCCTGGAATCTCTCCAGGAGGACAGCGATGCGGTGCTTGCCGTCAAGGGGGTCTCCCTCGGAGTTGCCCCGGGGGAGACCTTCATTATTATGGGTCTTTCCGGGAGCGGCAAATCCACGCTTATTCGCTGCCTTCTCCGCTTGGTGGAGCCCACCGGGGGATCCATAAAAATAAACGGCCAGGAGGTGACCTCCATGAGTTCTTCGGAGCTCGTGGCTTTCCGGAGGCGACAGGTGGCCATGGTCTTCCAGCACTATGGTTTGCTCCCTCACCGTACGGTGCTCCAGAATGTCTGTTTCGGCCTTCGGCTTCGGGGAGAGCCTTCCGGCGAGTGTCGGGAAAAGGCCTTCGAGGCGATTCGCAAGGTGGGGCTCGAAGGATGGGAGGAATACCATCCCGTCTCCTTGAGCGGAGGCATGCGGCAGCGGGTGGGCATCGCCCGGGCTCTCGTGATGGGGTCTCCCATTATGCTCATGGATGAGCCCTTCAGCGGTCTGGATCCTCTCATTCGCCGGGAGCTTCAGGATGAACTCATGCGGCTTCAGGAAGAGATGAAAAAAACCATCTTTTTCGTTACCCATGATCTCAGCGAGGCCCTTCGCCTGGGGGACCGCATGGCGGTCATGAGAGACGGCCGGGTGGTGCAGGTGGGCACTCCCGAGGAGATCATTTCGGATCCCGTGGACGATTACGTGGCCCGGTTCGTTCAGGACGAGCGGGAACAGATCCGTCGAGCCGAACGCCGCATGGCGAATAAGGTCGCAGGATAGAGAGGAGAAAGCCCATGTTTCCCCAAAGCCTGGAATTTCACGTTGCCCCGAAGGTAAATCATTTTGTGGATTGGCTGGTGATCTCCTTCGCTCCCTTTTTCGACAGCGTTTCCGCGGGCATTCTCAAGGTACTGCTTTCCATAAACGGTTTTCTCGATGGAGTACCCTGGTGGGTGCTTATCGGTGTGGTGGCTTTTACGGTCTGGGGAACCACGAAAAAAATTCTCCCCACCCTGGTGCTCTCGTTCCTTCCCTTCGTTATCGGGGTTTTCGGCCTTTGGGGGCTCGCCATGGAAACTCTCTCGGTGGTTTGTACCGCAGTCATTCTGGCGCTTTTCCTGGGAATTCCTCTGGGGGTACTCATGGCGGAAATTCCCGGAACCGCTCTGGTGCTGAAGCCCGTGCTCGATGCCATGCAGACCATGCCTTCCTTTGTCTATCTCATTCCCGCCATGATGCTTTTCGGCCTGGGCAAGGTTCCCGCAGTACTTGCCACGCTCATCTACGCCTTGCCTCCGGTGATACGGCTCACTGCCCTGGGGCTTCAGCAAGTGCCTTCTTCGGTGGAGGAGGCCGCCATCGCCTATGGAGCTACCCGGTGGCAACTGCTTCGAGAGGTACGGATCCCTCTGGCCATGCCCTCCATTCTTGCGGGGGTGAACCAGACCACCATGATGGCTCTGGCCATGGTGGTGGTGGCTTCCATGATTGGGGCCCGGGGATTGGGACAGGAGGTGCTTCTCTCCATCAACCGCATCGACGTGGGAAGAGGGTTCGAGGCCGGGGCAAGCGTGGTGGCCATGGCCATCGTCATCGACCGCATCACCCAGGGTATAGCCAAAAAGTGGGAGCCCCCGAAACGGTAGGGTTTGCTCTTTCCCGGCCGTATTCGAAGATGAGGGATACAAGAGATTTCTCCCCGGAGAGGCCTTTTGTATTCCTCATCTTTTTGGAGGAAAGTGCTATCATGGAAAAAAGGTTTTTCTCCCCCTCTCCTCGGAGGTGCGGCGGTTCGGATATTCCGGGAAGGGGAACATCCTCATTGCAAAAGGAGGGAACGTATCCATGGGTTCCGCAAAGGAGCATTGTCCCGAAGGTGTGGGAACGTTCGGCTTCCAGGGAGGGCTTCCCCGGCTTCCCGTACCTCCCCTGGAAGAAACGATGGAGCGCTTTCTGGAGTGGACCGAACCTCTTCTCTCCGAGGCCCAGCGGAAGAGAACCGAGAAGGCGGCGGAGGAGTTCTCCGCTCTTTCGGGGGACGGAAAAATCCTGCAGCAGGCTCTCGAAACTTGGGCTTTGCGGGAAGACATGCCGAACTGGCTCGAACCTTTTTGGGACGATAGCTATCTTTGCAGCCGTCTTCCCCTTCCCATTCACAGCAACATTTTCTATCTTTTGGAATCGCCTGAAGGAAATACCTCCTTGGGGCAGGCCGGGAGAGGGGCGGCTCTCGCTCTTGGGGCAGCGGCCCTTTATGACGCTTTGAGAAAAGAGTCCTTTCCTCCCGGCATGGAGGGAGAGGCACCGCTCTGTATGTCCCAGTACCGCAGGGTTTTCGGGGCTTCCCGAATCCCCCGGAAAGGGCGGGATGTCCTTCGCAACATGGTTTCTCCCGAGACGGAGCCCGTGGAGAACCCCCGGCATATGATGGTACTTCGGAAGGGGCGTTTCTATCGCATTTTTCTTCTGGACAGCCTGGGAAGAGCATGTTCCTTTGAACAACTCCGAAGAGTGTTGGGAGAGATTATCGAAGATTCCCGGCCCCCCGTACCCGACGAAGAAAGCCTGGGGCTTTTTACCACCTGGAACCGGGATGCCTGGGCCCGGGGGCGGGAAATGCTTCTGGAACATGCTCCGGAGGAAAACGGAGCTCTTCTTCATGCCCTGGAAGAGGCACTTTTCGTGATGGTCCTGGATCACCGGGAGCCTCCGGACATGGATTCCCTGGCGGAAGCCCTGCTTCATGGGGACGGGCGCTCTCGATGGTTCGATAAAACGCTGCAGTTTATCGTTACGCCCCGGGGACGGGGGGCCATCAACATGGAGCATTCCGGTACGGACGGCTCCATTATCTCCTCTCTGGCGGCGTTTCTCCAATCTCATAAGGTGGCGTGCAGCACGTCTTCCGAAGCTGAAGAATCGCCGCACGCCTTTCAGGAGCTGCTTCCGGTGCTTTCTCCCGAAATCCGGAAGCTTCTCCGGGAGGCGGCGGAGGCCTATGACGATCTTTGCAGTCGAACCACCCTGCACACCCTCTTTTTCCATGAGTTCGGCAAGGAACGCATAAAATCTCTCAAGGTAAGCCCCGACGGTTTCGTGCAGATGGGCTTGCAGCTTGCCCGGTACCGAACCTTTGGGAATTTCTGTACCAGCTACGAACCCGTCATGACCAGGCGTTTCCTTCATGGCCGCACCGAGGCGATCCGAACGGTTTCGCCCCAATCCTGCCGCTTCGTAAGCCTTATGGAAGAGGAGGCCCCTTTGAGGGATCGGGCTCTTGCTCTGCGAGAGGCCGTGGAGGAACATGTACGTCGGGCCAAGGTTTGTCGGAAGGGGCACGGGGTGGATCGGCATCTTTACGGGCTTTTGCAGATTTACAAACGCCAGGGGGAATCCTTGGGCATCAATTCCTTGCCCTCGCTCTTTCTCTCTCCGGGATGGCAGGTGCTCCTGCGCAACGTGCTTTCCACCAGCACCAGCGCCCCCAAGGGGCTTGAGCTTGCGGGATTCGGCCCCGTGGTGGACGAGGGTTTCGGCGTGCGCTATCTCGTTCTTTCGGAAGAACTGCATTTCTGCCTCTCCAGCCGGGTGCATCTGGGGGCATCTCTGGAACGGTTCCGGGATGAGCTTGTCCGGGGGTATCGGGAAATGCGGCATCTGCTGGAGAAAGATCTCGAAAGCTCCGGCTTATCCGAATAGGAATTTTCCAAAAAAGAGGCTTCTCCGGATTTTCTGGGAACATTCCCCGCATAGACTTTTCATGCAAAAAAGTGCGAAAGAAAAACCCTTGTCTGCAAGGGTTGCAGCGAGTTCCTGTTTGAAGAAAGCTTGATAAAAAGCAATACTATGGAGGGGTACATGTGATACGGCATTTTCGCTCTCTGGAGGAGGGAGATAAACTCCGGAGGAAATGCTCGCTTTCGAGAGAGCAGGTTCTCTTTCAGGGAATGGAAGAGATGTTTTTTCTGGCTCTCCTGGGAATTCTCGTGGGGGGAGGAGTTTCTTGTTTTATCGGTGTTCTCGGGGCCGGAGAAATACAGGTAGAAAAAGCTCCCTGGAGCCGGATACTGCTCTTGCCGGGGGGGCTTTTTCTTTGTGCCCTCCTGGAAATGCGTTTCTTTCCGGGAGTTGCGGGGCATGGCATGGAGAACCTACGGTGCCTCTACTCTCGGGAAAACCCCTTTCCCCCTCTGGCATGGCTGGTCAAGGCGGTGCGAACCATCATCACCCTCGCTTCCGGAGGAAGCGGGGGTATCGTGGGCCCTTCGGCCTATGTGGGGGCCGCCCTTTTTTCCGCCGCCTCTCCGGAAAAAAACACTCTTCGGGAAAATCTCTTCTGCGGTGCCGCAGGGGGCGTGGCAGCCCTTCTCGGGACTCCCCTGGGAGCCACGCTCTTTGTTCTGGAAAGCCTGGAAAAGCCCCTTTTTCACGGTTTTTCGGGAGAACGCTTTCTCCGGGGATACTGGTGCAGCTTCTGGGCATGGAAATGTTCCCGGGAGCTTGGACTCATACCCCATCCTCATATGGTCCGGATTCCCTCGATTCCGGACCTCAGCCTGTCCTTCCTGCTTTTTTGTATAGGAGGAGGCCTTTTTTTCGGCATTCTTGCCATATCTCACGTGATTTTGCTGAAACATGCCCGTCGGGGGGTGCGGATTTTCTGGAAAAGCCCTCTTTCCAAAGCTCTTGGAGGAGGATTTCTGGTGCTGTTCATACACGTTCTTTCAGGGTATCACGTCTGCGGTACTGGCCAGAGAGACCTTCTTCTTCATTTTCAGGGGGAGGGAAATCTTCTGCTCCTCCAGGGGTTCTGGAAGTCTCTTGCCACGGGAATCACCGTGGGAGCTGGCGGAAGTGCGGGGATGGTGGGGCCCACTTTTTTTGTGGGAGTTGTGGGCGGAACCTTTTTTGCGCACCTTTTCTCCCTGGCTCCGGAGCTTTTTGCCCTTTTCGGGGCTGCCGCAGTACTTGGGGGGGCTGCAAACACTCCTGTGGCGGCGGTGGTTTTTCTGGTGGAGCTCTGCGGTTTTTCTGCCCTTCTTCCAGGGGTCGTTCTTTGCGGCCTGTCCTTTGTGGTGGCCCGGAGGTGGAATCTTTTCGAGGAAGAGGATCTTCGGCAAATACCGTAAAATTACCATGGTTTCCCGAAGGAAACGTGATACACTGAGCGAGCGAAAATTTTTGAGGAGGTTAGGGTCTATTATGAAAAGAAACAAGATGTTCTTCGGCGTTTTGGCGGCTTTCTTCTTGTGCAGCTCTGGAGCTTTTGCGGCGGATTCCGCCAAGGTAGTGGCTCGAGTGGGGGAGACGGAAATCACCCAGCAGCAGGTGGATCAGGTTATACAGCAGCTTCCTCAGGAACAGGCGGCCTTCTTCAAAACCCCTGCGGGGCAGGAAAAGGTGGTGGAGGAACTGGTAAACCGGGAACTCCTCTTTCTCTGGGGAGAGTCCCAGAAAGTGGATACCCAGGAGGGTTTTGCGGAGGCCCTTGCACGGCTGCGGAGCAACCTTGTCCGGGATTTTGCAGTGAAAACCATCATTGCCGATGTAACCGCCACGGATGAAGAAGTAAAGGCTTTTTACGAGGCTAATCCCAACCAGTTTGCCATTCCCGAAAGAATTCGGGCCCGGCATATCCTCGTAGAAGATGAGGAGACCGCAAAAAAGATTCTCCAGGAGCTTCGGGACGGGAAAGCCTTTGAAGATGCCGCTAAAGAATATTCCACCTGCCCTTCCAAAGAGGACGGGGGAAATCTCGGCTTTTTCGGCAAGGGTCAGATGGTGCCGGAATTCGAAACTGCCGCCTTTGCTCTTGAAACGGGTAGCATGAGCGAGCCCGTGAAATCTCAGTTTGGATGGCATATTATCCGAGTAGAGGAGAAACAGCCCTCCTCGGTGGTTCCTCTGGAAGATGTGGCGGGGGAGATCAAGACCATGCTTACCCAGAAGAAGCAACAGGAGGCTTTCTATCAGAAGCTGGCGGATCTGCAGAAGGAATATCCCGTGGAGATCCTGAAGGAAGAAGCTCCCGAGGCGGAGAAGGTCGAGGAGGCTCCTGAACAGGACGAGAAGAGCTCCGAGGCTTCGGAGTAGCTCAATCCGGATATGGAATAACCGATAAAGAGGGCCCCCTTGGGGGCCCTCTTTATATATTGCAGAAGTATCATTTTTCCGTGCCGGAGCAGGGTTCCAGGCAGTTCTTGGCTCCGGGTGGGAAAACACCGGATTTCCGAGGCCTTCCGGGAGTCAGGAAGGAAGCTTCCGAAGGGAGTTTTCTCCTTCGAGTTTGTACTCCGCCACGATGGATTCAAGCTTTGCCGAAACCTTGTCGAGTTCTCCCGAAGCGTTTTCCATGCTTTCCGCAGCTTCCCCGGTTCCTTTGAGAGAGGAATCAACCTCCACAACTTTTTCATGAAGCTGATGGGTAAGTCCCGCCACATGATCGATGGCTTTGGCCATTTCTTCGGTGCTGGCGGATTGGGTCTGCACCGCTTCGGCGATATGACGGCTCAGGTCGGTGATGGTGTTGATGGCCTCCACCACTTCATCCAGGCGAAGCCGAACCTGCTCCACCGAGGAAACTCCTTCCTGAGCGATATCTTTGCCCTCCCGGGCCTTTCGTACCGCCACGCCGGTGCCTGTAAGAATATCCTCCGCCAGGCTGCCGATTTGGTTTGCCGCACGATTGCTTTCCTCGGCGAGTTTGCGTACTTCTTCCGCCACCACCGCGAAGCCCCGTCCCGCCTCGCCTGCCCGGGCGGCTTCGATAGCCGCATTGAGGGCCAGGAGGTTTGTCTGATCCGCGATTTTGGTGATGGCTCCCACGATTTCCCCGATTCGGGAGGCCAGAACGTTGAGTTCGTCCACCGAGGTGGTGACCACATCAAAGGATTGGGCCATTTCCTGAACCCGAAGCACGGTCTGTTCCGTATCTCTCCCCGCCTCTTGGGCGTTTTTCTTCAGGGTTTTGGCAGCCTCATTGGCGTTTTCCGCAGCCTTCGAAGCGGTCTGAGCTCCTGAGGCGACCTCCTCGATTCCCGCATTGGTCTCTTCGATGGCGGCGGAGGTTGCTTCCGCCATGCTGCGTACCGCTTCCATGGCGGCTTCGATGGTTTCCACGGAGTTGCCGGTTCGCTCGGAAGCCTGGGAAACCTCCTGGGCATGATAGTGCAAGGTTTGGGTGGTGCTCCGGAGATTTTCCATGAGCTGTCGGAAAGATTCCAGCAGAAGGGTGGAGCTGTCGCTTAACTGGCGCAGCAGGGGATCCTTGATATGGGGAAAGGTTACCGTAAGATCCTTGGCGGCGAGCCGCTTGTTCGCCTCGGCGGTGTTTTTCACCGGGACAATGATGGAGTGCCCCACCAGCCAGATGATACATCCCAGCACTGCCGTAGAGATAAGAATGGTGATCATGGCGTTCCGATAGAGAGAATTCGCCGGGGCGAGAATTTCCCCCTCGTCCTGGCAGACGAAGACGAAGAGATCCGTTCCCGCCACGGGGCTGTAGTATACGGTTCTTTCTTTCGTTTCCACGGAAATCGTTTCAATTCCTGCAGATCCCGAAGAAGCTCGGCGTCCCAGATCCTCCATGGCTTTGCCGAAGACCTCCACGCCCTTTCCCAGGTGCTCTTGGTTGGCGTCCGCCACGATACGCCGATTTTTATCGATGAGGATGGCGTTTCCCGTTTGCCCTACCTTGAGGTTCGCTACGAGATCCTGAAAGGGTTTCATGGAGACGTCCAGTCCCAGGGCACCGATATCGTCTCCGTAGTCTCCCGTGAGATGGGTGCTGTACGTCATTACGGTCTTCTGGGAAACCGTATCTTCGTAAGGGCCTAAAACGGTGACCTTGTCGTTTGCGGAGAGTTTGTACCATTCTCTCTGGGTGGGGTCATAACCTGCTTCGAGGTTCGAGGAGGGTACCAGAAGCATCTCCCCATCTTCGGTGCCGATAAAAATCTGTTGAATCTGAGGATTGGCAGCTGCCACCTGCTGCAGGGTGTCCTTGATGATCATGTCATCCGCCATTTGATCGTAAAG
>Ga0334884_1005926_pt1 | contig 11336 bp, 8 predicted proteins | sample GraSluR1_MG_7_FD_207215 | JGI IMG/M metagenome (GOLD analysis project Ga0334884, IMG submission 207215) | Sludge microbial communities from methane-producing bioreactor in Wageningen University, Netherlands - Granular Sludge_12_05 R1 | ecosystem: Engineered > Bioreactor > Anaerobic > Unclassified...
TGTCTATGTCGCCGTCGCCGTCGAGATCCGAGAGCGTTCGCGGGGCACGGATGCTGGTGTAGTCGCCGGGCCCCCGAAGTTCACTGTGTTCCACCAGCCGGCCCGTTCCGTCGTTGATCGCGACCGACAGCCGCTGGCCATTTCCCTGCTGCAGCACGTACACCACGGCATCGAGGATGCCGTCGCCGTTGAGATCAGCCAGCGCCGTGCCGTAAGCGTTATCCCTTGGTATCGCCGGGTCCGGTGCCTGCGTGAAGTAGCCCGTACCGTCCGGCGCCCGTGCGTGGAACGACCACGCAAAGGGCCGGAAACGCCTCGTGCCCGCCGCATTGCTGACGGTCGTGAGCAGTCCCGCCGTCATGAACTCACCGGGGCGGTAGTCGCTCGACGGATAGAGCGACGCGACGCGGCCGTCCGCATCATAGGACACCGTGCCGCGCCACACGCCGCCTTGCGACCCGTACACGCAGAGTACGTCGGACCCGATTGTTGCTTCCATCGGATCCTCGCCAAACAGGACCGAGACGTCGGCGCCGTGGGCGATGTCGAAGGCCGGGGCGTCGGGATAGATATTGCCGGCGAGCGGCGGGACAGCCGCGGCGCTGATCCATATCTCCATATTCGTTTCGTAGCCGTGCGTGGCCGGATGCCAGCCCATGTTGGCGATGGATACGCGCGCGGTCAGCACGCCCCAGCCGGTGAGGCCCGGGACGAAGATGATGTCGAGGGAAGCGGTGCCTCCCGGCGGCAGGGAGGAGGGCAGACTGCCTGCGCGGAACCACTCCGCGTCCGGGCGGTCAACGACCGGCTGCTGCCTCAGGCGCAACGTGCCCGGCCCGCTGTTGGTGATTGTCAGCCGATTGGTGAACGCCGCCGGCCCGGTCAGGAATTCACCTATGCGGGTGCCCTTGGCGGCGTCGGGGGGCTCGAAAACGAGCAGGGTCGGATCGCCGATCGCCGCGCCGTTGGTGCCCAGGACCTGCATCTCGGGCGCGTTGTTGATCCAGAACGGGCGGGGAGTGCTTTCCTCGTCGCTGATGGCGATATCCAGCGCCCCGTCGCCGTCCACGTCGCCCAGCGCGATGGAGACAGCCCATTCGTATCCGTGAGGGCCGAACTGCTGGCCCGTGGCGCCGAAGAGGCCTGTGCCGTCGTTGGTCCAGATCGTGGCATTGATGGACCCGTCAATGCCTCCCGCGAGAACCACGTCCAGACTGCCGTCCCCGTTCAGGTCCCCCAGGGTGACGCCCCAGGAGGAGCCGTGAACCGAATAGTCGGCGGCCAACTGGCTCACGGCGAGCATGCCGCTCCCATTGTTGGTCATGACACGAAATCCGTAGCCTGAGCCCGTGCCGAACCAGCCGGATGCCACCTGGTCCAGATGGCCGTCGCCGTTCACATCGCCCAGCGCGATCGCCATGGCATCATGGAAAGCATCACTGCCGGACCAGCCCGTGCTGAAGGTGCCGGTCCCGTCGTTCAACAGGACCGTGTTGTTGGCGGGGGCCCCCGACACGATATCCAGGTAGCCGTCGCCGTTCATGTCGCCGACATCGACCGCGTAGGCGCTCGCCGCGTACGAGCGAACATTGGTGAACACGCCCTGCGTGTCGTTCAGGCAGACTACGACCTGCGCGGCGTTGAAAGCATCCGCCAGCGCGAGATCGCAGAAACCGTCGCCATTGAAGTCGCCGGGAGCGATCACGCTGGCGGCGGGCAGCACCCGGTCGCTTCTGGTGAACGTGCCGCTACCGTCGTTAAGCCAGAGCGAGGCGGGCGCGAAGAAGTGTGCAAGAAACATGTCCAGATCGCCGTCGCGGTCCACATCCGCCATTGCTGACTTGACGATGTAAAGACTGCCCACGCTCTGGCTCATAGTGAACACGCCATGCCCGTCGTTGGTCATCACCCACATATAATTCGTGCCCGGCTGCGCCACACCGAAGACGGTATCGAGATGTCCGTTCCCGTTCACGTCGCCCAAGGTCACGCTCGTGACCTTCGCGGTGAAGGTCTGCCCGCTCTCCGCGAACTGGGCCGTACCACCCGCGGCGGTGTGGAACGTCCACGCATGCGGCGTGACGGATGTCGTCCCTGCGGCGTTAGTGATGCCGTGCGAGACATAGGCGAATACCTGTTCACCGGGCCCGAAGTCGGCGTCGAAATCCAAGGTGGCCTCGTTGGTCGCGGCGTTGAACGAGATTGCGCCATACCGGGATCCGCGCCGGGCCGAATGCGCGAAGAAGCGATTCGACGTCACCGTTTCCGTGTTCACGTTCGTGCTGAACTGCACGACAAGGTTTGCCGAGACCGCCACATCGTTGGCGGCGTTGAGCGGGCTCGTGTTAGTGACAATGAGCGCTTGTGCCAGGAAAGGCGCGCACATAAAGAAGACGAAAACGCGCAGATGGGTTTTCATGTCAGGTCTCCAGTTGGTTAAGCATGCTCTTGGCGAAATAGTCGGCGGCGTGAAGCAGGAACGGCCTCGGATATTCTTTGCGTCCCATCCGCGCCAGGATGGCCACGCGGGCGGTGCTGTAGAATGAGATTTGCGCCCAGAACGAGATATACCAGAGCAGAAAGTCTTGTGGCGTCAGGCCGGGTCGAAGTCTTTGCAGCGCGGCAGCGAACCATTCGCGGGCGGGGCGGAATCCCTCCTGCATCGCTGACAGACTTTCGACCAGGTTTTCGGTGAGAGCCCGGCCGAGCAGGGCACCGCACCATGAAGTCGGGCCGGCCGGCCGGTTGACGGCAAGAAAGCAGGCGCGCGACTTGAGAAAAATCGCGCGCCTTGCTTGTCGTTTCCCCCCGGATCGGAGGGGTTCCTCAAGCAGGCTCTTAAGGTCCACGTGTTCCGAAAAGACATGCCGCAGGCACTCCGAAAACAATTTCTTCTTGTTGCCGAAATGATGGTTCGGCATCTGGAGCGAAACCCCGGCCTCCGCCGCGATATCCCGGAATCCCACGCCGTGAAAGCCGTGTTGCGCAAAAAGTCTGCCCGCCGCCTCCAGGATACACCGTCGGGTTTTCTGCGGCCTGCGAGCGGAACGGTTCAGGGCTTTATTCATACGGTCGTATGATATAAGTGTCTGGGCCATGGGGCAAGTGAAAATCCGCGTCAGATTCACTTTTCAGGACGGTTTGGAGGACCGTCCTGCGGCTTGCCGGCCTCGCTCTTCGCAGGGCGGTGCTCCGCGCCGCCTTTGACACACCCCCGACGCGGGAAGGCCAGACGACTTTTCAACACCCACTCAATGGACCATGGGCGAACGCTCTTGAAAATCAATTACGAATATCGTAATAGTATTAGTATGAAAGAAATCGCGCGCGAAATTCTGTTGGGATTGTGGAAAGTGCATATCCTGCATCATGCGGCCGAGAAGCCGGTGATCGGGTTTTGGATGATGCAGGAACTCCGGCGCCATGGCTACGATGTCAGCCCCGGCACGCTCTACCCGTTGCTCAAGCGCATGGAGCGCCATGGGTGGCTGTCCAGCAAGCACGTTCAGGGCGCGGGACTTCATGCCCCGCGGGGTTATTCGCTGACGCCGAAAGGGCGCAAGGTCTTGAAGCTGGTGCGCAAACAAGTGGCGGAATTGTGGCGGGAGCTTAATGAGCATGCGGAAGGATAGCGCGGAACCGTCAAGTAGACTCACGCACGCGGCCGTTGCGTTTCTCGGATTGAGCCGCGGCATGATCGGTTTGCTCGCGATGGTCATCCTCGTCGGAATGGGCGAGCGAATGGCTGAGCGCTTCCTGCCGATCTACCTCATGGCGCTGGGTGGCGGAGCTCTTTCCGTCGGCCTGCTCAACGGTCTCGATATCCTTCTTTCCGCGCTCTACTCGTTTCCCGGCGGATATCTTTCCGATCGCCTCGGAACCAAGCGGGCGCTGCTGGTGTTCAATCTGCTGGCGATGGTGGGCTTTCTGATCGTGATCCTGATTCCCTCGTGGATCGCGGTGATCGTCGGCTCCTTCTTCTTCCTTTCGTGGACCGCTATCTCGCTGCCTGCAACCATGGATATGGTTTCGCGACTTCTGCCGCAGAACAAGCGGACGATGGGAGTGTCCATGCATTCGCTCGTGCGCCGCATCCCCATGGCGTTGGGTCCGTTGCTCGGCGGTCTCGTCATCAACCAATGGGGCGAAACGACGGGCGTCCGTCTCTCGTTTGTCGGCGCGCTGGGCCTGGCTGTCGTGGCGATCCTCATGCAGCAGCGATTGATTCCGGACCATGTGAACCTTCGCGATACAGGCCCGCGCGCGGAGCGGAATCCGTTTCGTTTGTTCCGTGAAATGTCTCCGGCGCTGCGCCGTTTGCTCGTCTCGGATATCCTCGTCCGATTCTGCGAGCAAATGCCCTATGCGTTCGTTGTCATCTGGGCGATGAAGCACGTCGCCTCGCCCGTCTCGGCTTTTCAGTTCGGGATTCTCACCAGCATCGAAATGGCGACGGCGATCCTGGTCTATATCCCCGTGGCGTGGATGGCGGACCGCACGACAAAGAAACCGTTTGTGGTGATGACGTTCATCTTCTTCACGCTGTTCCCCCTGACCCTCATTTTCTGCCAATCCTTCTGGCCGCTGGTAGGGGCGTTCGTCCTGAGAGGGCTTAAGGAATTCGGAGAGCCGACGCGAAAGGCGTTGATCATGGATCTTGCGCCGGAGGGACGCAAAGCGGCGATGTTCGGGCTATATTACCTGATGCGCGATGTGGTGGTTTCGTTCGCGGCGTTCGGCGGCGCGTTCTTGTGGCTGATTGATCCGAAAGTCAATTTCCTGACCGCCTTTGCCTTTGGCGCGGCGGGTACGGTTTGGTTTGCGGCGTTCGGTCAGGACAAGAAATCGGCAGATGCATCATGAGTGAAAGTAGAATGCCGGATAAGGATGCGGGTAGCACGGCCGTGGTCGGGTGGGGCACCTTCCTGAAGGATGTGCTGATCTGCTCGCTGGGCGCGTATGGAGGGCCGGAAGCGCACCTGGGCGTCTTCATGGATCAGATGGTCGTGAAGAAGCGCTATCTGACCGAAGAAGAGCTGGTCGAATTGATGGCGTTATGCAGCATCCTGCCGGGACCCACCAGCACCCAGACAATCGTTTCGATCGGCTACAAAACCGGGGGCCCCTTTCTGGCGTTCTTGACGATGCTGGTCTGGGCCCTGCCGGTGCTGATTTTCATGGGGTGGTTGTCTTTTCTGTACCAGGGTTTGACGGCATGGAACATTTCGACGAACGTGCTCCGGTTCATCGGTCCGATGGCAGTCGGGTTCATCCTTGTTGCGTCCTTTCGCATCGGACGCAAGGTCGTTACGGACCGATACACGACGATGCTCTTCCTCTTCGGCGCATTGACCACTTATTGGATCCGCGCTCCGTGGATATTTCCCGTTGTGTTGCTGGCCGGGGGTGCGGTTGCCGTCGGAGTGTTCCGCGAGTCGGGCATGTGGCAACGAATCCAGCTTCGCCCGCCATGGCGCTATCTCGTCCTGTTTGCCGGTTTCGCCCTCGGCTTGATTGCCTTGTCGCTCGTGTCTTCCGCCCGGCTCGCACAGATCAGCGAGAGCTTCTACCGGTACGGCTATCTCGTGTTCGGAGGCGGACAGGTCGTGGTGCCTGTGATGCACAGTGAACTGGTGCAAGTCCGGCACTTCATGACCAACGAGGAGTTTCTGACCGGTTACGGACTTGTTCAGGGCCTGCCCGGCCCGATGTTCAGTTTCGCGGCTTACGCAGGCGGGCTCGCGGCCCGCGGCGGCTCGGTTCTTCGGCAGATCCTGGGCGCTGTGGCAGGCGGCATCGGGATTTTTCTCCCGGGCCTGCTGCTGATATATTTTGTGTATCCTGTGTGGGAGCAACTCAAGGCGGTGCGCGCGATTCGGATCGCGTTGCGAGGCATCAACGCTGTCGCGGGAGGTCTCATTGCCATTGCCGCGGTGATCCTGATGCAGGCCAGCGGACTGAACGCGGCCAACCTGACGGTCATGGCGATTTCGACGATCCTGCTGATGCTTCGGAAACTGCCCGCGCCCTTGATCGTGCTTGGCGCATTGGCGGTGGGATTCGTGGGCTGATCTGTTGACGCATGCGCCGCTTGTGTTAATATCGGACAAACAAGTCTGGAATAGAAATATGGCTTTTATATCGAAGAGTTCGGAGTACGGATTGCGCGCGGCGCTTTATGTGGCCACGCGCAAGAACGAGAAGTATGTGCCCATCCGGGAGATATCGAAGGATCTGAAGATATCCTTCCATTTTCTTACTAAAATCCTGCAACGCCTCACCCGTGAAGGACTCATGATTTCTTACCGGGGTCCGAGCGGAGGCATTGCATTGGCCAAACCGGCGAAGAAGATCACGCTGATGGATATCATTCAGGCCATCGAAGAGAAGGATTTGTTTGAGTCGTGCATACTGGGGCTCGCGGGATGCGGAGAGAAAAAGCCGTGTCCGCTGCACAAGTATTGGGCGCGGGAGCGAAGGAGCATGAAAGCCGTATTCAGCAAGATGACCCTCGACAAGCTCTCCGGCCATGTCTTGAAGAACAAACTGCGCCTGGCAGATTGATGACACGGCGCGGTCTCACGACTGCAACCAAAGAGGAAGAAACCACGGATTGCACTGATTTCACGGATTTCAAGAAAAGTTCAGGTAACAGGAATCTCCGTGTCTCAGTGCCCTCCAGCGAGCCTTGCGAGCGGGTGGTAATTTCTTTTCGTAACAACATTGGTATGAATGAATTTCGAAAATTGATCGGCTGGTTCACGCTGGCGCTCTTGTTCGGTTGGGCCGGACTCAGCATATTCGGCGCGTTTCTTGGCGCCGAGTTGGGCAAGGATTTGTTCAACTCGTGGCCACTCGCGGTTTTCTGGTTCGCGCTGGCGCTCACGCTGGCTGCCGGATTCATCGTATTCGGTTCGCTGCGCCGCTGTCTCGGCTTGCTGGGGATGCATCTCGGCTTGCTCTTGATTATTGCCGGCTCATTGATCAACTCCGGGGCAGGGCATCGGCTGGCAGCACGGCTGTTCGGACGGGAGAAAGTGACATGGTCGTATCTGCGCCTTCGCGAGGGGCAGACCTCTTCCGCACTGCGCGACCGATCGCTCCACCGCGAAATCGGCGAACTGCCGTTCCGTGTGCGCCTCGATACGTTCGAGATTGACTATTATCCGCTTCCAGCCGATCCGCCTCCGCTGTATTACGCCATCCTTGCGCCGGAACCCGGCACTCCGCATTTCGAGTGGAAAGCCCGCGCGTTGAACTGGAAAACCGGGAAATTCGTTCAAGCGGGCGATACGCCCATCCGATTGCGTGTGCTCGATTTCACGCCGGCGCGCGAGTCTGATCCTGTATTGGCGACGGTGGAGCTATCGCATGGCGACAAGGTTCATCGTCATGAACTGGTTTGTCCGCCGGATGAACCGTTCGTTCGCGTGGCGCTTCACCCCATCTTTCCTGAAGTGCAAGGCATGAACCGTTCGGCAAGCCTGTTGCTTGCGCGTCCCACGCCCGCGGTTCGCGCGTATCGAAGCCGGGTAACGATCCTGGAAGAGAACCGTGAAAGAAAGGCGGAAATAATCGTTAATCGCCCGATCCGGGTTGCAGGCTATCACTTGTATCAGCATTCATGGGGCGATCAGCCGGAGCGTTACACGGTTCTTCTCGTGGTGAGCGATTCGGGGCTCCGGATTGTTTATGCGGGATTCATTTTATTGGGCCTGGGCACGGTTTGGCGATTTTGGGTGAGGCCGGTCTTGCGGCGCAAAGTGGAGGTGCCCGCATGACGGTGAAAACCAGTTTGTTGGGCATTCTAATATACGCCGCGATGTTGTTTTATGCGGTCGGCTTCTTTGCCGGCAAGGCATCTCTTCGCCGCGCGTTGTTCGCGGCGGGCTTTTTTGTCGCGCTGGCCGCCGTCGGATGGCGCGGCATTTCGACGGGACACATTCCGCTGCAGAATCTGTTCGAAGTGTTCCTCGCGATGGGCGCGATGATCTATCCGATCGCGGTCGCGTGCAGGCGGCTTCCCGCCGTTCGCGAGCGGGCGGACCTGTTGCTGGGCGTGATTATTTTATGGCCGGCCGGCTTCATATTTTCAGAGACACCGCGTCCATTGCCGCCCGCGTTGCAGAGCTTTCTGTTCGCCCCGCATGTGCTGGTGTATCTCGCGGCGTATGTTCTGCTGGCAAAAGCGGCCGTTCTTGCCGGTGCTCAATTCCGTCGCCAGCCGGAAGAGGAACGCGCGCGATTGGATCGCTCGGCTCATACCCTAGCCCAGTGGGGCTATCCGTTTCTTACGATCGGACTTCTGCTTGGCGCATGGTGGGGCAAGCTGGCGTGGGGTGACTACTGGCACTGGGATCCCAAGGAAATGTGGTCGCTGGCGACCTGGCTGATCTACACCGGCTATTTTCATGCGCGCGTCCAGTTCGGGCGAGGCCCGTCACGTTTGTATGCGGGATTGCTGCTGGTCGGGTTCTTCGCTGTCATTCTGACCCTTTCGTGGGTCAATCTCTCCCGGGTGTTCGCGGGTCTACACAGTTACGCAATGTAAAGGTCGCACGCCGCCCGGTGCCGTTCGTTTACGCCCAGTCCTCTCATGGGTAGATTAGATATAAATCTGAGGAGTATCTGCCGTGCATATTTTGCATTCAGAACGTGGGTTTCACCCGTCGTGGGTCCGTTGTCTTCGTGTCGTCTCATGGGGATTGGCTGCCGCATTAATCTGCATGGTTGAATCGGTTTCGGCCGGGGTGGCTGTTACGGGGGTGCGCTCCGTTGTGAAAGCCGCATCGGCTGTTGAACAAGAAGCGAAAGTGCGCTCGAAGGTTTTTGAAGAGGGCGCTGAGGTGTCCGACGTTATTTTTCTTGAGGCTCCAAAGGCGGACGAGTTCGAGGGACTCGATCCGGAACCCGAGGAAAAGGGCGCGTTGAGGATCGGGATTGTCCGGCCGCTGGCCGAACCATATTCCCTCGTTGCCGCGAAGAAACCGAAATGGAGCCGCATGCGCGATGCGTCCCGGGTATGGGCCGTCATCGTTCAGTCTGAGGGTGCGGAAGGCGTGCGGATCAATCTCGACAACGTCCATTTGCCCAAGGGGGCGAGGTTGATCGCAACGAGCCTCGCGAATCCGGATGAAAGCGTCGGACCGTATGATCTCAAGGACGCTCTGGCATCGGAGAACTTCTGGACGGAAACGATTTTCGCGGATGCCGTTGTGCTGGAGTGCCAGGTGGACGCAACAGCCGATGAGGAGGACGTGTCGTTTGATATCGTTCGCGTCGCCCATATGTACGTTCCGCTCAGCAAGCTGTTTCCGCAACCCAAGGTGGGAAACTGTCACAACGATGTTACGTGCGCAAATGCCGATTGGCGGACCGCGGGAAATGGCGTGGCAGGAATCGGAACGATCGGTGACGCGGGTTTTCTGTGGTGTACCGGAACCTTGCTTAATAATACAGGCGAGGACGAGATTGATTACTTCCTCACGGCAAATCACTGCGTAAAAAATCAAAGCGAAGCCGACAGCACGGAGTATTACTGGTTCTATCAGACATCCACTTGCAACGGCAGTGCGCCGAATCCTTCTTCCGTTCCCCGCACGGGTGGCGGCGCCGTATACCTTGCCGGAAGAAGCAGGTCAACCGGCAGTGATTTCGCTCTTCTGCGCCTGCGGAATTCCACGCCGGACGGGGTGACCTATGTCGGGTGGACCGCAGACAGTCCGGGCAGTTCCGCCTCTGTGCGAGGGATTCATCATCCCGACGGAAGTTACAAGCGCATCAGCTATGGAACAATCACCGGGCAGCCGGGAAACTACTGGCGCGTGGGGTGGTCGTCCGGCGTTACTGAGCCGGGCAGCAGCGGCAGCCCGCTTTTCAACTCCTCGCGGCAGGTGATCGGTCAGTTGTATGGCGGATTGTCTTCCTGTCAGTATCAATCCGGGCCGGACGAGTATGGGCGATTCGGGGTGACTTTGCCTTATGTGACGCAATGGCTGCAACCCGGGTCGAGCGGTCAGCCGAACGACAATTTCAGCGACGCCACGGTCATCGCCGGATCCAGCGGGCAGGTGAACGGTGGCAATGTGGCTGCCACCAAGGAAACGGGCGAACCCAACCATGCCGGAAACTCGGGTGGCAAGTCTGTGTGGTGGCGCTGGACGGCACCGGCCGATGGCGAGATCAGTATCAACACGTTCGGTAGTAACTTCGACACGCTGCTGGCCGCTTATACCGGAAGTGAGGTGGATAATCTCACAGTGGTTTCTTCGAATGATGATTCAGGCGGAGGCCTGCAGAGCCGTATCACGTTCGATGCGGTAGAGGGTGTCGTTTATCGGGTCGCCGTGGACGGCTATAATGGCGCGTCAGGCGATATCGTGCTGAACTGGACTTCGGCAGGATCTCCAGGCGTCGTGACGAGGATCAATGCGGGTGGTGGTGCGCAGGTTTCCTGGGAGGCGGATCGGGGTTATTTGTCCGGCAGCGGCAAGTACAAGGTGGGGCGCACGATTGCGATGGCCGGCGACCTGCCGCAGAAAGTGCTGCGTTGCATCCGTTATACATTCGCACCGAAAGTATTGAATTATAATTTTCCCGAATTTCCAGCGGGAAACTATACGGTTCGTCTTCATTTTGCGGATATCTATTCCACATCGGCTGGAACAGTGAAGTTCCATGTGCACATCGAAGGCAAGCGGGTGTTGAAGAAATATGATGTGTTTGCCGCTGCGGGTGGACGTGATCGCCGGATCATGAAAGAGTTCCAGACGGTGGTTGACGATAACGGTTTGCAATTAAGGTTCACACCGGTCGTGGGGGGTGCATTTATCAATGCCATAGAGATCGAGGCCTCCGGGAACTCAGGCCTGTCCGCGTACGGACTGAAGCAAGCACTGGACGTCACGAAACCGTTGCCGGCGAACATCTGGACGAGCGGAAATCAGGGGAGCGAGCAGGGCGGATGGAATGCCGTGGATGGCGATTTTTCGACGGCTTGGATTGGCGATGCGGGCGCGGACAGTTGGTGGCTCGCGTTGGGATACGGGCAGGTCACGCCTGTGAAAGATGTGCGCGTCTTTCACGCGGCAAACTCCGTTACGAATGTAACCTTTATCGGAAGCCTGGATGGGCGCAAGTGGTTCAGCCTTGAGGACGCCTTCTCGAGGGACGGCGCAATCCTTCGCTATCTCTGGATGCACTTCATGCGCGATGGAAAAGACGATCAGCGCGTGCCGAATATTCTGGAGATTGAAGTGGATCAGGGGGATCTGTAGAAAGTTACGCCCGCCTTCGCCTCGGAAGGCTACGGTGTGGCGGCACCACGCGAAGCGCGT
>Ga0334884_1005928_pt1 | contig 11330 bp, 10 predicted proteins | sample GraSluR1_MG_7_FD_207215 | JGI IMG/M metagenome (GOLD analysis project Ga0334884, IMG submission 207215) | Sludge microbial communities from methane-producing bioreactor in Wageningen University, Netherlands - Granular Sludge_12_05 R1 | ecosystem: Engineered > Bioreactor > Anaerobic >...
AGGTGAAGGTTGACTTTAGCGCTCCCAGCTTTTATTGCTGAGTATCTGAAGCATATACAGCCCAGGTAGAACATTGTGTTTTACGTTGCACCATATTGCGTTACATTGTACTATCCTGCACCACAATTCAATTTATGCTACTAATGTATTTAACATGAATATTGCTTGTCATGGCGTCTCCAAGATGATACACTACTGGACATTAAGCTCAGCACAACTTCGTAGATATCTTTATTGTGTATAAGCCCGTTGTGCTTTGAACAACTCTCGCTGAGCTAGATTCAGGAGTTTCTTAAAATGGAAAAAAAGACATAAGCTCAATGTCACTATCAAGGGTATTAGCGTAAAGAAGCTGGCAGTGTCCAGAGGTGTAGAAGTTTTAGTTGTGTTCAATTGTAGGGACATAATTAACCAGGAGCAGCACATGCTCAAACGATATGAAATCACGAACCGTGTCTGGTATAACAGGTTGGTCCTAGGTTATTGTAAAATCGGTAATATTATCGATGAGCGCCGGAACCTTGAGGATCAACTCAGAATGGGTATCGGAAAGTCTGTGCTCATAACCTACCTGGATAAGGGTAATGGTTACAGCAGCATTTTTTTCGAGTCGGAAGGTGTTGACGATGATTACAAGTCGATGTCAGTAGACGCTGTTCTGCAGAGCGTATTGACCAAGGAGCCATTGTATAGTGAAGACGATTTTATAGATGATGACCAAACCTTGAGCGAAGAAGAGATATTGAAATTAATGAACCTGTAAAATAATATTACTGTTCTACTGTAGATTATCATGCTACTCCCCTTGGCAAGCCGACATGTCAAGGGGAGCTTTTTATAAGAGCTCCCCCCAATGAACCTTATGATATTTGGACTATGTGAAGCCGAAAAACACATAGTCAACTATTTATAATAAGAGATTGTAAAAGTTCGGGTGAATAATCTTATTGGAAACCAAAGATACTTTGCTTTGGCATTTTCCGACCATCCTCAAACTGTGCGATGTTATTGCGACGGAGCGTTCTGCATAAATGCATCATTTGTTAATTGCTTCGCAATAAGGTCGCTTCAATCTATAATCACACCTTGTTTTTCCGTATGGCAACGACATATACACAAGGCATGTAAAATAATGCGACTAGCATTTCCATGCAGAGTCCACCGATAGCCGCTATTGCCATGGGCTGGAGCATGTCACTCCCTTCTTCCAGGTTCAAAGCCAGTGGCAGGAAGCCGGCCATGGTAGTGAAGGTGGTCATAAGGCGAGGACGTAACCGAATTCGGGCAGCATCGCGCACCGCCTGGAAGGGGCTTTTGTCATCGCGCAACCGGATTTCTTCGGCAAACATGATTAAGAGAACCCCATCGTTCACTGTGGCTGCAATTACCACGAGTATGCCGATAATTACAGTAGCGCCAAAGGGCAGGCCGGTAAGCCAGAGCATAAAGACCACGCCAGCCAGGCTCAGGGGAACACCAGAGAGTATTAATCCAGGAAATTTCCAGCTATTGAACTGCACAGCAAGCACGATGAAGGCGAAAAAGATCGCGAAGAAGAGTACACCCACGACGGCACTGCGCATATCTTCCATTAACTCGGCCTGACCGCCAAAGGAGATGTCATAGCCCAATGGTAAGTCCAGTTCGTTCAAGCGTGCTTCAAGAATCGATCTGGTTTGTGCGACACTGGTGTCGGTGGTGTCGGCCTGGACGATTACTTGCTTTATCTGGTCTTCACGTACGATCTCGACAGGACCGACAGCCTGCAGCACGTTGGCTACATCGCGTACTCTCAGGAAAGCACCATCGATGGTACTGAGTGGTAGATTTTCAACATCAAGCCGCGAATATATGGTTGTTTCGGGCACCAGTACACGGATGTCATAATAATTTCCGTCATCCAGATAGCGCGTTGGTACCACCCCAGAGATCAGACTACGCAAGCCGTCAGCTACTTCTGCCACGCTGATGCCCAGTTCAGCTGCTTTCGCTCGATCAACATCAACTTGGTACTCCGGTTTGCTGAAGTCCAGAGATACATAAACATTGGTGAAGATGTTTAGTTCTTCCATAATCTGCGTACTATGTTCAGCCAGTTCGAAGAGGGTTTCTGTGCTCTGGCCACGTATCATCACCTGGATGTCGGACTGACTCAATCCGCGGATACCACGTATGCGTTGCTGTTGCACCATGATATTAGCACCGGGAATGTCAATCTGGTTAGCTTTGGGACGAAGTTGGGCTACATAAGCACTGGTGCTAATGTTGCGCTCGGCTCGAGGAATTAGTTGGATGTCTACCTGGCCTTCATTGGCGATCTCGAAGGTGTTTAAACCGCGCACAACGCCGCCAGTCAAGGAAAAGCAACTCGCTATATTGGGATCGTCCTCAACCAAAGCTTCAATTTGTTGTAAAACCTGGTTCGTAGCGCCTACAGAAGTCCCCGCAGGCATGCGCACCTTGACAGAGAGGCGACCATCATCAATGGGAGGAAGAAACTCGCCGCCCAGTTGCCCCATCAGCAAGAATGCAACAATGAGTATCACGCCGAAGCCTGGCAAGATTGCCCAGCGGAAGCGTAATAGCATAGACAGTAGTGTGTCATATTTTTTGGAGAAGTTCTGAAAAAAGCGGTCAAAGCGGGAAGAGGATTGCTTTCCCTTCTTTATGCTGAAAAGTGTCGCACTGAACATGGGGACCAGCGTAACAGCCAAAGTAAGGCTGATCACCACAATACCGGCCATTACCAAGATTAATTCGCGAAATAGCAGGCTGGTTAGCCCCTGGATAAACAAAAAAGGCATGAACAAGGCGAGGAAGGTAAGCGTCGATGCCAAAATAGCGGAGCCCACTTCGCTGGTACCGATGATAGCATTTTCAGTTGGATCAATTTCCGGTTTTTCATAGAGGCGGCGTGTAATACTTTCCAGCACCACAATAGCATTGTCCAGTACAATGCCGATGGCTACCACCAAACCACCCAAGGAAAAGACGTTGAGTGAGAATCCGGCAACACGCATCAGCCCAAAGTTAAACAAGATAGTCAATGGCAGGGCTAACAACAATACGATAACCTGTCTGATGCTACCTAGAAACAGATAAACAACCAGAATTAGTAGTATGGAAGCTTGTAAGGCCGCATTGCGTACGCCATTGATTGCGCTACCAACATATAGTGCTTGGTTTTCAATGACGCTGAAACGTATATCAGCCGGAACTTGCGCCCTTAGTTCTTCCAGGCGTTTTTGTACAGCGTTGGCCACCTGTACGGTGTTTGCGTCGGCCTGCTTCATGACATAAATATTAACACAGTCATCTTTATCCAGCCGGGTAATGACTCGGGCTTCTTCATGGGAATCTTCTACAGTGGCGATATCGCTGAGGTAAACCTTTGCCTCACCATCTCGGGCCACGACGATTTGCCTAATCTCGTCCAAATTTTTGAATTCCCCTGTCGTGCGGGTGATGATCTCATGACGGCTTGTTGTTACACGACCGGCAAACTGGTCTACATTTTCATCCGCGATACTTTTCAGTATCCGGTCTAGAGGAAGTTTAAGTTTTTCCAGCGCTTCGGAATCCAGCAATATTCGAATTTCGCGTTCCAAGCCGCCCACGATGTTGGTTCCTGCTACCCCGGGAACAGCTACCAGTTGATCACGCAGCCAGCTTTCGCTCCAGTCACGCAGCTCAACCAAATCCCATTGATGGCTGCTGACGGCCAATTGCATCACCGGAAGTTGGGAGGGGTCTGCCTTGAATATCACCGGTTCTTCAATATCTGTGGGTAAATGTCGCCTGGCGCGAGACACTGCGGCAATAGCGTCCTGGTAAGCTATGTCAACATTGGCACCATATTCAAAATTGACGTCGAGATTGTACATACCCTCAATGGCAGATGACTCAAGAGAGTCCAAACGGTCTACCGTAGCCATCTCTCGCTCCAGTACCTCGGCAATATTCTTTTCGATTTCCTCTGGTGTTGCCCCGCGCCACCATATGGTCACCTTGACCATGGGATAAGCGATGTTGGGCAGGTAATCTACAGGCAGGCCCCAGAGGCCATAGAGGCCCAGAACGCTCAAGGCAAGGACAATGGCACTGGTAGCCAGACGTCTTTGGACGGCGTATTGTGTTATTTTCATGACTGGCTGCCTTCGGTCATGGTAGTCCTATCACTATTTCTAACACCACCTCCTAAATCTTGTTGTCTGCTTTTGTCGTTGTTCAGAACTCGTACTGCCGTCCCTGCTTCGAGTTGCTCATTGCCTGCTACAACCACATTATCACCTGGCGCCAACCCCTCCAGCACCTGTGTCTGCTGTCCATCTTCAATACCGGTGTGTATAGTGCGTGAAATGGCCATGCCGTCTTCGATGACATAGACCATCTTGTCACCTGCTGAGGTGATGAGTATGGCCTCCGCAGGAATTAGCAGTGTGTTGTTGGCGCGGGCCATTTCAAGCTGGACTCGTGCAAACATGTTAGGCGCAATGTTAGCTGGGTCAATGATCTCTGCCTCAACTGTGCGTGTCCGGGTAGTGGGATTCAACTCAGGGTAAATCCGAGAGATTTCGGCGTGGAATTCTTGGTCAGATAAGGCATCAAGTTTTACCAATAGTGGCATTCCTTTACGCACCAGGGCAGACTGGGCTTCTGCCACTACAAAGCGTACTGCTAATGAATCCAGATCAACCAGTTCCAGCAGAGGTGTTCTGGGGGCGGCCATGTCACCCAACCGAACATAGGCTTTCGTTACGGTCGCAGAGAAAGGCGCATAAATAATGCACTCATCAAAACGTGCCTGTGCCATCGCTAGACGGGCAGATGTTTCTTGTACCGAGGCCTCCAGTACCGCGATAGAAGTTCTTGTGGGGCCACGCTCCAAAATTTCCAGCGAACGTCGTGCAGAATCCAAACGAGCTTGGGCTGAAACATACCGCACGCGACTCTTATCATATTCATCTCCGGGTAAAGCACCAGCTTCGACCAGTAGCTCAATCCGTCCCATATCCATAATTTCATAATTGGCATTCTGCTGAGCTTCCAACACGCTCTGGCGTGCTTTCTCAACCTCTTCTTGACGTGCACCTGCCCGCAGGTCTGCTAATCGTGCATTCGCAACGGCCAAGGCGGCTTCGGCGGCTTCAACTTCAGATTGATACATCTTCCGATTGATCTCGATCAGCTTTTCTCCATCTTCGACCTGATCACCTTCGCGCCAGGGAAAGAAGGCTATGGGGCCCTCCACAGTAGCGCTGATTTCCACACGTTCGGTCGAGACGACTTCAGCGGTCAGTTGTAGCGTTTGTACGATGGTGTCACTTTTCACAGGCACCACAGTGACCAATGGTAGTCGGCGTTGTCCACCACCCCCAGCAGCCTGATCTGTATCTCCACCACATCCAAATAAAAACAGCAAGCTGCTCATCGTCAATACTAAAGTAATGCAACATCCACGTTGATATTTACCAAAAACCAAACTGCTCTTCATTTAAGACTATCTCCCCGCGCAAGTCGAAGTTGTGCTATGGATGTATGTAAATCTGCTAAGGCACGGTAATAACTGGTCTGCGTTTCCAATAACGCTGACTGGGCGTCCAATATATCTACAATCGTCCCCTTGCCCTGTTCGTATTTAAGGAATTCGATACGCAGACTTTCTTCTGCTTCCCGTATGCTTTTTCGGGTGACCAGCAATCGTTGATGGGCAGAATCCAGGTTGAGCAATGCTGTCTCCACCTCCAGACGAACTAGCAGTTCAAGCTTGCGCAAGCGTTGCTGTTCTGCTTGAAGTCTGTACTGCTCTTTGGTGATTTGCGCACGGATGCGCCCTCCTTCAAAGATGGGAATGTTAACGCTTAGCCCTACACTGCCAACTTCACGAAAGCTGTCCGCTGACTGGATGTCTGGTTGCGACAGCCGAAAATTTGCATTTCCACTGGGACTAAAAGTGGAGTTTAGTGAAGCACCGCCTGAGAGCGGCGTGGTTGTAGCCAGAGAGAGGCTTCCTGGATTCCCCGGTGTCCAGGACAGAGCCCTGGATGCCTGAGATATCGCTTCACCGGAACCACCTATGGACCAACGCCCGCCATACATGATCTCGAACATCAGGTTTGGTTCCCGTTGCCCACGGGCCATATCAACACGCCGTGCCTGGGCATCCAGAGAAGCTAAGGCTGCCGACAGATCATCCCGTTGGCGGTATGCCATGTCAAGTTCTTCATCTAGTACAGCAACAAACTGTATTTCTTCCAGTACATCCACTAACTGAAGCGCGCTTAGTGTCGGAACTTCAATGCCCAGTTGATTGGCCAGTACGCGATAAGTGATTGCCAGGGTATTTTCTTCTTGCAGCAACTGTTGGCTGATGTTGGCCAGTCGCACTTCCGTACGCAAGGCGTCCACCGGCGCTACCTTTTGGGCTTCCACCAATAACTTGGTTCGTGTCAAGTGCTCTGACAAGGTCTCTTGGGCAAAACGCGTAGATGCAATTACGTGCTGTTGTGACAAGATGCTGTAGTAAAGGCTGGTGATATTAAAGACAAGTTCTTTCTTCGTCCGGGCCAGGTTGTGTTCCGCTGCCTCGGCCATTAATTGCATTGCCTTGAATTCATTTACGATCCGCCCACCCGCATAGAGCGGTAATCGGAGGATGACGTCAGATGAAACGATGTCCTTGGTGTAATAAATGGCTTGTCCACTACTTGTTGGCATACCAAGCCTTTGCTCTTCAATGTGGTGGGCATAATTGCCAGTGAGTTGAATGTTCGGCAGGCGTTGTGAACGACTAATCCTTATATCTGCTTGCGCTGCCTTATGATCAGCATCCATCGCCAAGATATCAGGGTTATTTACCAAGGCCAAGGCAATACAGTCTTCCAGATGCAAGTAGTCCAGCAGGGCATCTGTTGCTGGGGAACGTGTCACTTCTATGGAATCTTGGATTACTGGCGGCTTTCGATCAAGGTGTATTTTTGGGGATTCACCATACGACAAGGTGGGTGACAGAGTAGTACAACTGCTGTGCAGCAAAGTACTTCCCATCAACAACAACAACAGTCCCCCATAGGTCATCAATTTATACTTCATGTTAACTCATAGTTCCTGCAAACGCGATTTTTTCGCTTGCATTATTTTCTGCCTATTCACTTGTTGTACCCTGCCCGAAAATGCTGAACATACGCCCGGGTCCCGCACATACGTTGTTTTCCAGCATCATTTCAAAGAGTTGTGCTTCCTGCTTGTTCGTAAGTACCTTTTTCTCTGCTAACAGATGCGAAATCACCACTTCCTGCATGTTTGCCTGATGATTACGTATCACTTCTTTCTTCTTTTCAATTGCGTCCAGGTCAGGGTTGTCCATAAAGATGATGCCAATCATCTCACGCCGGTGTACTTCCATCACCTCGCAGAATTGTGCTATTTCTTGTTGCAACATAATCAGCTTAGGTTCTAATATTCGCCATTGTTCATCACTCACGTTAAGTGCGCGATGTAATGGACACCATATGCCTTCGTTACTACTGCGACTGCTTACTGAACGAAGTTGTTCTCCGACAAACCGATATGACCAGCCTCCGATAAATGCGATATTGAGTATTAAGGAAAGAACTATGAGCATCGGCATGAAATATTTCCAATATATTCTGCTCATCTTTGATTCCTTTGCACTTGCGGTGTCACCAGATTTAAGTAGCTTGAAGCCAATGATGCATCTGGTATGTCACCCAGCACACTAAATGCATAAAGATTGTTTATGGACGGACTGGAATTCATGGTGTCACTCAAATCATGTGTTGCTGTACTCATTCCCATGAATGTGCCGAGTCCCAGGACCATCATCATCATCAGGACAGCTGTACTACGCATTGTTACGGTTGCCATCTGCCACCATAAAATAGGGTGCCATATGACCTCTGCTGAATCCCATTGTTTCATACGTGCTTGGAGCATAACGCTACGTTTAAGGCTCTCCGGCACTCTCGGTGTCTCAATAGATTTCAGCACAGCAGCAGCGATTGGGTCGAGCTCGGCCAGTAACGCACGGCATCCCATACACTGCTGTAGATGATGGCGTAGCATCGTACGCCTATTCGAGGTTAGTTCACCTTGGACATAGGCTAACAATTGCTTGCGAATTTCATTACAGTGCATCTTCATTGCTCCTATAAACGGATGAGAAAGTAATATCCCCCTCATCTCAGTTAATTAATTTTAATCTTCCTCCAAAAGAGATTGGAGTAGTGGCTTCAGGTGTTTGCGTGCACGGGCCAGCATACGCTCAATGCTCTTGGGACTGGATTGAAACATTTCTGCTATAGCGATGTTACTGAATCCTTCGAAATAACGCAGAACCACCACCAGACGATGTTTTTCTGAGAGTTGCTCTAGGGCATTCTGGATATGTTGGTTGTGTTCCTGATGGACAACAGCTTCAGATTGTGAATAACCTGATGCCAAGACAGGAGGTAGATTATCAGTGGCGATTGGTCGTTTCTTCCGAGTGAAATCTATGCAACGTCGGGTTAGTATACGATAGAAGTATGTGCGGAAGGATGCTGTAGGTTTATAGCGCTCTGCGGCATCCAGAATGCGTAAAAAACTATCGGAGACTAGGTCTTCTGCTTCTGCAGCATCGCCAGTAAAGCGATACGCTACCGACCAAGCTGCAGATTGATAACGCAGAAAAAGCTGCTCGAAGGCATCAAGGTTCCCTTGAGCTACAGCTTGCATCAATTCTTCATCGCTGACTGCTTCCTCCGGCAAGTTGATAATTCCTTCTTTGGTAAGATTAATTAATATGTTACCACGTCATACAAATCAAAGTAAGAAAGTAATCACTACCCAGTTTCATATTGATTAGCCATGGAACGCAGCCCCTATAAAATATGTCATTATCAATGATAGAATCTCCACAGAAAAGGAGATTCTTTAATGAAGAAAAATACGTTATGCTGCAGAATACAAAGGACTGTCCTTTGCAGCAATCGGCTGTTAGAAGCAATGGAAGTAACTTCACCCCCATTTCTACGATTCTTTCCCAGCCTCCAAAAATCCCCATATCTGCTCTGGTTTATCAGCACTACTTTCTTCTTCTTTCACCAATCCCACTATGTATTTGTTGATATTTCCATCATCGGTATCCACCAGGCGAAGCTGCACTTTCTTACCCATACATTGATTGAGTAGGGATTCCAGTTCTTCACTCTTCTGCAACTTCAGTCCCATGTTCATCAATTCGCTATATAGATGTTTGGCAGCACCTTCGGAAGTCAGATGGAATATCTTGTACTTACACAAGTCCTTGTACTCCGGATTGTCCACATCGAAATACCCTCTCTGCCAATGAAGTTGAGACAGTGCCCTCCAATAAATTAGTGTAGAGGGCATGGAGCGACATGACATGATTAATCTCAGAAATAAGCGCGGGGTGTCAGCGCGCAAAGAATCGGATTTGGTGCCACACTCCCAACGTGAAGCGGAGCATGGTAAAGCAGAGAGGCTCGGAAATACGGTACCGGATGGGCCATCTCCACGAAGGACGGTGATACCGGACCCGGAGGTACCGGCTGTTCCCAAGCACCGTCAATTCCCAGCGGCTTACAAGGCCCGCATTGTCGAGGAGGCAGGTGCCTGTACTGAACCAGGCGCAATCGGCGCACTGCTTCAGCGGGAAGGTCTGTATTCGTCTCAGTTGTCAAATTGGCGCGAACTGTATCGCACGGGGGTGCTTCTGGCACTCCGCGATGACAAGCGCGGCCGCAAACCTACGAGGTATCCATTGGAAGATGAGAACTAAAACTGCGCAAGCAGAATGAACGTCTCGCGGACCGTCTCGCACGGGCGGAGATGATCATCGAGATCCAAAAAAAAGTGGCTACGATGCTGGTGTTTCCCCTGAACAGCGTCTAGAACGAATCCATGAATTTGGACTGGTTCCATGAACAAGGCGTAATAAGCCTTGATGATCGGTATGCATCGCTTAGACGATAGAAGAAACCACCGTGGTACCGTGCAGGTATGCCCGGTGGTGTGAGAAGGGGAGAGGGGTAACCTCTCCCCCTACTCGATTTTCGATTTTCTAATCGAATATGTGTAAGCCCTTCTTGCCTACCCCTAAAATCGAATCATGATTGAGAGGTATGCATTCCAGATAATATTGAAATCTTATCATTAGTATGGTATAAAGGGACTGTATTGGCGTATATCAATAAGAAGATATGTCCGAAGGAAAATCATTTATGCGCATTCACAAGCTTTACTCCGTTTCCGCTGAACCAAGATAATCTCTGCTACCATATTGATGGCTTTCTGGGATTGCTGATGGTTAGCACAACGCCGATTTTTAAGACATCAGAGGTGGTACATGCGTTGGATGTGGATGATGAAATCGACTTTCTGGAATTGTGTCATGTCTTGGGTGATTTGATTCACACTTCACAACCAGTTTCGCGGAAAGCAGGGAATACCACGTCATCAACGTCAACATGGCTGATGATGGGAAACCAAGCAATACCGTCATGGCGGTGCATTTGGTATGCTTTTTTTTGGTTTGCTAGGGGCTTGCCGGTCGTATGGCTATAGGAGGACCTCAATGCAAGGATATAGTCGGCTTGTAGTAAATTTTGTATGCGGGGCCAGCGTGTTTTGCCTGATGCTTCTCATCGGGGGATGCTCTGGAGGAAAGGTTCTATCGGAAGAAGAAATTGAACAGATGGCTGACATATCGGAACGTATTGATATCTGTGTCCAGCGTCTAGAGAAGCTTTTTCAGTACAGCGAACACCTTGTTAATTGCGAATCTCAATTGCGCCAGATGGATGCCACTCTCCAACGCTTAGTCGGAAATCTATCTCCTATACAGCCGCATGATGAAGCTGTAAAACAAATAATCAATATCTCCAAGGAAATAGCGTTACTAAAGGACATCCCCATTAACAATAACACGGTTAACCAACTGTCAAATACCTTTGAGGGTGTTTTGTCAGGTATGCCCCCCTTAGCGCAAGAGAGTATGCTGCAGGAACTCACAGCTATTCAATGGGCACTAAATGCGTTGAGCACTCAAGAGGAAGTTGAACAAGAGGCTGGACTGTCAATCAGTATATTGCTTACTCTACAAGATCTTCTGGAAGTAAGACCAATGAATTCTCCAGATTGGTTGGTGGATCGTCTTCAAGTAAAGCTCAACAGCGGAACAAAGGCGTGGATAACCGATCTTGTGGCGAAAGGTACCAAGAGCCTGGAACAGATTTTAGATATTGAAGCAGCCCTAGCCAGTCTGGAAATCGAAAAAGACGATCGGAATCAACTCCTTGTTCTGCCTC
>Ga0334884_1005932_pt1 | contig 11325 bp, 5 predicted proteins | sample GraSluR1_MG_7_FD_207215 | JGI IMG/M metagenome (GOLD analysis project Ga0334884, IMG submission 207215) | Sludge microbial communities from methane-producing bioreactor in Wageningen University, Netherlands - Granular Sludge_12_05 R1 | ecosystem: Engineered > Bioreactor > Anaerobic > Unclassified...
CGGAGGCTCGCCAAGGAGATCCTTGCCGACGACGAGAGCGGCAAGCGTACCGTGCTCTTCGTGGACGAGCTGCACATCCTGCTCGAAACGGGGGTCATGAACGAATTCCTCAAGCCCTTCCTCGCGCGCGGAGGCTTCCGCATGATCGGGGCCACCACGTTCAAGGAGTACCGCCGGTATGTCGAGCGGGACGAGGCGTTCTCCCGCCGCTTCACTCCCGTCCACGTCGAGGAGTTCACCCCGGAGCAGGCCGTCGAAGTGATCAAAGGGCGGCTTTACCGATTGGAGGGCCATCATAAGGTCCGTATCACCCCCGAAGCGGCGGAGGCCTCCGTTCGCCTCTCGCACCGGTACATCCCGCACCGCCGTCTTCCCGACAAGGCGCTCGCAATACTCGACACGGCCTGCGTCGCGGCGTGCGTGAACGGCGGCTCCGCTGCGAGGACGGTCACGGAGGCGCACATCAAGGCCGCCGTCGCCTCGGCGGCGAACCTGCCGGTCGAAGCCGTCAGCAACAGCTTCCTCGAGACGTGCAGGGATCTGCCGAAACGCCTCTCCAAAAGGGTGAAGGGGCAGAAAGACGCTGTGAGCGCAGTTTCGCGCCTGCTTAAACGCAGCGCGTCGGGCCTCGGCGGCGAAGGCAACCGCCCCCTCGGCAGTTTCCTCTTCGCCGGATCCACAGGCACCGGCAAGACGGAACTTGCCAAGGCCGTGGCGGAATCCTTCTTCGGCCGCGAGGACACAATGATCCGTCTCGACATGAGCGAATACTGCGAGCCGTCCGCCGTAAACCGCCTGATAGGCTCCTCCCCCGGCTACGTCGGCTCCGAGCAGGGGGGCGTGCTCACCGAGGCGATCCGCAGGAAGCCCTTCAGCCTCATCCTTGTGGACGAGATCGAGAAGGCGGCACCGCAGGTGGTCAAGCTCTTCCTCCAGATACTCGACGAGGGCAGGCTGAGCGACGCCTCGGGGAACTCGTTCGACTTCCGCAACGCGCTCATCGTCTTCACAACCAACGCCGGGGCGCACGTGAAGCGAAGCTCCATCGGCTTCCTCTCCGAAGGCGAGCAGAAGGAACACGAGCGCGAGACGCTGCGCGAGAACATGGGGCATGTCTTTCCGAGGGAGTTTCTGGGGCGCTTCGACGAGGTGATCCACTTCGACGACCTCGACGAGCGGACGCTTCGCCGTATCGTCGCCCTCCAGCTCGTCGCGAAGAGAAAGACGCTCGCAGGGCGGGGAATAACGCTGCGCGTAAAGAGAAGCGCGCTCGACGCGCTCGCCCGGCAGGCGGCGGGAAACCCGTCCGGAGGCCGCGAGGTACGGCGCCTGCTCAACGCGCAGGTGTACGACCCCTTGGCTGACCTGATGGCGGAAGGTGTGACCGGGGAGGTGACCGTCGGCGTCTCGCCGGAGGACCCTGCGAGGATCGAAGTACAGCCGATTCCCTCGCAGCCTGTGGAGGAGCGGGGAGCGGCGTAAAAAATGAATCATGGGGGCGGCTATCGAGGGCGTTTAAAGTCCCAAGACCGCCCCCATGCCGTGCGGGAACGGCCTGACACCTTGGCGCGGAAGAGTTCCCGGACCGGTCTATGCTCTCTCCGGACCGGCGGCCGAGACTTCCTCCTCCGCGAACATCCCCCACATGTCTTCGGCATCGTAATCGAAATACTCTTCGTCGGACGTATCGAAGATATCCTCCTCCATCAGCATGAGGGCCTTGTACTCCATCGCCTTTTCGAAGCCGTCGACCATTTGCTGCTTCTCGGCCTGCTCCTTGCCGAGTTCCATAACAAGCTCGCGAAGCTCCGCAGGCTCCACCGCCACCGCGTGCGGCGCGCCCGCGAGCACGAAAAAAGCCACGCCGTGCAGATCCGGGGTTCTCGTCTCAAGAAAGACTTCGTCGCTCTCTTCGTCCTTCGTGATCGTGACCTCTTCCGGCCACTCCATCTCCTCAATGCTTGCCGCCAGCGGCGAAGAAAAGGAGACCCGGACATCGTGCTTCGGCGCCCCCGGGCGTGCGGACCACAGCGATCGCAGGAGTTTTTCGGGCTCCTGCCCTTCGGGAGGCGGAAAGTACGCCCCGTTGTTTCCAAGCTCCACATCCCGTATCCGGCAGATCTTGCACGGCATGCCGTGCTCGCGGCCGGGAAGCGCGCCCCAGACGTACCAGCTTCTGTCGGTGAAGTACACGCCCCAGGGAGAATACTTTTCATGCCGCTTCGAATGCTTCGACGATGGGGAGGCGTACGTGAACGAAAGAGTGCGCTTCTCCCGGATGGCCTGCTGTACGGTCGAAAAAACAGCTCCGTCGATGCGGGCGACGGGGAGCGACATCGTCACCGATTTTGCAAGAGAACGTCCTTCCTTAAAGAGCCTCTTGTCGAATATCTTCTCCAATTCCTTCTCGAAAATTGCCGAGGATCCCGCCAGGTGGGGGAGGAACTTCCGGACGAAGATGCTTCCCGCCGAAAGTGCGGTCAGCATCTCCCCGGAGATTTCAAGATTGAGATTGATCACAAAGTAGGGTTTGTTCAGCAGGACGTAGCGTTTTTCCTTCCTGTCGTACTCCAGACCGGCATCGTGCTGTTCCCGCAGCTTTGCGACGTACCGGGCCCTTGCCTTGTCGCGCGCTCCGCTTTTTTTCTGACCGAGCTGACAGATCTCGTCTATTTTTTCGGCCGTGATGAACCACCTGCCTTCGGGCGTCTGATTCCGGGAGAGCTCCAGCAAAAGCTCGTTCAGAAAGTACTGATTGATACTGCCCGCCCCCTTGGGCATGAAAACCCCTCCTGTACTGATGAAAGATAGGTGTCCCGGGGGGTTCATCACCCCGCACGGCTATTGTACCAGCCGGTTTATTTTGTTCAACTCTTGAAAGTTAATTGTTGTATTCGGAGAATTTTCCGTACGCCAGTTTCAACCCCTTATTTTGTCCTGATGCCGTCGTATGCTGGAAATAATATCTTTGATTCGCAACCTGCAAAAAGGGGTGGAACGATTGAAGAAAATCCTCGAAGACCACTGTCTGGAAACAGGGAAGAAGGGGCTGCTCCTGCTGAGCATGCCCACCGGGTCGGGGAAGACGCATGCCGTTCTCGACTTCATCTACGACCACTACAGGGAATTCGCGGAACGGAAGTCGAAGATCTTCTTCGTCACGAATCTGAAGAAAAACCTCCCCGACGACGCGCTCGGGGAGCGCTTCCGGCGCAACGGCGAAAGCGCGGAGTTCGGGAGGCATGTCCTCCGGATTCCCCCGACCGCCGATCATGTTGTCAGGACGCTACCGCGGCTTGAGAGCGAAGGGCGCATACCGGAGGAGTTCAGGACGAAAGCCTTTTCACGGCTGCTCAAAGCAGTGCGGCAGCTCGATGAAGTACGGAACGACCTGCGCTCGCCGGGAAGAATCCACTTGAAACAGTACATCGCCGGTCTGGAATCGGAGATCCGGGGGGACCAGGAACCCTCGTTCCGGGAGGAAATAAGGAAGCATCTCAAAAAATCGTTCCCCGGCGGCAAAGACGAGCGCCTTGAGGCTATCAGAGAAAATCCGCTCTACTCCTGGATCGGAGAACTCTACCCCGCAGTCTTCACGGACGAGCGAACGGTGCTCTTTCTCTCGATGGACAAGTTCTTTCTCAAAAACACACCCGTCATCGAGCCATCCTACTACTTCTCGAGGCGGATCCCGAAGGATTCCCTGATCTTCATCGACGAATTCGACGCCTCAAAAGATCGCGTCCTGAAAAACATCATCGAGAGCGGATGGAGCCGGAGAATCAACCTGATCGACCTCTTTCTGACCGTCCGCAACGCCCTCGCGGGGAATGAATTTCCGGAAGTCCTTCTCCGGGAGTCGGAATACCGCCGCCGTCTTCTTGAAGAAAAGGGGAGAGCGTGGCCGGGCATTTCCGGAATAGCGGACGCTTTTCGGGAAAAAAGCGAAACGCTCTTCCGGAGGTACCGCCTGCAGTACGCCGTCAAGTCAGGAGAAGGGTTGAGCGACAGACGGAGGAATTTCCTGTTTCATGACTACCGGTTCCACTACCTCTTCAAAGACGGCCTGAAGAACATGAAACTCCGTGCCGATGAAGAGGAGCGGACGAACTGGCTTTTCCGCGAACACCCCTCCGGAAGCGGCAGGAACGACGCCGAACCCGATGTCCGCTTCCTTTTGGGCGGCTTGAACGGCTTCCTCTCATATATTCAAAAGGGAACGGACATCATTGCGGAGAACTACTGCCATCTAAAGAAGGAGAGCGGCGAGCCCGGGGAGTTTTCGCGCGAATCGGCGGTCAGAACCGTCTTGAGCCATCTGCAGACGGGAAAGGAAGAGAGGGAGTTCCTGACGGGAAAAATCATGGAGAAGGCCCCGCCCGCCAAACCTGCGGACGCGGGACCCGGAGGCGGAGGAGACGGCTTCTACGATAACGGCTTCCGGTGCTACGACATAGTGGACAGCGAAGACCACGACACCTGTTCCAAGGTCTACATGTACGATTTCGGCCGAACTCCGGAGGCCTTTCTCGCGGAGCTGTGCGAAAACGCAATGGTCGTCGGCAGCTCGGCCACGGCCGTCATTCCCTCGACTCTCGCCAACTACGACCTGCTCTACCTCGAATCCCGCCTGGGCGATTCGTTCCGCCGGCTGAGCGGGGAAGAGCTTGCCCGTCTCCGGGAGGCCTACGCGGAGTCCACGAAAGGGTACGAAGCGCTCACGATCTCCCCCGGATTCATCAAGGCCGCCGGAAGAAGCGACACGCTCGCTCTGCTGACCTCGCTCTACGAAGATGAAGAGGCGGCGAAGCACTGGATCGAACGCTTCGAGAGCGAAGCCCCCAGGAAAAAAAAGGAAACGGAGGAAGATACCCCCGAATATATAGCCGCACGCTACGCCCGCGCCCTTGCCGCATGGAAGCGGTTTTACGGCTGCCCGTCCTGCAGCGCCTTTCTCTGTCTCTTCTCCAAGCTTTGCAAAGAGGGGGAGCCGGAGTTCGACCTCCGTCTGCTCCGCGAAGCGGCGGGCATGCTGGCGGGGATACCGCTGGAGGAGGCCTCGAAGATGATCGTCCTCCTCGGCGGCGGCGACTTTGAAGAGGAAAAGGCGGAAATCCTCCGCGACCTGAAGGCGGGGGAGCGGCGTTTCGTTCTCTCTTCGTACAATACGGTCGGCGCGGGACAGAACCTTCAATACGAACCTCCCGAAGGCGCCGTCCTCGTTCACGCGGGAAACGGGGAACGACTGTCGGAAGCGGACTGGAGCGGGATTTACCTCGACAAGCCCACTTCCCTTCTCGTCAACATCTACGGGGAGGACGGCCTGCCGGGCGAGGAACTTGTCAAGTATATCTTCCAACTGGAGTTTCTGCTCCAGAGCGGAGCGCTGTCGGATAAAGCGTTCCGGACAAAACTTCGCGAAGCCTTCGCCCTGCACGCAGGTGAAAGGCGCAGATGGCATCAGGAAACGATCTCCCTCTACGACACCGCCGCCTACGCGCAGTACACGACCTCGCTGCTCGTTCAAGCCATCGGCAGGATATGCCGCACCGGTCTTAAATCCCCCGAAATACTGGTGCTCGCCGACGAGCAGCTGAAAAAGACGCTCGCCGGATGCAGGCTTCCCGAGGACATGCTCCCCGTGAAGGAGTTCCTCGCGCTGAAGCAGGCCGCCGGAGTGCCGGAGATGCCGGACAGCTCCCTGACCGGGCATGAAAACCGCGAATCCCACCGCAGCAACGTGGTTGCCCATCGCATATTCTCCTTCCTCAACAGGGCGAAGCTGGAAGGGAGATGGACAGCGGAGGACGCAGGAGAGTGGCGGGAGATGAGGGAGCACCTCCTTCGTCACCCCCGGTACGGGGGAGCGGAGGAGTGCCCTCCCCGATGGTCCGGCCTGTATGCGCGGCTCCCCGCCCCCGCGTCGTCGTACCGCTACGACGAGGAGCACGACTACGCGGATTTAGTCGTCTCATTCGAGCCAGGCAGGGGAAGCATGGAGGTCAGCGCGGAAGCGGCCCGCCTCCCGGAAATCGCCGCCGTGCCCCTCCTCCGGCGCTGCTTCGAGGAAAACGGGTGGCCCGTATGCTTCCCCGAATCGGAACTGCTGCTTCTGCCCCCCGTCTTCAACAACATCTACAAGGGAGCGCTTGGGGAAGCGTGCGGAAGACACATTTTCGGGGAGGTGTTGAACATTCCTCTCTTCGAACTGGAAATGGACGAATTCGAGCTGTTCGACTTCCGGATCGCCCCCGGAAAGTACGTTGACTTCAAACTCTGGAACGACCGCATCGCCGTACCCGCGGACAGGGAGCTCGAAAAGATACGCGAAAAAATGCGGCGGACGAACGCGGCGGAGGTCTATGTCGTCAACATCCTCGCATCTACCGTCGAGCGATTCCGTCCCGTGGTCACGGAGGGGATCGTCGAGGTTCCTTTTCTCTGCCGGAACGGGGAGATCAGCGAAGAAGCGATGCGCTTTTTAATGAGCGGAATAACGCGATAAAGAACGGGGGAGAGCACATGCGGATAACCACGAACAAGATGGAAGCGGAGTTCGACACCGGCGCGATCAACAGGGATTTTGTCTTTCTTCGGTTCCAGCGTCAGGACAAGCAAAAGAACTGGCACGGCGCCCCGCTTCTGGACAGGCTGCTGAGAGACGGATTCAACGCGACTGCCGTCCTGTACCGGTACAGCGCGTACGCCTACGTCATGTTCAAAAGACCGGTCGACACGCACGCGCTCCTCGAACGCATACGCGGCCACTCCGCTTTCAGGGAGTTCGAAGACGGCGCCGTCGAGCCGTGCACCGCATGCGCATCGATTGACGAAGCGGACGGAGCGGTCTGCGGAGCGTGGCTCCTCCAGATCCTCTTCAACTCCCTCGCTTCGTCGAGGTCCGAAAAATATCCGGAGCTGAACTTCAGCAACCTCACCGGCTCGCTCGTCCTGATGGAGAATACGGGACGCAGAACGGCGGACTCCCTCCAGGGCGCCGAGATCATCGTGACGAACGGCTTTTTGCTCCGCATCCCGATGCGCCGCTACCGGAAGCGCGCGGCGGTACTCCACGAACGGAAGCACGTTACTGACGAAAAGAGAAGAAAGACTCTGGAAAACATCCTCGAACGGCCGCAGTACGCGGTCCACGGCGGAAGGGGCGTTCTGCGGCGTGTATTCGGGGATGAGCCCGAAAGCAATGACAACACAAAACTCTACATCAGATGCGGAGAATACCGCAAACGCGCTGCCGTTCCCTTCCTGGACTTCTCCGGGCGCGAGCGGTTCGCCGCAAGCCGGGCGGGAATCTACCAGCGGTTCTTGGAGCGCGTCCGCGACGAGCTGGCCGGGTATTTGAAGATCACCCTCTTCCCCAAAGAACCGTGTGAAGTACGCGCTTTCTCGGGCTGGAAGATGAACAGGCCCGGCTACCTGGACGAACTCGCGGACGGCGCCTCCTTCCAAATAACGGACCGCATCCGAAACGCCGCCTCGGGAAAGCTCGCAGGCGACTTGAAAAAGATGCTCTCCGCCGAATGCCCCGAAACGCCGCTCAGCGAGGGAACGGAGGACCGTCCGGACGCACTCAACTTCCGTATCGTTCACAACGCCGCATGGTACGAAGAGCACGGTGAGAGAGACGAATACCTGCCCTTCGACGGCGGCACGGTCCGCCAGCATCTTACGCTTGAGGACATGCTTGACGAAAAGGAGAACCTCTCCCTCCCCGCAGTGCGGACGATTATTAAAGAGGCGCTGATCAAAAGAGATTTGCAGCGCGGCCGCATCACCCTCTTCGACTGGAGGGCGCTCCGGTGTCCGGACGAGTGGATCTTCGGAATCGCGGGAGAGACGCAGGGCAAGGGAAGAAAACGTGAAGTTCTCGACGCGCGCTTCATGATCGTCAAGCCGGACGGCGCCTTCGAGATGAAGCGCGTCCCCGCCCGGATCGGACTGGAGGACGAGTATCAGCGCTACATCCTGACGATGCAGGAAGCCCTTGCCACCGACTGGACGAAAGACCGCGTGTTCGAGGGGCTTGTCGCCCGCAACGGCAGCATCAACTGCATCTACCGCTCCGAAGAGATCACCCTTCCCGACCTCGACGGCATCGCCCGCATCCTGGACGAAACAGGCGACGAACTCCCCGAGGGGAAGAGAATCGGGAGCGAACTCACTGCTCTTCTGGTAGAATTTCAAAAGGGCATTACCCTTCCCACGGACGGGAAACACGCCGAAAGGATAGAAAGCTTGAAAAGAGCCCTTCTGGAGCGGAGCGGGGAGATAAAAAACAAGAATGATCTTCGCCGGAACATCAACGAACACCTCGGAAAGACGGGCAGGCTCGCCCAATCCTTCCGCCGCCATCTCCTCGAAAAGCACGGCATCCGCCTTGTATTCTCAAGAGGAAGGGAAAACGTGGAGCGCCTTCTGCCTGCACTGTGCGATATCAAATACTTCGAGGAGAACGAAAACAAGGCCTGCTACTTCGCCGGAGAGAAGGGACAGGGGATGAAGCGGAAGATAAAGAGCGCCTGCCACATCCGGGAAGTGGAAGCCATTGAAGGATCCGATTTGATTTTACGTGACATTTTGCCTACAATGGACGTTGATTTCGTGCGGACGGGGCAAAGTACGGTAGTGCCGTTTGTGTTTAAGTATCTGAGAGATTGTATAATTGGTTATGATTGGTGTGGTTAAATTGCAAAATTGCAATATAAAGAGTGCGCTGGTCGATTTATTTAGTGGTTGTGGAGGGTTTTCCTTGGGGTTTCAAAAGGCTGGGTATAACATTGTCGCGGCATTTGAAAAATGGAAGCCTGCAGTAGAAGTCTATAAAAAAAATTTCAAACACTGTGCTCACGAATACGATTTAACGGAGGGAAACGCAAGGAATATTGTTAAAAAATACGAACCGAATATTATTATAGGAGGTCCTCCATGTCAAGATTTTTCCACTGCTGGACTTCGTGATGAAAAACTTGGTAGGGCTGCGCTTACAATCGTATTCGCTGAAATCGTTTCTGATGTTAGTCCCCAGTTTTTTGTAATGGAAAATGTTCCCAGTGCAAGAAAAAGCTCGGTTTATGCTCATGCTATTGACATATTCCGAAAAAGTGGTTTTGGACTAACGGAGAAAATTCTTGATGCTAGTTATTGCGGTGTTCCGCAAACGAGAAAACGTCTTTTTTTGATTGGAAATAAAGGAGCGAAGGATAATTTTTTAGACCTTTATTTAGAAAGAAATTTGTCAGCAACCCCAATGACTATTTATGAGTATCTGGGAGATTCTTTGGGAGTTGAGTATTATTTTAGGGTTCCCACCAATTACAAACGACGTGGAGTCTATAGCATTTATGAACCAGCTCTGACTATTCGATGCATTGATAGGCCTATTCCAAAAGGGTATAAAGGGCATCCGAATGACCCTGTTGAGATTGGTCCAAAGGTAAGGGCATTAACTATAATTGAACGCAGTTATATACAGACATTTCCCAAAGACTTTGTATTTGAGGGGACAAAATCCGATCTTAATCAAATGATAGGTAACGCAGTCCCTGTTCGTCTTGCAGAATATATTGCCCGAGCAATATCGGAATATACGGATGATATAGAAAAGGGCGGTGTTCCCATTTGAGAGTAGTTGATTTGTTTGCTGGATGTGGTGGGTTATCTCTTGGTTTCGCAAATGCCGGTTACGAGCTGGTGGCAGCTTATGATCACTGGGAGCCTGCGGTTTCAATTTATCGTGATAACTTTCAGCACTCTATTTTCCAAATGGATTTGAATTCTGAAGAAGCGATAGATCATATCGAGCAACATAAGGCAGATATGATAATTGGGGGACCGCCATGTCAGGATTTTTCTATCGCAGGGAAACGAGATTTTAAGGGAAAGCGGGCCAATCTAACGATCCGTTTTGCGGAGATTGTTTGTGCTATTAGGCCAGATTGGGTTGTGATGGAAAATGTATATAACATAGAAAAGAGCAGTATACTTCCACGTTTTGTTCAAATGCTAAAATCCGCAGGCTATGGAATTACACGAAGAGTCTTGGATGCAAGCTATTGCGGTGTGCCGCAAGCAAGACGTCGTTTTTTTCTCATAGCTTATATAAGGGTTTCCGATCATTTTTTATCTGAGATTATTGTCAATAATTTATCAAAAAAACGAATGACAGTTTTTGATTATCTCGGAGATTCTCTCGGCACTGAGTTTTATTACATGCATCCTAGGAATTACAAACGAAGAGCCGTCTTTAGTATACATGAGCCAAGCGCAACCCTCAGGGGAATTAATAGGCCAATACCTTCTGGCTATAAAAGGCATCCTGCAGATAAAGCTGGCATTGATGAGGGAGTCAGAATTCTTACGACTAAAGAGAGGAGTTACCTGCAAACATTTCCTGAAAGGTTTTTTTTCAACGGAAAGAAAAGCGATGTTGAATTAGCTATAGGCAATGCGGTTCCGGTAAATTTATCCAAATTTGTAGCATGCAGCATATTAGGGTACATAAAAAACAACTTATAATGCCGTCTTTTTCGAAAAAGGAGAAGGGGAATGACTAGTTATTGGCAAGAAACTAGAGCAAAAGCCATTGTGTTTCAAAAAAGATGGGAAGGCGCGAAGTCTGAAAGATCTGAAGCACAAATATTTTTATATGAATTCTTAAATATTTTTGGAATAGATCCCGTGAGGTCAGCGCTTTACGAAAAACCTGTTCATATGCAGTCTTCACAAACAAGTGGCTTTATAGATATGTTGATACCAGGAAAAATTCTTGTCGAGATGAAATCGAGGGGCCAATCCTTGGAGCGTGCTCACTTGCAAGCGAGAGAGTACGCCGTTAATATTGATTCTGATGACGATCTTCCAAAATATATAATGGTGTGCGATTTTGAAAGAATAAGATTATATCAACTTATTCCTGATATGCAATGGGAGTTTTTGACAAAAGATTTGCCTGCATATGTCGAAAAATTCGCTATTTTAACAAGCAATGCTGTTAAGTTTGATCTTGTAGTAAACAAAAAATGGAATGTTGATGCTGCATATAAAATGGCAAATTTATATAAAGCTTTAGCAGATGATGATTGTGAAAGATGTGTGTTGACATCGTTTCTCGCTCGCTTCTTGTTTTGTTGCTTCTCAGATCACTCTGGTGTTTTTAATGACAATTCTTTCTATAAACATTTAAAAGAAAGCTGTACGGATGGTAGCGACATTGCAGGGAGGGTTTGGACTCTGTTCGATGTCTTGAATACTCCAACTAACAAAAGACAGAAAAGTTTGCAGGATAGATTTGGTGAGTTCCCTTATGTT
>Ga0334884_1005934_pt1 | contig 11324 bp, 4 predicted proteins | sample GraSluR1_MG_7_FD_207215 | JGI IMG/M metagenome (GOLD analysis project Ga0334884, IMG submission 207215) | Sludge microbial communities from methane-producing bioreactor in Wageningen University, Netherlands - Granular Sludge_12_05 R1 | ecosystem: Engineered > Bioreactor > Anaerobic > Unclassified...
ACGACCTCGCCGCGGTTCACATCGAAGTTGATGTCCTTCAGCGCCCAAAAGGTATCATGCTGGTAGCCGATGCTTTGCAAACTCTTGATAGGGGACCGGATGGCGTTGATGAAACTCTCGGAAAAGGTCTTGTAGGTACGGTCCATCCCGATATTGTATTGTTTCGAGATGTTCCTGACCTGGATGATTGGGTCTTCGTTTCTCGTTATTGCAGTCATTTACACCAGATCCGCGAAATATTTTTCTGTATTCTTCAGGTAAAGGACTCCTGTGATAAATAAAACAAAAGTTATTACGGTAGATATTCCAAGACCATACCAATCTACAGGCATATGACCGAGTAAACAGGCACGATGCGCATTAATGAGGCCCGTCAAAGGATTTAGATCTAACAACCACCTGAGATTTCCCCCAACGATATCTGCTGGATAGATAACAGGAGATACAAACATTAAGAGTTGAATGAAAAATGGCATGACAAATTTTACATCACGATATTTCACACAGATTGATGAAAGCCAATACCCAAGGCCACAGGCAAGTAGAAATGTCAGAAATACGATTGCAGGGAGTAGGAAAATCGTAATATTGGGGATAAATACATAATATATCATCATCAGAATTAGGATGCTTATCGCAATCAAATAATCAACAATTCCGGCAATGCATGGGGCAGTAGGGATAAAAAGTCTTGGTAAGTACACTTTTGAAAGCAAAGGTGCATTTCCGACAAGACTATTGCTCGACTGTGTTAATGAATTTGAGAAATATATCCAGAGCAATAATCCTGAATATGAAAAAATTGGATAGGGTATCCCGTCAGATGGCATCTGTGCCAGCCCTCCAAATATGAGGGTAAAAACGATCATCGTGAAAAATGGCTGGAGAACTGCCCAGCCTGCACCCATGACCGTCTGTTTGTAGCGGATCTTAATCTCCCGAAGGGCAAGGAAGTATAATAATTCTTTATACTCAATTATTTCCTGCCAGTTGATATTCAGAATGCCATATTTTGGTTTGATTACCAGCTCGTATGATGATTGGGTGTCTGTCATTGAAACTCACTAATTAAAAGGGGATGGACTCTTGATTTTTTGATTATAATACTCAAAATAATGTTGTATTCCCTCATTTATGTTAGTTTCTGCTTTCCATCCAAGTATAGATGCAGCTTTTGTTACATCTGCCCTGGTATCAGTTACATCCCCTTTTTGTTTTTCGATGTTTCGTATTTGAGCATTTTTACCTGCAATTTCAGCAATAAGATTGATCAGATCGTTGACAGAAATCTGGTTTCCGCCACCTATGTTGAAAGCTTGACCCACCACATTTTCGAGGGGACACTGAGTTGCGAGTAGATTGGCTTGTACAATGTCATCAATATAGGTAAAATCTCTCGTCTGCGAGCCATCTCCAAATACCTGAATCTCATCGCCGTTAAGGACCGCTTTTACGAACTTGTTAATTCCCATATCGGGGCGTTGTCGTGGACCATAAACAGTGAAATAACGGAGTGAAACTGTCGGGACCCTGTAATTCACCCAATAAAGGTGGCAGAGGTGTTCTGCTGCGAGTTTCGTCACCCCATACGGTGAAAGGGGCTGAACGCGTGATGTTTCCTTCATCGGCAGGTCAACAGATTCTCCGTATACCGATGAAGAGGAAGCATATACAAACCTCCTGATTTTTATTCCTTTATAATATTCGAGCAATTTTTGAGTTGCTTGAATATTATTTCGTGTATAAACTTCGAAATTTCTTCCCCATGATGCCCTTACACCTGCCTGGGCTGCCTGGTGAAAAACATGATCGATTTTGGGAAATTCAGAGCATTCAAGGATGTCTTTTTCTATTAACTGAAAATTTTGGTGATTTAGCGCATCTGCGATATTTGCCTCCTTTAAGTCACGTTGATAATAGTCGGTGAAACAGTCGATTCCGATTACCTCATACCCCAGTTCAAGGAGCCTGTCAGTAAGATGACTTCCGATGAATCCTGCACATCCTGTAACAAGTGCTTTCATTTCTCCACCAATGTTTTCATATGCTCCCAAAGACTATCCCTGATTTCAGGATTCTTCAAGGCAAACTCCATTATCGCTTCCACATACCCGGCGAGATCCCCTGTGTCATATCTTCTTCCCGTGAAAGAATACGCGTAAATCTTCTGTGATTCTCCAAGCAACCGGATACCATCCGTAAGTTGCACCTCATTCCCTACTCCTGCTTTGGTATGCTTGATGCAATCGAATATCTCCGGATTCAGGATGTAGCGTCCGATAGCACCCATATTGGAGGGTGCTTTATCAGGAGTTGGTTTCTCCACGATATCTTCCATAAGGTATAAGCCGTTCTTCCTTGGCGTTCCCTTGATAATTCCGTAACTGCTTATCTTGTGATCAGGAACCTGTTCAACAGCAAGTACGGAACATTCATATTTTTTGAAGATCTCGATGAGCTGACGCGTGCAGGGCACCTCGTTGACAATGATATCATCGCCAAGAAGTACTGCAAAAGCCTCGTCTCCAACGTGCTTCTCTGCCCGAAGCACCGCATCGCCGAGACCCCTTGGCTCTTTCTGACGGATGTAGTGGATGTCCACCATCGAAGAAATATCCTGAATCTGTTTCAGGAGTTCTTCTTTGTGGTGCTGCCGCAGGTGCATCTCCAGTTCAGGCGAGTTGTCAAAGTAGTCCTCTATGGCTCGTTTGCCCCTGCCTGTTATAATTAAGATATCGTCGATTCCTGATGCGACCGCTTCTTCGACAACATATTGTATGACCGGTCGGTCTATCAGGGGGAGCATCTCTTTTGGCATCGATTTGGTAGCCGGAAGGAAGCGGGTGCCAAGGCCTGCCGCCGGAATTACTGCCTTTGTAATTTCAGTCACCAGCATACACCTTCGTACACTTCTGCCTCCCTGCGTGCCTTTTCAATTCTGCGGCCGTCGATGACTATTTTTCCATGGTAGTCCAGGTTTTCAAAGTCTTTCCACTCTGTCAGAATAAGCACCGCATCCGAGGAGAGAACATCCTCAGCATTCTGTGCATAGGTGATACCAGGAATTATGGGCCGGAAATTATCCATGGCAACCGGGTCAAAAGCCTTTATCTTCGCTCCTTCCTGTAATAACATATTAATCACGGGGATTGCCCGGCTCTCCCTCACATCGTCACTATCTGGTTTGAAGGCAAGGCCAAGTATGCCGATTGTCTTTCCTGTAATATCCATATGGCGTTTCAGGAGATCTATCATTTTTCCAGGTTGATCATCGTTTGTTCCCATGACTGCAGTCAGGACCCTGGGTTCCTGGCCAAGGTTCTGTGCATGAGCAATCAATGCCCTCACATCCTTTGGGAAACACGACCCCCCGAATCCAATTCCTGTTCGGAAAAAGCTGGGATTGATTCGTGAATCCAGTCCAACTCCCTGGAATACCTCGTAACTGTCGATACCCGCCTCTTTGCAGAGGTTCCCTATCTCATTCGCAAAACTGATTTTCGTGGCGAGAAATGCGTTGCTTGCATATTTTACCATCTCCGATGTCCGGATATTTGTTGAGAACATCGGGGCTTTCAGCGGGGAATACAGATTTTTCAGCACATTTTCCGTTTTTTTGTCATTGACCCCGATGACAACCCGGTCGGTATGGAAGAAATCATCAACTGCGCTCCCCTCTTTTAGGAATTCAGGATTCGACGCAATCCCAAAATCAATAAATGCCTTTTTTCCGGATTCTCTCTCCAGTATTGGGATGATAAATTCTTCGGTTGTACCGGGGAGCACTGTACTTTTTACAATAATCGTATGGTATTTTTCATTTTCAGCCAGACTTTTTCCAATTGTCACCGAAACATCGTTGATCTGCTGGAGATCTATTGACCCATCGTCTCTGGACGGGGTTCCGACGCAGACGAAGGTGATATCGGTCTCTTTAATGGCACTGGATAGATCTGTAGTCGTTTTGATCCGCTCTTTGTTCGTCGTCAATAATTCTTCCAACCCGGGTTCATAAATTGGAGTCTTTCCTGAACCAAGAAGGTCGAGTTTTTCCCTGTTTCTGCCGACGAACGTAACCCGGTTCCCCATTTCCGCAAGACAAGTCCCGGTCACGGCACCGACATATCCTGTGCCAATAACAGAAATATTTATTGAATCCATGGGGATAAAACCTCATTTACAATATTATTTTGTAAGTATAGTATCATAACTTGTTCCTTTCTGGTCCATTTATTTACTGATATTTAGAGTCATAACCTTTATTCCTCTCCAATGTGGCGGATATCACTTTGATTTGGAATTGGAATCAATCACCTGTCTTTGTGTATGCTGTTTCATCAAATAATTGAGTTGACAGCAGCGAATCTTCAAATTAGTTACCATTCTATGTTTGATATTCATACGCTCCGATATCAAAACCTGTTCCAACCGGTCTAGAATTACCTTCCAAATCTGTTGATGGCGCACCCTCCAAGGTACCTTGGTCAATTGCAGGACTACCTGACTGAAGATGATAATCTCCAACAGATCCCCACGCCGGGGCGATAAATAACGGATTCTCACAGATATTTCCAGCACCAAGTTGTCCATCCGCGATATCGTCTGCAGTATATATCCGCTCGTTGGCATAAACCTGATCCGTCTGGCCCGGCCTGAAAAATATATTGTTTTCCACGGTAAGCTGAACAGAATCGCCAAAATAAGCGACACCATGGCCGTTGGATACGATACAGTTCTTCATCGTCAGGGCAATTGGGTTTGATGAATCATATTGCACATACATGGGATAAGCAAGCCGTTCGGGATTGTCATGGATATCAACATTAATTATTTCAAAGGTGGAAAAGCCGGAATCATCGGTTTGGATTACCAACCCTGCCCAGGGCGACGATCCCCCAATCCCATCGCCAGTCCCATATATCACCGTGTTTTCAACTCTGCTTCCCGAACCCCAGAGTTTGACTCCGTCGCAATTGTTATTTGCGACAATACAATGATGGATATTTGTGTTTGCAGCCTTGGAATCCAGGCCGTCGCCCCTGTTATGAGCGACGGTCGTATATGAAATCTCTATCGGTCCGTCAGACGCCTCGATGCCGAACCCATCAGGCCGATCATAAGGACCTGGTCCTGGCCCTCCCTGATAATAGTGCCCCGAATAGGAAAGATCGCAATTGGAGATGGCGACATTCTTCCACCCTCCATATTGTCCCTCAGGACTTCCTATCGCACCAAATCCACAGTAGTTGATGATACAAGTTTCAATGGTAAGATCATCGATATCGCGCAGATCAATTCCGAATTCATCTATATGGTGAATATACAGATCTTTCAGGATAACGTGCTGTAACGGGTCACCCGATCCTTCGACGCCACCTCTGAATGGAGCGCCATTGTCACTGGTGATTTCCAGGTTTTCAATTTTTAAATACGATTTACCGGATATCTCAATCGATGAATACAGATTATCCTTTCCTTTAAGGATTGGACGGGATTTTTCCTCCCCTTTTATTGTAATCCAGCGCCCCTCTTCGCCAGATGGGGGGATTATCATATCATCATCAAATATGCTCTGGATATAGACCCCCTCTCGTATTATGAGCGTATCCCCTGGGTTTAATTGTCGTGAAGCATATCCGGGAGTAGCCCATGGAAGTTCGGGTGTTCCGGGATTTGAGTTGCTGCCTCCGGGGGCTACGTAATATGTTGTTCCACATGTCTCGACAGGGAATAAATCCGTTATGCTGAAATCAACCCAGTATACGCTTCTTGTGTTTGGTATATCAGCGATTATCGCATTGGCAATAACCCCATAGGGATCATCATACTGCTCCCACCACGTTTTATCCGCAGGATAACCGACCTGGAAACCGACGGGATTATCAGGGAAATTCTCTCCCCAATCGGTGAAATATTCAAGCATATGGTCCAATGATACAAACTGTTGTCCGTCATCGATGAAATACAGCCCGTCACGATATGTCGACGGCATTTTTTCGGTTAACCAGTGTTTCAATTGGAGTGTATACATTTCATTATATGATTCGATCAGAGCATACCAGGACTCTGCCTCTTCATCAGAGATTTGCTTACCGTTTTCATAAGTTTGCCATTTGTACCATTCCACATCTATACAAATGCCTGCGATACATGGATGTCCGGAATATCTTTCTAGAATGAGTGAAATTAGCGAGGATACATCTGCTTCCCCAGGTTCGATCGAGATCCAGACTGCAAGACCTTTTTCATCAAAGTAATCAAAGTATGCTTCATTTGCATCTTCTTCGGAGAAAGAGATATCAGGGTATTGCAGGCCTTCCGTAGGGAAATTCAGATAGCATTTTCCATCGTCTCCGGCCACTCCAACCGTCCAGATACAACCGATGTCAGAGGTTTCAACTTTATTGGATAGTTGCGACCCGACATCATGCCAGTAGGATTCTGAGGGGAACGGATCTATTCCATATCGAGAGGCACGAAAACCGGCGGTCAAGGGAATGGACAGGTCATTTTCTTCAATTAGTACATTTTTTTTTATTGTGCTACTACCATCGGAGTTTGTGACGGTGAGCGAGACGGAGTAGGAATCCTCGGTTTCGTAGGTATGAGAGGGGTTCTGGTCGGTGGAGTTGAGAGAGCCGTCACCGAAATCCCATTCCCAGTGGTAGATGCCAGCGCCGGTGGAGAGGTCGGTGAACTGGGCGGTGAGAGGACCGGATCCTGAATCTGTATCAACGGAAAACTCAGCTGTAGGCGGGATGTCATTAGCCTGCTGGCTTTCCCATGCGATACAGCTAGGCTCTGAGGGAGTATATTTTCGGACCAGTATCCAGTCGAAATAATTTTTTCCATAGTTATGTGTGACTAGGCCGATATTGCTATACGATCCGTCATATTGACAAGAACTGAATGATCCAACAGAATTACCATCCAAGTCGATGTATCCAGAGTTTCCATCAACTGCAATGGACAGCCTATGCCAAGTATCATAATTGAGACCAGCAGAGCAATACGCAGCACCTTTGAGAGACCCATCGAAATAACATTTTTGTGAAGCTTGTGCAGATCCTGAAGCAAAAGGTCTGAAATAGAATTGATCATTATATCCGTTTGCCCCATAGAAAAACACGCCAAGGAAAGATTGAGAATCTCCCGCCAATGTGGAATACATCTTTGATTCTAAAACAAATGGATTAGAGTCGTCAAAATTGGTATTCCTGGCTCTCAAATAGTTGTAGGGGGCTGTTGGTTCGATTGATACGCACGTCTTACCCTTGAATGTTTCAGTATTCCATGATCCCTGATCGGCATTCCAGACATTAGTGTCAATTGTTTCGAAATCATCAAAGAAAGCGAATGTTGTCTGACCGTTACTCGCCGATTCTGCAACAGGATTGCCGTAATAGAGGTAGAGCTGTGTCCCGGTTGTGGGGATTGAGGGGAGTTTGACCCAGATGACAGCGTAATCGGTTCCGGTCTCCTCGATCCAGTATGATATTTGGGTGTTGTCAAGCGTGGTGAACCGGAGGTCTGAGTAATCCTCGTTGCAGTTCGTGCCGATGAATACGTCTTCACCGGAGTCGGTTCCGGTTGTGCGGTGGACGACGAACTTCATCTGGTAATCAGTCAGGTCGCCGTCAGGTGACCCTGCGATGGTATGGAGTTTGCGGTAAGACCAGCCACTGGCCAGGAATGGTGGCGGCGGAACGACGGAGATGTAGTCGGTCTTTGTGATGGAGTTCGAGCCAAACCCGTTTGTGACGGTGAGCGAGACGGAGTAGGAATCCTCGGTTTCGTAGGTATGAGAGGGGTTCTGGTCGGTGGAGTTGAGAGAGCCGTCACCGAAATCCCATTCCCAGTGGTAGATGCCAGCGCCGGTGGAGAGGTCGGTGAACTGGGCGGTGAGAGGACCGGATCCTGAATCTGTATCAACGGAAAACTCAGCTGTAGGCGGGATGTCATTAGCCTGCTGGCTTTCCCATGCGATACAGCTAGGCTCTGAGGGAGTATATTTTCGGACCAGTATCCAGTCGAAATAATTTTTTCCATAGTTATGTGTGACTAGGCCGATATTGCTATACGATCCGTCATATTGACAAGAACTGAATGATCCAACAGAATTACCATCCAAGTCGATGTATCCAGAGTTTCCATCAACTGCAATGGACAGCCTATGCCAAGTATCATAATTGAGACCAGCAGAGCAATACGCAGCACCTTTGAGAGACCCATCGAAATAACATTTTTGTGAAGCTTGTGCAGATCCTGAAGCAAAAGGTCTGAAATAGAATTGATCATTATATCCGTTTGCCCCATAGAAAAACACGCCAAGGAAAGATTGAGAATCTCCCGCCAATGTGGAATACATCTTTGATTCTAAAACAAATGGATTAGAGTCGTCAAAATTGGTATTCCTGGCTCTCAAATAGTTGTAGGGGGCTGTTGGTTCGATTGATACGCACGTCTTACCCTTGAATGTTTCAGTATTCCATGATCCCTGATCGGCATTCCAGACATTAGTGTCAATTGTTTCGAAATCATCAAAGAAAGCGAATGTTGTCTGACCGTTACTCGCCGATTCTGCAACAGGATTGCCGTAATAGAGGTAGAGCTGTGTCCCGGTTGTGGGGATTGAGGGGAGTTTGACCCAGATGACAGCGTAATCGGTTCCGGTCTCCTCGATCCAGTATGATATTTGGGTGTTGTCAAGCGTGGTGAACCGGAGGTCTGAGTAATCCTCGTTGCAGTTCGTGCCGATGAATACGTCTTCACCGGAGTCGGTTCCGGTTGTGCGGTGGACGACGAACTTCATCTGGTAATCAGTCAGGTCGCCGTCAGGTGACCCTGCGATGGTATGGAGTTTGCGGTAAGACCAGCCACTGGCCAGGAATGGTGGCGGCGGAACGACGGAGATGTAGTCGGTCTTTGTGATGGAGTCCGAGCCAAACCCGTTTGTGACGGTGAGCGAGACGGAGTAGGAATCCTCGGTTTCGTAGGTATGAGAGGGGTTCTGGTCGGTGGAGTTGAGAGAGCCGTCACCGAAATCCCAGTCCCACTGATAAATGCCTGGCCCGGTGGAAATATCGGCGAACCGAACTTCAGATGGTCCGACACCGGTTCCTGGGGTTCCAACAAATTCCGCGACGGGTGGTCCCCCAATTGTCGTATACCCTTTTATGCATGCGTTCGAATTCGAAATGAAATCGGTGAGGTCTGTCCATGAAGAACCTGACGAGCTGATGTAACTCTCACCGGGATTTGCTGTGGCGCCACCCGAATATCCCAGTAATGAGGAACCTCCCCCGATTGGCCTCTCGACAGGGATGGGGTAATAATAACCGGGTGTGGTGAATCTGACAACTACTGAATATCTATCCCCCGGAGATAATCCGACAGGCTCAGACAAAGGCACCGTATGATACCCTGGAACGGGGATAGTCCCACTTGTATAGCACTCGTATCCGGATGGATTGATGGGGCCGCTTGTGGGCTCCTTATAGACGTAAATCTGGTATCCGCTATTGGGAGTAGCAGTATAAAATCCTACAGCCTGGAGCATCTCGGAAGAATCTGAAGTGAAAATGTTTGCGCCCCATGCGGTATTTGAATAGTATCCTACACCGCCGATTCTTCCCAGCGGGTCATACTGGTAAATATTGTCAAAGTTGTCGACCGGCTCGGCGGTGAACAGCGCATTGTCCTTGCCCACCCAGGAATCGTAATATGAAATATAGAAGTAGCCTCCCTCACCCCACCAGGAACCCCAGCTGTTCTTGATGATGAACGCTCCCGGACCGGGAGCGCCGGAAACTGCTTTATCGTCGTCCCATCCGACGATAACGACACCGTGGTTGGGACTTGTCGATCCTGAATAGTAGTAGGTCTTCGCACCCGAATTGTAATAGGCAGAATTCCAGTAGAAGGACGTGCAGACACCTCCGTATGTCATCACCGCCTCCTTGATGTTGTCGTTATCGGTCGGGCCGCTCCTTGGTGGGATGAAAAGGACGTCCTGCACGTGCTTCGAAGGGGGAAGCGTGGTGGGGTCGGGGAGATTCAAATAGGGATCCTCGCTCTCCAGGAGCGGGCCGGTCCACCGGGTCAGGTATGCGGTTGACATATCGTAATTGCCGCCTTCACACGGGCCATAGTCAAAGCCATGTCTTTTGATGAGGTTATCCTCTGCAAAATTCCATGTCTCATCCAGGGTATAGATCAAATACGATTCAAGCGATCCAAAGGTTGCAAACGCCCAGCAGCTGCCACACGACCCCTGGTTCTTGACCGAGGTCACACCTCCGGTTGTCCGAAGATCGTAAAAAGAGGGATAGGAGAGGATATGAGAACCAGAAATTTCCACATCCATTCCTTCGAGATATGAACTGTCATAGGGAGAGGGACAAAACCCGATACCATATTCTGTTCCGGTCTCACCATCGGTGGCGAAAATGACCGGATCCTCATTCATATAGTCAAGGTATTCGGGATTGATGGGTGATATGGAGGGAGTATCCGAACCAACCTGTTCATCCGCTGTGGGAACGGGTGTTGGTGTTGCCGTACCTGTAATCTCAACAGTGGCTTCTGGGGTTGGTACTGCAGGTGTATTTTCCACCAATCCCAATGCTTTTGCAGCATTCAGCCTGCCACCTGTGACTGTTTTCCCCTCAAGGGATTCGACTGGATCGACGGACCCGAGGATCCGCATTCTCAAGCCTGAAGAATCGATCCCCGGCTCCGCAGCTTTCAACAACCCTGCGACGCCGGCGACATATGGGACTGCCATGGATGTCCCGGACATGAATACATAGGGATCTCCCTTCCAGGATGGATAATTGCTGATGATGTTTGTACCCGGGGCGCCAAGGTCAACAGAAGAAGGCCCCCAGTTAGAGTATGCGGCAAGTTCATCATCCTGTCCGGTCGCGGCGATCGATATGATGTTATCGCAATTGAAGCTTGCCGGGTATACGGGATATACGTCGGTGTCCTGCCCGGAATTGCCTGCAGCGCAGACGAAGAGTGCAGGCGATGTCGAGATCGCTTCGTACAGCGCCTGGTCGGATTCACCGCATCCCCATGATATGGAGACAATGTCCGCCCCCATCACGGCGGCATAGCCGATCGCCTCTATCGCATCGGCTGTAGAACCATACCCCTGCGAATTGAGGCACTTGAGGGGCATCACTCTTCCATACCATGCGACACCGGAGACACCTATGCCGTTGTTGCCCGATGCGCCGATTGTGCCCGCACAGTGCGTCCCATGACCGTTGTCATCGGATGGATCACCGTCCTGATCCACGAAGTTGTATCCCTGGTAG
>Ga0334884_1005936_pt1 | contig 11321 bp, 4 predicted proteins | sample GraSluR1_MG_7_FD_207215 | JGI IMG/M metagenome (GOLD analysis project Ga0334884, IMG submission 207215) | Sludge microbial communities from methane-producing bioreactor in Wageningen University, Netherlands - Granular Sludge_12_05 R1 | ecosystem: Engineered > Bioreactor > Anaerobic > Unclassified...
ATACCGCTCATCGAACGCGTGGCGGCGGCAACACCGAGCAGGCTTTCGATTCGGCCGAGGCCGGAAGCGCCCGTCTCCTTACGCATGGCGACCCCGCCGTCGGTCACGATCAGGCTGTGCAGACCTGCCTTCGCCCACGTGACGATATTCGACACTTCAATGTCGCTCATCACCTGCACGCCCGGCAGCACCAGCGTGGAATAGAAGAGGTTGAGATAATTCCAGTCGAGATTCATCGGCTTGCCGGAAGTCTGCGCCTGGCCTTCGGGCGCCCAGAAGCTCCACTCGTCGTCGTCAATGAAGTAATAACCCTTCTGCGGCTCCCAATTGCCCAGTTGCGTCGCGCGCGTGCCAACCGCAATCCTGCCACGCGGGAACTGGCTTGCGGTGAACGATCCAGCCAGCTTGTTGTTGAAGTACACCTTGTGCACGTTGCCCGTGCTCTCCACCTTCAGGTTGTACCACATGTTTTCAACCGGGCGGTTCGTCTTCGGGAATTCGGACAACCATCCCTGGCTCACGATGTTCGTTCGATACATGACCGTGTATTTCAGCCGCCAGAATCCGAAAGAGTTTCGGACACCCACCTTGTAATGATTGGCGCGGTCCTGGTAGCGGAAATACAACTCCACGTCGTTGAAGTAGTTGTCCTGCTTGTTGTAACGGAAGTCGGCGCTGACCGTGTAGTTGCTCCACGTCGCCGTGCCCGCCACCATGAGGTTGTCCGAATTGCCGATGCGGGTGGCCCGCAGGCTGCGCGTGCCCAGGCCGAGCCGGTAATCGTTCGCAACGCCTTCCGTGCTCATCACGGTGTTGTAGATTTTAACCTCATCCATCACACCCCCCAAAGCCAACCCGGTATATCCGAGCGCCACGCGAATCGGATAGGTACTCTTCACGGGCAGCGTGTTGGTGTTGTTCGCATAGACCAACGTTGACTTCAATTCGCCGTTCAAATAGCTGCGCAGGGTTCGCGTCGCCGTTTGACGTGTAATGACGACGTGATGCCACGCTCCGTTGATCAGCGACCCGGCCGGCAATGCGTTCCAACTGATATATTTCCCGGCGACACGCTGGCTCCCTTGATAGAAATTAAGGGAGCGGTTGGTCTCTATTGTCAGCGAAAACTCGCCGCCATAATTCTTGTCCAGCGGATTCATCCGGCGTGTTCCAAGATTACTCGGCTTGACCCAGAAGCTGAGCGTCAGGTTGCCGTTGACCTGCAGAATCGCGTTGTTGGTGATTTCCACGTAGTCATTCGCTCCGTCGAACCAGCCGGCGCGAACCAGCCGCGCATCGTTGGTGATCTTTGCGCCATTGAAAGAGCGACCGTGTTGGTTGCGTCCGGAGCTGTCCTTGACCTCTCCGGTCGTGCCGTTCCATATCGTCTCATCGAACTTCCAATAGCCCACCATTCCGGCGGTGGGCGTCGTGGGCGAAGTGGACACGGCCCAGTTGGCGCAACCCGCCGCGCGGCTCCAGCCGCTCAAGCTGCCGTTCTCGAAATTGGCGGAGAACAACCCGCTGACGGTCACATTGTCGAAAAGCACGTCCAGCAGATTGCCGGCCTGATAGCCCATGCTCTGCAACCAGTCCGCTGCCGCATTGGCTTTAGCGAAATGGCCGGGGAACTGCGCTTCCGTCTTGCTGGACCGAATCACTCCCACGCGGGTGGGGAACGATGCATTCCGCGCCAGCGGTGTGTTCTGCCAGAACAGCGGTTCATACAGCCCTTCCCATTCGATGGGCAGTGCCGTGGTTGACCCCTTGGTCAGATTCGTCGGTATGGCAGCCGTCGGACGCACGCCCCATTCAAGGCGCGTCGGAAACGGCTTCGCTTCAGCCAACTTGACGCCCGCCGAGGTCTCGAGCCACGCGGTGAACACATACTTGCCCCCGTCTGGCGTGGATTTGTAGTCCGTGTCCTTCGCATTGTAGTCGGGGATCCAGAGATAGAGGTTCGTTGTCCCCGTGCCGGCGACGATATTTGTCGCGATGGCATAAATCTCGTTGGCCACCGCGTCGCCGTTGTTCGTTTCCTCTTTAAACGCAACCTTTAAACGAAGTCCGGTCGCGCCACGGCCGTCAAACTGAACCGTGACCTGCGCAACCTTGTCGCCCGTGGGATGAACAACGGCAGGCGCATCCGTGATTTGCACCACTTCCGTCCGGTTCGCGCCCGGGGTGTACACCAGCAGGATTTCCTGGCCGTCTGGAGGCAGCGTCAGGGAAATCGTTCCGTTGCTGTTGGTTGCCACCACCCGGCCCTGCTCGAACGCCCGAATGGTCTTGCCATTGAAGAGGCTGCTTTGCAGCGTGAAGGTTTGTGAAGGACCTCCCACTCCATTGGCGTGGAAACGGTCATACATGTAGTTCTTCACCTGCCACAACGTCGCGCCGTTGGTGCAGGTCCGGTAATCTGCCAGGCACAGGTAGGCATTAGCGCCGTTCACCTGAACGGCGGGCTGCATCCCGAAATAGTTCTTCAGAACCGCGCCGAAGTAATCGTAGCGCCACTTCCACGGCAGCACATCCATTTCTCCGTCGTTGTTGCCGTCCGGAGACATGTCGCCCGCCGAGAAAAGGAATATCGCGGCCTTGGCCGTGGTGTGATTCTTCACCACTACCGCGGGCGACCGGCTGTTTCCATCCACGTAAACCGACCCATCGCCTGCGCCGCCGATGCGCACGATGCGCCGCGCCATCACGGCATTTGAAGGCGCGACCCCCACTACGCGATATTGCACCCACGTGTTGCCGGGCGTTGCGCTGGAAAGCCGTGCGCTCTCCACCACACCGATGCGATTGCTCAAGCTGGCGTCATACCACTCGATGCTCACATACGCCTGCTTGCCGTTGCGCAGCGCATCGTCGCTGTTGCTGCGCAGGAAGGCGCTGTGGATATACGTGCCACCCGGCGCGACCTGTAAATCCTGCCAGACGCCGGAATCGCCCCACATTCGGAGCATGTTCCTGCCTTCATATTGCCAGCCCCAGTTGTTGGCGACAGACATCGTGCCCCATGTGTACCAGCCGGGCACGGCCGTATTGCTGTCTTCAAAACCCTTATTGCGTTGAACATCCATCCACGCCCACTGCACGCCGCCTGCCGCCAGCTTCACCTCGTCTCTATACTTCCACACGCGCGGAGTGCAGGCATAGCCGTTGGTCAGCGATCCCATCGCGTTGGTGAAAACGACCCTGATCGGCGCCATGTTGCTCGCAATGTAGTTGCCGGTTCGCGGCGCCACTTCGAAGCCGCTGAGGTCTGCGCCATTGACGCCGAACAGCAGCGCCAGCTCGTTTGTGAAATCGGCGCGATCGCGCCCATACTCATCCTGCTGACCCGGCAGGTCCGCGCTGGCCAGGACATGCACACCCTTCGGCAGGACGTTTTCGCGAAGGAACTTCAACACGCCCTTGCTTGTGCCCGGAACCACCGAATCCACCCGCGCGTTCAGCGGAAGCACGATCGCCTTGTAATTGGTGAAGGCGCCCGCCGCGAGTTCGTTGAGATTGATGAAGTACGGGGCGAACCCAAGACGCTCCATCGCTCCCGCTATCTGCTGCATCTCGCATTCGTAGCGGTTGTACTGGGAATCGTTTGCCGCAGTCCAGAGAAACGCAATGTCCGGCTTCGGGTCCTTGGAACCCATCAAAAGATCGTGAATCTTCGCCTGCTCCATCAAGGTGAACACGTTGCGCGAGGTCCAGAACGCCGGCTTGATGCCACGCTCTGCCGTCAGGATGCCGAACCCCTTCTCGCGGTCGGTGATGTATGGCCGGTCGTGCCACGCGAAAATGTGCGTGCCGATCGCGCCCGCCACAAGACTCTCCCACAGCGCGTTGCGAATCAAGGGGCCCTGCCGGAATTCGTTCATGCCCGGCCACATCGTTTCGGAACTCGTGAAGCCCGTCTCCGAATATAAAACGGGCACGCCGGCCGTCTTTTTCGTGTAGGAAACGCCCCAATGCCCGTTCTGCGATTCGTGTCCGAGTACGGACCACGGATAGTTGTTCACGGAGAAGAAATCAATCGGGGCGTTCGTGGCCAGGCAGGCCTTGGTGATCTTTTCACGGTCCTCGGCATGATAACGCCAGTTCTCCTCACCCCATTGCATGCCGACGGTGGAATAGGAAATGAGATGGTTCGTGTCGGCGGCCTTGGCGGCCTTTGCGCCCAGCGCGGTGAATCCGGCAATGGAGTCTTCGCGCCACTGAACCATGTCGGTCCACTGCCGGCCTTCGGCACCATACTCGCGATACTCTTCCACGAACTTGATGCCCGGGAACGAGGTGTAGCTGCTGCCCCATGCCGCATTGACGTTGGCGATGGTGCTGTATTTTTTCTGGCACCAGTTCCGGAACGCCTGCTCCGATTCCGGATCGTAGCCGTCCAGCAATCCGCTCCACAACCCGAGATAGCCGGACTCGTTTCCGATGATCCACGCCACGATCGCCTTGCTGTCCTTGTAGCGCGAGCATACCGCCTGGAACCACTGGGTATATTGCGCACGCGCCTGGGGATGCTCGTAGTTGATGATGTCCGACTGCCAGCGCGTTGGATGATAGATGCCTTCGGAATCGTACGCCGGCGGATGCTGCGTATACCATGCATCCGGGAACCAGTTCGGCGGCCATTGATATCCAATCAGCGCGAAAATGCGAAGGCCCCGCTTTTCGGCTGCCTGCACAAGGTAATCGTAATTCGCCCACTTGAACTGCTGGTCTCCAACTTCCTCGATGTGCTGCCAGACAAAATCCACGCGAATCGAATTCGCGCCCATCTTCACCATTTCGTCCAGATCGTAATCAATCTGGTCCTGCGTCTGCCAAACGCCGAGAGGCCGATTCCATGTCTGGTATGCAATGCCATGCGGCACCCACGACTGCCCCGTCGCCTTGTCATAGAAATAGCCGTTGCGCAGGCCGATGAATCCGCTGAACCCCATCGCCGACCCGCACATCACCAAGACGACCATGACCGCATATAAACATCTCTTCATTTACAGCTCCTTTCACGAGAAAAGCCAACCCCCGAACATGTTTAATACGACTAGTACGCACCTATTACGTTATTATTTTTGCCCGTCACGCACTCATCCCGATTTAACGCTGGTGAAAAGCTTGAGCTCATTTGAACAAAGTATATATGGCTCAAATAAACATGAAGAGATAAGCGCCCAGAGAGATCTGTGGCGCTATGAGCGGGAGGAAAAGAAATACGACTAAAACGCACGCTTTTATCCCCTTAATAGCGGGATCGCTCCCGCATTTGTCCGCACACTAGAACAAGCCGTGCAAAACGTCAACAGGGAAAACAGACAATTATTACATCCCGCAGTTTTTCGGGCACAAACGAAGAAGAGATTTAAGGTTTGTGGGGGTGTTTGGAGAGACTGCTGCTGCGCAGGCAGAGATTCAGGTCCACGCGTTCGCAGAGTCCTTGCGCTTCCATGTTCTTGCCGCTCAGCCGCTCAAAAAGGAGGCCTACTGCCTTACGGGCCATATCTTTGCTGGCAAGATCTACCGTGGTCAGGCCCGCCATCTCCGCAAACATATCGTTATCCCAACCTGTCACAGCGACATCTTCAGGCACACGTAATCCTGCTTCCTTGAGTGCACGAATCATGCCCAGCGCGGCGGTATCGTTGAACACGACAAACGCATCAGGCAAGGGCCTCTTGCACTCGATATAATCAACGATCAGGTCATGCCCCATCTGAACCGTCCACGCTCCAGCCTCGACCGAACCTTCCATTCCGCCGTGAGCGCGCACCGCTTTCTCAAAGGCTACCGCCCGCTCGCTCGCATCAAGGTTTCCATCCTCGCCCGCAATGTGCGCGAGCTTGCGATGACCCTGCTGGTACAAGTGCTCGATGAGTTGCGTCATCGCCTTGTCGTTGCGCATGTTCACGCTGTCAACCCGGGCCCAACTCGGACCACCCGCGCGCGGATCTGCGCAACACACCACCATCGGCACATCGCCCGGCTGTACGGAATGATCAAATAAATTTTGTGACGGCGCTACCAATATGACGCCATCCACTTGCCCGCCCTGGGCAAACATGCGCCACTGCTCTAGATACTCGTCCAGGAAAGGCGTAAAGCTGCACAACAGCCGGCCGCCGCGCGGTTTCACTTCATCGTCGAGATGCCGCAACAACTCCGCGAAAAAACCGCTCTCGATCCAGCGACTCAAGACGCCGATCAAACCTGTACGCGACCCTTTCAGTCCGCGCGCGAAAAGATTCGGCTTGTAGTTCAGCTCGGTGATAATGGTCTTGATCCGCTCGCGCGTGGTCGGCGAAACACGGGGCTCGTTTTGAAGCACGCGGCTCACCGTGCTTTTCGATACGCCGGCCAGCTTCGCAATTTCTTTCAGATTGAGCCGTTTCTGTGCGCGGACATCAATCCGTTGCGTCTTGACCTCAATTCTTTGCGTGGGCTGAAATTCCGCCCGCGTGCTTTTCTCGCCAGCCATCTCGTCCATGGTCGGGCATTATACCCCTCAGCCCCTCTTCTGGCAAACGCGCTGAACTGAAAGAATACGCGAGAAGCATAGCTCGAACGCAGGACTGCCCAAGCCGGAACTCTTACGGTACAGCCGTATCGTTCCACTCAACGCGACCTTCGGAACTCGACAAGTGAATGCGGGGCTCTGCTTGATGCTCGCTCCATGCAAGCGGGGCTTGTTCTGCTTTGACTCTTCGCGCCTGCACCACGCGAATGCCGACAGCCCCCAACATTGCCACCATGGCCAGACTCGCAAAAAAAGCTGGCAAATGCCTTTTCATAACTCCCATCCCCTTCCAGCGCGGGACCGATCCCGCGCTACAATTACAATAGAGAAGCAGGCTTTTTGGGTCAAGTGAAAGCAGAATGTAAACGGCAACCCCTGTCGGCCCTTCGCAATTCTGATAATTGCTCGGCTATCGTTCCTTGATGTCCCGATAAAGCAACAGCGCGGATGACGCGGCCGCAACCGCTTTGCGCACTTCACCATCCAACGAGGCATCGAGCCACACGGCTCCGGCATTCAGAACCTCCACGGCACCGACAACTTGTCCGTTGAATAGAAAATGATAGCCGGTCGGATCCATCATGGGCCAGGCGCCCCCCGCAAGCTCTCTCGTGCCATTGACCTCTATCTGTTTCGATCCGTCGGTCAAAATACCGTTGAGAAACCAATCGCGCGTGCCTTGCGACATGACCAGTTTCCACTCCTTGTTGTCCGGCGTGGCGAATGTACACGCGAATAATGTCTCTGATTCCAATTCGACTTTCAGCGTTCCGCGCGTGTCGAGGAAGTTGTCCAGCTCCAGATCTTTTCTCTTGATGCCCGTCGCGCACTGCGCCTGCCACGCAGGTTCGCCGCGCATGGTAATCTTGAAGGTATAACTCTGACGCGCTTTCTCGCTCGTGAAACCGAAGACATCCAACTTCGACCGCCTCAACCACCCACGCTTAATATCGGTCACCTCAAAATCACCGAACAGAAGAGGCTTGTTCCAGACGAAGCCCTGGCGGCCCTGTACCGGCATTTCCTGTACGGCACCCGCAAGCCCCGGATCAACCGCCATGCGCGCCGCACGGCATCCGCAAAACAACGCGGCACACACAACCAGAAGTTTGAAGCGCATCTTCATATACCGACCTCCTTCACTATTTCTGCGGCGTCATTCATCGAACAAGCCCGCATAACTACTTTTACCCTCAGATGCTTGTTCTGAAGAGTCTTCTTTATTCTTAAAGCACCCAAAAGCACAAGAAGCGCCTTCCGGCACATCAACTCCTGCGCATCCATTTCCCCCGGAACATGTTATCGTGGCGAAGCCACGATAAAAAAGGGAGAGGGGGCTTCCCTTTGCGGCACGGCATATGCTACCTCATGAGTATAAGGAGTTCACCATGATATCGTCGTTGCGCCCAATACTCGTTGCGCTCGCTTGTTGCATGTTCGTTGCGCCTGCACTGGCTGGCCCAATCATTATTGACCACCGTCACACGGACATCACTCAACTCTCCAGCGGACAACTTGCCCGCGCGAAGTCGGTTCTCCACATCGCCTACGGCCACACCTCGCACGGCAGCCAACTCACTGAAGGCATGCGTGACCTCGTAGACTTCGCCAACGGAGGCGGGCTCGGACTCGCCTACCCCAACAACTTCTTCGCGTGGAACAACGGCGGCACCGGCGGCGCGCTGGACCTGCATGATTACGCGATGGGTGGCGATGTCGGTTACTACCCCGATTGGGTGAACAATACGATCGCGTACCTCGACAATCCCGCCAACGCCGACGTGAATGTAATCATCTGGTCGTGGTGCGGGCAGATGGACAACGAATACGTGAGTGGCACGCTCTCCAATTACTACCTCCTGCCCATGGCCGCTCTTGAGACGACGTATCCCGACGTCGTGTTCGTCTACATGACCGGCCACACCCCCGACGTCGGCCAGATGTCCGCAACCCTGGACAACAACACCAAGGCCGCATGCCAGGCGATCAAGGATTTCTGCGTCGCCAACAACAAGGTGCTCTTCGACTTCAACGACATCGAGCACTACAACCCGGACGGCACCTACTTCGAGTTCACTACCGATAACTGCGATTATTACGTGACGAACAGCGGCTCCCCCGCGGGCAACTGGGCCACGGAATGGCAAGCCACGCACACGGAGAATGTGGATTGGTTCTCTTGCTACGCCGCGCATAGCGAACCACTGAATGGCAACCTCAAGGCTTACGCCGCATGGGCGTTGTGGTGCGCGATCGCGGCTGACCTCGACCGCGATGACATTCCCGACGAATGGGAGGAGCGCCACGGCACCACGGCGATGTTTGGCGGCGGCACGAACGATTGCGACGAAGACGGGGTCACCGACACACAGGAATACATCGCCGACACCGACCCTGACGACACCGGCTCCGTGTTCCGTATCGCGGCGCTATCCCCCACGAACTCTTTCGGAATCACCTTCCAGAGTTCGACCGGCCGCCTCTACTCGCTCTCCGGATGCGCAGTGTTGGAATCCGGCTCGTGGTCGCCGGTCGAGGGCCAGACGAATGTCCCCGGCGACATCAGCGGCATGACGACCCTCACGGATACGAACGACGCCCTGTCCAGGGCCTTCCGCGTTGGCGTATCGCTGCGGTAAAAACGGCCGGCTCGCGGAAGAGGATTCATTCCACACAGACACGATAGAACGCGCCGTCCGTCTGGGTCAGCGTATCCGTGTATACGTTCATCGGCGGCATGGATGCAAGATCCGCCGCAACGAGCGTCCCGAAGGCGTCCGAAAGGAGGTTCGTGGATCGCTCGATCCGGTAGCGCCGACCCAATGAGCTTTGCCACTTAAGAACCACGCGGTCGGACGCCTCGAAGGTCACATTCTCAACGAAGAGGCAAGAAGCTCCATTAACCGGCGAAGTCCCCGCTCTTTCTTCTTCGATGTTCTCAAGCCCGTCTCCGTCGAGATCGCCGCCGACGTCCATAGCCGTGGTATTCGTAGTGTAGTTGTACTCATACCAATCCGTAAGTCCGTCGGCATCTGCATCGTTCGTCGGCGCGCTCGCTCCGCCGCGCACACACCGGGCGAAGTTGAAGATGCGAATCGCATCGCCCTGCGGAGCCTGGCTGGAGTAGTATCCGTATGGCGTGTACGACCACTCTGCCAAGCTGCCGCCTTTCGGGTCGCTGCGCTGGCAGCCGGCGCCGTGCACATCAAGCCACTGCCCCATGAAGTAGCCCATCGCGCGCCCGAAGCAGACATAGACCCCATACCGTCCGGGGGTCGGCGACGCGTTCACGTGCGTCGTGGACGCCCAGTACCACGGGAAGTCCGCCGCACCCGCTTCATTGGTGATTGGTGTGCAGTGGAAGACGGGATCCATCGCTGCCGACGCAGTGATCCCGGGCGAGCGCGTGTAGTCCACGATGCTCTGCAGTTCCTTCGCATTGGGAAGTCGCCAGTCCTGCCACCCCGCGAGGCTTAACGCCTCGGCATAGGCGAGCGCGGCCTGCCAGTTCATGCCCGTCACACTGTCGGCCTGCTGCCACATCAACCCCGTCGCCAGATCCGTCACGGTTCCGTCGCCATTGTCCACGAAGGCGTTCGTTCCGTAATTCGTGTTCCCGCGCACGTAATAGACGTAGTAGTTCTTGCCGGAGGTCGGGTAACCCTTGATGCGGCCATCCGCAAGATTAAGCCCGAACATCGCCTGCTGGCCATTCATCACTGTATCCACGTAGAGCGTGGTGGTGGCGAATTGCGCGTCAATGATCCGTTCGCCCGCATTGGTGTCGCCATAGCCGAACGCGAAATAGTTGGTGTCAATGAACGGATTCAGCGCGGGCACGATCGGCCCGCTCACGTCCACGCCCGAGAAATTCATCAGGGAGTACAGCTCCTTGATGGAGGGCAAACGCCAGTCGTCATAGCCGCCGTAGTTCTGCGCGTTGAGCGTGGCGGCGTACGTGACGGCCGACGCCTGACTCAGCTTGTCGCTCGCGTCTATCTTCCCGTCGTCATTGAGATCCGGCGAGCGCGTCCATGTCAGCCCGGTGTTGCCGTCGTACACCGTCAATCCATTACCACCGATAGTGTAGGCTAATTGCATACCGGTGTACTGAGCATCTTGCCCGGCATACAATGTGCCCGGCCCTGGCGCTGTAATCACCGTGTTTGTGTCATAGCAGGCTTCCTGCGCCGTATCTACCAACGGGTACCCGGCCTGGCCAGGGGCCGATACGGCGAGTAGAGGGAGGCTCAGTGAAAACATCTGAAGCTTCCGAATGAGTTGCCGCGTATTTGCAGGTGCACACATAAACATCCTGTCCCTGCCCCGGATAACGCATCGAAGCATCGTTTTATTGTGTGTTTTATACCGCGCCCCTTCTGCGCATGTCGGATGTCTTTCGATTCCTCAACACTGTGTCAGGGCCCCCAAGACGAGATCCGTGGAGCCGGTACGTTCTGCGGGAATCGTGTTGTTGAAGGGTGCGCTATCGCGTCGCCACCAGCACCTTGAACCAGCGGAAACCGTGCACGGGGTGGATCGTCACGCGCCGGAACCCCGCGTCAAGGCACAGCTTCTTCCACTGCCGCGCGCTGACGGTGTACTCGCCATGATTCAGGATGTGCTTCTTGCCGTTGTCGTACATGCGGCTCATCCCCGCGACGCCGCCGTCCTTCAGCGCGAGCATGATCTCGGACATGACGTACGGCAGCATCCGCGCCAGCCGTTTCGGGTCCGCATGATCGCCCGTCGAATCCACGTCAATCTCCCCGAGCACAAAACGCCCGCCGGGTTTCAG
>Ga0334884_1005937_pt1 | contig 11319 bp, 8 predicted proteins | sample GraSluR1_MG_7_FD_207215 | JGI IMG/M metagenome (GOLD analysis project Ga0334884, IMG submission 207215) | Sludge microbial communities from methane-producing bioreactor in Wageningen University, Netherlands - Granular Sludge_12_05 R1 | ecosystem: Engineered > Bioreactor > Anaerobic > Unclassified...
TTCGTCTATGGTAAGATGTTTGTAGGTCATTTATGGTTACACTCCTTTGTTTTCTTTCGTCGGAAATACAATTTGAGTGTACCATAAATGCCTTTTTATTTTTCTAACTTAATTTTACAATTCGCGAAAGTAAAAAAAGACAAGAAGAAAACGTCAATAAGTAGGTAATCAACACCTACTTATTGACGTTTTCTCGTTGTTTTTTAATAAATACTGCGTCAATTCTTCTGAAAATTATGTCAAAAAGGTACTTTTTTTGCTTTTTTTATCGTAAATAATAGATGATTAGCTATTGATAGTAAAGGAACTACTACTTTTTTTAACAGTCAGTTAAAAAATATTGAGGGTTCTCACAAGAATTTTTCTATATAATAGAAAGAGCAAGGGAAGGAAGGCGGGATAGAATGAAAAAACGGATGGAACAAATTGAAGAAATCTTAAGTTGTGAAGAAAATAGTGCCGGTGTTCGATTAAAGGAATTGGTTGAGGCCTTAGAATTAGAAGTCACAAATCAAAACTTGTTAAAGGTAACAAGTATCTTACATATGAATCCAAAATTTAAAAAAATTTATGCATACGAAGACAGTCGTGTTATTACGCTGTATCAACTTTTACAAAATAAGCCGTTGGAAGTAACGGAATGAAAAGAGGAAAACACATGAAGAAAACAATACTTATTCTTCTATTTGGTTTATTGACGGTGGTTGGTCTACCAATGGTGACTGAAGCGGCTGAACCAGTTGATGCAACAGATGCAACAATTTTTGGTGCGCAAGCGATGGTACCTAATAGCACAGAGGATCAAACAGAGAAGTTACAGACATTACTGAGTCAGACAGCAAAGGAAGGACGGGCATTATTTTTACCACAGGGAAGTTATGCTTTGTCAAAAGATATTACGATTTCTTCAAATTATCAATTAATTGGCGATACAACAGGAGCCACTATTTTACATAATGCTACAGGTACACCGATTCAACTGAAAGACACTACGTACGGAACGAAAACCAATGTACGACTTCAAAATATTGCTTTTGATGGCATCAATGTGACCTTGAAATTGACGAATCAATTAACGCTAGCAAACAATATCTTCTATAATCCATTAAAAGGATTTGTGGTCAATTTAAATGCAGACATTGGCGTTAAGATTTCAGGCAATATTTTCATGCGAGACACAGCACACATGCAACCCAAGATTGATTTTAACCGAGCGATTTACATTGGTGGTTATTCAACACCAAGTCGCTTCCAGTATATGTCAGATGTAGACATCGTGGACAATTTATTTGGGTTAAAAGTGACGGAATTAGATGCGATTAAAAGCACCAGTCGTTCAGACTTAGCAGCAACTATTACACGTTTACAAACAGCCATTGAAGCAGGTGCTATTTCAGTACCTAATGAACAAAATTATCTATCCACCGGGGTTAATTCTTTTAATATGCTGAAGGATGTAACTGTCCAACATAATTTTTTCTATTCACCCTATGATAATGAAAACTTGAATGGTCTAGTGGGAGATCATGCAATTTATTTCCGTGGCGCCCAAAACATCACGGTGGTAGGGAATCATTTACGCGGACTACAAAATGGTCCAGCTGGCGGATTTAAGTTTAAATCAGGCCGTAATATTACGATTATGAATAATTATTTGCGAAATACAGGTCTCATTATGTATGGAACACCAGAGATTGGTTTAGCAGAAACGCAAGCAGAGGGTGCTATTTCAGAACTCTCTAACTGGTTAGTGGCTAATAACATTTTTGATTGGAAATACTGGGATAATCAATATGCAATTGGAATGGAATACAATCGACATACAGGAAATAACAATGTGTTCAATGGCGTATTTATCAACAATCAGTTTGTTAACTACCACAATATTCCGCAAAACCGACGTCGGGAATTGTTAATCGCTAGTGGCGGTGGTTTCCGACCAGAAACGAGTTTTGTGAAAGACAATACTCGAGATGATGGCCTTAAAAACGGCCAATTATTGGTAGAAAATTGGACAGAGGCGGACTATCGCTTAATGCCAGCAACATGGGAATCGTTAATTTCACCAACACTTTATGAGCAATATAAAAATACGCCAATTCCGGTTAGAAATATTTTAGCAACCCCTGTGGCTACAACGATTGTGCAAGGACAATCAATCGATCCGCAGCAACTGGTTGCTAATACAAATGACGCGGATGAAGCAGTCCCAGCCGCTAAAATCGTCAATCCAGAGGTCTTAAATGAAATCGGCCAACAAAAAGTGACTGTTCAATTAACTTATGAAACAGGGTCATTGGTAACAGTGAACGTACCGGTGACGGTAGAGGCCCCTGCAAAAAAGCTTGATTTGTCCCAGCTACAAACCGTTTATGCTTCGATTGGTGAAGCAAACCAATATACAGTTTACTCTTGGCAGCTATTCACTGCCATTGGGCCTAAAACAATTGTTCCTTCCTATTATCAGCAGGCGACACAATTGTTAGCAGAAGGTCAGGAGAGTCAGGACAAAACCCAAGAGCAAGTGGATCAGTTAACAAGTAATTTGCAATCTGCAATGAAAGTATTAGTCAAAAAAGCCGATATCACGCTAGAGCGTACAGAAGCAGAAAATGAACTGGCAAGCGTTCATAAATTAGACGAATCTGTATATACCAAAGACTCTTGGCAAGCCATGCAAGAAGCCTTAATAGATACAACAACTGGCGAAGGAAGCTCTAAGCAGTTACAACAACTGCTTGCTTGGTCAGATGAAGAATTATTAGAGCCAACACTTGGTGGCTTTAAAACGCCTGCAGATGCACAAAAGCGTATTAACCAATTAACACAAACCATAAAAACGGCGTTACTTCTGTTAGTTGAAAAATCAACAGAGACAACTAGTAACACAAGCGAAAGCAGCACCTCAAGCACAACCAGTGAAACCAGTAATACCAGCGAAAGCAGCACGCCAAGCATGACAAGTGAGAGCAGTAGTACAAGCGAAAGCAGCACCTCAAGCACGACAAGTGAAAGCAGTAGTACCAGCGAAAGCAGCACGCCAAGCACAACCAGTGAAACCAGTAATACCAGCGAAAGCAGCACGCCAAGCACGACAAGTGAGAGCAGTAGTACCAGCGAAAGCAGCACCTCAAGCACAACCAGTGAAAGCAGTAGTACCAGCGAAAGCAGCACGCCAAGCACGACAAGTGAGAGCAGTAGTACGAGTGAAAGCAGCACGCCAAGCACGACAAGTGAGAGCAGTAGTACGAGTGAAAGCAGCACGCCAAGCACGACAAGTGAGAGCAGTAGTACGAGTGAAAGCAACACGCAAAGCACAACCAGCGAAAGCAGTAGTACCAGCGAAAGTAGTACCTCAAGTGAAACAAGCAATACAAATGAAAGCAACACACCAAGTACAACCAGTAAAACAAGTAGTACCAGCGAAAGTAGTGCTTCAAGTACGACCAGCGCAACCAACAGTACAAGTGAGAGTAGCACCCCAAGCACTGTAAACGAAAGCAGCCAAAACAAAGGCCAGAATTCTGTCATTTACGCGGTAGAGTCTAATCAAGATCCTAATGACGCTCAAAGTAATTCAAAGCCCTCTGCCAAGGCTAGTCAAACAAATGAATCAGTAGCAGAAAACCAAGCAACTAAACAGATACAGACGAATCAAGAATCGTCAGGAACAATCAAAAAAGCGGATAATACGACCAAAATTGCCAAGAAAAAATTCCCCAAAACAGGGGAACAATCTTCAGCAGTTGGGAGCTTTCTAGGCCTGAGCTTTTTATCGTTAGCCATAGCAACCTATTGTTTTAAAGTGAAAAGATAACTCTTTAAAAACGGATAAGTAAACATCCTGAAACAAGAAATAGGACTTGTTTCAGGATGTTTTCATATAAAATTAAAAGAACTACAGTTTTTAGTGAAAAAACACACAAAAGTACTTGAATTTCTGTGATATAAGGGTAAAGTAAAGGAGGACAAAAAACAAAGGAAGTGAAATGTTTGTATACACCAGATGAAATTTTAAGTATTAGTATTGAAAATGGTCAGAAAAAAATTCAAAAGCCTTTGGTAGCAAAACTCATTTTAGGATTTATCGGCGGGGCTATGATTTCCCTCGGCTATTTGGCTTATGTGCGTGTTTCCGCCTCTATTCCAGCAGATTTAGCCAGTGTTCAAGCTTTAGTGGGAGCTGCGGTTTTCCCAATTGGTCTAATTGTTATTTTAATGGCTGGTGGTGAGTTAATCACAGGAAATATGATGGCAGTGAGTACGGCTTGGTTTGCTAAAAAGGTCTCTTTCAGAGAATTACTCGTGAACTGGGTCACAATTACATTGGCAAATATGGTTGGCGCCTTATTTGTTGCCTATTTTTTTGGTCATTATTTAGGTTTAACCAGTAGCGGCGCCTATTTAAATCAGGTTCTTTCTCTTGCAGAACATAAAGTTGCAGCAACTTGGCTTCAAGCAATTATTTCAGGTATTGGCTGTAACTGGTTCGTAGGTCTGGCCTTATGGCTTTGTTATGGTGCGAAAGATGCAGCGGGGAAACTATTAGGCATCTGGTTTCCAGTAATGATTTTTGTTGCAATTGGCTTTCAGCATAGTGTGGCGAATGCATTCATCATTCCAGCCGCAATTTTTGAAGGCGGCGTTCAGTGGGGAGACTTTTTCCGTAATTTTATTTTTGTTTATTTAGGTAATATCATTGGTGGTGCCATTTTTGTTTCTGGCTTTTACTATTTAAGCTATCGCAAACATTAAATCCATTTAGCAGATAAAAACCTACACAAAGGCTAAATGCCTTTGTGCAGGTTTTTTCTTTTTAAACAAAAAGGAAAACGGTTGAAAAATTATTGCTAGATTTTTAAAACAATGTTACATTAATGTTACAAAAAGATTTCTGGAGGTAACGAAAAATGAAAAAAATTGCTTTGTTCAGTATGTTAACGTTCAGTGTATTGTCTTTAAGTCTAGCAGGATGTGGAAACAAAAAAACAGCAAGCACAAATGATTCTAAGCCAAAGCAAGAAACAAAGAAAGCCACGCAGAAATCCTCTAGCCAACAAGAAATGAAAAGTAGTCATTCGTCTGTCACGGGTCAAAATTCTAATGTGACAGGGGAAAATCCGTCAGAAAATGCCACGCAGCCTTCTGCAGGAACTGATGAAACGAATGAAGTCCCTCAAAACCAAGCACCTGATACAAACATTACAATTACCAATGTTGTTTTCAATCCTGAAAGAAATGAAATTAATGGTACTACATTACCTAATGCAACCATTACAGCAACGGTAGTCGGTGATGCTTCTGCACAAGCAGGTGTTTTTTATGCGGATGCCAATGGCAATTTTACAGTAATTAGTCCCAGAGCGGGAGCGACTACTCAATTAATCGCAACCGTTGATCAACGGAATAGTGCACCTGTCCAAATTGATATTCCAAGTTCAGGACAAGAAGCAGCGCTTTCTTTTAGCAATATTACGATTGATCCGAAACAAGGGACAATTTCTGGTAAAACAGCACCGAATGCAACTATTTTAGTGTCACGTGCAGATGATGCGCGGGTGATTTTAGCAAGTTTTACTGCGGATGCCCAAGGGAATTTCACAGCCAGTAATTTAGTTCCCGGCACAAAAAATCGCTTAGATGTTACGTTAAATGGAGAAATAGGGACACCTTACTTGTTTGATTTACCAAATTAAAATAGAAGAGAAGTGATCAAAGCCACCAACGCTAGTTAGCGTTGGTGGCTTTGATGTTTTAAGCTTCTTCTTTTTTATGATTGCGGATATGTAAATAGATGGTATTTTTTGAAATACCTAATCGATCGGCAATCTTTATGACAGAATCTTTGAGATTAAAAATTCCTTGATCATATAAACGAATAACAATTTCTTTATTTTGATTCAAATGTGATACATTTGGATCGCTTTCTACTGCTTGTTTTACTTTTGTCAGTGAAGTAGTGATTAATTCGTCAATATTGTCAGAAAAATGTTCAGAATTTTTAAGCTCTTGGGACATATCATTTTGTTGTCCTGAAGGTAATAAGTCTTGCAAGTAATCAATTAATGGCATTTCTAAATGCATATTGATACAGATCAATCCAATAATACGATCATTTTCACCGATAACTGGAATGGTGGAAGATTTTAAAATAACCCCTTTTTGATTTTTATTGTAGTAGGGTTTCACAGCGTAATCATGTTCCGACTCTACTTGACTTAACATTTTTAACGCCATATCAGTAATGGGGGCACCTTCCTTGCGGTTACTGAAATGGCCATTGATGACTTTGATAGCTGAACTTTCCAAATTTTCTAAACTATGAAGAATGACTTCATGGGTACTACCAAAGAAGTTCCCTAATCCATCAAGCATTAAGGCATGTGAATGTAAGATTTGTTTATCTACTTCACTTAAACGTAAATATGACTCCAAGTGATATCCTCCCCTACACTGAAATTAATTTTAGTGTAATACTTTTTTAATGGAAAAGCAATAAGATTCTTTACGTTAAAAAAATACATTGACTAAACTTTTGTTTAGTCGTATACTCTGAATGTGGAATGAAATTTTTGTTACTCATTGTACTTTAGTTCATCGGAATGCTCGCTCATTCTTTCACTTGTTGAGCAATAAAAATTTTATTCAGGAGTACCATCCGTTATAAAAAAATATAGTTGGAGGCAAAGAAATGAAAACGTTATCAGGAATCTTGATGTTAGTCTTAGTTTTATGTGGCATGTCCCTATTCTCTTTTAAAGCACCGCGAGGGAAAAAATCTTTAAGTGCTTTGTCTGGTGCAGCTTGTGCCACCTTTCTACCAGAGGCATTTTTGCGGTATGCAGTAGGCGGCGTTTTTCATTTAGATTATGTGTCGCAAATTGGTGAAACAATGGGTAGTCTAGGTGGTTTAGCAGCTGGAGCTCTTGTGCCGCTCGCTTTCGGGATTAGTCCAGTTTTTTCAATTATTTTAGGTCTGTCATTGATTAAAGTCAGCTTGTTACCAGCCTTTATTACCGCATATCTTTTATCTTTTGTTGTTGAGCAGATGCAAAAACGTATTCCAGAAGGGATTGACTTATTAGTCGTTATTTTAGTCATTCCAGTCGCTGCTTCGTTAGTTGCTGGTTTTATTCAACCCGTTGTATTAGGTGTCCTAGAAGTTATTGGGGGCACGATTTTAAGTGCAGTAGATGGCAATCCATATGTGATGGGCGCAATTTTAGGTGCTATTATCCCGATTGTTGGTATGACACCGTTAAGTTCAATGGTTTTAACTGCCTTGATTGGTTTGACTGGTGTACCAATGGCTGTCGGTGCGTTGACTTGTTACGGCAGTTCCATTGTCAATGCGGCGCTATTTAAAAAGTTAAAACTAGGCACAGCTTCAACTCCGTTAGCTGTGGCAATTGAGCCATTAACACAAGTCGATATCATCAGCTCCAATCCAATACCTATTTACGCAACGAATTTATTTTCAGGAATGGTTAGTGGTATTGTAGTGACTTTCTTTGGCTTAAAAGTACCTGTGACAGGAATGGCAACACCGTGGGCTGGTTTACTTGTGACATTAGGTAACAATGCCATTCAAACGACTTTACTAGCAGTAGCGATTATCACAGTGGTCAGTCTGATGTTTGGATTTTTAGGTGCGCTGGTCTTTAAACGTTACAGAATTGAAGCGGTGGATAATACACCAGAATTTGAAGGAACGACGGAAGTAACCAGTGAAAAAGAAAAAGAAGCAGTAAAAACCAAAGGAGGAGTTACGTATGAACACAGCTATGGCCATCAATAAACCTAAAAAAGTGAACAAAGTAATGAACTACAAAAGTTGTTTTGACATTATCGGTCCTATTATGATTGGTCCTTCTAGTTCGCATACAGCTGGGGCCTTAGCAATTGGCTTAGCGGCAAGAAAGTTATTCGGCGGAACGCCAGAAAAAATTGTGATTAAATACTATGAATCTTTTGCAGACACGCATAAAGGACATGGAACTGATTTTGCAATTATTGGCGGAATTCTTGGACTAGCAGCAGATGATGCCAACGTAACACAATCCATTGAACTTGCGGAAGAACAAGGAATCGAGATTCAATTTTTAGAAATGAGTGAAGAAAGTCCAGTGAAGCATGCTAATACAGCATGTGTGACACTCAGTGATGCAACGCACGAAATTCATTTAACAGGAATTTCTGTAGGTGGCGGCACTATCGAGGTGAAATACATTGAATTAGACGGTTTCAATGTCCAACTACATGGTCCTTTACCTATTTTGTTAGTCATTAATCAAGAAGAGCAGGCGATGCAAGCTTTTAAAGATACGTTACAAAAAAATAATATTCAAGTGAATGCTGTGTCTCGTTATGTGGAAGGGAATCAAATTTTATTCATCTTTGACTTAGATTCGGCACCAATTTCCTCGGTGAAAGAACAACTGTTTTCACTAGATGACACATCGAAAATAATCTTATTATGATAGGAGTTTGACATATGTATCTTTCGATTGAAGAATTTATCGATAAAGCTGAAAAAACAGGAAAAAAAATCTCTGATTTAATGATTGAGCAAGAAATGGAACGTAGCCAAAAAAGCTATGAAGAAATTTGGACACAGATGGGTCAAAATTTGGATGTCATGGATGCTGCTGTCAAACGCTCGCAAGAAGGAGCAGGCGTTTTTTCTCCTACTGGGTTAACGGGCGGTGATGCAGCGCGTTTAAAAAAATACCGCGCAGCTGGCAAAACGTTATCAGGTGATTTAATGATGTCTGCAGTTCAAGCCGCACTAGGTACGAATGAAGTCAATGCAGCAATGGGCGTTGTTTGCGCAACGCCAACTGCTGGTGCAAGTGGCACCTTACCAGGGGTTTTAACAGCGATTAAAAATACCTTGAATTTAACGCGTGATCAACAAATTCGTTTCTTATTTACCAGTTCTTTATTTGGAATGGTCACAGCCAACAATGCGATGATTGCTGGTGCTGTTGGTGGATGTCAAGCCGAAGTAGGCAGTGCTTCAGCGATGGCCGCCGCTGCAGCTGTTGAAGCGGCTGGCGGAACACCACGCCAATCTTCTGAAGCTTTTGCTATGGCTTTAGGGAATTTATTAGGTTTAGTTTGTGACCCAGTGGCTGGGTTAGTCGAAATTCCTTGTGTTAAACGAAATACAGTAGGTGCAGGCAATGCGTTAATCGCTGCAGATATGGCTTTAGCTGGAATTGTAAATAAAATACCAGCAGATGAAGTGGTGGAAGCCATGAATAAAGTCGGCCGTCAATTACCACGAGAATTGAGAGAAACGGGTTTAGGTGGCTTAGCTGGCACAGCGACTGGCCAACGAATGAAGAATGAGATTTTTGAAAAAGTAAAATTCACCATTGTTTAAAATTTAATCATGAAGAGGGAAATAAGATGCTGGATATGAAAAAAATTCGCCAAAATGTAGAAGTGGTACAGAAAAAGTTAAAAACACGTGGTGTGGACGAGGAAGTTTTATTACGCTTTTTGGCTTTAGATGAAGAACGGAGAGCGTTACTTGTTAAAGTTGAAGAACTGAAAAAACACCGTAATCAGGTATCAGGAGAAATTGCACAATTAAAGCGTGCACAAAAAGATGCTTCACAACAGTTGCTAAATATGCAAGAAGTTAGCGAGCAAATTAAAGTTTTAGACCAAGAAGTTGTTCATTTGCAAGAACAATGCACAGCCATTGCAGAACGTCTGCCTAACTTACCTCATGAGAGCGTGCCTGTTGGCGCAGACGAAGCCGCCAACGTAGAAGTTCGGCGGTGGAGTACGCCGAAAACTTTTTCATTTGAACCGAAACCACATTGGGAAATCGGTGAAGCCTTAGGAATTTTAGATTTTGAAAGAGGCGCGAAAGTATCTGGTAGCCGTTTTCTTTATTACAAAGGCTTAGGGGCTCGTTTAGAACGAGCGGTCTATAATTTTATGTTAGATCAACATGTTAATGAACATGGTTATACCGAGGTGATTCCTCCTTATTTGGTCAATAGCAAAGCAATGTTTGGCACCGGTCAGTTTCCTAAGTTCAAAGAAGATGTCTTCCAAGTTGCAGAAAGTGATTTGACGCTGATCCCCACAGCGGAAGTCCCATTAACTAACTACTATAATAATGAAATTTTAGATGCGCAAGAGTTACCGATTTATTTCACTGCTTTAAGTCCTTCTTTTCGTTCGGAAGCGGGTAGCGCAGGCCGTGATACCCGAGGATTAATTCGTTTACACCAGTTCCATAAAGTAGAAATGGTTAAATTTAGTGATGCAGAACACTCCTATGAAGAATTAGAAAAAATGACCAACAATGCTGGAGACATTTTAGAAAAATTGGGCCTCCCTTATCGAGTGATTACTCTTTCGACAGGTGACATGGGCTTCTCGGCAGCGAAAACCTATGATTTAGAAGTTTGGATTCCGGCACAGAAAACGTACCGAGAAATTAGTTCTTGTTCAAACTGTGAAGACTTCCAAGCACGTCGGGCGTTGATTCGTTATCGTGATAAAACGGGTCATGTTCAATATGCCCACACTCTTAATGGGTCAGGACTTGCTGTTGGTCGAACAGTGGCTGCCATTTTGGAAAATTATCAAAATGAAGATGGAACCGTAACGATTCCAGAAGTTCTACGTCCTTATATGGGCGGTTTAACGAAAATAGATTAAAAAAGAAGGTTGATGTCACAACATCAACCTTCTTTTTTAATTCGTTAAATCCGTTAACCAATGCCCAATTTCTTGAAAAACTGTAGCTTTTTCCGTTTCTAATAAAATTTCATGACGCAATGTGGGAAATAGTCGTAACGTCACGTGCTGAAAACCTGCATGCTTTAATTGCTTTTGAATTTTCGCTGGCCCCTTGCTGAAATCACCAACTGGGTCTTCAGCGCCACTAATGATTAAAATAGGTAATTCTTTTGGGATCGCTTGGTACCAATTCCTTTGATTGGCTCGTTTAACAAGCGAAAAAAGGGTAGCAAAACCATTGTTGGTAAATACGAAGCCCATTAATGGGTCATTTTCATAGTCAGCCACATTGGCTTGATTTTTAGAAAGCCAATTAAAGGAACTTGCTTCAGGAAATTTTTTGCTAAAAGAACCAAATGCCAGCTTATCAATGAACGGAGCTGGTTTTTTCGGCTGTTTCTCGGCCATTTTTTTAATAAAAGGCAATGCTGCGGTTAAAGGTAACGGACTTGTTCCAGTGCCCATGAAAATGACTCCTTGCACAGTCACAGGATAGTCTTGCAGATAGTTGCGCAAGGCGAAAGACCCCATGCTGTGACCCATCATAAAATA
>Ga0334884_1005941_pt1 | contig 11311 bp, 4 predicted proteins | sample GraSluR1_MG_7_FD_207215 | JGI IMG/M metagenome (GOLD analysis project Ga0334884, IMG submission 207215) | Sludge microbial communities from methane-producing bioreactor in Wageningen University, Netherlands - Granular Sludge_12_05 R1 | ecosystem: Engineered > Bioreactor > Anaerobic > Unclassified...
CGGACCGGATGTGACGATCTGTAAACTGTGCAACCATACGGTTTCGGGAGCATCGGTCACCAATGCCTTAAGTTATGCATGGTCTTCCACCGGAAACGGGACCTTCATAAATGGCAATACCCTCACCCCGACCTATCAACCAAGTGCCGGAGACATTTCCAACGGCTCGGTCACATTGATTCTGACGGCTGAAAGCGCCTCATATTGCGGCAGTTACAGCGACGAAATGGTAATCTTCATCAACCAGACTCCGGATATCGAATTTACCTGGAGCCCGGTTTGTGCAGGCCAACCCACAAATTTCGAGGTTGATCCGTCGGTTACCGACATCAATGCAATTGCAGTATGGCACTGGAATTTCGGCGACGGATTCTATTCCAATGAAATGAATCCGACCCATACCTTCCCGGCTCCGGGGGCCTATAACGTAACACTCACGGCAACAGATACTTCAGGGTATTCATCATTACTCACCCACATCGTTGAAATCCGCAGTACACCCATTGCCTTCTTCAGTTTCGACACCCCCAATTGCATGGGAGAATCAACACAATTCCACAACCTGTCATCGACCGAAAATGGTTACATTACACGCTGGGTATGGAATTACGGTGACGGATCTGCCACAGATACCATTTACTTCCCCAATGATCCAAATGTTGCGCATACCTATGCCAATGCGGGTATCTTTGAAGTAACACTCAACGTGCTGAATTCCTTCGGCTGTGAAAATACCTGGTCTACACAGGTAACAGTAACGCCCAATCCTGTTGCCAACTTCTACTACACTACCCTTTGCGAAGACTTGCTGGTTAACTTCCAGGATGCCTCCTTCCCCAACGGCGCAGGCAATGTGGTAAGCTGGGCATGGAATTTTGACGATCCTGCATCCGGAATTTTCAACACATCGGATCTTGAAGATCCCCAGCACATTTTCAGTGCTCCGGGAACTTACAATGTGACCCTTACGGTAACCAACTTCAACAATTGCAGCGGCACTATTACCAAGCAGGTTGTTGTAGGTGAAGCTCCTGCTGTTGAGTTCACCTGGGAAGCATCGTGTGCTTCATCACTTACCAGCTTCTTTGCAGACGAAACAGTAATCAATGTAAATGCGATAGCAAGCTACGCATGGCAATTTGGTGATGGCGGACAGTCGAATCTGCAAAATCCTCAGCACATGTACGCTGCTGCCGGAGATTATACCGTAGTTCTCACTGTTACCGATACTGCCGGATGTTCAAACTCAGTAAGCCATCTGGTAACAGTTAGCGCGCTGCCGGTTGCTTTCTTCAGCTTCAGCGAGCCTACCTGTTTCGAAACTACCACTGTATTCAACGACCTGTCATACGCTTCAAGCGGATATATCGCAGAATGGGAATGGATATTCGGTGACGGAAACTCAACTACTGTTACTTTCCCCAATAACCCGAATGTTGTTCACCAGTATGCCAACCCGGGTGTTTATAATGTAACTTTGAATATAAGCACATCATTGGGGTGCGAAAATACCGTTACCCGCCAGGTGGTGGTATCCCCGAATCCTGTGGCCAATTTCAATGCAGCTACGGCTTGTCTCGGCGAACCGGTTGCATTTACCGACCTTTCGCAGACCAACGGCGGCGGAAACATCGTCAACTGGAACTGGAATTTCGGCGATCCGACTTCAGGGGTAAACAACACCTCAACGCTGCAGAACCCGGCACATACTTATGCACAACCCGGCACATACACTGTCAGCCTGATTGTGACCACTGCCAATACTTGTGCCGATACGACTACTATGGACATTACCATAGCTCCGGCTCCCGTTGTTGACTTTGTGTTCACCAATGCATGTTCAAACGATACCATTCAGTTTACCAGTTCAACCTTTGTGAATCCTGCCACCACCCTTAGCTGGTTCTGGGAGTTTGGCGACGGCACCACTTCGGTGGAAGCTGATCCTCAACACATCTATGCTACCCATGGTATTTTCACCGTCAGCCTGACCATTACCGACGACCAGGGTTGTACAGCAACAGCTGTTCATCCGATAAGTGTGGTTCCCGGCCCGCAGGCAATGTTCGGATTCAATGCACCGGCCTGTTCCGGCTCAGAAGTGCAGTTCAACGATCTGTCTGTAACCAATGGCAGCATAATCACCTCATGGTTCTGGGACTTCGGCGATGGCAACACACAACTGGTCACTGCACCGGGCAATCCGAATGTAAGCCATGTATATGCCAATGCCGGTGTATATACCGTAACACTGACCATTACAAACCTGCAGGGTTGCGATGCCTCTTCAAGTTTGAATGTGGTGATTGTACCCGGCCCAGTTGCCGAATTCACCTTCGACGAAGGATGCCAGGGAAGCCAGGTGGCATTTACCGACCTTACAGCTACCAATGGCGGCACTGTAATTGTACAATGGCTCTGGAACTTCGGCGATCCCGCTTCAGGTATTGCCAACACTTCCAACCTGCAGCATCCGGTTCATATCTTCAACACGGCCGGAACATACACTGTAACCCTTGAAGCAACCAGCGCCAGCGGATGTATAAACAGTGTGCAACATGACGTGGTTATCACTCCTCCGCCGGCAGTGGCCTATATCATCACCTCCGGTACCTGCGTCAGCGAACCTGTAGCATTTGAGCCTGATACCGCAATTATGGACCTTAACTCCATCGCATCTTTCGAATGGAATTTCGGCGACGGAACACCTGTTTCAAATGTCACTTACCCGGTTCATGTTTACAATGTAGCAGGAAGTTTCCAGGTTACCCTGACCGTGTTCAACAACGATGGTTGCTCCAACAGCATCACACAAACAGTGAATATCGGCGCCATCCCTGTAGCTGCCTTCAGTTTTGTAAGCGGCTGCACCGGTAACACAACCAGTTTCAGTGACCTTTCGTATGCAGTAACCGGAGAACAGATCACCGGATGGTTCTGGAATTTCAACGATCCCAACGCAGCGCCAGGCACCGATACTTCAACCTTGCAGCACCCAGAGTACCATTATTCAGCACAGGGATTATACAATGTTACCCTGACCGTAACCAGCATCAGCGGTTGCCAGGGCAGCATCACCATGCCGGTGCAGATATTCCCCGCGCCCGTTGCAGCATTCAGCTATATTACCAATGCCTGTTCAAACGGATCGGTTTACTTCCAGGATGCTTCTTCGAGCTACATGGGGGCCATCACCAATTGGGAATGGACCTTTGCCCCCGGCTATACTTCAACACTTCAGCATCCGCATCACAACTTCTATCACACGGACAGTTGTTACAATGTGCAGCTGGTTGTTACTGACATGCGCGGCTGTGTGGATACCCTGATTCAGGAAGTATGTATTCCTGAAGGTCTTCAGGTTGAGATTGAACATACGGTAACCTGCCATGGCGACACCACCCTGTTCAACCCGTTACTGATTGCACCGGCCGGAGATTCACTGGTTGCCTTCCAATGGAATTTCGACGATGTCAATTCAGGAATTCACAACACCTCAATCCTGCGCAACCCGGTCCATTTCTTCCAGAATACCGGTTCCTACCTGGTTTCGCTGGTCGCAACGGATATCAACAATTGCCAGACTACCGTTTACAAGCGGGTAGAAGTGCTTGAACTTCCTGTCCCGGGCTTCAGCTATGTTGCCGGCTCCTGCGACAGCACCATCTACTTCACTGACCTGTCGGCTGGCAATGGCTCAGGTATCGCTACCTGGATCTGGAACTATGGCGACGGCACATCCGACACCCTTACTGCAGGCCCTGCCAATACGAGCCACTTCTATAACACTTCTGGCATCTTTAATGTGAGCCTGACCACCATTTCGGAACATGGCTGCATGGCAGTATTTACACAGGATGTTGAACGCATGCCATGCATCAGCGCGGTATTTGCATCGGTTGACACCCTGAGCTGCGAACGGCACGCCCTTACATTCGAGGATTACTCAATCTGCGGTAATCCGATTGACAGGTGGGAGTGGATTTTCGGCGACGGTGACACCCTGATATACAATGAGCCACGTCCTTCGGTAACCCATACCTATCAAGTGAGCGGCAGCTACCATGTAAGCCTGATTGTGTCAACCACCGTTTCGGGTAAGTCCGTCAGCGATACTACAACCATCACTGTTAACGTACTTACATCGCCCATCGCCAGGTTCTTTGCTCCGGATGTCTGCCTGAACAGCAACACCATCTATACCGATCAGTCGGAATGGACCGGATCAAAGATTGACCGCTGGTTCTGGGATTTCGGCGACCCCAACTCGGTTTACGACACCACCTCTGCCAGAAATCCCGCTTACAGATACGACAAGCCCGGCATATACAATACCCTGCTCACCGTTACCAACGTACTTGGCTGCACCGATACTACAAGCCACCCGCTCACCGTGCACAATCTGCCGGAAGCCAACTTCAGCTACAGCCTGGCTTGTCAGAACAACCACACCTTGTTCAACGACCTTACCGAAACCGGTGACACAACAATCGGGCAATGGTGGTGGAGATTCAGCGATTCGCTCAACATGCTTGGCCTGGCCGGTGTTCAGAATCCCCACTTCGTATTTAAGAATACCGGAACCTACAATGTTGAACTGATTGTGGTTGACAACTTTGGTTGCCGCGATACCGCATCCACCACCCTGGTTGTAAACCCCAAACCCATCAGCGCCTTTTCTTTGACGGAAAACTATGAAAATACACAGGGAAGGGTACTTTTCAACAACGGCTCCATTGGCGCAACGGCTTATGAGTGGGATTTCAGCACAGGCATACAATCATTCGAAATCGAACCCGTGGTTGACTTCCCCGGCGACGGAACCTATGCAGTGACCCTGGTTACCATCAATGAGTTCGGCTGCCCTGACACCCTTAAAGTAGACTACAGCCTGATGTTCAAAGGGCTATGGGTACCCAATGCCTTCTCACCCAACAACCCGAATGCAGCAGTTAGGCTCTTCAAACCGGTGGGTATCAACCTGAGTAAGTATACCATTGAGGTTTATGACACCTGGGGAAATCTCCTCTGGACATCGAGCGAACTGGATGCCAACGGCGCTCCGGCTGAAGGATGGAATGGCGTATTCAACGGAAACCTGCTGCCTCAGGATACCTACATGTGGAAAGCTACCGCCATCTTTAAGGATGGGACCATCTGGCGGGGCAACGATGTAGGTAAGCGCAGCAATATGCCTGAAAAAACCTATGGCACTGTAACGCTGATCAGGTAAACCGAACGCAGATTAACTGACAAAAGGAAAAAATCACAGTCATGAAAAAGACAAGCTTATACCTACTGATCATTTTATCCCTGATGGTTGTTAAAACCGCGGTGGCACAGGATCCGCTTTTCTCACAATTCTACAACAACCCGGTTTATTATAATCCGGCTGCCGTGGGACTTAACCCGGGCTTGCGTGCAAGGTTTAACATACGCGAACAGTGGCCGCAACTTCCGGGAGACCTGCGCTCTTACACCTTCAGCATGGATATCGCCGAACGCAATATCCCCGGCTCCGGCGGGCTCGGACTGGTTGTGATGAGTGACAATGCGGGTACGGGATACCTGAAAACGTCAAGCGTCGGGCTTTCCACTTCGGTGAGGGTTCCTTTGCAGGAAAATATGGTAACCCAGGTAGGTATCATGACCTCCTTTGTGCAGAAAAGACTGAACTGGGATAACCTGGTGTTTACCGACCAACTGAACCCTGTTTATGGAAATATCTACGAATCGAGTTTCCAGGCTCCGGACAACGGAAATGTCTTCTATCCCGATTTCTCCGCCGGCGGTATATTCAGATTTACTGAAAGCAGCAATGTCTTCAGCGCCATTCAGGGAACCTTCGGACTGGCTGTTCATCATTTGTTCAGGCCCAATGAATCATTCCTCGGGCTTACCTCTCCCCTGCCACGTAAACTGGCCATTACCGGTGATATTATTCTTGAAATCGACGGGGGAGGCGACAAACTCTATTTCCAGCGTCAGGAGTCAAGCAAAGGAACATTCAAATTTAATCCCGGGTTCATTTATGAATCGCAGGCCGATTTTAAAACCTATGCCGTTGGTGTGAATATCCTGAAATCCTCTATCTATACAGGGGTTTGGTTTCGCAACCGTACCACGGAGCTTACCAAATCGAATGACCTGATATTTATGCTGGGGCTGAATGCTCCGCTTTCGGGCGCTACCCGCATGAAAATCAACTATACCTACGACTTCGTACTTACTGAAATCAGAACTGTTACAGGCTGCTCTCATGAAGTATCCATCATTCTCGAACTGGATGATTTTAATATTTTCAACCGCGGACGCAGTAGCGGAGGCTTTGGGTTCTCAAACAGGAATTACCGTTCGAAACAAGAGCTTGAATGCTGTCCGTTCTGATAAAGATAAAGCGATCCCCCCGACCATTCATTCTATAAATGGTTTTCGCACGAAGAGGCTCCGAAAGGAGCCTCTTTTAGTGTAAAGAATGGACAAGATTTACAGGAATTTCAGATTCCGGATTCCGGATTTCAGATTTCGGACCTTAAACCTACTTCGCCACCTTCGCGCTATTCATTTAAACCTCTCTCTCAAATTGTCAGACAGGATTTACAGGATTTACAGGAATTCCGGATTTCGGATTATGGATTTCTGACCTTAAACCTACTTCACCACCTTCGCGCTATTCATTTAAACCTCTCTCTCAAATTGTCAGACAGGATTTACAGGATTTACAGGAATTCCGGATTTCGGATTTCGGATTTCTGACCTTAAACCTACTTCACCACCTTCGCGCTATTCATTGAAACCTCTCTTTCTCAAAATGTCAGACAGGATTTACAGGATTTACAGGATCTGCTTTCCCCTGAAATCATTGAACCGAATGCAGTAAGCACAGCAAAGCTAATCTTTTTTGCCACGAATGCACGAATGAATTCTCACTAATGAGACACAGAAACACCAGGACCCACTGAATAATTTTGGAATTCTATACCAGCACATGCGCTCTGGAATCTTAAATTGTTAAATCTTTTGCCTCTTTAAAACCACAATAGGCACACTAGAGCACAATAGATCAAATCCGGTAAGCAAGTGCTCCTAAGTTTGCCACGGTTTATAAAACTGAGGTAAGTAAGCATTGATATGATTGTCTGCGCCAACCTTAGGTTTCGTCCCGGCCTGCATCAATCAACGACATGACCTAACAAGTTTTCTTTCAACTTGTTAGGTCTTCTTGCTTTTTTTTATCCCTCCGCGTTCTCTGCGCACTTAGCGTTTAAATTAACCGCAGAGACCGCCGAGGTCTTACGCAGAGGGCCGCAGAGAGCTATCTGTAGTAATAGTATGCTTGATTCTTTTACCACAAAAACGCCAAAATACTAAAAACCACAGAGTATTTTTAGCATCCTTTACCTGCGCAAGCAGCCTGGAATCTTTGAACCGATCCAGATAGCTATCGGGACTATCGGGATCGGTTCTTCATCTCACTATCCCTCACGCGCGGGACTCAGAATGACAATACATTAACGATAATCAAAGTGGACTTGGTGGCTACAAAGCCATCACCAGGTCCACTCCCCTTTAAACCCATGTAAGTCAAAGTCATTGTGAGCGCTGGCGAAGAACCGATTCGCCAGGAGCGGAGAGCTTACCGATGGTAATCTTTCAATTCAGCCGGACAACAGTGATTTCTTTTAAATTACTACAAAAACAGCAGTTGCGTAAGAATATACACAGGCAGCAGCACTACCAGCGAGAACTTGATCATATAACCAAAGAACCCGGGCATATCAATCTTATTCTCTTCAGCAATGGCTTTAACCATAAAGTTGGGACCGTTGCCGATGTAGGTCATGGAACCAAAGAATACGGCACCCACCGAGATGGCTTTGAGCAGATAGTCAGGGATTCCGGCAACAAGTCCTGTTGCGGAAGCATCGGTAAGACCAAGCGCAAGGTTATAAAACGATACAGCCGTGGGGGCGTTGTCGAGGAAAGAACTGAGCGCCCCTGTGGCATAATAGAATTGCGCGACGGTTTCAACACCCAGGGACTTTGCGTTGGCTTCAAGCCAAAGCAGTGCCGGCACCATGGTGATAAAGATTCCAAGAAAAAGATAAGCAACCTCCAGGATTGGGCCATAAGTAAACTTATTGGCCTGCCTCAGTTTCGAAGAGGTGAAATAAAGCGATAGTCCGGCCATTAATAGTATTGCCGCTTCGCGGATAAATGCCAGGTAATGGTTGTGCTCAATAGCGGGGATATATTGCTTATTGAGGAAAGCAACCGAAAGTACAACGCCGGCCAGGAAGAAAAAGTTAAACCGGCCCCTGAGCTTGATCGGGTGAATATTGGTCTTGTCGAAAATAATGTTTGCCGGTGGTTCCTTGCGATAGAAATATTTATCGGTAAAGTAATAGATAAGCAGCAACAATCCGTTGGTAAACAACCACTCAGGAAGCAGATGGAAGAACCAGGTAAAAGGGGCTCCCCTCAGGTAAAGCAGAAACAAAGGCGGATCTCCCAGCGGCGTAAGCAAACCTCCGGCATTGGCGACAATGGCAATAAAAAACAATATGGTATGTACCTTGTACCACCTTTCGGCATTGGTATTGATCACCGGGCGGATCAGCAGCATGGCGGCTCCTGTGGTTCCCATAAAAGAAGCCAGTACTGCGCCTATCGCCAGAAAAACAGTGTTGATGGATGGTTTTGCTTCGATATCCCCGCTCAGGTTAATCCCTCCGGTAATGATAAACAATCCTCCCAGCAGTATAATGAAAGGCAGGTAGTCAAAAATCAACTGATGTTCAAGATTGTGAAGAAATCCTGTGGCAATCAGGTAAATGGCTGTCGGTATCCCCAGCACCAGTGAAACAATAAGCTTGTTTCTGTTGCTCTCCCACCAGTGGTGAAACATCAGGGGGCCTACCGCGATCATCATCAGCATCACAAAGAACGGAATAGAAGCATACAAGGGGATGCTTTCATGCAAACCATGTTCCATAAGTATATTTTTGAAGTTTAAAGTGCGCTAAAGTAAGAAAATCAACCAAAAATAGCCAAATGTAAATTTAATTATTTATATACTTATTTACATATTTATTATATTGTATGCCAATAAATTACAGCAAACCACTGTTATACTATTCTATTATTATGAGCAAATGTTCATAAAATCATTACAATTCATACCCGAACCGCTTCAGTTGTTGCGGATCATCGCGCCAGTCTTTACTCACCTTTACCCGGAGCTCAAGATAGACCTTACCTTCAATAAAAGCTTCAATATCTTTCCGGGCGGCCATCCCCAGCCCTTTTATGGATTTGCCGTGATGCCCCAGGATAATAGCCTTCTGCGATTCCCTGGCCACGTATATTGTTGCAGTAATGTGGGTAATATTTTCCTTCTCCTTGTACTCATCAACGGCAACTTCAACAGAATAAGGAATCTCCTGTTTGTAATACAGCAATATTTTCTCGCGGATGATCTCGGAAACGAAAAACCGCATTGAACGGTCGGTCAATTCATCTTTGGGATAATATGCCGGTGACTCAGGAAGTTTCTCAAGCAGTGTATCGAAAACGCGGTCAAGATTAAACCGGTGCAGGGCCGAAACCGGAATGACCACTTCACCCGGAAACTGCGCTTCAAGTTTTGCCAGCAGGGCGACTGCCTCTTCCTGTGTGCAAAGGTCAATTTTATTGAGCACTGCGATCACAGGCCTGTTCAGGGAGTTGAGCCGGGCAAGAAAAGTATCTTCAAATGCGGCATCTTCTTTTTCGGTAACCAGCAGAAAAATATCGGCATCCTCAATGGCCGCATCCACAAACTTCATCATCGACTCATGAAGTTTGTAATGAGGTTTGACCATTCCGGGGGTATCGGAATACACGATCTGAAAATCATCTCCGTTTACGATTCCCATAATCCGGTGACGGGTAGTCTGGGCTTTAGAGGTTATGATGGAGAGCTTCTCTCCTACAAGGGCATTCATAAGGGTGGATTTCCCTACATTGGGATGCCCTATAATATTGACAAAACCCGACTTATGGCTCATCTGGAAAAAAAATTGAGAATAAATTTGCACGGCAAAGAAACAAAATATATCTTTGCAGTCCGGTTCAAAAACCGGAATTATAGTGCGGGATGGAGCAGAGGTAGCTCGTTGGGCTCATAACCCAAAGGTCGTAGGTTCGAATCCTGCTCCCGCTACACTAGAGAGCCGTGCAATGCACGGCTTTTTGCTTTATATGTGCTTTCCGTGGAGTAAGGAATCGGAGTAAGGAAAATTGAAAAAAATGTAGCATTGGCTTGCATTTTCACGATCCGAAAATTTTAAAATCTTTCATTTTTTTTGCGGCTGCAAGACTTGACAAATAATGCTTCTTTACAACCTCCATTGAACTATGGTCACTCACCAAACTTGTAAATTCTGTATCGCCATACTCAGTTTGAAATCTGTTCATGAATGTTTTTCGTAACTCCTTAAAACACTTCTGCTCTTCTATACCTGCAATGCGCTTAAAATGCGTAAAGCCTTTGCCAATAATTGCATGAACTGTCGATCTGGATAAGTCAGGGGCAATAATGTATCTATTCTTCCCCATGTAGATATCCCCATTTTCAAACAATTCTAAATTAGGCTTTTTTTATTTTTTTTGGTTGTTTCAAGCTTCGAAAAATGGGCATGCCTTTTTCCTGAAGCTTGAGTGCTTAGTTCAGCTCACTCTTTTGGGATTTTATCTTTTAAGGATTCATATGACCTGAGTCCATTGTATTTATCGATCCATTCCTGAATGAAAGTTTTTACTTCATTCTTCCATAAAACAAATAAGCATCCAGCACGTCTCTTCTATTATATGACCCTTCAAGCGCTCTATTAATGAGTTTTGAGTTGGTTTTCCGGGATCTGATTTCAATGCTCTGGTCTCTTATTGCGTTTTTTCATTTATTGTTATACATTTGAGGCTGAATTACGTATATAATTTTGCAATTTTAAACGCTTTTAAGCATTTAAAAATGAGAATAGTATCAGCGATTTTCTGATTTTAGTCTTGAATAACAATAAGTTAAGGCTAATCTTTAGAGCTGATTAATTCCTTGGAATAGTCGCGGGTATGCACTCGTTGGCAGCATTATAAAACGACATAAATGTACTTTGAAAGCAAACTTTATTTAAAGGACAATTATCCATTGGATGAATTACGGAATATTTTTGGGACGATTCTCAAGAAGCAAAATGATATTGACAGAGTACTAAATGAAATGGAATGCATTTCAAAGAAATTAATTGCCGACATTAAAACAGACAGTATTTAT
>Ga0334884_1005942_pt1 | contig 11307 bp, 6 predicted proteins | sample GraSluR1_MG_7_FD_207215 | JGI IMG/M metagenome (GOLD analysis project Ga0334884, IMG submission 207215) | Sludge microbial communities from methane-producing bioreactor in Wageningen University, Netherlands - Granular Sludge_12_05 R1 | ecosystem: Engineered > Bioreactor > Anaerobic > Unclassified...
GACCTTCGACTTTCAGACCTTCGACATTCAGACCTTCGACTTTCAGACCTTCGACTTTCAGACCTTCGACTTTCAAACCTTCGACTTTCAAACCTTCGACTTTCAGACCTTCGACATTCAGACCTTCGACTTTCAAACCTTCGACTTTCAGACCTTCGACTTTCAGACCTTCACACTAATTTTCCTAACTTCGCAGCCTGAAATCAGTAACCTAATCACGATGAGAAACATCCTACTGTTTTTACTCCTCCTGCCAGGTTTTCTGCTCGCCCAGTCGCAAAGCAGCAACCCTTACAAGCTACCACTGATCAGCGATCAAAACAGCTATCGCAGCAGTGTGAACAACGATCCTGATATGCAGATGATAAACCTCGAAACGGCAATCCCTGGCATCATCCCCGACATCCGCTATGCCACACACAACAACTTCACCGGCGAAACCATCTACCCCCAACCTGCAGCATGGGCACGCAAACCCGTTGCCGAAGCCCTCGCCAAAGCTCAAAAAGCCTTCAACAGCAAAGGGCTCTCCATCAAAGTATTCGATGCCTACCGTCCCTATGCCGCTACCCTGCGCTTTTACGAAGTTTATCCCGACACCAACTTCGTGGCTGCTCCCTGGCACGGATCACGTCACAATCGAGGTGCCGCTGTTGATATCACCCTGGTGGATATTCAAACAGGAAAAGAACTCCCAATGCCTACTGCCTACGACGACTTCACCGAAAAGGCTGGCCCTGATTATCCGCACCTCCCTGATGAGGTGATCCAAAACCGTAAACTCCTCATCACCACCATGCAGCAATCCGGCTTCAGCGTTTATCCGCACGAATGGTGGCACTTCGACTATATCGGTTGGGAAAAGTTTCCACTTATGGATCTTTCGTTTGACGAACTGGAACACGATCAATAAAACTTAGCATATAAACTACAAATCAGCATATTAACCCATGGACTACAATTTTAACGCGGTAGAAAAAAAATGGCAGGACTATTGGCGCAGCCACAAAAGCTATAAAACAGTTATCGACCACAACAAACCCAAATATTACGTGCTCGATATGTTTCCTTATCCCTCCGGAGCCGGCCTGCATGTGGGCCATCCGCTGGGCTATATCGCCTCCGATATCTTTGCCCGTTACAAACGTCACAAAGGCTTCAACGTGTTGCATCCTATGGGTTACGATGCTTATGGCCTTCCCGCCGAACAATATGCCATCCAAACCGGCACACATCCGGCTATTACCACCGAAAAAAATATCGCACGCTACCGCGAACAGCTCGATAAAATTGGCTTCTCCTACGACTGGGATCGTGAAGTGCGCACCAGCGATCCGGCTTACTACAAATGGACACAATGGACTTTTATCCAGCTGTTCAATTCATGGTATAACAAACAAACTGACAAAGCCGAACCCATCACCATCCTGATCGATACTTTTAAAAAACAAGGCAGTCAGGACATCGAAGCAGCCTGCAGCAAGCACAAATCATTCACAGCAGCAGAATGGGATGCCTTCAGCGAAAACGAACAACAGCAACTGCTGATGAATTACCGCCTGGCTTACCTTGCCGATACCATTGTAAACTGGTGCCCGGCCTTGGGTACCGTACTGGCCAACGACGAGGTGAGCGAAGGCCTGTCCGTTAGGGGCGGGCATCCCGTCGAACGTAAATCCATGAAACAATGGCTGCTGCGTATCACAGCCTACGCCGACCGCCTACTCAAGGGGCTCGACAGCCTAGAGTGGAGCGATTCTATCAAAGACATACAGCGCAACTGGATCGGGAAATCTGTTGGTGGTGCCCTCCAATTCGCGGTGCAGGGCAGTGATCAGCAGATTGAAGTGTTCACCACACGTCCCGACACCATCTTCGGTGCTACCTTTATGGTGCTGGCACCCGAGCACGAACTGGTGTTGCAACTCACCACCCCCGATCAAAAAGCTGCTGTGGAAAGCTACATCCAGAAAACCAAAAACCGCTCCGAACGCGAACGCATGGCCGAAGTGAAAAAAGTAAGCGGGCAGTTCACAGGTGCTTTTGCACGCAATCCTTTCAACAACCAACCTATCCCTATCTGGATTGCCGACTATGTGCTGATGGGCTACGGCACCGGTGCTATCATGGCTGTGCCGGCGCACGACAGCCGCGACTTTGCCTTTGCACGTCATTTTAACCTTCCCATCGTTCAAGTGGTGAAGCAAGCCAACGAAAAAACTACCGATCCCAGCCTCTGGGAAGAATCATACGATGCCAAAGAAGGCATACTGATCAACTCGGGTTTTATTGATGGACTTCAAGTTAAAGATGCCATCCTCAAAGTGATTCAGCAAGCAGAAAAGCAAGGCATCGGAACCGGAAAAACCAACTACCGCCTGCGCGATGCCATCTTCAGCCGCCAACGCTACTGGGGCGAGCCTTTCCCTATCTATTACAAAGATGGCATGCCCTATGCCCTCAGTGAAGAGCAACTGCCACTCGAACTACCCGCAGTAGATGCCTACCTGCCCACCGAATCGGGCGAACCACCATTAGCACGAGCCAAAAACTGGCAAACACCCGAAGGTTATCCCCTCGAAACCAATACCATGCCCGGATTTGCCGGCTCCAGCGGCTACTACCTCCGCTATATGGATTCTGCCAACCCCAACGAATACTTCAGTGCCGAAGCCAACAGCTATTGGCAACAGGTAGACCTCTATATGGGTGGTGCCGAGCATGCCACCGGACACCTTATCTATGCCCGCTTCTGGAATATGTTCCTCTACGATCTGGGCCTGACCGTGAAAGACGAACCTTTCAAAAAGATGATCAACCAGGGTATGATTCAAGGCCGGTCAAGTCTGGTCTATCGCGTCAATGCAGAAAAGATGGCTGAGTATTACCTCTGGCAAAAACTCCAAAACAAAGGCATGGGCGTGGAGTTTGTACGCGACTTCCGTGATGGCCACCGCAAATTTGACTTCTTTAGCCCCGAAGCCAAACTCATTATCGAAGTGCGCCGGGTGCGCAGCCTCGAAAAAGTGGTGTACCCTTATGCAGATTATGCACGCGAAAAAGGCTACAAAATCCTCCTCATCCCTACAAGGGATATGTTGCTCGAAAAGGAAAACGTTTTCAATAAAATCACAGCTGCCATCCATGGTGAGGATGTGCCGGAATTTGAAGAAAAACCCGAACTGAAGGCTATCCCTGTTTTTGCCTCCAAAAATATTGAAGGCCGCGAACAGTTTACTGACCCCATCCATGTTGACATCAGCCTTGTGCACAACGACATCCTCGACATCGAAGCCTTTAAAAAATGGCAGCCACACCTTGCCGATGCAGTATTTATGCTCGAAGACGACAAATACTACTGCGGCTGGGAAGTAGAAAAAATGTCGAAATCCAAATACAACATACAAAATCCCGACGAGCTGATCGAACGCTATGGAGCCGACACCCTGCGCATGTATGAGATGTTCCTCGGACCACTCGAACAATCCAAACCCTGGGACACACAAGGCATCGAAGGAGTATTTCGTTTCATCCGTAAGTTCTGGAGGCTTTTTCATGATGAGCAGCAACAGTTCAGCATCTCCGAAGAAAACGCCACGAAAGCCGAACTCAAAATCCTGCACAAAACCATCCGCAAGGTGGAAGAAGACATCGAACGCTTCTCCTTCAATACCGCCGTCTCGACCTTCATGATCTGTACCAATGAGTTGGCCGACCTCAAATGCAACAAACGCGACATCCTCGAACCGCTCGTAATCCTCATCTCTCCCTACGCCCCCCATCTGGCCGAAGAACTTTGGCAGCTGCTCGGCCACAGCCAAAGCGTTACCAGTCAGCCCTACCCGCAATGGAATGAGCAGTACCTGATCGAGAACACCTTTGTTTATCCCGTGTCCTTCAATGGTAAAAAACGCTTCGAGCTCGAACTGCCCCTCGACATGGACAACAATGCCATCGAAACCCAGGTGTTGGCACACGAAGAATCAGCCAAATGGATCGCCGGCAAACCCATCAAAAAGGTCATCATCGTCCCCAAACGCATCATTAATATCGTAACATAATGAACCCGTAAACCCATAAACACTGCACTCGGCGTAGTCTGTGACTACGTCGACACACACCTGTTGGCTTTTGGCTCGGCTGAACCTTGAAGAGGTTCTGCTATTGTAGCAACACCTACATCACCAGCAACAAAAGAACCCAGTCAGGGTTCTGCTATTGTAGCAAAAGCATCATTGCAATAAAAAAGAACCTTGAAGAGGTTCTGCTATTGTAGCAATAGCATCATTACATTAAAAAAGAACCTTGAAGAGGTTCTGCTATTGTAGCAATAGCATCATTGCAATAAAAAGAACCTTGAAGAGGTTCTGCTATTTATCTCCTGTCCCGTGAAGTGAGTTAAAAAATCATAAACGCATAAACCCTTAAACTCCACGCCCTAATTGTGTCCTTCGTGAGACCTCAGTGCCCTTTATGGTTAATCTTGAACCTGTATGGCGACCAGCGGGAGACATATCCTCAAATCTTCAAATTATCAAATTTACCCACCGACTGAAAAAAGGTATGCCTGCCTGGCAACCAAAGGAAGACATATCCTAAAATTATCAAATCTTGAATCTTTGAATCTCCTAAACCCCCGGTGCTCTCGGCTCACTTCGACTCAGCTCAGTGCAAGCCGCTCGATCACCTCTAATCCTGCTAAATAACTAGCTGACTTTCAGACCTTCAGACCTTCAGACCTTCAGACTTTGGTCATCGAGCGATAGTCGAGATGTCGACCTTCAGACCTTCAGACCTCAGACTTTGGTCATCGAGCGATAGTCGAGATGTCGACCTTCAGACCTTCAGACTTTCAGACTTTGGTCATCGAGCGATAGTCGAGATGTCGACTTTCAGACCTTCAGACTTTGGTCATCGAGCGATAGTCGAGATGTCGACCTTCAGACCTTCAGACCTTCAGACTTTGGTCATCGAGCGATAGTCGAGATGTCGACTTTCAGACCTTCAGACTTTGGTCATCGAGCGATAGTCGAGATGTCGACCTTCAGACCTTCAGACTTTGGTCATCGAGCGATAGTCGAGATGTCGACCTTCAGACCTTCAGACCTTCAGACCTTCGACTTGAATCTTTGAATCTTGAATCCTTGAATTCGGAATCTTGAATCTTTTTATTTTGATGTTTTGTTCTTTACAAAAGAATAATTAATACTATATTTGTTCTTTACAAACGAACAATAACAAAGATTTTATGAATAAAGACCGTCTAAAAGAAATCCTGCTTGATCAAAGAGAGGCTTTTAACAGGCAGAAGCAGCTCATCGCGCGTGATGTATCATTAGAAACTGCAATAGATTCAGAACAGGTAATTATTATCTCTGGTGTGAGGCGTTGCGGAAAATCCTCATTATTATTTCTTATTAAAGAGAAAATGAAGTTGAAGGAACAGGACTACTGCTATTTCAATTTCGATGATGAGCGTATTATTGCCGACATTGCATTAATGGACGCCGTTTATACACTCCATATTGAGCTTTACGCTAAAGAACCGGTGCTCTTTATGGATGAGGTGCAAAATATTCCCGGCTGGGAGAAGTTTGTTAATCGTGTGCATGAGAAAAAAATCAAGGTATTTGTTACCGGCTCAAACGCTCACTTACTCAGTTCCGAAATAGCGACAAGTATTACAGGACGGAATAAAATTATTGAATTATTTCCCTTCTCTTTTGCCGAATACCTGAGGTTTATTGGGCATCAATACATGGTAGATCAACTGAGTTCAAAGCAAAAAGCATTGCTTTTGCATGATTTTGGACAATATACTCAAACAGGTGGTTTCCCTCTGGTTGTGAAAGAAAACGACCTCGAACTTATCAATTCCTATTTTCGTGATATACTGTACCGCGACATCATTGCACGCTACAGGCTTAGCCAGGTGAACGAAATTAAACAGATCGGCCTGTTTTTGGCTTCAAACTGCGGCAAACGATTTTCGTATGCCACTCTTCAACAGATATCCGGAGTAAAAAGCTTGAGTTCGATAAAAGATTATTTAGGTTATTATGAGCATGCTTATTTATTTTTCTTTTTGATGAAATTTGACTATTCTCTTAAAAAGCAAGTAATGAACCCACGCAAGGTTTATACTGTTGACCCTGCTTTTTCTCAACGTCTTGGTTTTAATTTCTCAGAAAACAAAGGACGAATGCTCGAAAATATTGTTTTGCTTGAACTACTGCGACAAGGCAAAGAAGTTTATTATCACGACGGTAAAAACGAATGTGATTTCATTGTCAAAGAAGGGCTGAATGCCTCAGAAGCCATACAGGTTTGCTGGTCCCTCGACATTAACAATCTTCAACGCGAAATAGACGGCCTTATCGAAGCCATGACCAACTTTCATATCCAAAAAGGAACACTACTCGTACATACCATTGAAACAGATGTCGTTTTTGACAACCCAAAAATTAACATCACCCCAGTCTGGAAATGGATTCTTGCAGAATTTAAAGATCCCTGATTCAATAATTAAATTTTGAATTCGGAATCTTGAATTTACATGACAACCAAAGGAAGACATATCCTCAAATTATCAAATCGTGAATCTTGAATCTCCTATTATAATCAGTGCTCTCGGCTCCGCTCGATCACCTCCAAACCCACTAAAAAATCCAACCCTTAAACCCTTCAACCCATCAACCCTTAAACCCATAAACCCATAAACCTTTAAACCCATAAACCCATCAACCCTTAAACCCATAAACCCTTAAACCCATCAACCCTTAAACCCTTCAACCCATCAACCCTTAAACCCTTAAACCCTTAAACCCTTAAACCCTTAAACCCATAAACCCATAAACCCTTAAACCCATAAACCCATAAACCCATAAACCCATAAACCTCTTAACAAAAAAATAACCAAAAAAAATTTGCTATTCTCAAAACCATGAGTAATTTTGCTACTCCAATATTCAATCAAATATTCACAAGCACCGCCACAGAGCAATCAAATTTCAAAATACATGTTAGAAGCACTAATCACTTCTAAGACAAAGCTCAAAATGCTGTTGAAGTTCTTCCTCAACAGTTCCAACACCGGTTTCCTCCGTGGCCTTGCTGTCGAATTCAACGAAAGCACCAACTCCATCCGCCTGGAGCTGAATAAGCTGGAAGAAGCCAAGCTGCTCGAGTCACAGTTCGAAGGCCCACGTAAGGTCTTCCGCGCTAACGCCCGTCACCCGCTATTCCCCGATATACAATCTATCGTCCGTAAATACATCGGCATCGAAGATATCATACAAAGTGTGATCCTGCACCTTGGAAACCCCTACGAGGTTTACCTCATGGGCGAACTGGCACAGGGCATCGACAGCGACAAGCTCAACCTGCTGATCATGGGCGAAAACATCGATATCAATTACCTGGACACATTGGTGGCAAAAGCACAGAAACTGGTAAGCCGCGACATCGGCTACCTGGTGCTCAGCCCCGAAGAGTTAAAACAACAATACCCCAGACTTAACCAGCAAAACCTGCTGCTGATCTGGCAAAATGATGAAGTAGATAAGTGAAAAATGAAGAATGAAAAATGAAAAGATACTTTGTGACTTTCAGACTTTCGACTTTCAGACTTTTTGACTTGAATTTTAAATCTTGAATCTTTGAATCTATCCCCGGCCCGAAGTCTTAATAACTTCCGGCCAAAACAGCTTTTCCCATAAAACGGAAAACTGTCTTACTGCCTTCATTAACAGTTCCATAAGCAAAATAGTATGGGACTTAGAAGGCGAGAGCGTGCCTTTTGACAGCAAAGAGGTAGGCCTATAGAATAGTAAACAAATTATTGTATCGAATCGTTGAACCGTTGAGTCGTTGAGTCGTTGAGTCGTTGAGAAAAATCCCCTCAACAAATCAACAAATCAACGAACCAACAACCTCCAGATCAACAACTTCCAGATCAACAAATCAACAGCCCCCTCAACGAATCAACAAATAAACACCACATGTACACCTACTCCTTTGAAAAACTAAACGTTTGGCAACAAGTCCGCAGTCTTACAAAGGAAATATACATGGTAACAAATACTTTTCCCGCTGAAGAAAAATTTGGTCTAGTATCCCAAATGAGAAGAGCAAGTATATCTGTTGGTTCTAATATAGCCGAAGGATCTTCAAGGAAAACAGAAAAAGACCAGGCACATTTCTACACAACTGCATATAGCAGCTTAGTCGAATTATTAAATCAGTTAATCCTGTCATTCGATCTAGGTTTTCTTTCTGAAGAAAAATACACCGAGCTACGTAATAGCATAGAATTAATTTCAAATCAACTAAATAAACTCAGAAATTCATTGTTGAGTCGTTGAACCGTTGAACCGTTGATGCGTTGAGTCGTTGAGAAATAGCCCCTCAACAAATCAACAAATCAACGAATCAACAACCTACTCAACAAATCAACAGCCTACTAAACTCCCTGTGCTCTCGGCTACGCTCGATCACCTCTAATCCAACTACATAACTATCTGACTCGACTTTCAGACCTTCGACCTTCAGACTTTCAGACCTTCGACCTTCAGACTTTCAGACCTTCGACTTGAATCTTGAATCTTGAATCTTGAATCTTGAATCTTTTAACTCCATTCCGAAAAAAATCGCAACGAAAAAAATCGCAATGAAACCAACGAACCCTTTTAAATTTGGCAGTGTAGTACAAGAACCCTATTTTACAGACAGGGTAATTGAACAAGCTGATATTAAAATGGTTTTATCAAGCGCTAATCATTTAATTATCATTAGTCCACGCAGGTATGGGAAAACGAGCCTTATAAAAAAAGTTGTTTCATCACTCGAACGACCCTTGATTTTTCTCGACTTGCAACTCATTACAGATCTCAATGATTTTGCGTCTCAGATTCTGAAACGGGTTTACAGAGTATATCCCTTTGAACGGTTAAAAGGTTTTCTTAAAAACTTTAGAGTAACGCCATCAATCAATTTAAACCCGCTGACCAACGAGGTAGATGTATCATTTTTATCAAATTCAAATCATACCTTATTGTTGGAAGATGTATTTAATTTACTCGATAAGTTAGGTACCGCTCAAAAAAAACCAATCGTAGTTTTAGATGAATTTCAGGATATAATGCGATTAAACCCTGACTTAGACAAACATTTAAGAGCAATTATTCAGCACCATCAAAATATCAACTATGTTTTTATGGGAAGCATTGAATCCATGATGCGGCAAATATTTGAAGAAAAGAAATCTCCCTTTTATCATTTTGGTCAGCTTATGCCACTGGATAAAATACCCTATCAGGAATTTACAAACTTTATCATTCAGGGCTTTCAAGATAAAACAACGGAAGTTGAACCCCTGGCAGAAATCATTCTTCAAATAACGCAATGTCATCCCTATTATACACAGCAGTTGGCCTATACAGTATGGAATAAATGGGATGATAATTTGCCCGTTAAGGAACTGGTAAATAGTACGGTAAATTACCTGGTAAGAATCCACGACAATGATTATCAACGTATATGGCAAAACCAAAACCAGACCGACAAGAAAATACTCATTCAAATAGCACAAGGGCAAGAACAGTTGTTGTCGCAAAATAGTATTCAGCAGATGGGATTCAGTTCAACAAGCACTTTATACAGTGGCCTGACGCGACTCGTTCAACAAGGCTATGTGGTAAAAGCAAACACAAATTACGAACTCGATGATCCATTTTTCAAAAGCTGGATTTTACGAAAAAGAGAAGAATAGTTTTGGATTCAAAATTTCTAATTCAAAATTCAAAATTGTCTTACCAACCCGAATATTTGAATCCTTGAACCTGTCTGGCGATCAGCGAGAGACAGATCTCCTAACCATTCGGTGCTCTCGACTTCGCTCGATCACCTCTAATCCTACTAAATAACTAGCTGACTTCCTGACCTTCGACTTTCAGACCTTCGACCTTAAGACTTAAATCATGAATATCCAACCCAACAGCACCCTACTCATCACCGGCGGCACAGGCTCTTTCGGAAATGCTGTCCTCAACCGCTTTATGAATGACGACCGTTTCAAAGAGATCCGCATCTTCTCACGCGATGAAAAGAAACAGGACGATATGCGTAAGCGTCTGACCAACCCCAAAGTAAAGTTTTACATTGGTGATGTGCGCAACCAAAGCTCTGTGGATGCTGTTGCCAAAGGCGTTGACTATATCTTTCATGCTGCTGCACTCAAACAAGTGCCTTCATGTGAGTTCTTTCCCATCGAAGCGGTTAAAACCAATATACTGGGAACTGACAACGTGCTTAATGCCGCCGAAAGGCAGGGTGTAAAAAGGGTAGTTGTCCTCAGTACCGACAAAGCCGCATATCCAATTAATGCGATGGGCATGTCCAAAGCCCTTATGGAAAAGGTAATGGTTGCCCGCTCCCGTAACCTGGATGGAACAGAAACGGTCTTTTGCGGTACGCGCTATGGCAATGTAATGGCCTCTCGTGGATCAGTGATTCCACTCTTTGTCGATCAAATCAAATCTGATAAACCACTTACGCTAACCGATCCCAGCATGACGCGTTTCATGATGACACTTGAAGATGCTGTAGACCTTGTACTTTATGCCTTCGAGCATGGCAACAATGGCGATATCTTTGTACAAAAAGCACCTGCTGCCACCATCGAAACTCTGGCGAAAGCCCTGCTGGAATTATACAAGGCCAGCAATCCCATTCGCGTTATAGGCACACGCCATGGCGAAAAGCTATACGAAACCCTCGTCAACCGCGAGGACATGGTAAAAGCACAGGATATGGGAGGCTACTACCGTATCCCAGCCGACACCCGCGATCTCAACTACGAACGTTACTTCAGCGAAGGCATCGAAGACGTCACCAAATACGACGAATACCACTCCCACAACACCGAACAACTCGATGTGGAAGGCATGAAACAACTCCTGCTCAAACTCCCCATGATCCGCCGCGACATCCTCGGCGACATGGAAGCAATACAATACCCTGATTGAGGATAGAACACTGATGACACAGATTTTACAGATGACCACAGATATAAAACTGCGTAAATCTGCCACATCAGCGTCATCTGCGTTCTATTTATTGAATTGAACACTGATGACACAGATCGAACAGATAATCACAGATAAAAATCAGCGCCTATCTCAATAACCGCAGCTTATCCAACAAAAAAATCCGCATAAACCCGTTTAATCCGCGTCAACCGCGTTCTATTTAAAAAAACAAATCCGCGTAAATCTGCCACATCAGTGTCATCTGCGTTCTATCACAAAC
>Ga0334884_1005944_pt1 | contig 11300 bp, 8 predicted proteins | sample GraSluR1_MG_7_FD_207215 | JGI IMG/M metagenome (GOLD analysis project Ga0334884, IMG submission 207215) | Sludge microbial communities from methane-producing bioreactor in Wageningen University, Netherlands - Granular Sludge_12_05 R1 | ecosystem: Engineered > Bioreactor > Anaerobic > Unclassified...
GGAGAACTTGCGGTCACCGAGGTCCTCGACCTCGGGCACCAACGGGCGCACCATGAGGCCCGAGGAGGCCTGCCGGCCCTGCCAGTAGAGGTGCTCGCCGAAGCGGGGCAGGCCCATCTCGGCGAACAGGATGTGGTCGGCCATCTTCTTCTCATTGCCGGGGCCGATGCGGTTGCCCTGGTGGGTCATGATCTGGGTGCAGTCGCTGTAGACCAGCTCGTACAGGGGGATGACCTCGCCCGGGGCCGCGTCGGTGAGGTGCCCGAAGATGCCCTCCTGATAGTCGGCGCAGGCCACCGCCCACTCGCGGCCCTCCTCGCTACCGAACATACCGAAGTGCTCCTTGGCCAACATGCACAGCTTGCTCTTCCACACAAGATCGTCATAGCGCGTCATGGGATGGGCCGGGTCCTCGCAGGTGACCAGGGGCCAGGCGAAGACGGTGTCGATGAAGTAGACCGTCGGGTCGAACAGCCTGCCGACCTCGGGGAGGTTGGTTTCCTGCCGTGAGGCCAGCTCGACCTGCTTGATGGCGCAGACCTGCCAGGCCTGGCCGCCGTTCCAGTTGCCTCCGGGCTTGTTGCGGCCCCGGCGGTCCTTGTTGATCCATGCGTCGTCCCAGGAGGGGGCGTCCTTGTAGGCGTCCTGGTAGTTGTCGTGCATCCCGGCCAGGTACCCGCAGGCCTTGATGCGCGCGAAGGCCTTCTTTAGTTCCTCATTGCCGCCACACTCCGGGGCGGCGGGAAGGATATCCGGATGGCCCACATCGTAGCCACGGTTGATCCAGCCGGCCATGACCACATAGGCCCGGTCGATGCCCAGGTCGTGGCGCCAGTGCTCGGCGCACTGGGCGACCTCCTCGAAGGTGAAGCCCAGATGCGTGCGCTCCTCGTCGGTCTTGTTGTACCGCGAGCCCGGAACCACACGGCTGAACACGAAGGGCTTGAAGTTGTAGGCCCCGAACATCTTGTCCACGCTGGGGAAGCGCTCCCGCTTCTCGGCCCAGGTCTGCAGCCAGCCCTTGGCCTTCGCCAGCGGTCGATAGGCCCGGGCGATCTGCACGTAGTTGCCCTCGCCCAGTGGGTGGAGGGTCACATAGCCCGCGGGGTCTGTCATGTCGACGGTGATGGCCCGCGACCTGCGGCCCGGCACCATCTCCAGGTCCGGCCAGGCCGTATCCACCCGCAGCCAGGTGTCCACGCTCTCCCAGTTCACCAGGATCGCCGAGCCCTGTTTCTCCGCCCCACACATGGCCATGGCGATGCTGTTGTACGTCTGCCAGATCTGGCGTCCGGGCAGGCCCTTGTCCGCCGGCAGCTCGATCCCCAGCCGCTGGGGCACATACACGCGGCCCCCCTCGGCGTCCGTCGTCCAAAGAGCATTTTCCAGGAGGCTCACGCGCGTGGGGGTCCAGGCCCCCGCGGCCGTGGACTCGTAGGCGATCTTGATGCCCGATGGGTCCTGCACGGGCGTCACGGTGAAGGTCACCGTGGCCCCGGAGGGCTCGCCCTCGACGGTGGGATTGGTGGTGAGCCGCAGGGAGGTGGGGGTGGTCTGGATGTCATCGAACCGGGTGACGCGCCACACGGCCGTGGTCTCGCCGTCGCTGAGGCGAATGGTGCCGAAGACCGGGCGGGCCGGATCGGAGGCCCACAGCACATCGGTCTGCTTGTCCACTAGCTGCCAGACGCCGCTTTCGCGGTCGATGTCGAAGCGCCACGTATCGCCCTCCAGGGACGCCCGGCGGGCCCGGGGGATGCGGGCTTCCAGGGCCTCCCGGCGCCGGGTGAGCTCCTGGGCCGAGAGCGGCTCGGGAGCGATCTGGTCCGAGGGCGGCGCCTGACCGGTCACCGTGATCTTCCCCGCATCATACGTCGAGAGCAGGCGCTCACCGGTGCCTTCGAAGTCGAACACGCCCACGTGGACGAAATACTCCTGCTCCGGCTTGTCGTCCGGGGCGGAGAGGATGCGCGGCCCGTCGAGGATGATCTGTCCGGGCTGCCACGCGCTGGTGGGCTCCGCGGGCTCGTGGTCATCCTGGAAGACGAGGTTCTCGCATGAGGCATCCGGGGCCTCGAAGTGCACGAAGATGCGGTAGTCGCCGCGGGCGGGTCTCTGCCCGCCATTGCGGAACTTCAGGGTCATGGCGAAGGTGTCGCCGGGGCGCACCTGACGCGAGGTGAACTCGGCGCCGACGAACTCGGGCTTGAACTCTCCGTCCTGGGCGCAGGCGGGGATGCAGGCTCCCAGGGCCAGTACCGCACCCAGGACCCACGGGGTCGTTGAACTGGTCATCTGTGTACCTCCGAGAAGATCGGCAAAGGCGTTTGGTAGCGCGGCCGACAAGCTGTCCTTCGCACAGAGTGTCATTCTCAGAGCGTTCGCTCCCGCAGCGAGCAGCTCGAAGAATGTCCTGCGATGTAGCGCGATTCTCCGCTATCTCGCCGCGCGAGATGGACGTTCAGAATGGCAGATCGACGGCAGAACCGGCTTCTCGACCGTGCCTCTGGCTGCGGGCCGAGGCCAGCAATACCACCGCATTGTCATGAAGTACCCGTCTGCGCGTCTCGCCGTCGATCTGAGCCTCTGTGACGCACCCCAGCATGTACCCCTGGCGGATCAGAGGGAAGTCGGAGCCGAATACCACGCGGTCGGCCCCCATGACACGCACGGCATCCTCGATGCGGTGTCGCGCCGGAACCGGGGCCGAGATCTCGGCGATCACATTGGCGCACGGCGCCAACTGTGGCAGGGCCTGGCGCCAGAGCTTGCTCCCCATGTGCCCGGCCAGGAAGGTCAGCGAGGGAAAGCAGTCGGCCAGCCGCGCCAGACCGGCGAAATTGGCCGGGTCATTCTCCCCGCAGTGGAAAAGCACGATGCGGCCGGGGAACTCCTGGGCCACGACCTCCAGCACCTCTCGGTGCTCCGGACAGTCCAAAGGCCTCCCCACATAGCCGCCGCTGTACATCTTCATCCCGATGAAGCGCTCGTTGGCCAGGTATTGCCTGGCCTGTGCAATCGATGTCGCCACGAAGTTCGGATTGGCGAACACGTAGCCCCGCAGGCGGTCGGAGGTCGCGATGTCCCGGTCCAGTGCCGCATTGCCCTCGACCATGTCGTACATGATGGCCAGCGCCGACGAGACGGCCGTGATCTCAATCTGGTGCCGGTCCATCTCGCGCAGGAGGTCCTCGGCGCCGTGGTGTCCCACGGGCAGCCCGAAGCCATGGATGTGGGCGTGCAGGTCGATGATGGGTTGTGGGGTACCGGGAGGCATGCCTGCTCCTTGGTGGCGTCGCAGTCCGGTCACCCGCGCTCTGCGGTGCGCCGCCGCTTTTCGTCGTTGCCGTCTGTCGTCCCCGGAATCGCGGGGCGCCGGGGTCGTGTGAGCCTCCTCGGGGCGCATTCATGCGGCCCCGAATAACTCGATTGCGGCTCAAGAGCGTGCCTCAAGGGCGGAGACGCGCTCCCGTGTGGGCGTAAGCAGGTGCGGCCCAGAACCCCGCTTCGCCGGGAATGTCATTCTGACAGCTTCCGCTCCCGAAGGGAGCAGCTCGAAGGATCTCCTGGGATGTAGCGAGATCCTTCGCTATCTGGCTGCGCGAGAGTGACGCTCAGGATGACATGAAACGGACCAGCCGGACTTTCCGGCCGGACTTCTACTCAGACTATGCAGGTTCCGGGCAAGCGCCGACTCACGTCGCCTCACCCCCCCAACCCCCCTCTCCCTTACTCCGCCAGACGGCAGGCGGAGACGGGAGGAGGGGGGAGCACGGCACTACAACGACCGTCGCCGACGCAACTACGGCGAAATGCGGCGTCACTGCGTTCATGCATTGAGTTCTAGTGAAGCTCCGCCTCAAGCCGACGCGCACGGCGCGGAGGTTGCTCCGGGGACGGCGACACGGCCCGGCGGCGAGCCTTCCGGCTCGCCGAGTCGGGCTGGAAAGCCCGACCTACGCCTTCACGAACGGCGCGATCGCGACCCCAGAACTTGATTCATCTGTGCAGAAGTGGGTGCATACAGGCACCTAGTGAAGCTCCGCCTCAAGCCGACGCGCACGGCGCGGAGGTTGCTCCGGGGGCGGCGACACGGCCCGGCGGCGAGCCTTCCGGCTCGCCGAGTCGGGCAGGAAGGCCCGATCCCGCCTTGCGGGACGTTCACGAACGGCGTGATCGCCGCCCCAGAACTTGGTTCATCTGCACAGAAGTCGGTGCACATAGGCATCTAGCCCGCTGTCGGCGGGTCCAGAATCTCGATCCCATCCGCCGTGGCCCTGAGGAACATGGCACGGATGTCCGAGCCGCCGCCCTCGACGTAGTACACCACCAGGACGCGGCCGTCAGGGAGCTGCAGCAGGCTGGGATAGGCGCCGATCACCTTGTCCAGCAGGACCGGCTCGCTCCAGGTCTTCCCGAAGTCCGTGCTGTAGATGACGCTGGTGCTGGTGGTCGGAGGGTGCCGGATGCCGCAGAGCAGGATGTTCTCCTGCGTCAGCAGCAGGTAGGGCGCATGGCCGTTGATGCCCAGCGGCTGGGGCTCCGTCCAGGTCTTGCCGCCATCGGTGGATTCACACCACGTCATCACAGGCCGAATGAGCATGAGCAGCTTGCCGTCCGGGAGCCTGACCAGGGACGGCTCGGACAGCTCGTACTCGTCGGAGCGGATGGTGGCCAGGGTCTCCCAATTCTCACCCATGTCCGTGGACTGGAGGACCGCGGAGTAGTAGTGGCGGCCGCCGGGAAGATCGACACCGTAGACCGGCAGCAGGAGGCGGCCGTCGGGCATCTCTCGCGCCGGCTCGGACACCGCCTCGTTCCCGGTGAAGGGCGTGCTCACCCTTGTGGGCTCCGACCAGGTGTGGCCGTCGTCTGTGGAGCGCACCGTGAAGACCTGATGTGTCCCCGGGGTACGCTGCGGGTCGTAGCTCATGTAGACGCAAAGCAGATCGCCATTGGAAAGCTGGGTGATGGAGGCGTCGCGGTCGTCGATGGGGGTATCCACCACAACCTGGGCCTCAGACCACGTGGCCCCGTCGTCCGTGGAGCGGCACATGCTGATCCGTGCGCCATTGGGCAGGGCCTCGTTGGGCACACTCACATGGCCGTAGCCGGCATAAAAGACGCACAGCAGATCGCCGGTCTTGGTGCGGCAGACATCGGGGAAGGCCTCGTAGGCGCCGGTCCCCGCGTCGGAGCAGACGGTGATGTACTTGGGGGGCACAAGCTTGAACGGCGGGTCCATCTCCGCCCGGGTGCCGTCCAAAGACAGGTTGCGGAAGGAGATCTTCCCCTGCCCGGCCCGCAGGCCGATGACGCCCTGCTTCAGCGTGTCATCGGTCTCGGTGAACAGGAGCTCGCCGTCCAGGTAGACCTCGTGCGTGTCACCCTGGCACTTGACGCGCACCGTCTGCCACTGCTCGGCCTTCATCTCGATTGGCCGGTGGCGCCGCGCCTCGGTCCACTCATTGCCGGGAGCCGAGCGCACCCAGACCACCTGGCTGTTTGCGAGGTCGAAGTGGATGTAGTAGTACGTATACTGATCCGTCGCCCGGTAGATGATGCCGGGCGCGCGCACGCCCTCACCCACCGGGTGGATGTAGTAGTCCAAGCTGATGTCCACATCGGAGTAAGCATGGTCCGGCAGCCAGAGGGCCGAGCGGCCGGCGGCGGTGTCGGGGTGGAGGAAGGCGCCGTCCTCCACGCGCCAGTTGCCGCTCTCGGCCTGCCAGCCCTCCAGAGTGTCCAAAGCGAGTTGTTCGGCGGCAAAGGGCGCCGACGCGCACAGCAGGATCACGAGTACCGCGATAGGGGCTCTCATGCTACACCTCAGTCGGTAGAAGATCGCGCTCCTGGAAGCGCGGCCGAAAAGTCCACATTCGCATGGGAATGTCATTTTGGGAGCGTCCGCTCCCGAAGGGAGCAGCTCGAAGAGTCTCCTGACACTCAATGAGATCCTTCGCTATCTCGCAGAGCGAGACTGACGCTCAGGATGACACTTCCACGGCAGACCCGGCTCTTGGGCCGGGCATCCAGATCGTCTCTGTCTGTCGGGCGGGTTGGGCCGTGCCGGGCCGCGGGGCTCAGCCAGCCTCGACCCCCAGCAGTTCCAGGACATTGCGGCACAGCACCCGCTCCCTCTCCCGGGGCGACAGAGAGCTGTGCTCCACCAAGGCCAGGGCACTGGCCGCGTACTGGAAGGGCAGGCCGGTGCCGAACACCAGCCGCTCGGCACCCAGCTCCGCGGCCATCAGGTCCACGGTGTCCACACCCTCCAGCCGCGAGGTCTCCAAGAACAGGTGCGGGCAGCGCCGGCCCACCGCGACCGCCTCCGCCACCAGGGGGGTGTGGGAGGTGTTCACGCCCGTCACGATCACGCGGCATCCGGCCCGTTCCACCAGCCGCGCCAGCACCGTCAGATCGCCGAGCTGCAGCGCGGCGACCATCACGGGTAGCGCATGGGCGGCCGCCGCCTGCAGGACGTCCTCGAAGGGGGCGTAGTCCAGCGGCCAGCCCTCGTACTCCCGCCAGACCCGCAGGAGGGAGAAGCCCTCGCGCCGCAGCTTCGCCACCTCCCCCGCGGGATCCAGCGACCGGCGCAGGTTCACGGCGCCGGCGGCGTACAGACCGGCGCTCTGGCTACAGGCCGCCAGAGCCTCGGCGTTGCCCACCGTCGGGTCATGCGTCGCGGCACGCAAGGAGCCCAGGACGGCACCCTCAATGCCGGCGGCGGCTCGGGCCGCGGTAACCGCCTCAATTGAGGCGTCCAGCTCCGAACGAGGCCAGGACCCGAACAGGCAGTTGGCGTCGACGATCGGATAGGTGAAGGAGCTGCTCATGGCCGGAGAGCTTCGCCGGATGGAGGGACTTTCCCTCTTGGCTCGGGCGGGTACCCGGCCAACGGCCACGGCGCCGACGCAGGCGGCGATGGCGCGATGCTCGCGCCCCCGACGGTCTTCTCCCGCCGGCGGTCTGCAGTGCCCTTTCCCCGCCTTGCCCATTTTCCTTGACAGCGGGGTCGGGTATCACGATAATCCCTATCGCTTTAGTCGCCTAAGGGGCTGATCGCGATGAAACTCACGACTCGTAGCGAGTATGGACTGCTGGCGCTGGTATACCTTGCCCGCCGGCGGGGCGAGGGGTTCGTCAGCGTGGAGACGATCGCCACGGCCCAGGAGATCCCGCCGAAGTTCCTGGAGCAGATCATGCTCGCCCTCAAGCGGGCCCGCTACGTGCGCAGCCAGAAGGGGCAGCACGGCGGCTACAGCCTGGCCAAGCCCCCCGACGAGATCTCCCTTGCCGAGGTCATTCGCCTCTTCGACGGGGCGTTGGCCCCCACGGAGTCGGTGAGCCAATACTTCTACGAATCCACCCCCATCGAGCGCGAGGCGGGCCTGGTGCGGATCTTGACGGAGGTACGGGACTGGGTGTCGCAAAAGCTCGAGAGCACCACCATTGCGGATGTGTGTTGAGAGGTGCCAAGGGGCGCCCTGTTGTGCTATTTAGCCGATTAAACCTATGGGAAAAGGAGACTATCGTGGTTCGTTCCATCTCCATTCTGGGCGGAGGGGGCAGGGACGCCGTCGCCGAGCCGGTGCGGCGAGTTGACCTGAAGATGGGTGATGTGGTGAGCATCGTCGGCCCGACCGGTTCGGGCAAGACCACGCTCATCAATGACATCGAGCTGTTCGCCAACGGCAATACGCCCACCGGGCGGCGGGTGCTCATCAATGGGGAGGTGCCGCCACCCGAGTACCGCGACGACCCGTGTCGCCACCCGATCGCGCTGATCACCCAGCACACCACCTTCCTGTCGGATATGGCCGTGTGGGATTTCCTGCACACTCACGCCCGCGTCCGCCGCGACGCCGCCGACGACGGGCGGCGCACGGTGGAGCGCACGCTGGAGTTCGCCAATCAACTGACGGGCGAGCCCATCGCGACAGGTAGCCGGATGACGGAGCTATCCGGTGGCCAGACCCGCGCCCTTCTGATCGCCGACGCCACGGTGATCTGCGACACACCCATCGTCCTGCTGGACGAGGTGGAGAACGCCGGCATCCACCGCACCCGGGCGCTGGAGCTTCTCCGCGAGCACCGGAAGATCTTCATCTTCGTCACCCACGACCCGCGCATCGCGCTGCTGTCGGACTTCCGCATCGTGATGCAGGGCGGAGCGATGACGGGGGTATTGGACACCGACGAGCAGGAGCGCCGCCTGTGCCACGCGGTGGGACGCATCGACGACATGCTGGGGAGCCTCAGGGAGCACATCCGGCAGGGGCTGCGGGTCAGCTCCGCCGAGCTGGAGGGGATCGCATGAAGCTGGTCATCTGCGCCGGTCCCGCGACGACGGGGAAGACATCGGTGCTTCGCCACGTGACAAGGAGGCTGCTAAGCGGGGGCCTGCGGCCGGCGTTCCTGAAGATCGACGTGCAGTTCGCCGAGGAGGACGCGCAGTTTTCTGAGGAGTTCGGCATCCCGGCCCGCAAGACCTACTCCGGCGAGCTGTGCCCGGACCACTGCAATGTGATGGTGCTGGGCGATGCGCTCCGGTGGGCACACAGGGAGGGCTGTGACGCTCTGCTGGTGGAGACCGCCGGCCTGTGCCTGCGTTGCTCGCCCTATGTGGACCGTGGCCTGGGCATCGTGGTCCTGGAGGCCACCAGCGGGATGAACCTGCCGTACAAGGTGGGGCCGATGTTGTCGCTGTCCGACGTGGCGGTGGTGACGAAGATCGACCGGGTGTCGCAGGCCGAGCGCGAGGTGTTCCGCGCCGGGATCCAGGACGCGGCGCCCTCGGTGCGCATCCGGGAGGTCAATGCCCTGCACGGCATCGGCATCGACCCGCTGTGGGAACACGTCCTGCAGGCCCCCGAGGTCTGTTTCGACGGCAATGGCGAGCCCGAGCGGCTGATGCTCAGGGGGAACCCACCGGTGGGGACCTGCACCATCTGCGTGGGGAAGAGGGAGATCGGCTGGCAATCGCACTTCGGGGTTGTCAGGCCCCTGGAGCAGCAGATCTTCTACCGCGGCGAGTAGCCGCACGGGGCCGGGCGCTCTCAGACCGCGGCCGGGACCCGTCTTGAACCACCGGGCGTGCGCGGGACGGTCGGCCAATCGACTCGAGGCAGAGCCGCAAGAACAGGAGTGCATGATGACGCTACAGTCCAAGCTACCAGGCGTATCCGAACTGCCGGGCCTCGACTGCGGGGCCTGCGGCTTCCGCACCTGCGAGGAGTTCGCCGCGCGACTGCAGGCGCGACCCGAGCTTCTGTCCCGCTGCATCCATCTGTCCCCGGACATGCATTCTGCCGCGACCCCACATGAGGGTCTCCCGGCACCCGGAGCAGCCTGCGGGGCCTGCTCGCAGTGCGCCGAGGGGGCGGACGTGGATCCGCCCACCTGGCGCGACAGTCTCGGCCGTGAGTTCCACTTCTACCTGGAGCACTTCCCCGAGGAGCCCGGGCCGCGGGAGATCATCCTGCCGCACAACCCGATGCTGACCCGGGAGCTGGACCTGCAGCCCGGCGACAGTATCATCGGCCGGCCGCTGGGCATGTCCTGCGGCTGCCCCATCACCCACTGTGGCATCGTGATGGACGTGGACCGGCGCACCGGGGTGATGACCTGGTGCGTCACCGGGCCGCTCACCCCCCGCGAGCAGGGCTACAAGGACATCGGGTACTACTCGGCCGAGGGCTATGAGGGCCTTGTCACCCATTCGCAGGAGGAGCTCCGGATCGGGGCGCGCTACTGGTTTCAGCCGCGCATGTGCATGCTCCAGTGGCGGCACAGCGGGCTGCTGAACTACCTCAACCGCACCGAAGAGGGCTGGCAGGTGCGGCTCGAGGGTCTCTGGATCGGCTGACTGGGGCCGCGCGAAGAGGTTTCAGGCTGTGGACCCCGGAGCCGCGAAGAGGCAGGCGGCATGCCCCCGGCAACCGGAAGGCGGCAAAGCGGCGCACGCCTGCGTGCCCGGCCTTTGCGCATTCTGCTTCCCGGCCACGATCCTGCAAACCCACGGTCAGGCACGGCCTGCCCTTCGCCCTGCGTCGGGGCCGCCTTGGCCCCGACGCAGGGGACGCAGAGCGCCGCCTCATCGCCGGCCGACGTTCCCCGTCCATACTCCCCGTCTTTACACTCCCGACCCCCTCAGTCTACACTAAGCCGATGCACCATGAAGGGAGTGATCTGGCAATGCTGGGCAAAGCGATTCGTCTCGAGCGGATCAGCAACCGCGCCAATGGGCGCACCGTCATCGTACCCATGGATCACGGCGTCACCGTGGGCCCCATTGCGGGCTTGATCGATATGCCGACGGCGGTGGATCAGGTCGCGCGGGGTGGCGCGGATGCCGTCATCGGCCACGTGGGCCTGCCTCTTTTGGGCCATCGCGGCTACGGCCCGGACATCGGCCTGATCTTGCACCTTTCCGCCAGCACCTCCCTGGGCCCCGACCCCAACCACAAAGTCCTCGTCAGCACCGTGGAGCGCGCCATCAAGTACGGCGCCGATGCGGTCTCCATTCACGTCAACCTCGGCGCCGCCGACGAGAGCGCCATGCTTCAGGACTTCGGGCAGGTGGCCGTCACCTGTGAGGAGTGGGGCATGCCGCTGGTGGCCATGGTCTACACCCGCGGGGCGGGGATCCAAAGTGAGTATGACGTGAAGGTGGTCAAGCATGCCGCGCGTCTGGCGGCCGAGCTGGGCGCCACCATCGTCAAGGTCGTCTACACCGGCAGTCCGGAGACGTTCCGCGAGGTGGTGGAGGCCTGCGGTGGCCACAAGCCCGACGGGATCAAGGTCGTCATCGCCGGTGGGGAGAAGATGGAGACCGACCGCGAGATCCTGGACATGGTCTCCGGGGCCATCGAGGCCGGCGCGGCGGGCGTCTCCATCGGCCGCAATGCCTTTCAGCACGCCCGGCCGGACAAGATCGTCGCCGCCATCGTCTCCATCGTGCATGGCGGCAAGTCGGTGGATGGGGCGCTGCAGGTTTTGGAGACCGCGGAGTAGGGCCGAGGCGGGAACGGCCGGGGCGAGTGGCGCGAGACGGCATCTACGGCGGAACGGCAACGGCCGCCTCACCCCCCTGCCCCCCTCTCCCTTACGCCCGCAAACACCGCGGGCGACGGGAGGAGGGGGGTGAACGGCGGCAACGGCCGGGGCGAGTGGCGCCAAACGGCATCAACGGCGGCAACGGCCACCTCACCCCCCTGCCCCCCTCTCCCTTACGCCCGCAAACACCGCGGGCGACGGGAGGAGGGGGGTGAACGGCAACGGCGGGGACGGCCGGG
>Ga0334884_1005945_pt1 | contig 11300 bp, 9 predicted proteins | sample GraSluR1_MG_7_FD_207215 | JGI IMG/M metagenome (GOLD analysis project Ga0334884, IMG submission 207215) | Sludge microbial communities from methane-producing bioreactor in Wageningen University, Netherlands - Granular Sludge_12_05 R1 | ecosystem: Engineered > Bioreactor > Anaerobic > Unclassified...
ATGGTGATGTGGTGCGGGTGGAGGGGGTGTGTACCCACTACGCCGGGGCCGAGAGCGTGGCGAATCACCTGCGAGTGAACCAGCAGATCGGTCGCTTCTACGGGGCGGTGCAGACTTTGGCTGGCGCCGGGGTGGGGGGGCTGACGCGTCACACGGCCTGCTCGGCGGCGGCTTTGACCTACCCCGAGACGCGGATGGAGATGGTGCGGGTGGGCATCGCCCAGTATGGTTTCTGGCCGAGCCAGGAGACCTTCATTTTTCGTTATCAGGACGATTTGCAGCGCGGGCGGGATCTCAAGCGCCTGATCTCGTGGAAGTCGCGGGTGATGGCGGTGAAGGAGGTGGGCTCGGGTGAGTTCATCGGCTATGGCAACACTTTTCTCAGCAACCGGCCCATGAAGTTGGCCATCGTGCCCGTGGGCTACGCCAACGGTTTCAGCCGCTCTTTGAGCAACAACGGGCACGTGTTGATCCGCGGCAAGCGGGTCTCGGTCTTGGGCAACGTCACCATGAACACCATCACCGTTGGGGTGACGGACGTTCCCGGCGTGGCCGTGGGGGACGAGGTGGTGCTCATCGGCAAACAGAAGGGGCAGGCCATCACGGTGGCCTCGTTTTGCGAGATGAGCAACCAGCTCAACTATCAGTTGTTGGCGCGGCTACCTGAGAAGATCCCGCGGGTGGTGGTGCGCTGAGGTTAGTCTTCGCTGGGGGCGAAGCAGGCGTCCCAGTCGGCCTTCCACGCTTCGGGGAGGGTGCAGTCGGCGTGCTCGTTGGCGTCGCCACAGGCGTAGAGCCCCTCTTTGCCGCACTCGCTGACGGCGGCGACGCAGGTGACGTAGTCATCGGCGGCCTGGCTCAGGCACTCGAAGAAGGCCTGGCCGAGGGCGGGATCGCGTTGGGCCACGCCTTTGGCGCAGGCCATCTGCTCGGCGCTGAGGGTGTAGCTCTCGGCGATGGCGGCCTGGCAGGTGGCGCTGTCTTCATAGCACTTGTCGGGCTCCTCCTGGCAGAAGGCGCTGTCGGCGTCGGCGGCGCAGACGCAGAAGCCGGTGTACATGCCGTTGAGCTTGGTGGTGTAGGTGTCGATGGCGTTCTGGAGGGGATCGCCGGGCTGGCTGTCGGTGACGACATCTTTTTCATCGGAGCCGTTGTCGTCGCAGGCGGCGAAGGCGGCGGCGGCAAAGGCGATGAGCAGACAGAGGGCGAGCTTCTTCATGGGTTGTACTCCTGAGGTGGCCGTCGCGAGGGGCGGCGCGGGTTGTAGCGCCCACCGGTGGCGCCCCTCTGCTTTTACGCCTGGTGGGTCACTGAGGCGAAAACGAGGCCTAAGCCTTGGCCGGTGGGGATCCACCTGCGGGTGGATCAGCGCGCTGCGCCATGGGCGTCGAGGTGTTGCTGGAGGTAGGCGAAGCCGGGGGTGAGCTTGCCGCCATCGACGATGAGGGCGCGCGCTAGATCGGGGTGGAGGCCGGCGGTGTCCACTTGGCCTGGCTGGCAGTGGCTCTGGAGACTCTCCAAGTAAGGCATGAGCATGGCGCCAAAGGTGCGCGAGGCCTCGACGGGGAGCTCGCAGGGCAGGTTATCGACGGCCATGACGTTGATGCCGCTGGGCAAGATGCCGTCTTGGGCGTCGCCCGTGGCCGGTCGGTAGGTGAAGACCGGTTCTTCAGGGGTGGTGCACTTGTGGGTACACTCGATGGAGCCGCCGATGTCGCAGGTGATGTCGCCGACGACCTTGAGGCGGAGGACGCCCGCAGCGTGGGCCTTGTCGAGATCGGCCAAGGTGACGAAGCGCGGATAGGAGGGGTTCCAGAAGACGCCGTTGACGATGACCGAGAGGTAGGGCAGATCCTCGGCGAAGCGCGATTGGTAGCGCTGGGGGTGCTCGAAGTACTCTTGCAGCTCGAAGGGCGCGTCGGCGGCGATGGGGGTGACCAGATCGCGCTCCTTGTAGACCACCTTGATGAGCTGGCTTTCGGCTTCTGGGGAAGCGAAGAGGCTGGCTAGGGCGCTGGGGTCGACGCAGCGATGGGGCAGGAGGTCGAAGATCTCTTGGGCGCCGCGGGAGACGTTGCCGTAGCCGAGGAAGGCGACGACGCAGGGGCCGAGGCTGGCGGGCAAGGGGGCGTGGGCGAGGTCCTGTCCCACTTGGGCGATGGCGGCCTTGGCGGCTTCCAGGCTGGGGTAGGCGTGGGCCGGCTGGATGCGGGCCAGTGGGGTGGGGTGACCTTCACCGGCGAGGCGCTGGCCCAGGGTCCACAAGGTATCGATCATGCCGGCGAGGCCGGCGTAGTTGCCGAAGAAGACCGTGCGGCGTCCTTGGTCGTTGGTGATGCATTCGTAATCGAGGAGGGTGGCCTCGAGGTCGATGAGGCGCTGGAGCATGGCCATGTTGTAGGCTTGGCCCTTGATGGTGTGGGAGAAGTAGAGGTAGGCGCCGTGTTGGCGGAAGAGGCGCTGGGGAATCTCTTTGACCGCCAGGACCAGGTCGCAGGTCGAGAGGTCGTCCGTGAGGGTGGCGCCCGCTTCGGCGTAGGCCGTGTCGGGGAAGGCGCGGGTCGGGGAAGGTTGGACCGAGAAGCGGTATCCACAGCGCTGGATCAGCTCGGCGACTTGTTCCGGGGCCAGGGGGACGCGGCGCTCCCAGACGTTTTTGTCTTCGCGGCGGATACCGATGCTGAGGGTACAGGACATGGAGACCTCCTGAGGGCGCGAGAGTGAGTGAAGACGTGCGGCGCGCGGGCGCGAGGCACTCTCCTTGGCTACCTGATCAGGCGCCTTTTGGCAAAGGCGATGGGCCTTCGTGGGGGTGCGTGGGCGCGTGCATCTTGGCTGTTGCAAGGTCATTCGAATAATGGCAAAAGCTAGGGAGATATCAGCCTGTGGGGGACGCCAGCGGGCCCCACGGGCAGGGGTGTTTTGGGTTGTCGTGCAGGCGCGACGCAGACAGGGGTGAGTGAGAGATGGTGGTAGCCAAGGCAGCAGGGGAGGGGGACTTGGAGTTGAGCATCGTGGTGCCGGCTTACAACGAGGCTCACCGGATCGCGCCGACCTTGGATCGGCTGTTGGCGTGGCTTGAAGAGGAGGGGCTGTCGGGGGAGATCCTGGTGGTGGACGATGGTTCGACGGACGGGACGGCGGCGCTGGTGCGCCGGCGGGCCGAGGATGCGCCAGCGTTGTCTTTGTTGTCCTACGGGCAGAACCGGGGCAAAGGCTACGCAGTGGGTTGGGGTATCGCCAACGCCCGGGGGCGGCAGATTTTGTTCTGCGATGCCGATCTGTCGACGCCCATCGAGGAGTACTTCGTGCTGGCGCGTGCCCTGGAGGGCGCCGACATCGCCATTGGTTCGCGGGCGAAGTCCAACCAGGGTCGCGAGCGCTCCCAGCCGCTGTATCGGCGCGCCATGGGGCGCACCTTCAGCACCATCGTCAAGGCGGTGGCGGTGCAGGGCTATGGCGACACCCAGTGTGGCTTCAAGCTCTTTCGCGGTGAGGCGGCCAAGCGCTGCTTCGCCCTGCGCAAGATCGACGGCTTCGCTTTCGACGTGGAGATCCTGCACATCGCCGGCAAGCTGGGCTTTGCCGTGGCCGAGGTGCCCGTCTCGTGGCATCACTGCGACGCCTCGACCATCGATCCGGTCAAACACTCCCTGCAGATGTTCCGCGATTTGCTACGGGTGCGCTGGCTGCACCGCGGCTTGTAGCCTCAACGGCGGCGCACCACCCTGATGTAGCCGGCGTCGTGTTCGGTGATGATGAGGTCGCCCTGGGGCGCGACGGTGATGGCCCGGACCTCGCTGACTTTTTTGCCGGGGCTGGCGAGGCTCTGGCCGTCGCCAGCGTGGGCACCGCCTTCGCCGTCGATGAGGAGATAGATGAGGCCGCTGGGGTCGAGGTACCACACCTGGGAGCCCTCGTGGGTGGCCAAGAGGAGGGCGCCACTGGGCAGGGGCCAGACACCGCGCACGCCCACCAGGGCCGTGCCGAGGGCTACTTTGCCGCTGCCGCCGCCCCAGTCGAGGCCGTTGCCGGCGATGGGCTCAGGGCGACCCTGAAAATCGAGGCGATAGACGCGGTTGGCGCCGCGGTCGGTGAGGATCACGGCCCCGTTGGCCAAGACCACCAGGTTGCCCAGGTCGACGAAGCCCGAGGCGAAGGTGCGCACCCCCAGTCCGGCCTGCCAGACCAAGACGCTGGTCCCGGCGGCGACGTAGGCCAGGTCTTCACTGGCGCTGACCCAGAGGCCGCGTCCCGTGCTCAGGCTCTGGGGGATGGCAAAGAGGGTGCGCATGGTGCCATCGGGGTCGACCCGGCACACCCGGTCGTTGTCGCGGTCGAGGATGAAGAGGCGGCCATCGGGCTGGACCCACAGGCCATTGGGGTAGTTCAGACGTTGGGTGTGGGCCGGTGCGGGGCCATCGCCGTCGTTGCCCGCTTGGTTGGTGCCAGCCACGGTGTAGATGCGGCCATCGGGGTCGACCCGGCGCACGGCGTGGGCGTCTTTGTCGGCGATGAAGATGCGCCCCTGGGCATCGGCCATGGCGATGTGGGGCCGGGACAGCTCGGCCTGCGTCGCTGGGCCCCCCTCGAAGCGCGTCTGCCAGCCGTTGACGTCTTTGGCGCTGATGGCGCCGCGCCCGGCCACGGTGACCAGCTCCCCGTAGGCGGCGACGAAGGCGTCGAAGTCGGGATCGTCGAGGTCGGGCGCGTCGTTGTGATCGTTGGTTGGTCCGCAAGCGACGAGGAGGGCGATCCCAGTCGCGGCGGCGCAGTGTAGCAGTTGGGGGCGCATGGCCGTCCTCGGGGCAGGGGCGCATCGGTGCGCTAGGGCCCTAGGCTAACAGCTAAGAGGCGCAATGGAAATGCTCACTTGGCGTCAGGGGCTCGCTTTTGTAACCACCCTCGTCTACATTGCGCGCCGTGATTTTTCGCGTCCACTGCGTGGTGAGGTGAAACGATGCAGACAGTGACCATCGATGGTGCCATGGGAGAGGGCGGCGGCCAGGTCTTGCGCACGTCCGTGTCCTTGGCGGTCGTGACGGGGCAGCGGTTGGAGATCTCTGGCATTCGGGCGCGTCGGCCCAAGCCGGGGCTCGCGGCGCAGCACCTGACGGCGGTGCAGGCAGCGGCGGCCATCTGCGGTGGCCAGGTGGAGGGAGCGTCCCTGGGCGCGACGGCGCTGCGCTTCACCCCTGGGCCGGTACAGGCCGGTGACTACAGCTTCGACATCGGCACGGCGGGCAGCACGGCGCTGGTGTTGCAGACCATCCTGCCGCCGCTGATTTTGGCCGCCGCGCCCTCGCGGGTGATGTTGCGCGGCGGGACCCACAACCCGGCGGCGCCCCCTTTCGAGATGCTGACGGCGGCCTTCTTTCCGCGGCTCGCTCGGATGGGAGCACGGGTTGAGGCGACGCTGCGCCGGGTGGGCTTCTTCCCCGCGGGTGGCGGTGAGGTGGAGGCGCACATCGCGCCCGTGTCGCGTTTGCAACCCTTGGTGGAGGAGCGGCGCGGCCCGCTGCGCGCCATCAAGGGGCGTATCCTCTTGGCGGGTCTGCCCGAGAAGATCGCCCAACGGGAGAAGCGCCTCTTGGAGGACGCGCTGGCGAACGCCCAGGTCGAGATCGTCACTTGCCCGGCCGCAGGCCAGGGCAACGTCATGCTGGTGGAGGTGGATCACAGCGACCAATGCGAGGTCTTCACGGCCTTTGGTCAGGCGCGTTTGCGCCCCGAGGCCATCACCCGTGGGCTCATCGATCGGGTGCGGGACTTTTTGGGGGCGGAGGTGCCCGTGGGGCCTTACCTGGCGGATCAGTTGGTGCTGCCCCTGGCGCTGGCGGGCGCCGGGCGGGTGCGTACGGTGACGCCGACGGCGCACACCCGCACCCAACTCGAGGTGTTGCGGCACTTCATGGCGGAGGTGCCGTCGTTGACGCAGGAGAGTGAGCGCGTGTGGGTGCTTGGCTACTAGGCCGCGCGGCTGGCGCCGGGGCGGAGGCTTAGCCGAGGAGCTCGCGGTAGGCGGCGATGAAGGCTTCGGCCGTTTGGCGCCAGGACTTCTCGTAGGCCATGCCGTTCTGCTGGAGCATGCGCCATTCTTGTTGGAGATCGAAGAGGTCGAGGGCGTCCATGACGGCGTTGAAGAAGTGGTCGGGATCGTAGTCGTCGAAGGTGAAGCCGTTGGCTTTGGCGCTCTGTCCCGGGGCCCAGGGGGCGATGGTGTCGGCCATGGCGGTGACGGCGCGGCAGATGGGTGGGGCCCCGTAGCGCATGGCGATGAGGTGCTGGTAGGCGCCGGGCTCGTAGCGGGTGGGCGCCAAGAAGGCGTCGATGCCGGAGAAGAAGCGGTGCAGCAGGGCTTCGTCTTGGCCAAAGCGGAAGGCGATGCTGTCGGGGAACTCTGCGGCCCAGCCGCGGATGGCCTCTTCGTAGACGGCGTCGCCCGTGCCGACGAAGACGAGCTGGGCGCCGCGATCCATGAGGTCATCGAGGATGTCGGAGATCATGTCGAGGCCGCGCGGCTCGGTGAAGGGCCCGACGAAGCCGAGTAGGGCCTTGGTGGGGCGGATGGCCAGGTTGAGCTCGCGTTGGAGGGCGGCCTTACACTGGCGCTTGCCGTTGAGGTGCTCGGCGTCATAGGTCTGGTGGATGCGTTGATCGAGGGCGGGATCCCAGGCGCGGTTGTCGATGCCGTTGACGACGCCGATGAGGTCTTCCTTGCGGATGCGCAGCACGCCGTCGAGACCGAAGGCGTGCTCGGGTTTGACCGCCGTGGCCACATCCCAGTTGCTGGGGAGGGCGATCATGTCGGCGTAGAGGATGCCCCCTTTGAGGAAGTTGATCTTGCCGTAGAACTCGAGGTTCTCCGGGTGGTTGAGGTCATTGGGCAGGCCCAGCCGGGCCAGGGCGTTGGGCTCGAAGTGCCCTTGGAAGGAGAGGTCGTGGATGGAGGTGAGGACCAGGACATCGGCGAGTTTCTTGGAGCGCGGGTAGCACTCTTCGAGGAAGACCGGGACCAAGGAGGTTGACCAGTCGTTGCAGTGGATGATGTCTACGGGTACGGGCATCCTGTCGACGAACTCACAGACGGCGCGAGAGAAGAGGCCGAAGCGGAGATCGTTGTCGCGGTGGTTGCCGTAGATGGGCTCGCGCCGAAAGATCTCATTGGCCAGGAAAAAGACCCGGACGTTTTCGACGGTTTTCCCTTCAAAGATCTTGACCTCGAAGCGTTTGCCGTGGCCGGCGGGGACGTCGAGCACGGTGAGCCGCTCAGCCAGGGGGTATTGTTCCTGGGTGAAGGTCCCGTAGTGGGGAGTGAGGATGGTGACGTCCACACCGCGCATCTTGAGCTCGGCCGGGAGGCGCCGGCTGATCTCAGCCAAGTGACCGGCCTTGGAGTACGGGGCGATCTCGGGGGTGACGAAGAGAACGTGAAGGAGATCTGCGTTTGCTTTATCCATGCGTCAACTACTCTCTCATGGCCAGTCAGCGGCGGGGTGGCCTTCATGGGCGGGAATTTCGCTGAGGCGCGTCCTGGCCTCATGCACCGGTAATGGCGGCGGAACACTAGTCCACCCACGCGCCTCTGTCAACGACTTAACCCCCCCTGTTTCGCGGGGAAGCTCAGTCGGCGACGCCGTTGATCATGGCCTCCATGACCTCGTGGAGCATCAAGACGTAGGCCTCGCGCACGAAGGCGAGGTAGTGGGGCCGGTGTAGGTGTCCGCTGCGGGCCAAGTCCTCGATGCCTTGTAGGGTCTGTTGCCAGAGCGTGGTGAGGGTGGCGGGGGTCCAGTGGCCCGTGAGCACGGGGGTGCTGCGTTGGGAGGCGGCGTCGAGATCGGCGTCGATCCAGTCGTCCATCATTTGGATGTAGAGCGAACAGTCGACCATCCAGCGGCGGGCCGCATCGCCGGCATAGGGGTGGATGGGGAAGAGCAGGCCGTCGATGGTGCCCTCGACGCCGGCCATGCGATGCGCCAGGCCGCACGCATCTTGGTCGCCGCGCATGGCGGCGACCTCCGCGGCGATCCAGGCTTTGACTTGGTCCATGGCCGCGTGGAAGGGGCGGGCCTCCGCCGGGCTGAGGCCATGGGACATGGCGAGCTGCAGGGCCCGGGTGAGGCGCAGAGGACCGCTTTGGGGGGCGACGGTGCCATCGAGGAGTCCCGTGAGGATGCGGCCCCGCTCTTCTGGGGCTTGGGTCATGGCATGGTCGAAGGTGTAGTCGATGATGGCGATGAAGGCGGCGACGAGGATGATGCGGCGGTGGGCGCGGGCGTAGGCGAAGCGTCCGAGCAGCGCCAGAGCGATGCGCGCGCTCCAACCCAGCAGGCGTGGTGACCAAGGCAAGGCATGGGCGAGCCTGGTGATGATCCGGATGAGCCAGGGTCTATTGGCGGCACAGAAGAGGGCCGTATAGGGGGCAGAGGCGTAGAGGTCTGCGGCGAGAAAGCGCGCCTTGCGGGCGAAAGGTTGGGAGGGGAGCTCGGGCCAGCAGGCCTGGATGAGGGGCACCACGTAGCGGTCGTAGTGGCGGTTGACCAGGCGGCGGATGGCGCGGGGCAGGGGTTGATAGCGGGCGTCGCTGTGCCCCATGATCTGGCGCAACTGGGCGACCCGTTCGGCGCGTGAGGGCAAGACTGGGACCGAGGGCTGCTCAGAGACGTGCGTGTTGGCCGTCATGGGGCGGGTGCCTCGTGTGAGCGGAGAGTGGGGGAAGGGGGCCAGCGGGCCGCGGCGCAGGGCGACGGCGCTGGTCTTTATGGGTAGGCGACGGAGACGCTGAGGATGCTCTCGCCGCCTTGGCCGTCGTGGGCGATGACGAGGTCGCCCTTGTAAGCCTGGTCGACGCTCTCGTCAGCGGGGCGGGTGAAGGTGATCTCCAAGGTCTTGTCGGCGCCGGGCGCCAGGGTCAGGGGGAAGTCGACGTCGACGAGCTCGGCGACGAAGAGGGCCTCGCCGCTGGTGGGCGAGAAATTGCTTTTGGCGATGCCCGAGCAGTTCAGGGGGAGGGTGCCTTGGTTGGTCAAGGTGACGGTCTTGGTCTCGGGGTTCCCGAGGGCGGGGTGGGCCCAGGTCAGCACGGCGGGTTCGAGATCGAGGAAGGCCACCTCGCCGCTCACCCGCAGGGGCACGTCGATGACGCGGTCCGCTTCGTCTGGGTCATTGGAGGTGAGGCGGAGGATGGCGTCGCCGTCGCTGTTGGACTGAGCGTTGTAGGTGACGGCGATTTCGTGGGCGTCACCGCGGACGATGGTGATCTGTTCGCGGCAGGTGGCGGGAGGGCTGCCGCCAGCGCAGGGCAAGCCGGCGCGAATGAGCCCGTTGGCATCGAAGACGGTGAAGGTGGTGGTGTCGTTGGGATCCAGGGCGACGCTGACCATGAGGGCGGCGGCGGTGGCCCCCCCGACATTGGAGATGGAGAGGGTCTGGGTGCGGCTCTGCCCCACGGGCACGTTGATGAAGGCGAGGGAAGTGGGGAAGACATCGATATGGGCCGCATGGGGGGAGCCGATTTCGATGCCGACGGAGGCGGTGTCGTTGGCGTCACTGGCGAAGATGAGCGTTCCCTGGCGTGGCTCGGCGTCGTCGCTCAATCGGGTGAAGATGAGGGAGTACATCTCCATGCCGTTGGGTTGGAGGACGAGGGGTACCGAGGGGCCGGTGAGGGTGAACTCGGCCGGCGGTGTGAGGCTGTTCTGGATGCTCTTGATGGTGAGCTGGTTGGCGCCAGTGTTGCGGAGGTAGAAGACGCGGGTCTGCGGGGCGTCGTGGATGGTGGCGGCCGAGTAGGCGAGGGTGACTCCCGTGGTACAGGCATCGGGCTCGAGGCAGACCCTCAGCTCACCCCCCTGCTCGGGGACGGTGAGGTAGATGGAGAAGCGGGGGTTGCCTGGCTCGTTGGTGATGATGGTGATGGTGCCGCACCAGCCAGCAGGGGCGCCAGGGGGGGGGGCGCCGCACTGGAGATCGGTGCTCTCCGGTTTGAAGTGGACGTCGAACTGTTCGGCCGCGAGGGGCCCGAGATCGAAGGGCGCCAAGGGACAGCGTCCTTGTTGACAGAGGGCCGGTTGATTCTTGTGGTAGAGGATGACGGCAGGGCTGTTGGTCTCGAGGACGATCTCGTTGACCTTGATGGAGGCCTTCTCGGAGATATTCTTGAGACTGAAAATCTGGACATCTGGTGAGGCGCCGACGGGGACGAAGCGGAAAGCGATCAGGCCAGGGTTACCGGTGACCTCGTTGTTGATCATCACTGAGAGCTGTCCCTTCTCGGCCTCTTGGAAGTTGTCATCACAGGCGCTGAGGCCGCCGAGGCAGGCGAGAGCGCAGAGGGCAAGGGTCAAGAACGAGGTGCGCATGGTGGACTCCGGTGAAGCGTGGTTCGGATGCACGCAGGTCTGCCGTTGAGGTTAGCCAAGCTGGGGGGCGAGCGAAAGGGCAAAGGATGGCTGGGGCGCGGCGTCGCACGCGTCCGGGGGGGGCTTCGCTCCGACGTTGCTAGATCTCCATGATTTCTTTTTCTTTCTCAGCGACGACTTCGTCGATTTTCTTGACGTAGTCGTTGGTGACGTCCTGGATCTTGGTCAGGGTACGGTGCGACTCGTCCTCGCTGACCTCGCCGTCTTTTTGCAGGCCCTTGACCATGTCGTTGGCGTCGCGGCGTTGGTTGCGGGCGGCGATTTTGGCCTTTTCACCGGTGTCCCGGACGGCCTTGGTGAGCTCTTTGCGGCGCTCACCCGTGAGGGCCGGGATGGGGATGCGGATGAGGGTGCCGTCGTTGGAGGGGTTGAGGCCGAGATCGGAGCCGAGGATGGCTTTCTCGACGGCGCCGATCATGTTCTTTTCCCAAGGTTGGATGGTGATGAGCCGCGCGTCGGGGACCTTGACGGCCCCGATCTGGTTGAGCGGCGTGGGGGTGCCATAATAGTCGACTTTGATGCCGTCCAGCATGGCGGGGTTGGCGCGACCGGTGCGCACTTTGGACAAGTCACGGCGCAGGGAAGAGAGGGTGGATTCAAAGCCCGCCATCAAGTCATCCATCAGTTCTGCCAGCATCGGGGGTCCTCCGAGGTAAGGTTAGGCCGTTGGCAGCAAAGTGCCACGCGTAAAAAGGGCCGGGCGCAAAGATAGCCGCGCGGTGCAGGCTCCGCAAGGGGCGTGGAGGTGGGTCGCGCGGCGGTGGGCGGAGTGCGCTGGCCGCGGGTGCTCAGGCTGGCACGCTTCAGTCGGCGGTGACCAAGGTTCCCAGCCGCTGTCCACAGACCAGGCGGCGCAGGTCGCCGGCGCGGAAAATG
>Ga0334884_1005949_pt1 | contig 11293 bp, 7 predicted proteins | sample GraSluR1_MG_7_FD_207215 | JGI IMG/M metagenome (GOLD analysis project Ga0334884, IMG submission 207215) | Sludge microbial communities from methane-producing bioreactor in Wageningen University, Netherlands - Granular Sludge_12_05 R1 | ecosystem: Engineered > Bioreactor > Anaerobic > Unclassified...
GGCATTACGTACCGCACTCCAGAAGTCTTGCTTCTCATCCCAGTATTCCTCAGCAATGGATAAATCGACATCTTCTGCGCTTTTGTACGTATTTACACCAATTTCGCGTGCAAGTATGGTTATGCCGCCATTGCGAAGTGCTACTTTTTGGTTGTCTTGCTGGTGTACCCAGCCGTTATGGGTCAAAACGTGCCGGTTAGTTCCTACCAGGACATCGTAGTCGTCTCGTATGGTATGCTCACGTCTTGGTAAAGGACGCCAAGTTTCTCCTGATTCCCACATCGACTGGCCACCTTCATGTTGCCATCGGGAAACAGAAGCATACCGGGGGCCATCGTCAACCTGATAAACCGTTTGTGACCAGGCACCAGTACGCGTTTCTGGCTCGACATCATATGGACTCCAGATTTTATTACCAATAAATGCCCAGATAGTTTCTGGTTCATATTGCCAATCCTGTCGCCAATGCTTTATTACTTGTTGTGAATCGTCTTTACCAACGACAAGTACATGTTGCAGGCTGATAAAATCGCCTCTATCATCAATAACCTTGACCAATTCCATAGCACCTGATCGATGAGGCTTACTTATAGTGTAATTGGTACTGAAAGTAGCTACCTCGTCGAATTGAAACTCTACCTGGAACGCCCCAGCCATGGAAAGAATAGCCTTGCGGTCTTGTTCAAAAGTATCCTTATTTTCTTGCGAATCCGCATGAGTGATCAGAGGATACAGTACTGGAAGCAGTGTAACAGCTACAGTGCCCAACACACGTTTGAAAAGCCTGCCATTAGAATAAATGAATCTATTCATAGATTGTAAATCCTTATATTTAGCAATAGACTTGCTATTGGTTTGTTTGAATTTAGTGGGTGTTGGTGGCCAACTCGCCGAATACCATGGCAACTCTTGGCAATACAGGGGCCTTGCTGTTAAATGGAACAAACGATACATGTCCATCCATATACAAGATATTTGCACCTCCCGGGACATGATTGAAACCACTGGCAACAGTGGAAATTCGATCACTCATAACCCATACTTCACTTTGCGATTTTGCTCCAGCACCCGGGTTATTGATATCAGTGATGTAGAAGCGTTCGAGGCCCTCACGCAACCGATACAACGTGTTGCTATTTCCATTACCCAATGCTTCACCTGACGAAGTCATATCAATATTCTGGTCAACTTGTCCTGTGAACAGGGAACCAATGGCAAGTCGAAGGCCGTGAACCAACTGGGCAGGGCCATCGCCATCCGCCCCAGCACGCAACGCACTGATAGGCGCCACAGGGTCATCAGGATCTACCTTGTCAAAGGCATATCCCGAGTACCAATAGCTGGTGCTCAGCAATGCCATACCACGTTTGCTGGTAAATTGCTGGTATGATGCCCCTGGTACTGCATCATAGCAAACCAAATGCGCTTCAAAGTTGCCCGTCGACGGATTTTTCAAATCATCAATAGTTATTTGTACAGAACTCGGGCAAACGATTATGGACGGGTCTGTCGCATATTCTGGATACAGCGAACTCCATTTAGGGTTCAACCAATGTGTTGGTGCTCCGACATAGGGTAAACCGAGATGGACAACTGAACCTGTGTCACAATCTGTTATCGGTTCCCAGGATGTTTGTAACATGGGCCAACGCGATTCCGCTGACTCGTTGGCATACATCTTGAAAATAATTCCCCACTGCTTCAGGTTGTTCGCGCAGGAGGCACGTCGTGCCGCTTCTCTGGCACGTGCTAAAGCGGGGAGCAATATGGCTGCCAAGATACCGATGATGGCAATAACAACCAATAATTCAATCAAAGTAAAACCTTTACGATGATTCATGGTCTTGTCCTTTCTTGTTGAAAGCAGTTACCGAAACTGCCTGATGGTTTATCTCTTGCAAGTTATATATTACATAAGTTGTAATGCAAACAATCACGATAAGTTAACTTAACATATGTTATTATAAATTATCAAGTGTTTTCTGTATTTTAATCATCTTGGCTTCGAATCAAGATTCGAGTGCTGGAAGGGGTAGGGGTATCGTGCCTTAATACAGGGCTTAACAGGACAAGGATACTGTTTATAATTTGAGAATAATGGCCAAAAATGCTATGATTTATGGTAAGTAGATTGCATTTTGATTGATTTTGGTTCACGCCCTCCCTTTTGTATACATGTCCTGCTTCTTTCAATATCTGTACAGCGGTACCATTTTGCTGTGTCGTGATTGAAAAGCACACATGACCAAACTCCAGGAATTTTTATACATGGCACTCAGTATTGGTATCGTCGGTTTACCCAATGTAGGGAAAAGCACTACGTTTAATGCGTTGACAAAAGCGCAACATGCAGAAGCCGCAAACTATCCTTTTTGCACTATAGAACCGAATAAAGCAATCGTTCCGGTCCCAGACCCACGACTCGACAAGCTGGCATCATTACTCAAGCCGCAAAAAGTTATACATGCAACCATTGAATTTGTGGATATTGCCGGTTTGGTAAAAGGGGCAAGTCAAGGTGAAGGTTTGGGCAATCAATTCCTGGGGCACATTCGGGAAACATCCGCCATAGTCCATGTGGTACGTTGTTTTAAAGACGACAATGTGATTCACGTCAACGCACAACCAGACCCCAAAGATGATGTTGAAGTGATTAATATGGAGCTAATATTGGCCGATTTGCAGCAATTGGATCGCAAGATAGACCGGCTTCAGAAGCAAATGAAGAGTGACAACAAGTTACAACCACAATATGATTTGTTACTGAAAATAAAAACACACTTCGAACAGGGGAATCCGGCGCGCGTGTTTCCTGATAAAGAGTTGGAATATATCCGGTTGGTTTTTGAAGAAATGCGCTTTATCACAGAAAAGCCTGTAATTTATGTGGCCAATGTAGATGAAAGCGGATTGGTCACCGACAATGGCTGGGTTCAACAATTAAAACAAATTGCCGAAGCTGAAGGTGCAGAGGTGGTAAAAATCTGTGCACGGGCAGAAGAAGAGCTGTCGGGTTTGACCGATGAAGAGCGCATTGAATTTTTACAGGATATTGGTGTAAATGAAAGTGGATTGGACCAGGTAATCCATAAAGCATATGCCTTGTTGGGTCTGATAAGTTTTCTGACTGCCGGGCCGAAAGAAGTCCGTGCCTGGACATTGCACAAGGGGATGAGTGCCCCCCAGGCTGCCGGAGTTATTCACACTGATTTTGAGCGCGGCTTTATTCGTGCTGAAGTCATTCCGTACACTACCTACATCGCCCATGGAAGCGAGAACGCGGCCAAAGCCGCCGGCCTGATGTCCCTGGAGGGTAAGGAGTATATCGTTAACGATGGCGATGTTATTCACTTCAGGTTCAATGTGTGATGCGTGATATTAGCGTGGTTCAAAGAACTTTTGCCCAGTATAGGTTGGATTAATACCTTTTTCAAATTGTATGGAATTTAATTTCAAAGTTCCCATACCACGATAGATTCCAATATCAATGTGCATTCTTGTAATATTTTTTGCAACCCTGTTCCTGCCTGGATTGATAAAAAATCTATAGTTATTGTATTCTGATGTGCCATCCAAGCGTAATCGTTCAAAAAATAAATTCTCACCATATTCATCGTATATCGTTAAATTAATCCTGGCAACCCTGGCTGGATTATCACCTTGAACTATGTTTTCTGATTTTAGCACCACAGATAAAATATAAGAATCATTTGATAGCAGGTTTTTGGGGTTGATCCGATCGGATGTAATTTTTTTAACAATAACTTCCCCAGCTTCAACTTCAATGAAAACTATACCACTTTGAATATCAAACTGTTCTGTTGGTACATAAAATGTTTCTTGAAATTCTCCTGTTTGGTGTTCTCTTTTAACTGAAAATACTTTGATTCCATCATTTCCAAAGCATAAAAATCCAGCATGGATTACAGCGTGGTTTGAAACCGCATTTATGTCAAAGCGAATATTTTCCTGCTTTAAGTTTTGGAGGTCTATAGTTTGACTGATTCTGGTAACCTTACCTTCGGCATCGGCTAATTTGATTCCGCCATTATTGACATAATCGATTTCACCATTGACTGACCAGCCAGCAATTTCATTAACTTCGTTTACCTTGAAATCAGAATTTTCAATGGTTATATTGTCTGGTTGAACAAAAAAACGAATGCCTGTAGAGTTCGTTTCGATCTCTGGACTATGCATAATAATCTGAGCATGGTTATGTTTATCGTGTGAGAATTGTAACGGTAATGAGCCAAATTTTTCTACATGATTTTCAGATAACAAATCTTCTATGCTGTCATAATTTCCAATATCTGCCACCAAATTATTAAATGCATTGGGGATTACCCAAACCATAGTATCTCTACCGGCTTCCGTTACAAATTTCCAATCTTCTGTATATTGGTGAGCGTCTCTATTCGTTCGTGATCGATGAACAGAATCAATAATCCATATGTTGGACTCTGTAAAATTTGGTGCAATATTGGCGACTTCCTCTTCAGTAGATAGTCCCATTTGTGAAATTCCAGATAATAAACCGCGAGCATCTTTAGAAATATGTTGAATATAAAAATCTAGTGGCTTCTGCGACAAATAATTCCATTCTCTCGTTGTGCGACTAGGTTTCCATAAATGTATAATTGTATCCCCTGTTTTCAGGTGTGGGACAATATTTTCTGCCATTACTCTAAAGTTTTGTCTTTGAATATGATTGTAATGCGAACGCAATCCAGGGATAAAATATACATAAATTAATATAGACGACACTACAATTGCTATGCCAAAACTTAATGTTTCATTTTTATTGTTTTCACAACCAATTTTAGTTAAAAGAAATTTTAAAATACTGACAACTCCAAATGTTGCCATTATCGTTATTATCGGTAATTGTAAGACAAGGTATCGGGGAGAATACCAATGATTGACCGGTATAAAAAATCCCATGCATGGAGCAATTATCATACAAAGTAATAATGTAATTGCTGCATACGGTTTTAGACGTAAAGCGACTAAAAACCCAATTAAAAGAAAAGGTATAATGTAGTATAAATTTAATTCTTGAAAATATAACTGCATGTATTGCAAATATTGTGGATATTCAAGAAAATATACATTACCAGAACCACCGTGAAATTCTGGTAATCCACTTTCATCTAATATAGACTCTTGTATTATTCCGTTTTCAATGCCTTCAGTAGAATCCGATTGTGATGGGATAAAATTCAGTAGCCGTAAAGATAACTTTAAAACTGAAATATTACCAAAGTTAGAAACAATAAATGCAAAAGTCAGTAATGTGATAAGAGATGACGAAAGGAAAATAAAAGAATATTTAGCAAATAATTTGTAACTTGGTTTATCAATAAATAATGCCAGCAAAATACCTGAATTTAATGAAATAATAATAGGTGCATAGCTTAGGTGACAACTCAAAGCCAGACCAGAAATAACAGCATACAATACCAAGCTATAATTTGATTTGGTTTCAAACCAATTATATAAATAATACAATGCGATCAGAAATAACAACGTAAGAAGTGCATAATATCTTGCGTCTTGGCTGAGAAATACAGAATAAGTTGATAACGCAATCCATAAGGAAGCCAGGCACGCAGCAGTGTATGATTTGAAGAACTTCAGTACAAGTAAGTACGTAACTATTGGTACAAAGGAGCCAGCAATAGCGCTGGGAATTCGTATAATATAGTCGCTGTTGCTGATTTCCAACGCTAATCTGGATAAAATAAAGTATAGGGGGCTTATCGAACTACTTGGGTTTGTAGATGAAAAAAGTTCAAAGGATCTCCCATAAGTAATAACTTCATCAGACCACAACTCTTTACCCAGATTATAAAATCGAAGTACTAACCCAACAATAAAAATTGATGGTAGCCAAAATTTGGCTTCCATCAATTTAGTAATATTAAATTTTGTCATAAAAAATGTCACTCAGTTATCGATAATCCAAGCACCAACTTCATCTATTAATGCCATTTGCTCGCCCTCTGTTGTTTCCATCAACACCAACCTGACATGTATGGTTGTATGGTCTGCATCTTGAGGTATTTCTGCACCAATCTCCAAGTTTTCCCAGTCTCCACTGCCAGAATGACGGCTTTCAATAATAACCCATTTCTCGTCCAGCTGGTAACGCAATGAGAATCGTACGATATCATAACCGTCAAATGCTTTAACAGTGGCAGATGCTTTAATTTCTTTGCCAACTAATTGCTCACTATTTTGTAAGTATTGCACCAAACTTGCATAACCTTCAGAAATTAATTGTGCACTATAATCACCTCTAACAGCATCATCCGATCGACGTACTTGCCTTGGGGTCCACCCTACCGGACGATTTCTTTCCCATTCTTCAAAGGAACCATTGACAATCAAGCCGCTGTCCCACAGCACTTCTTCTTCAACCTCGGTCGCTACCAGTGCGATGTCTTCATCAATGAGTGGTTCGAACTCTTCTGCTGGTTCGATTTCAATCGCGGTTTGATTGTATGGTTGTGTCGCTGTGTTTCTATCACCAATTGGTGCAGTTCCCTGATCGCAGGCAACCAATCCAACTGCGCTCAACAGAGCTACCAGGGAAAAAGTGAAACATGAACGTACAAAATCCATGATCTGAAGTCCTTTCGATATTAAGTTTTTACCCCAAGTGCAACCTGTGTGGCATACACCATGAAAATACCAAATTTTACTATTTGGTTGCAACAAGTAAGAAACATGTCAAAGTATCTTCAGGTTGACAATCATTTCAAGAAATTGCAAAAGGTGATTTTTTCTTGTCCTGCACCAGAAGGCGTCACCCTCAAATGTATCATACATTCGAACATTTTTTTCACGCAGGTAGTGTTTTTGTTATGCAAGTGATGTGTATTCAAAAAGGTCATATACCAATTCAGAAAGATAAATCATCCGTTTTTTATACAGGGAGGGACAATGATTATCGGTTCATAATCTGTATTGCCAGTCAGCGATTGAAATAAATATTTATCTGCGTGAAGTTAATACTATGTGCGTTGCCTGTATTTCCGTAAAATGAGACCTGCAATACCCAGCCCAACCAGTGACAGTGTTGCTGGTTCTGGAATTTCGCGGCATTCGTGGGCAAAAATTAAGACACTCAATTTAACTTCATTTTCTGAATTGTTTGTTATGCGAATCCATTCCCAGTCTGGTTGTATGGGAATCCGCCAATTTAACGTCATCATACCCAACGCTGGAGAGGTTGTCCAAGGAATCTGAATACCATAGAAGTCTCCTACCCTGACGTTGTTGTGGTTGTAACCATATGCACCCCCTGCCGGTAAATTTGCTGCTGTTGCCTGTGTCAATATGCGTAGCGTCACATCTTTGTACCATCTATCACCTTGGTATTGATTGGGCATGGCAAGATACAGTACTTCATGAGCTTTAAGTGTAAAATCAACAGGAGCCTGGGGGTCTGGATTTTTGAGCAATTTGGTCCAGGGATTAAATTCATTATATTTCCAATCCGGAAAACCATGTTCATTTACTGGTGGTAGACCGTCAACAGGCCAAGCACGCCAGTAATAAATTGGGGTTACTTCGGCAATAACTTCATTGGGCAACACCATGAGCAGCGTCAGGGTGCAAAACAGTATTGCGTAAATTTTGTTATTGGTACTCATAATTCTCTCCTGTAATCAAAATTGTTGGATATAAAAGGATTGCCAAATAACAGTTAATCAGCCCCCACCTGTTCGGTATAAAAATTCAGTAGATGGGAGCTGATTGTATAATGGTTATAATGTTGAAGCAACTACCGTTCTCTCCCCATCACACAAAAGTCCAACGGGTACACGTGCAATCAAAGTAAATTACATTAACTACTTTTTACTTTGCCTGTACCTGCGTGCAGCCAATCCTGCAATACCCAGACCCACCAAAGACAGCGTTGCCGGCTCGGGAACACAATCGGCACCAAAGTCAATTATCTCAAATCTAAAATACATCACATTAGTATCAGGGTTTAAACCGATTCCGATAATCTCCCAATCAGGACAAATTGGTATGCGCCAATCGATTCTAATGTTGCCATCACTTGTCAAAACAACATTTTCTAAGTCAACAATTGTTTCTGGCTTCCCATCATCTCTGACTCCCGAATATCCAACAAAATTTAAATCGGTCAAATATTCAAATGTGTCATCATCTTCCATAAGCTTAGTCTCGATAGGTTTTATAACCATCCAGACCCTTTTGAAATTATCAGGATCGTGATTATTTTTTAATCCAAAATAGTTTGCCAACGACAAATTAACATCAGTTCCAATTGCAAACTCAGTTCCATCTCCTGGGTTGAAAGGTGACCATGGAAGATTATCAAAATCTGGATTTCTATTTACATCTAATGGTGGGCTGTTTCCCGGTGGTGCCCAAAATGCTTCAATGCAGTCTCCACAACCGCCATTAGCTACAACTGCATGCCCTAACAGGGGCATAAACATCAGCAGCAGTACGACACAGAAGCTTATATTGCTGCCCTTCATTACGGTACTCATTGTGTTCTCCCTTAATTGCACATTCCAATAATGTGCCAGTTGAGAAATTGGTTACCCCAAAAATCTACACTGTTAATAGTGAGCAATTTTTGTGCCATCAAAAATGTTAACAATATGCAATGATCTAACTACCAAATGTGGTATGTACCATTTAGGGAACACAACTAGCAATAAATATAATAAATAAGATAATTTATGTAATATTAAAAAACTTGAAAATTCAATAACATTAGTTTGTCAAATATGAACAATAAATGTTTTGCATTTGGGCAGGGTGCATGGAAAGTTGAGGATCGGGGAGATACCCAAAGGATACGCTGCGATACCCAGCAATACTGAAACTCATCTATGTGTAATCAGTACATGCGGGTGCGTATTGATGGCGCAATAGTGATATGTGCAGGATATGTTTTATGTTGTGATTTTGAAATTGACCTGCCACTAAAGAAATAACTTGGTGGATTACTCTACGCTCAAATCATAATCTATGGTGGTGGTATGCTCCGCCATCAATGCCACTTCCAGATGGATAACTTCCCGTACACCTGCTTCTTCCCAAGCCAGATGGAGTAGACCTTCGCCTTCTGGAAGGTTTTCCAGCAAATAGCGTCCATTTTGCGCGGTTATGGTACCAAACAATGTTCCGATATGCCCCAAGGTATTTTTATCAAAAACGACTTCTACACCTGAAGCCGGGCGACTACTGTGGGTGATGCGTCCTTCGATGCGTGCGCCACGTAGCAGCTCAATCTCCAAACCCCGCACATCGCGATCGCTGTCTGGCAAGGTAACGATACCTGGCAGGAATTCCGGGTGGGTGGCAACCAGCGCGTAGTCAGCGCCACTGGCCAGTCGCTGTACGGAAAAATGCCCCAGCTCATTGGTTGTAACACTCCGTTGTAAGCCCCGGACTTGTCCCGTCAGGGGATTAAAATAACTTTCCTGACCAATTTGTACTTGGGCAAATGGCACCGGGCGGCCATTGCTGTCCACTACTTTTCCTTCGCAAAGTGGCGCCGCACGAAGGCGGATGATGACTTCCTGCCGGGCACTGGTTGGAGTCAGGCCTTCAATCAACTGGTTGTGTTTGAGGTAGTCGTTCGCCCAGACACTGAGCCAGACACTGCTGCCCATGCCTTGCAGCTCAAAGACGCCGCCTTGGTGATAACCAATCGGACTGGTTATGGTGTTGTCCGGACTGGAATCTGCAAACAGGACACGGTACTCCTCGGGTGTCATTTCAATGGGAGTGGAACTGGCATCACCAATGCTTCTTACAGAGAGGCCGTAAAGCTCAATTGGCTGGTTGTTCCGTGCGTCCACCACCTTTCCACGCAAGGTAAATCCCGCGTTAAGAACAACTCTCAGATTCTCGGTTCCCGCAGAGATATTACTCAATGCTTTATCGAGATATGCGCCATGACTGAAGCGTACCTGGTAGCTTCCCGCCGCATCATTCAATAGCAAGTTGAATTGCCCGGTATCATCGCTGTATTCCTGCGCACGTGACATCACCATATCATTTTCTCGGCGCTCTGCCGACACATGCACCCGGTTTATAGGTGCCCCGCTTTCATCCAGCACGATCCCTTTGATTGTCTGGGTACCGGTCGAGTCAAAATAGAGTATCAGGTCATCCACCAGCTCACCCGGGGCGATGTCCAGGGTGGCAAGTTCCTGGAAATTTTCTCCACCGATTATCGCGTCAATCCGATACTGTCCGGTATGTACAAACGTCATGGTAAAACGACCTTCTGGATCGCATCGGGTAATTTCCCTGTTGAACTCAGGCTCCAAATTCACCAAACCCACAACTAAAGGATAGGGTGCGCCGTCCATGTCCAGTACACGCCCACGAATGACGCCGTAGCGTGTCAGTATAATCTCTACATCGTCCCGTCCTTCAACAGTTAACGTATCAATACGCATGCTCTTCTGCTGCCTGCTGCTCAGATTGGTATCCATAGAATCAGCAGCTGTAATGACAAGATCAGTTGTAATGGTATAGCTGTCCCCCGCGGGGACTTCGTCAAAGCGAAAACGACCTTCGGCATCACTTTGTACACTCCGGTTTATTGGAGTGATAGAAAGATCAAGAGTGGCCTGACTGATACGTAAGGTGACGTCTGGAACAGAGTAGCCATCCTGATCCACCACATATCCCGCTATATGGCTCAAGGCCGGAATATGCAATGGCAGGTCTATCTCAGAAGTAATTTCCCCAACACGCACTTCCGCCTCGACGGGCGCCAATCTCGAGCGTTCCTGACCCGGAAGCACAGGCATTCCAAGATGCATGTGTGCCATATAATAGTGTTGTGCCTGCTGCATAGCGAGCCGATACAGCGATTCTTGTGCATACTTCATATCTACATGGAAAAGACGATACATACCAGGCGAAAGGTGATCGATACGATACATTCCGTCAGTTTCTGTGGCTACGGAGAGCTGCGGAGTCGGCGTAGGATATAATGTTGCCTGAAGATTGGTGGCTATTGGGATAGCCGCGACATACATCCCGGAAATCGACGCGTTCGTTGCCACGTTGTAGACCCGGCCAGTAATAACGCCTCCCTGTGTAACCTCCAACACAATCTCATCAGCTGCAGTCTGACTGTTCAGATGTACCAGCGGGTTGACGCCTTCCGCAAAAGCCAGGCCTGGTTCCTTCAGTAACACAATATAGCTTGCGAATGGCAGGTCATCGAAAACAAAACGGCCCTCGGGATCGGTCGTAATCTCAGGACTGTGCATGGTAT
>Ga0334884_1005950_pt1 | contig 11291 bp, 11 predicted proteins | sample GraSluR1_MG_7_FD_207215 | JGI IMG/M metagenome (GOLD analysis project Ga0334884, IMG submission 207215) | Sludge microbial communities from methane-producing bioreactor in Wageningen University, Netherlands - Granular Sludge_12_05 R1 | ecosystem: Engineered > Bioreactor > Anaerobic >...
GGGCGGCAGACGAAGGTCATCACGCTTCCGGACGACACCACGGGAAAAAGAGCGGAGACTTGCACCGAGTACAACGGCCACCAGCGGCAGAGCGTTACTGACGCCCTCGAACGCACCACTTGCTTCGTGTATGATGCAGTCGGGCGGGTGACGCGGACGGAGCATCCGGCGACGAAGTTTGACGGCAGCACGGAGGACAGGCCGCTGTATTCGCACGTGGTCTACGACGGCCTGGGGCGGAAGGTCCGCGAGACGGGGCAGGTGGCACAGGCCGATGCCGCGGACGTCGGCGCCGACGGCGACGCCAAGACCTTCGCCTACGACGCGGCCGGACGGCTGACTATGGTGGTTCTGGCGGCCGTGGATGATCCGGAGACCACTGCGCCGGATCTGGTGCATCCAGTCTACCGGTACTATTACGACCGTTTCGGCAATCAGGTCGGCATTCTGGACCCGAAGGGGCGGGCAACGGTCTTCGAGTACGACCACATGAACCGCGTCGTGAAGAAGTACATGCCGTATGCGGTGAGCGGGTTGAGTGGGTTGACTGATCCGGCGGCTGCGATTGCGTGGGAGGCAATTAAGATTGCGTTGCCGGTTGGGCAGGCGTGTGAGTCGTTCCAATATGATGATCTTGGTCGGCAAGTCGTGCATGTGGATTACGCCGGGCAGTGGACGCTGTATCGGTATTACAGTGCCGATCCGGGCGACCCGGCCTACTTCATGGCGGGCGGGCAGTTCCGTGGTCTGCCGGGTCAGTTAAAGTCGCAGGATTCGTATTATTCCGATCCAGGCGCGACGCCCGGCGTACCGGCCGAACAGACCGTCTTCAGCTACGACCCCCTCGGCCGGAAGCTGACGGAGACAGCGTACGAGGACGGCGTGCAGACGTACAGTACGACATACGCCTACGATGACGAGGGACGGGTCGCGTCGATCACCACGCCCGAAGGCACCGTCAACTACGAATACAGCCCGATCACGGGCCTAAAGACCGCCACATGGACGGGCGCCGACCCGGCGGCCCCGACCACCCGCACGGAGTACACCTTCGACGAGCTTGGTCGCCTGGTGACGGTTGAAGTCAAAAAGCGAAACGAACTGAGCGTTGATGAAACGACGTCCTATACTTATAATGCAGTCGGCTCTTTGGAAAGTACAGACTACCCTAACGGCAACTATACATATCACTGGTACGACTCGCTAAGCCGGTTGGTCAAACTGGCTAACTACGCCGAATACGAGGCCGATCCTGACAATCCTTCGGGGGCGGTGCTTAGCAGTTTTAAATATTCGTTAGCCCCTGATGGCCAGCGATTGCAGGCAGCGGAGATGCTGGGCGCTAGCACGCGAACGGTTCAATGGCATTATGATGGGCTGAACCGGCTCACACAGGAATCGGTTGTCGGCGGTTATGCGCACCTGTACGACTATGACTTGGCCGGAAACCGCGTCAGCATTACCAGAGACGGCACAACGACGTATTGCTTCTATGACGAGCATGACCGCCTGGAAAAGGAATGTTCGGACATGGCCGGAACTAATTTGCTGGTGCAGTACGGCTATGATGCAAACGGCTCGTTGACCAGCAAGGCCGTAACCGGCGGCGAAACGACCGTCTATACGTACAATCTGCAAGACCGTCTGGCAAGCGTAACGGTCGGGGCAAATCCGACGGTAACGTATCGCTACGATCCGTCAGGCATCCGGGTGCAGAAGGCGATTGCCGGCGGCGATGCGATTGATTATCTGATCGACCCGCAAAACCATACCGGTTACGCGCAGGTGTTGGAGCAGACGGTTTCCGATGGCGTGAATCCGAACAACGTAACGTTCTTCATTATCGGTTCGGATGTGATCGGTCAGGCAACCGACTCCGCCGCCCCATTGTATCTTTTGTACGACGGCCATGGTTCGCTAAGACAGCATGCGGATGACGCCGGGGCAGTGCAGCAGTCGTACAATTACGACGCCTACGGCAACGCCGACGGTTTCACCCCGACGGACGGGCTGTACTATTGCGGCGAGATGTACGACGCGGATATGGCGTTTTACAATAATCGCGACCGCTGGTACAACCCACGAAACGGCCGTTTCAATCAAACGGACCGCTATGCGGGAAATCCTCAGGACCCCCGATCCTTGCACAAGTACCTCTACTGTAATGCCAATCCAATCAATGGCATTGATCCGACTGGTCAGTTCAATATACCGGATATAAACCTGACCGTAGCTTTTCGCGCCACGATGTTGTCGTTGAATATCTCCGGCGGTCTCTACCATGCTCGAGGTGTTGTGCGCTCAACCACAGGCGTGATAAACGCATGGGGCTATGGAGATTTCTGGGGCGGCCTGCCTCACGTAGTTATGGGGGCTGTGCACGGTATAGGAGTGGCAAACAGCGCGGCCGGGGTAATGGCGGGTGTACAAGGCCCGCCTCCCGGTTCTGCGCCGGCGATGGCGCTGGCGGGCGGCGGCGTGATGAGCGGCGAGCGTTTCTGGACGGTTGTTGTGTCCAATCCAGCGGTGGCGGGCTGGGTGATCGATCAGGTAGCGCCGGCTGCCTATACGGCTTTTGTGGTCTTTGCGGCAAGAACCGGCGAAGCTGGCGAAGCGCAGAATCATCACGGTGTGCCGTACGAAAACAACAACTACAAGCACCATGAACATGCCCTTATGAAACAGGCTAAATGGAAGCAGAAGGATTTGAAGGACATGCGGGAGAATCAATTCCTGCTGGATAACCACGGCGGCCGCCATTGGAGTCCCTATCATGTCGAAATCAAGAGGCGGATGGATGATGCTCTCCGCCGCGTACAGGGGCAAGGTCGCGATGCGGCGCGCAGAGAGTTATACACGATCTTCCGTGAGATCAAAGAGGACATTAAAAGCGGCACATTAAGACCTTACAAAAACAAAGATGTGTCTTTGCACGAGTGAGAATCATGAAGTACTACGATATTCTGTACGCAAATGGGAAGATACAGGGCGTTGAACGTTGGGAGGGGGGTGATTTCAACGTATTGGCGTTTTGGGATGGCCTTCCTTTTGAGGGCGTAATCCCAAAGGAGGTGCAGTTGTTCATTCCTCCAGAAGACGAAGGTTTGCTGAAGCCTGCGATTCTGCCGAATCCTGTGTCGTGGCTGATCATCTCGGACCGCCTGTTGGAGATATGGTCGCCGTACATCGAAGAAGATGTACAGGTCTTCGACGCGCCCATCTTTTATGAATTGGATCATCGTCCTTGCCAGGGCTATCACATCATAAATCCTATCAGAGTCGTCGACTGCATCAACTGGGATAAAACCGTTGAAAAGAAGCGACCCGATGGAACACGGCGGGCTATCTATAACCTGACCTTGCGCAAGGACCGGCTTGGCAAGCATCATATTTTTCGATTGGAAGACTATTTGACGCCGCTCATCATCAGCCCGAAACTGGTCAAATGCCTGACCGATGATATACATGGAGTGGCGTTTCTCAAAATTCCGGTTTCGGAATGACAGCAGGTAATCCTGCGAGAGCGCATGCAACGGAAGCGCACTGACTCTGGCGGTAGGGCTTCTCTTAACGGCCACATCGTCGAGTACTAACATGATTCGCTCAACCGGCTTACGTCCGACAGTGCGGCTGCGCGCGTCCGCACGTGGATTACGGTGAGCGGCGCGATGCAGGATGAAACCACGGTTCTGTATCTGGTCGATCCTGACAATCACACATGCGCAGGTGCTTGAGGAATGGTCCGAGACGGGCCAGACGCCAAATGTGACCTACACCATCGGCGACGACGTGATCACGCAGGCCGACAGTGCGGGCATCCATCACATCATCTATGACGGGCACGGCTCGACAAGGCAACTGACCGACCATCCCGCCACGGGTCTGGCCTCCGCAACGGACAACTACAGCTACGACGCGTACGGAGTACTCCTGCAGCCTGACGCGGCCGCATCGCAAAAGCCCGGCTTCACTCCCAAACAAACAACGAACCTGCTCTACGCCGGCGAATACTTCGACGCCAACGCCCAGCACTATTACAATCGAGCCCGCTGGTACAACCCGCTAAACGGCCGCTTCAACCGCACCGACCCCTACGCAGGCAGCCCCCATGACCCCCAATCCCTACACAAGTACCTCTACTGCCACGCAAATCCGGTGAATATGGCTGATCCATCTGGGAATTTGTCTGTCTTGAAAACGGTCGCGATAACTTCGATAGTTCTTACGTTATGTGCCACGCTGATACCCATCGGTGGAGGAATTATAGTTGCATACAGAGCCGGAGTCAGTCCGAGCGAGTTCTGGCGTGAGTTCACTTCGTGGGAAACTTGGGCGGAGGCTCTCATTGCGATAGGCTTTGGAGCATTGACAACCGCATCTGTGAAGTGGATAGCTCTCAAACTTGGAATAAGAGCATTCTCTATGTTCGGCTTGATCATGTCTGTCTACAGTGTGATCAAGTCCGCTGAGCTAACCAAAGGCATGTTGACCGGGCAATTTCGAGACGAAGACATTGCACACTTCCTTGCGGTAATGACAGCGACCATTGTGCTCACCGTAGCGGTTGGTTTCGTGCTCACAAAATACAACCAGTACTACTCGGAAACCAAGCGAGCACAAGCCCGCGGAAGACAGAACCAAACTCAAGTGCTCAAGGAAATGGGCTTAGATGAAAACAGGGCGAGAGTGATAACGCACGAAGGTGCAAGTGTGCCTGACTCGCTCACTGACAATCTGATTGTAGAGGTTAAAGATCGCAAAAACGTGTCGTTGACTAGGCAGTTGAGAATTCAAACTCAAGGGGCCAACGGCAGAAATACAGTTTTGGTGACAGGGATGTTCACAGACGTGAGTGGGCCTGCTCAGCGTGCATTTCACACTGTAGTTAGGCGCCCGGATCTTGGACCGCATACAGAAATCATTGTGCTCCAGATGGTAAAAAGTGTTGCCTTGAACAAGCTTTTCTGGGAGTTTGAAGAAGACTATTAAGAAGTCTTTTGGGAGATGTCAATGCGGAATAGAATAGACCAGTTTATAGCGCACTTGTATTTTGATACGCATGATCTTCCAAGTGTAGTGGCAATGCTGATGGATTTAGGTCAAGCGACAAGACCCAGGTACATTAGTGCCAAAGAGCATGGCAGAGACAGATGTCCTTTTGGGGGATTTCAGGACTTTGCAGAAATGCCCGTTGGCTGTTTTCTATTTGCCGACATGTGCCGGTTCAATATAACGTATGACTATTTTGGGTTTACATGGATTGTAATCGATGCTAGCGATGGTGGTTCGTTTCAAGCGGATGCGGCATTGAATATTATCGAGCATGCTTGCCACAACAATTTGATGTACGGATTTGCTGCTCTTGAGAAAGAATACAAACACAGAAATCTCTTGTCTGTTTGCAGAAGCTTCGGCGAAGTTAACGCGTGGTTAGGCAGAAACATAAACAATGGTTTGCCAGGTCTCTATTGGCTTAACGCAATATCTTCACGGTTAATGTCAGAAACAGGAATTTCGTTGCTCGACCTCACGCAGAAATTGGATTTTATGAGCCATCAAATAATAGGAGCGACTCATTTTCTCTGCCTGTATGAAGAGCCACAAGCGTGGAAAAAGCACGCAAGAACGATAGACAAGGTATGCGCAGAAACTGGGGGAGTTCTTTCCATGAGGCAGGTCATGAAGGATTGCGGCAAGTATAGAAACATACAGGCGCTTAGTGAGTTTTTGTCTCAGTTCAAGTGATTACCATGGTGGATCGAGGAATATGCCGCCGTATTGACATTGCTCAGATGGGCGGTTGCTGGATGCATCCGGCCACCAAATACGCATGCAGACGGTTTCAGGCCAACGTATCCATCGGGGCTCTGCCGCCGATGGTGATCGACAAGGGGATCGCCGGTGAGGGGCCGCTGGCGCATATTATCACAAACAAGTACGCGGACCACTTGCCGTTGAACCGGCTGGAAGGCATTCTCCAGCGGCACGGGGTTGATATCAATGTTTCGACTATGTGCGACTGGGTGCGAGACTGTGCGGATCTGCTGAAACCGCTTGTTAAACAGATGCGTGAGAAGATTTTGGAGGCGCCAAGATCAACACTGACGACACGCCGGTGCCGGTCGAGAGCAGGAACCGCAAGGGGTCCACTTATAACGGCTATCTGTGGGTATAAGTGAAATACAGGTACGCGATACCTTTTTGGCAGTTCCGGCGAAGCCCGCGAACTAAAAAGGTCTTGCTCTTTGACAAGTTGATGAGATCGGCGAGGCGGAGTACCTCCTCCACGACGGCCACGGCAGCACGCGGCAGTTGGCCGATGCCTCGGGCAGCGTCGCCGCGGCCGACAACTACAACTATGACGCCTACGGCATGCTCCTGGGCGGCAACCCGACCACAGCAAGCCCCGCGGCGACAAACTACCTCTACACCGGCGAGCAGTACGACAACAACCTCCAGCAATACTACCTCCGGGCCAGATACTACGACCCCGCCAACGGCCGCTTCAACAGAACCGACCCCTACGCCGGCAACCTCCAGGATCCACAATCCCTGCACAAGTACCTCTACTGCCACGCAAATCCCGTCAACAACATGGACCCGACCGGTTTATTTTCTTTCGGGGAGATGCGAACTGTGGCAATGATAACCGGCCTCTTGTCCGGCCTAGTTTATGGCACGTTGGCATATGCAGGCGGTGCAGGTCTCGAACAAAGCTACAATTCTGGTGTCAAGTGGTTTTGGCGAGGATTCGTAGTGGCGTTGGTCGTCTACGGGGCTACATGGGCGATTCACTCACTCTGGATATTGTTGTTTAGTGCGGGGACAGGTGCCTACGGCGGATTGGAGCATGCTGAGGAGTACGGGATTTGCTCACACGGAGTGTTGAGGAGTCTGTTGGAAGGCACAAAGCTTGTTGCACATCACATCACATCATACCTGACCGATTCGCCCAAATCCTCGGACTGAACGGTAGAGATATGCTTTGCGTTGCCGTCAAAGCGGGCACGGAACACAATACCTTTACGAATGCTTGGCGAGACGCTATACCATATGGGACGAATGTTGCCACAGTGACGCTCGAACAGTTGTGGATGCATGCACAAGCGATATATGCAAATTATCCTGCTCTTTTGGAAGCTGCAAAGGTACAGCTTTTGCATGCGGGTGTATAGGACAAAGGGGAGCCCTAATGGAGATTAGACACAGGATAAGTTTCAATGCGAAGCATGGCGTGACAATTGCCAAGAGATTGGCTGCTCTCGGCGTGAAACTTAAAGGGGTAGATAGCAAAGATGCTTTGTTGCTGCATTTTGACATTGGAGAGAATGATTTAAGATGGGGCGAAGTTAAGAAGCTATTGGGCTCTGCCGGAATAGGTACTCTACCAGAATGGACGGAGTTCACGGATCATGAAATCGGGTCTGCTGAATGGGTGCAGATTGTTCCCGCATACATTTGGGGCTATCCGATGCCTGATTCGGACGGCAACTGGAAAAGCCAGTCTTTCTTTGCTAGCGAAGAATGTCGGCGGTGTGGGATAGGCTTAAAGCAGAAGGGGCCCATACACTTGAAGGGTGAACCAGCTATCCAAGACAATGATTTTATGGGGATATTTTGGACCTACCCAATTTTTGCCAAACCGCATGTCTTTGATATTCTGCAAGGAGAGAATATCCGAGGTTTTGAAATGGTCCCGGCTATTAACCACGTTTCAAATGCCCATTTGCGAACTGTACAGCAACTTAAAATTACAGAGGAGCTTCCGCCGTGCATTATTGAGGATAATTTGAGCATAGATGACCGTGCCTGTGGCCATCGGAAGTACAGAGGGCTGTCGCGAGGCATGTACAAGGTGAAACGAACAGTCTTATCGGATAGGCTTGATCTTGCACTTACTAGCGAATGGTTTGGAAGTGGGCACGCTGCCTATCCACTGGCTTTGGCATCTGCACGTTTTGTTAAGGTCTATCGTAAACGTGACTGGCATGGATTGTTCCTTAATCCGATTGAATTGGTCTGATCCTCACGCCCGCAACATGACTGCCATCTCATCACCGGCCGGAAGAGGCTTGAGGGGACGCGTGTGGTGCGGCGGAACGGGCATGATGTGGTGGAGAATGCGACGGTTTATATGTACAATGCCGTGGGTTCGCGCGAATCGGTTACGTTGCCAAATCAGGCTTACACGATGTACGGATACAATGCGCTGAACCGGCTGACGTCGGTTTCGAACTTCAAGGCCGGGGGGACTTCGCTGAGCAGCTTTGCGTATTCGCATTGCGCCGATGGGATGCGTGCGCAGGTTGCGGAGGATTTCAACAATGGCGGCAACGTGCATGCAATTGTGTACACGTACGATGCGATCAATCGTGTGATCGGTGAGGACGCGTCGGAAGGGACGAGCGGGTATGAGGGATCGTACACGTATGATGTTGTGGGTAACCGGCTGCTGCGGCGGGTGGAGGCCAACGGATCGCAGCTTCATACGAAGTATGAGTACGATATGGATGCCCAAGGCAGGGTGAAGCTGGATCGGCTGATGAAGGAGACGTATTCGTCGTCGGGCTAGCAGGTGATGATCCCTTGGGGGGATGATCGCCTGTGTGCGTATGCGGACGGCGGGCGGGTTACGTATTCGGTGGGGCGTGCGGGCATGCGGATCGGGCAGTTGAAGGCGTTCTTCCTGGGCATGCCGTCGCGGTGGTCTGGATGGTCTCTGATGCTGGCTATGGTTCTGGTGCCGGTCGCATGCTTCTGGCCGGTTGTTGCGGGTACGTGGCGGCGGGTGAGACACTGCGCTGACGGGCCGCAGGCGACCTTAAGTCTCTATCATCGTTGCCTGTGTGTGCTGCTGGCGTGCATCTTCCTGGTTGGGCCGGAGACGTTCCAGACCTTGGCGCATGCCGACGCCCAGTATGCCGGGCTCAATACGGATACGTGGGGCAAAAACGGCAAGACGGTCGACTATCTGTACGACGCCAACGGTTCGGTTGTAAGCAAGATCACCAAGCAGGGCGGCGAGACTGTTGAGGCCGTCGCGTATGTCTACAATTTGCGGGGGCGACTGTGGGAGGTGACGACGACTCCGTACGTTGGCGGAGATGCCCAGCCGAACGAGGTCGTGCGATACTTTTATAACTCCAACGGCATTCGCGTCAAGAAGATCGACTACGACGAGGCGGAGACGACTTGCTACCTGGTCGATGCCGAGAATCACACGGGCTATGCGCAGGTGCTTGAGGAAACGGTCTACAGCGGCACGGATGTCGATCCGCTGACGATGGAGCCGGCGAGACGCGTCACTTATATCATGGGCGACGACCTCATCTCACAGACGTACGCGACATGGAACGCCATTGACGACGAATGGGATAATAGCACGCCCGAATACTTCCTCTACGACGGCCACGGCAGCACGCGGCAGTTGGCCGATGCCTGGGGCAGCGTCGCCGCGGCCGACAACTACAATTAAGACGCCTACGGCATGCTCATAGGCGGCAACCCGACCACAGCAAGCCCCGCAGCGACAAACTACCTCTACACCGGCGAACAATACGACAACAACCTCCAGCAATACTACCTCCGGGCCAGATACTACGATCCCGCCACCGGCCGCTTCAACAGAACCGACCCCTACGCCGGCAGCCCCCAAGACCCGCAGTCCCTACACAAATACCTCTACTGCCACGCAAACCCCACAAACCATGCTGACCCGAGTGGCTTGATACGAATTCTGCCGTCGATCAGGCGAATGTTGAGATATTTCACTTTGCCTCAGGTCCTTCGTATTCTCATAGGAATCAAGGCTACGTATGTGTTGGGTTTAGCCTACATTTCCGAGACGGGGGCGAATCCTCTGTCCGTAACAATCAACCGGCAAATTGCGAGACTTAGGGATTTGAGAACACGAGAAGATTTCCTCTGGTGGATCGCTGATTTCGCATTGCGCCCCGACATTGTGGATCATGATCGGCACACGGTTTACGAAATAAAGCCGGATGCACAACATAAGATTGTTGAAGGTAGACTCCAGATCAATCGTTACATAGCTGCCCTGAATATCCGCCATCCGGGTAGCATGTACGTGCCTGGGAGTTGGAGCCCGAGAGCGTGGAGCTATTTGATCACAGAATTACCGGGAATAATAGGATTGCCTACAATTCACATAACCGTGCGCAATGCGGGTTGGGGAATAATTGCCTATGAAGTAGACTATCAAGATTTGGATCGGGCCACCGGGCTGTTGCTTCTGGGGGTTGCAACTGGTATGGTCATTCATATGGCGGTTGCGCTGTCGGCACAAGCGAAAATGTATCCGGGTCTTGTAACTGCGAGGGCGTCCATTGGTCGAGGTCTTTTCTAAGATGCTAAAAGTTGAACAAAGCAGTTTCATCGTTTTTCCATCGTGGCTTGAGCCTAAATCATACAGTTGGGAAACTGTGGCAGACGTGTTGAGTGACCCGCTGCAGTACAATGAGGAACTTGCGATGAACTATCCTCTCGAATGGCGGCAAGAACTGGGTTTTCCTGACCACCCGCCGTCGTTTTCATTAATGCCTGGACCTTTAGGCGGAGGGATCATTGAGGTACATGCAGCGTCACTGAGTAAATGGTTACCTTATTATGCTTTGACGTTTCCGGAGGGAGTGGCCCTCACGGTTCCTGGCGCTATGATAGGTGCTGCGTGGAGAGGCAATGTGTCTTATCTCGAAAACCATACCGCGGTTGATACTCTGAATTTCGGCCGAAAGCGCAAGAATTATGCTCTTATTGTTACGCCTGAGTACGTTGATGTTTTGTCGGATTCTCTTTATTGGTTGTTCATGCACAAGGGGATGGAAGCTGTGCTTGAGGAGATACCTGCCATTGGAGAATACTACAAACTTGCTTTTCAGAAGCTGCCCTATACTCCCAGGAGTCTTGAGTTAGAGATGCGTGCCAGATTGCGCGACACCGAGAACTGCGCATGGTTCGAGGGCAAAGTGGAAGGCAAGGGATTTGGCTATCATTTCGCAGTGCTATTGTACGCGGGACTATGTCTTTGTCCGCTCATGGGCAAACGCCTTATTTCATGTCATCTCTTGGCGGCAATTGAGGGAAGGCCGCGGTTCTCCTTTGTGTAGCTGGCGACGTAACCGGGCGTCGAAATCTGCACCAATGAATACGAGTACGACGAAGCCGGGCGGCAGACGAAGGTCATCACGCTTCCGGACGACACCACGGGAAAAAGAGCGGAGACTTGCACCGAGTACAACGGCCACCAGCGGCAGAGCGTTACTGACGCCCTC
>Ga0334884_1005958_pt1 | contig 11279 bp, 4 predicted proteins | sample GraSluR1_MG_7_FD_207215 | JGI IMG/M metagenome (GOLD analysis project Ga0334884, IMG submission 207215) | Sludge microbial communities from methane-producing bioreactor in Wageningen University, Netherlands - Granular Sludge_12_05 R1 | ecosystem: Engineered > Bioreactor > Anaerobic > Unclassified...
TCTGTTGGTATCATTGCTTCCAAGGTGTGTTCACACCATTGTGTCGAAGGCAATCCACTTTCCGCGCAAACACGCACCGTACGCAGTGCATCCATCTGGGGCCAGAAGGGAGAACCTGTATTGGGCAGTGCACGGAAGATTCTCGCTACCAGCGGCAAGGCAGCCTCTGCCCCAACCAACCGTTTTGACGATCGCGCATCGTTGTTACCCAGCCACACCCCCACGACATACTGGCGATTAAATGCAAAGGTCCAGGCATCAAGGTATCCAGTGGAGGTTCCTGTCTTCCAGCATACACGCGGCAAAATACCTTGTGTACGCACCAGATCACACCGTTGCTCTCTCGGAAACGGTGCTTCAAGCATGTTGTATAATGCCTGCGCGGTGCCTTTACTCATAATCCGGCGCGACGCTTCGCCATTTATTTCTGGTATCGGTTTGTCAAGCCAAAGACGTAATGGTCGGTATTCACCCAGATTCGCAATTGCAGCATAAGCGCCAAGCATCTCCTCCAATCGCACTTCACAGTTACCCAACGTCAACCCCAACCCATAATGTTCCGCCTCCCTGTCAAGCGTGTTAAGGCCGGAGCTACGCAACAAATCAAGCATGCTGTCAACACCGATTCGTTCCAACAACATAACAGCAGGAACATTAAAAGAATAATGCAAGGCTTCTGCAGCCGTGACGAGTCCATTATACAGGCCGTCAAAGTTGCCTGGATTATATGAACCGTAGTCAAGCGCTCCATCCAGCAATTGTTCTGATGGATACAGCCGGTTGCGGTCCATCGCCAGCCCATAAGTAAAAGGCTTGAGTGTAGAACCAGGCGCACGAGGTGCACGGCAAAGATCAACTTGTCCACCTATTACAGTACCAAAAAAATCTGCTGAACCTACCCGGGCCAATACCTCACCTGATTCAATATTGGCAACCATAACAGCAGCATTGGTAACCTCGCCTGCAAAGGTATTCATATATTGTTTAACCACACGCTCACAATAGGATTGAATTGGGGCATCCAGGGTAGTCTGGCGGATACCTTCTTTCTCAATACTGCTCCGATGAAAATGAGCCAGGTGTGGCGCATGGCTTGGGAATTCATGCCACTTTGCTTTGATCGGCTGCTTCAGCGCATGCTCCAGTCGCTCGCTTGTGATGTAACCCTCACGATACATCCTGTGAAGTACATAATCACGACGATGACCGGCACGTTCCAGATGTAGCAATGGCTGGAAACGGGATGGCGCCTTGGGCAGTCCTGCCAGCAGCGCAGCTTCTTCCAGTGCAAGATGACGGGCTGATTTTCCGAAGTACCGACGTGATGCCGCTTCAGCCCCAATCAGATTCATTCCATATGGGGCTTTGTTTAGGTATGCAATAAGAATGGTATCTTTGTCTGCCTGATGCTCCAACTGCAATGCCCGAACTGCCTGGTTCCATTTGCCTTCAAGGCTGCGCGTTGATGAAAGCAGATTACTCTCCTGTGTAGTGGACAATTTTACAAGCTGCATGGTCAACGTTGATGCCCCGGAGGCAATACCTGCCCCTCTGAGATTCTGCAGTACAGCCCTGGCAACCGCCTTATAATCTACGCCTGCATGAGAATAAAATCGTTGATCCTCTGCTGCGATGGTTGCTTTGATCAACCAGGGACTAAATTCATCCAGGGCACGGGGAAATGACCACTGCTCATCGGCAGATAGAAAAGCATATAGCATGGCGCCATTTCGATCATGCAATTCTGAAGATGCAGTTACCTGGATATATGGTGCCGGATCAACCGACTCATTACCCTGCCTTTCCAACACAAATAATACACCCGTGCAAAAGATTACTGCCATTACAACAAGTAATATGGTGACTGCACTGACAAGTGGTGTAACTCGCTTCAGTAACTGCAAATAATGAGAAGCCTTGCTATATGATGACTGATTGGTAAGCATCATCTCTGTAATTCCGATTCAGGTGTCTTCACCTTGGCACTGTGTGCTGCCGATCGGCCATGCAGTTCTGGTTGATACATACACTCAGCGTTTAGTGCAGGCCAGATAAAGTTGCCTGGTGTCACCGCTCGTACGGCATAATGGAACTGGTGTTCCCCCTGGGGTAGTCTGTCAAAGGCCAACACCAGACGATCATCACGTATCTCAAGATAATCGGGCGTTGGCGCTTCAGCCAAAGCTGCGCCAGTCAAGACATCCGTGTCCAGACGCGGGTTCTCTATCTCCAATCCGGCTGGCAACAGGTCCGCCACGACCACATGGTTCATGTTTTCCGAGAGTTTGAGATTCAGCGTGACAATGTAGGTTTGACCATGTTCGAATATGGATTCCTGCTGAACCAGTTCCATCGGCATGCCCTGCCCGTCACGTAACACACGATGCAATGCGATTCCTTCTTCTACAGGTTTCAGATTCACTTGCTCGGGCACACCCGTTAGTGCGGCATTCATAAAAAGGGGTATAGACCCAGTATTTTTTATTTCATACCGTATGCCCGGGCCTGTATGCTGATGTGAAAACAAGGTACTCTCTTCCATAGTATAGGTACCATCAGGAGTATTAATTTCAGCGCCGGCCAAACTTGGATCCTTGTACAGCTCTTGTAAATAAGGCGCCAATGCTGTAACGATAAAAGCCATATCTTGTGTGTTCGGATATCGTTGTTGCTCCATATAACTTAATAATCGTTCAGCACTTACTTGTCGCTCTAAAATCGGCGCCTGCATATGCTGTAAGGCAATCAATGAAACTGCAACATCCCGTATCGGCGAAATAAGCGTACCATCGGTTTCCCGAAGCGTTGTCGCTGAAGATGGCTGCGCATTAAAATAAGTACGGGCCTCGGTTGGGTCAACCATATTCACAGCCTTGGCTGCCGCCAGCAAATAGCGTGCGCTCTGTGACATATCTATTCTCTCAAAACCATCGATCGCTTCAAGTGCTGTCGAATCACCATCCAATGCCAGCACATATATCGCGTAAGCCTGCAAATAGACTGAAGACATATATTGTTGTTGCTGGGGAGTCGGCAACACTACATTGCGCACATAATCTTGCAGGCTTCTGAATGCTGGTTCTGGCAAGGAAGCATGCCCATCGTTGTACAGCAAAGTAAGAAAATGCAGGGCATACACAGAACCATAGGGATATGCCGAAAGTGAGCCAGGCCAGTATGCCAGCCCACCAGAAGATGTCTGCATAGATAGCATTCGTTCGATTCCTGCTGTAACGAAGCTGTCCAAGTCTTTTACTTCATCCATAGACATACTCATCATGTCCGCACTTTGCCGCATAAGGTAACTTGGCATGACACGCGAGATAGTCTGTTCCAAGCACCCATAAGGATAGCCAACAAGATATTTCAACCCTTCTTCCAATCGCAGTACCGGATTGGCACCTAAGGTGACAGTGGCTTCCAAGCGAGAATCTTCCAGGAATCTACGGTTGGTCAGTGTGTAGGTCTCGCCAGGTTCCAGAACACGCATTTCATGATCAGTTTGATAGGTGGCAGGAGCCCGTACTGGCAACAGCATATTTTCTACAAAGGAATCATTTACATCCCCTGCATCGTTTTTGACTTCCAGAGACCAGCGGATTTCTCCTTGTCCAATCGTGCCACCGACCTCCATCGGTATCTGTATATACTGTCTTTGTCCTGCTCCAACGGTGTATTCGCGACTACCTTCAATACCTTGTAACACACCACCACTTTGCCAACTGAGTGTAATCTGACTGGATTGATCTGTCGTGTTGTATAAAGTTGCCTGGCTCACAAATTGATCACCCGGCAATACAAAGCGTGGTAAGGTAACCTGCAACACGCAAGGCCGTCTTACGGTAAGATGTTCTGCCGTAGCACCTGTAGCCACTTCAGATACAGCCACCGCAACAAACCGTAGTTGCCCATTGAATTCAGGTACGTTCAAGGATACATTTGCCTGACCATTTTCATCTGTCTTCAATACACCCGACCACAACGCTACTGGGTGAATCCAGTTTTCATCTACCGGGGCAGTATCCCGAGCAAGACGACGCGCAATTATATCGCCACCGATTGGTGCCGGTGTAAAATCATAAGCAACTTTGTCATAGTAATGGTTCCAGCGCATGTCTGGTTTTCTAGAACGTTGAAACCAACGATAGGGATTCGGATTGGTATAATCCAGAATTGCATGTATACCCTCATCTACAGCGGCCAGAGTAACTTCACCACGTACTGGATTATTTTGTGAATCTGACACCTGAATTGAAATTTCCAAGGGCTGGCTGGGCAAAGTGGTATCCTCAGGCAAATCTATAAAAGATACCTGCAACTCCCGTTTTGGGTCTTCCAATGGTATATTGATCGCCTGGAAACTGGAATAGGGATAAACAGATGCCGTACCAGGTTCAACTGCATGCGCCATAGTTACACTCGCCCAGACATTCGGATAATGATCCGGACCAACCATAAATTCAACTGTTCCATGACCATCTTTCACATCCGTCAGCAAGGTTTCCAGGAACGATTCGCCCTGGACAAGCACCATGGCTTTTCCATCAAAACCAGATTCAATCTCCAGACGCACAATTTCCCCATGTTTGTACACTGGTTGGTTCAATTGGACTTTAACCAGCTCGCGCACACCTTTGTCTTCTACCTCAACCCGATTCCAGTAGAGATTGAAAGATTGAGAAGCAAATTGTTCCTTGCCATCGGTATGCACACGTACTCGGAATTTACCATAACGTTGACGTAACGTAAAAGATACCTGACCTTCACCATTGGTTAATGGCACCTCCTGCTCTTCAACCCGAACAAAATGCTGCATCCAGCTTGGTTCCTGATATCCCTGAAGCCGTCGCAAGTTGTATTGCCATTGCACTTGCTCCAAAGTAACGGTGACTGTATCCATTACGGCTGGTGTTTCGTCTGCGGCATTGATGGCGACAACTGCGACATCAATTCCATTCTGTTGCGTACTTGCTTTCAGGTTTATGCCCAACAACTCAGGTTCCGGCAAAAGCAGACGTGAAGCACTTGTGGTCACACCACGCCCGCCAACTTCACTGACAGTACCACGTAACACAACTTCTGCGGGGAAACTTAATGGTGGTGAACCTGCGTAACGAAAACTATAAGTAGCCTTGCCCAATTCATCGGTTACTGCGTCACCCAGCGATGTGGTAACAGGTGTGAACTCGGCATGGTTACCAAAATGAAAACCAGGCCATTGTTTGCTCTTGAATTCACCTTGACGCAGAATAAAACCGGCTTCCGTTTTGAGTCCACCTGCGGGTGGACCAAACAGATGTTTTGCCACAACGGTAAAATCATATTCCGCATCAGCAAGCCAAACAGAATCCGCAGTGTCAATTTCCGCACTTACCCGGTTGGGCACAAAATCTTCAAGACTCACCGATTCCGCTTGCAGGTAGTTTTTGGCCCCGGGAACCAGCAATTCAATTTGATACCGCCCGGTGGTATAGGCTTTCTGCGTGACAATCTCCAATCCACCACTACCCCATTGCGAGAGTTCCGTTGCTTCTTCCAGCACAACGACTCCTTGCGGGTTTCGAAACCGTACCAACAAAGGTACGCCTGCCAACGCGTCACCATAATTGGTACGAACAAACCATCGGGCATGGATAGTTTCACCAGGCCGATAAAGGTTGCGGTCTGAGTAGATGAAAGTGTCGTAGGCTTCTGGATCGTATGATGGCATATTGGTTGAAAAATCAGGGTTCTCATCAAAACGTGCCTGCAAATCCAGGAAGGTATAATCGTTATCCGTCTCCACTACCACTACGCGTGGCTGACCAAATGAATTGTCCATTGCACGTAAATGAGCTATTCCCCGCCCATCTGTATTGGCAGTACCCAACACTTGATTCTTATTGGAATATACCGTGACCTTAGCCAGCGACAATGGCTCCAGAGTCAATAGATCATGCGCGAACACCACCAGCTCCTCATCACGCCAATGCGCAAGCAGACCGATTTCAGTCCAGAGCATCAATTTGTTGTTGTTGTAATCACTGTTAGGCCTGATGCCCAAAGCAAAAACACCTTTCATGTCAGCGGGCATAAAATTATCCAGCAATAAGGGTGCTTCTTTTATTTCTTCACCTGTATCAGGAAATTCAATCACATTTTCTGCAATAAAACGAGAAAACTGGTTATTGAAGTAATTACTTGTACGGTCCTGCTGCATCATGTCGAGTGCAAGAACAATATTGTTGGGCAGTAATTGATGTAAACGAACTGTAGCCTTTTCAATATTACGCCCATGCAGCAATAACGGACCAGCCATGCGTTGCGGAAAGTACAGCTTTCCAGGATAGTCAAAATAAGCAGTCTTTACTACAGGTGTTCTGTCAAGTACAATGCGCAATGCGTTTTCTAATAACAGGTTTCCAGCGTTATTTTTTACACCAGTCCCCACATTAAGCCGATACACTGTATCGCCTTGCCAATCAGCAGTTATATAAGCTTCTTGGTAGGAACCTGTCTGGACATCAATATTGGTAACTTCAGGTACTATTTGAAGATTCTCTTTCAAAGATTCAGCATCAACGTCATGGTTCAAATCAAGATTCAAAACCAATGAACCATCCCGAGCGCTTCGCTCCCACCGACGGCTTTGTACGGTCAGTGGTTGAATTTTTGGCTCCAATATAACTTCATACGCATCTTCAAGATATCCACCTTCATTGTCTCGCAAACCATTCCCTACCACGACCCGCAATTCATTGGTAGATTGTGGCAGGCTGTACAGGTAAATTAAAGCTGTATTGCCACTAACTGTCACGTTACATTCAATAGGTGTATCAGAATTATGGGGATACACCTGGATGAATGAATGAATACCCAAATTGCTGACCGGTTTCGAAAATTGCAAGAGTATGCGGTTGTCACGACTGGATTCCTGCTTCCAGACAGCTTCTTCCACAACCATAACCGGGGGTGCTGCTACCACTAAACTGACTGGCCAATGCAGTACTTCTTCCCCTTGAAGTTCTTTTAGTCCGCGTTTAAGTATCACGGTAACTGGCATTGGAGTCTCCGGTGGGATAACAAGTGTCAACCAAGGGCCGTTTACTTGTGACTTTATGTCAATCAAGATTTGGCCTTCAGCATCTTCGACCATGAAATACTGGCTTATATTTTCGGGGGATATTCGACGTGTAAAGTTTATTAAGATTTGATATTCCCCGTTTAATTCTTTTCGAATACTATGTTTATCTGCCGAAAAGCGATATCCAAGAACAGTAAATTTGGTACCATCAGGGTGTAGCTTCCTGCCATCAGTGCTTTGTAAATCGGGGTGTAACTTTATCTGATAAGGAACTGATTCGATATTGATCCCCTCATCAATCCGATAAACCAGTTTATTGCTTTCATGATGAATCTGTCCCGTAAGTGCCGGTTGAATCGTCATCCAACGTGATATATCATTTGCCACATGCTGATCGTTTACTGGCGCAAGGGCAGCATCAAAATATACGACAATCTCACGAGAACTCAGCCCTGATCCCGGCAGCGGGTATACCCCGACTACGCGCAATGCACCAGATTCTGAAGTTGGATTTGGAACCGTGGATTTTGCTGCAGGAGCGATGGAATCCGAAGGACTCTGAGATGCCAATTGGTTTTCAGCATTACTCGGAACTGATGTAGTGGTTCCAAGTGGGACAGCAGGAATTTCTGTTGCTGTCGAATCTGTCCCAATGATTGCTGATCCCAATTCTGTCGTCGCTTCCACCAAAACATCATGACCTCTACCTCCACTGACAAATAAACCAGCAATGAGGAGCAAATAGATGATTATGAAGGTGGTGTGCCTCCAGTTAAAAATCTTGTTTTGAACGGTATTTGTTTTCATGAAATATGCTCTCCTCTTCGTGGCAAAAAGATATCCGTCTGGCAATACTGTCAAAACGAAATCCATCTCGACTTTTGATGACTTTACGATGGACAATTTTTTTAAAGGTACCAGAAAAAATCTATACCTCTATAATATTATAATACAAAATAAATAACAAGGGTTTCATTACATAGCTTTTATTTTATAAGTCATGAGAATGACCTGACCATTGAGGCAATTTGCCCTGCTGATGCACAGAGAAAACTATGCTCTGACTCGAATTCAGAAATGAAAAATGGGATGCAGCAGATTGGAATTCTGCATACATCCCGCATGATTGATATAAAGAGACTGGTTCTTAAACAACTTTCTTACATTTAAATTATATGCTTGTACCGAATGCGTGAAAATCAATCTATGGGAGTCAACTCGACTTTACGAAACTCTATAGGACCACCTTCAGATTGAAAACCAATCGATCCCGCGTGTACCTCAAGCCCTGTAGCCTGATTGACCAATTCACCATTTAAACCAAGGGTTAAGTCTGCTCCATACAGCGCAATTTCATACGTATTCCATTCTCCCGGTGGAAGTTCTGCATCTTTAATTTTACGTATCCCGACAAAGTCACCCAAGGCATGATGGTTTTCGATCTCCGTATAACGTTCCTCGGATTCTGCCAGTTTCGCGCCATAAAATGCCCAGATGTCACCCACATTGCCGTGCATTAGTTGAGCTTCTATACACTTCGTAAGGAACGTGACCGGTTCTTCTGCAATCCGCAACAAAACTCCACTATTACTTGGTTCTGCATCTTCCGGCCAACGCCACTCAATTACCAATTTGTAACTCTCATATGGCGTTTCTGTATAAAGATAGCCAAATGGCTCGCCCACCGTCTTCAGAATCCCATCCTCCACAACCCAGACTCCTTCCACATCAGCATCACCAACATGGTGCACAGTCCAACCGTCCAGTGATTCACCATCAAATAGTTGTATCGGCTCCTGGGTTACTTCTGAATCAGCCATTATGCATGCACTTACAGCGATGCAGATAGCAAAAATACCTACAAACACATTACGCCAAATCATGATTACATTTCCTTTCTCAAAATCGCATTACGATATACGTTTAATACACAACAATTTTTTCTGATCCCCGCCAAGATTTCTAACGACACTCCCCCCAAAATATAGGTTATCTGGGTTCATTACTAAATTTTGGGAATGCCCTACCTTGCATAGTAGCAAATCCGGCAAAAGCTTGCAAAGTATATATATATATGACAGAGGAGCTACGAAAAATTTTTAATCGATAACAGTATTTTTCGTAAATATACAGTTCTATTTACTAATTGACATTAAAATCCATCAGCTGTAAACTTACAAATATTGCATCTTTTTATTTTTAAATTTACATTTAGATACCTATTTATCTATATCTATTTATATGACAATTAATAATAATACATACCGTGAACAGGATTTGTACGCACCAGTTCGTGATTATCTGGTAGCACTTGGGTATTCTGTGCGAGGAGAAGTACAGCATTGTGACTTATGTGCGATTCGAGGTGATGAATTGCTGGTGGTTGAATTGAAGCAACGGCTGAACCTTGAGCTGGTGCTTCAGGGGGTACGCCGTCAGCGGATAACCAATTCGGTATATGTCGCTGTACCTCGAGAAGTAATCGAGCGAATGTCCAGGAAACGTTGGCGCGATATCCGCCATCTCTTGCGGCGTCTTGAGCTCGGGTTATTGCTTGTAATAACCAACGGCAGCGCTCCACGGGTCGAAGTAGGCTTTCATCCAATACCATTTCAAAGGAGAAAGCAATCAAAAGAACGACGCGCTGTAATCCGGGAAACAGAATCTCGAACACAAGACCTTACTCCGGGAGGTAGCACACGCACACGTGTGATGACAGCATACCGGGAGGCTGCATTATATCTTGCCTGCTGCCTGTCACAATTTGGAATACAATCGCCAAAGTCACTTCGAGTAATGGGCAGTAACGAGAAAACTCGTCAAATTCTATATGACAACGTCTATGGCTGGTTTGAGCGTGTCGGCTATGCACAATACAGCCTGAGCAGAAAAGGACAGCAAGCCATTGGCGAGTTCAGCGCCGTCACTTCGAAGATGCTCCAAGAATTGAACTCATTCACTAAGGACTTGTAAGTCTCATTAACAATTTTAATAAATCATCCTTTGACATTAATTAATATTAATCTTTCTCAGCCAGTTCTTGTATCAAGGCGGATGCTTGGCCGCGTGTTTTTAATCGGGCAAGCTGGGCACCATTGGCACCAAGATCCCGTAGATATTCCATCTGGGCTGCTGTAGGTTGCAGGTGCATCTCTTCGATTAACTGTGTAGCATCTTCTTTCGTATGCACCTGTTCCAATTGTGTCTGGGTAGCACCCAGACGAGCCAGATAACTGATTTGTTTATCGGTTGCAGGTTCAGACATACGCTTGGCACTGATTATTTGCCGAATTCTTGCTGAGGCTTTTTCCCTGTCCAGCCCAGCCATCTCATCGGGCGACACCCCGAGTTCTGCCAGCAAATCGCATTGTCGCTGCGACATACCTGGAGTTCCCGCATCTGACGGCAATTCACCCTCAACGATGCTGGCATACTGAGGGACAGTCATATCTGCGTTTCCGATGAGTGCAATGCGCCCTTGGCACTTGTTGCACCGGCCTTTCATACCCAGGTAGGCAGGTGGAATTTGTAATTCATGGTTGCAATGAGGGCAAATAAACAACAGATTCACGATGCGTTTACTTAGCCTCCAATTTTGAGAATCGAATGATGTAGTGCCCGGGTTCCAGTGCCGTTTCCGTGGGGCTGTCCGGCTCCCAGAAATTTACCCACATCGGGTTATAGCTCGGTTCGTACTCCAAGTGCGCGAACTGGGTGAATTGCATGCCATCCGGAGCTTTCACAGTCGCCCGGCTATTGGCCGGGATTGTCAGTTCCAGTTCGAAATGTTCCCCACTTCCATAGTTATTGTCCCGCCAGGCGCTGCGAATAGTTCCCTGTAAGGTCTCCACCTCGGCCTTTACCGAAGTCAGGTCCCCGACAAATTGCGGGGCGATAATGATGCTGCGGAAGCCAGGCTCTTCGGGATCATGGCGGATGCCCGCCAGCGCTTGGAAGAACCAGGCATTGATGTCGCCAAACATCACGTGGTTACGCGACATCGTACCGTCCCAGTTTTCCCAGAGGGTTGTCGCACCCTGCTCCAGCCAGTGTCCCCAGCTCGGATAGGTCGTCCGGGTTGCTATGGTATAGGCCAGTTCTGCTTGACCATTGTCTGTCAGGGCATGCAGCAAGTACTTTGTGCCCAGGATGCCACAGTCCAAATGCCCTTCTCGCTCATGCACACGGTCTATCAACACTTGCATAATATCATCTA
>Ga0334884_1005963_pt1 | contig 11272 bp, 8 predicted proteins | sample GraSluR1_MG_7_FD_207215 | JGI IMG/M metagenome (GOLD analysis project Ga0334884, IMG submission 207215) | Sludge microbial communities from methane-producing bioreactor in Wageningen University, Netherlands - Granular Sludge_12_05 R1 | ecosystem: Engineered > Bioreactor > Anaerobic > Unclassified...
TCGTGTCGCTCGTGTCGCCATGAAAACCTCCTCTGCGAGGGCGGCATGACCCGGACGAAAGTGTCCGGTCTTTCGGCCCCCTCACGGATGGTCAGTTGTGCGACAAGAGCACCTACTGCGCCACCCAGCTCACCTACATCATCCGTCAGGCGCCTTTTGCCGTCGCTCAGCTCGCCGACGAAGACGTGAGCATCGACTTTCGCCAGGTGACCACACCCGCTGATCGGGTCGCGGTCATCGCCACCGAAGCGTTGACCACCAACGAGCGCTGGACCCCCATCGCCCCAGGAACCCTGCTCGGCTTTGACCAGGGGGCGGTGTGCCTAATGGATCCGCAGCCCATGGACGCCGCACCCGACGCGAGCGAAGTGCGAGCAAGCACAACGCCAGGCTCGACGGGGACGGCCCATGGGGACGCAGGCGCACAATGAGAGAGAATGGCCGAGTGAGTCTGCACAAGGGCGCGGACAGGCTCCTCTCGGCCATCGATGCCGCAGGCCTCGAGCGTTGGCGCCTGAGCCTCCAAGGTGGCGGCTCGAGGTGCAGAGAACCCCCGGCGCTCTGACTCACTTTCCTCCCTTCTTCTTAGGTAGGTCCAGCCCGGCGTTGGCAGGCGAAAACGCCGCCTGCTTGGCCGCAGTGTTGCTCGCGGTCTGCTTCTTCTTGGTGTCGTGTTGTTGCTTTTGTTTTTGCTTGGATTTCGGAGAGGTGTCGCCCATGGCCTGCCTTTTGGTAGCCGCGAAATGCAGCTCTCTTCAAGGTAGCACAAAGGTCGCGAAGGACCTCATGTACAGAACGACACGTTTATGCCGCCCAGCATGCGCGCACCCAGCCGCTTGACTGTGATCCCCGGCAACCCAACTATATGTGGGCCTCGGCGCCTCGTCACGCGCCTGCCGCCTGTCCACCACCGAAGAGCACCCACGGAGCGCGCCCATGGCCGGCTGTTGCAGCGACGGTTGTCATCTCGAAGCATTGCAGCAACGCCAACGGGGCACCCTGCGTCTGGTCTTCGCTGTCAACGCGGTGATGTTCGTCGTCGTCGCCGGGGCGGCGATCTACGCGCGTTCTTCGGCTCTGCTCACGGACAGCCTGGACAACCTGGGCGACGCCTTCACCTACGCCTTGAGTCTGTGGGCCGTAGGACAGGGCCAAGGCACCAAGGCCAAAGTCGCACTGTTCAAGGGCGGCCTCATCCTTCTAGCGGCGCTCGTGGTCAGCGCTCAGATCGTCTACAAGCTCCTCGTCCCCACCACGCCGCTCTTCGAGGTCATGGGCGCCTTTTCGCTCGTGGCTTTGGCCGCCAACACCCTCTGCCTCGCGCTGCTGTGGCGCCACCGCGCCGACGACATCAACATGAGCTCGGTCTGGGAGTGTTCGCGCAACGACATCGCCACCAACCTCTCAGTCTTCTTAGCCGCAGGCGCGGTGTGGTTCTTCGACGCGTCGTGGCCGGACCTCTTGGTCGCCGCGGTGTTGGTGCTCATCTTGGGACGCTCCAGCCTGCGGGTGCTGGGTGCTGCGCTCGCGACGCTGCGCACTTCTGGCGCTTGAGAGCGACGACACCAAAGAGGCCCACCCCACCAAAGACGCCATTCAGGACACCGTTGCCGCCCCCCCACCTTGGGGGCTATAGCTGAAGCAGAGGTGAGCGATGGAGAGTGAGCGCCCCAACGGGTCGAATGTGGCCCTCGAAGCCTTCGCGTCAGGGCAGAGGTCGGCGCCGCCGCCGCTGTCTTTCGCCGACGCCACTGCAGAGCTGCACTGGGATGGGGAGCGCCTCCACCTGTGCCAGGGGCGCCAGCGGCTCACCCTGGATGGGCAAGAGCCGATCGTGGTCAAGCTCTCGCGCTCCGTGAGCTACCCGGCCCCGACCTTCTGGCGACAATGGCTGCGCCGCGCACCGACAGCCCAACACCTGCTGCACCTCGAAGTGGTGCGCGGCCAAGACCGCCACACCGCGAGCGCCATCGCCGCGCCGGAAGCCCTCGCTGGGCTCCCCTGGCTCGCGCGACACGCACCCGTGCTCCCCCTCGAGACGCTGTGCCACGCATTGGCAGCACTGGGCCACCTGGGAGCCCAGCTCGCGTCGTGGGAGCCCGGGGCCCTCGAAGCCCCCAATGCGCCGCCGCGCTGGCCTCAGCCCATCTTGCCGTGCCGGCTCAAGACCCAACAGGGGCTGCGACTGGCGGTCTTCATGTCCCTGGTACCCATCCTGACGTGGAGCGCCCTCGCCCTGCATGGCCGGATCGACACGGATCAGCTCGAGCTCGCTTGTCTCTCCACGACAACGCTCATCGGGCTGATGGCCTTGGCCATGCTTGGCATCGGCGCCACTGTGCCCTTTCTTCGCTGGCTCCTGTTCGCAGGCTGGGCGGCCTTCTCTTCCAGGGGCTTTCGCTACCTCACTCCCTGGGGCCATCGCACCATCCCGTGGGCGCGCATCGATCGCCTGAGGGCGGCCGAGGCGCCTCCTTCTGAGGCGCGCTACACCTTCTCGGTCCACGACGAGGTCGAGACGGTGCGGCGACGCACCCCTGATCAGGCCTGCCTCCTCCTCGAGCGCGGCTCCCGCAGCCTGCCGATTCACCCCGCTGGCGACAACGGCGAAGCCCTCCTGGGGCTCGCGGTGACCTACTCGGCCCACGCGGCCCAGCCGCAGGGGCGCGCCGAGGCGCTAGCGGCCCTCCTCCAAAGCCATGGACGTCGCCCGCGCTGGTATGTCGGGTTCATCACCTTTGCCCTGCTGCTTGCCTTGGGCCTCAGCGCCGGTAGCGCGCTGTGGGGTGCCCATGCCGCAACGCGCCCGTGGCAACAGAAGCTTGCAGCGGTAGAGCGTGCGCTGCGCGCCCATGATCTCAGCGCCGCCCGCGCCGCCTGGGAGCCCCTCGCCGCCACCCTCGATGACGAGGCGCCGGGGCGCGTCAGCGTGCTCAGCCCCCGCCAGCGCACGGATCGGCGCGCCCTCCTGGTGGCGCTGCTCATCGCCGAAGGTGACTTCGACCGCGCCCAGCGGGTGTGCGCGGGGCTGAAGCACAATAGCCCTGGCTGCGCCATCGACACCGCCGCGCTGCGTCCTTATGGCTGTGACCCCTTGGTGAGCATTGGCCGTGCCCTGCGTCTTGGCGCCTGTACTGACGCCGCGCGCAAGGTGCGGATGATCCAAATCGATCTCTGGCAAAGGGTTCTCTACCACCTCGTCGACGCCTGTGTCGCTGGCCACTCTTGAGGAGAGAGCATGGAGAATGTCCACACCCTCGTCCCGCCAGCGCTGCGCACCATCTTGGCCGGCCAAGCCGCCGCCGCGCCGGCCTCCTTCACCTGGGCGAACACCTCCGTCGAGGTGCGCTGGGACGGCGCGCAGCTCACCCTCCGCCACCAGGGCGAGCAGCTCACCCTCGATGAAGGCGATCTGATCACCCTCAAGCTCTCCCGCGGGCGCCATCGCCCGCCGCCCAGCTTCTGGTCGCGTCACCTGGGCCTGACACAACAGCCCGCCCCCACCCTCATCCTCGAGGTGGTTCAGGCCCAGCGGTCGCTAAGCATCCAGTGCGTCGCGACGCCGGAGCAAGTCGAGGGCTTGCCTTGGCTGGAACGCGCCGCCCCCATGCTCCCTGCGTCCGTGCTCCTGGAGATCCTTGGCGCCCTGACCTCCCTGGAGGCCCGCGTCGCCCCATGGAGCGAGGAAGCCACGGCGACGCCGCCTCATCTCTCGGACGACCTGGCCCTACCTTGCCTGCGCGACGCGGCCCCCCTGGCGTTGCGGTGGTTGGTGACGGCTCTCGTCACCTTCATCAGCGCTCCCCTCCTGGTCCCGCTCCTGCTGCTCGTTCCCATCCATCACCGCCCCCTGGAGGTGCTGGGCTACGCCCTGCTGGTGATGCTGTGGCCCCTCGTCGTTTTACCCCTGTGGCGGTGGGCCCTGTGGGGGCGGCGCGCTTGGATCGACGCCAGCGGGCTTCACCTCTGTGGCCCCTTGCGGCGGCGGCGTTGGCGCTGGTCTGAGATCGCCAGCCTCGCTGCTGGCCCACCCCGCCAGGTCTTGGCTGCGCACATGGATGTGCAGCTCTTGGTCGCCGATTCCCCCGACCCGATCTTGGTGGTGCGGCCGCGGCAGGGCGCCACCTTTCTCTTGCGGCCGCGCTGGGACAAAGGGTTGAGCTTGGGCAATCTGGGCGGCCTGCCTGGGCCTGCCGATCCTCGCCACGACGCGTGGCTGGCAGGGGAGCTACAGCGCTGGGGCGAGCGGCCCCGGCGCTGGTTGCGGCCTCTCTACACGCTGGGTCTGCTCGTTGTGTTGCTGGCGCCGCTAAGCCTGGCGGTCCGCAACATCGTCCTGCGGCCCCAGGTGGAGACGCTACTGCTGCGCGGTGAGGCGGCCCTGGAAGGCGGCGACATCATCGTCCTGGACCAGACACTGGCCACGCTCGGCGGCCGCAGACTGGCCTCGTTTTTTGACTGCCGCCAGCGCTGGCTCGTCTTGGGAAGCGCCGTAGCCCAGGCGCCCCTGACCGACGCCCAGGAGCAGTGCCAGTCCTATTACTTCTCCCATGGGCGCGCGTGTGACGGCCTCTACCACGTGCCTACCCAGGCAAGCGTTGCCGCGCTGTGCGCCACCCTCGCGGCCTTGGCAGCCAACGAAGCCTTAGCTGTTGCCGAGCGTTGTGCCCTTTTGGAGAAGCGCTTTTCGAACGACGCCTACCCACCATGGGAGCGTATCCTGCGCCAGCGTTGGGATTGTCCGGCCCCAGAGACGAGCCGCGACTGAGCGACGGCTTGGGCGGCCGCGTCACGCCTCTGCGGACGTGGATACCCCAGCATTGGCGAAGTGGGGCCAGACTTCGAGTGAGTGGCAGAACTTGCGTCCAGCGGGCAAGCACACTACAAGGCAGCCTGGGCTTTCAGGGCGTTCGTTCGCGCGGCAATGGCAGACCACATGGCCTCAGGATCCCCGGTACAGCTTGGCGATTTTCGCATCCTCGCCCCCCTCGGCGTGGGTGGCATGGGTGAGGTGTGGCGTGCGGTGCATCTGCAGCAGGGAGTGAGAGCGGCGGTCAAAGTGATCACCGCGGCCCACGCCCATGAGACGGAGTACCGGCAGACCTTTGCCCGCGAGGTTCAGGCCGTGGCGGCCCTCGACCACCCGGGGGTGCTGACGGTTTTTGACTTTGGCGTGGTCTCGGAGGAGGCGGCGCAAGCCTCCGCGGGGAGACTGGTGGCCGGGTGCCCGTGGTTGGCCATGGAGCTGGCCGATGGGGGCTCGCTGGCCGAGCTGCGGGGGCAGATGACCTGGCCGGTGTTGCGCCGGATCTTGTTGGCCATTCTGGACGCGCTGGCCCACGCCCACGCCCGCTTGCTGGTGCACCGGGATCTCAAGCCGGAGAATCTGCTGCGGCTGTCGACGCCCGAGGGCTTCCGGGTCAAAGTGACCGATTTCGGCATCGCCCATGCCATGCGGCCCGAGATCGACGGCGCCATGTTGGAGGTCTTCGCTGTGCGCGCCGGCACGCCGGCCTACATGCCACCGGAGCAGCTCCAGGGACGTTGGCGCGACTACGGCCCGTGGACCGACCTCTACGCCTTGGGCTGCGTCACCTTCGAGTTGGTCAGCGGCAAGCCGCCCTTCGTCTCGACGAGCCTGCAGTCCCTCGCGGCGGCGCATCTCTACGAGCAACCACCGCATTTTTTGCCGCGCTTTCCTGTGCCCATCGGTCTCAATGACTGGGTGCAGCGCCTGCTGCAGAAGCGCCCAACGGCGCGCTTCATGTGCGCGGCCGACGCGGCCCAAGCGCTGATGGCGCTGCCCGACGGGGGTGACGGGGTGATGGCGGCCGCAGTGCCCAGCGTGCGCAGCCCGAGCGGCGTGCACACCCAGCCGACGGTGGCCGCAGGCCAACTCGGGCGAGCGCAGGCGACGGTCCTGGAGGGGCGTCGCACCCTGCCGGAGCGGGTGCCCTCGCTGGACATGGGAGAGATGAGCACGGCGACGCTCATCGAGAACCCTGTGCCGAGCGAGAGCCTGCCGTTGGCGCCACCCGTCGAGGCGGCGACCTTGGTGGCCACCGCCGTGATGACCCGCGATTTCCCCCCGGCGGCGTGGCAGGACCCGCCACTCTTGGCCGGAGCCACCCGGCACCCCCTCGGGCTGGGGCTCTTTGGTTTGCGACCCGTGCCCTTCGTGGCGCGCCAGACCGAGCGGGCGGCCCTGTGGGAGGCCCTGGGCCAAGTGATCGCCCAGAAGCGCGTCGGCGTCGTGCTGCTCTCCGGGGAGGCCGGCTGCGGCAAGAGCCGTCTGGCCGAGTGGCTATCCCAGCGCGCCGGTGAGTTGGGCTTGGCCCAAGCCTTGCGCGCCACCCATAGCCCCATCCCCGGCCTCAGCGACGGCCTGGCCTGGGCCGTCGCCAACGCCTTTGGCGCCGCCATGCTGCCCCGGGAAGCCATCTTCAAACGCGCCCAAGAGCACCTACGCAGCGTCGGCGGAGACCCCGACACCATCGATGGCGACGCCGCGGCCCTGACCGCAGCCATCGCCCCGCCCCCAGGACCAGCCGCGGCCACCGCAACGCCGACGCCCACGGTGCGCTTCTCCAGCGATCGGGAGCGACACCAAGCGGTGGTGCGCTTTCTCCACCGGACGAGCCAGCAGCGTGCGACCGTTTTTTGGCTGGACGACGTACACTGGGGGAGCGACGCCTTGACCTTCGTCCGCACCCTGATGGACAGCCCCCTGGCAAGCAGCATGCCTGTGTTGATCCTTGCCACCCTGCGCGACCAAGCCATGGCCGAGGGCTCCATCGAAGCGGCCCTGGTTGAGAACCTACGCATGCACGCGCGGGTCACAGAGCTGGTTCTGGCGCGCCTCGCCCCGGCCGAGGAAGCCGAGCTCATCGCCCGCACCTTGCCGCTAGAAGCGAGCCTCGGCGCCACGGTCCAAAGCCGCGCCCAAGGCCTGCCACTGCACACCATCCAGATCCTGGCCACCCTCATCCATCGGGGGGTGCTCCGCGCTCAGGGGGCAGGCTACGTCCTCGACTCACCCACGGCCTTCGTCTTGCCCGATGACATCCGCGCCATCTGGTGGGAGCGCGTCCACGACACCCTCTCGGCTTTCCCCAATGGGCTCGAGGCGCTCTTGCCGCCCCTCGAGCTCGCCGCGGCCCTTGGGCTTCAAGTCGATGGCGCCGAGTGGGAGGCCCTGTGCCAGCAAGCTGGCTGGCCCGCGCCGCGCACCTTGACCAACCGACACGACGAGACCCTCTTAGACGCGCTCCTGCGCCAGGGCATCGCCCGGCGCCTGTCGCACGGTTGGTGCTTCGTCCACGGCCTGGCGCGTGAGAGTATCCTGGAGCACGCCCGCGACGCCGGACGCCTGGCGAGGCATCACCGGGCCTGCGCCGCCGGCCTCGCCCAACTCTACGGCCTCACTGAGAGCAACGCTGAGCGCTGCGCCCTCCACTGGCTCGCCGCCCAAGCCCACGCCGAGACCGTCGCGCCGCTCTTTGCCGCGGTCACCCACAACTACGATATCGGCAACTACAGCCGCGCCGCCGTCTTGTTGGATCACCTCGCCCACAGCCTCAGCCACCTGCCGAGCCAAGCCCATCAACACGATGACGTCGCCCTGCGCTCTTGGCGTTGCTCCCTGCACCTGGCCCAGGGCGATTACCTCGAAGCGCGGACCATCGCCACTGAGCTCATCGCCAACCTACCAAGCGACGGCTGGTCCCAAGCCCGCTTTCGTGCCCTGAAGACCCTCGCCCAATGCTATCGCGAGGAAGGCGAACTGGAGCGGGCGCGGGGCATGCTGCAAGAGGCGCTGGCCGCCGCCCGCCATGCCGGGGAGGTGCCCTCAGCCCTGTCGGCCCTCAAGAATCTGGCCACCATCGACAACCGCCAAGGCCACGTCGAGGAGGCCTGCCGCAAACTGGCTGAGGCGCAAAACGAAGCGCTGGAACATGGGCTGCCCCAAGAAGCCATGGCCTTGCGCCTGGTCTGGGCCAGCGCCCTGCTCTCCAGCGGTGAGCTCGGCCAAGCGCGGGCGCACGCCGCAGCGGCACTCGACTTCTTCCACCACCTCGGTGCACGGCACAACGTGGCAGAAGCCCTGAATCTCTTGGCAGAGATCGATCGCCTCGAGGGCAGCCTCGAAGCCGCCGAGGCCCGCTACCGCGAGGCCGGACTGCTGTGGGAAGCCATCGGCAGCGACGCCGTGTGGCTCACCCGCATCAACCTCGCCCTCATCCTCATCCAGCGCCAACGCTTCGCCCTGGCCCAGGCCGATCTGGAACGCCTCCGCGAGTACTTCGAGTTCACCGAGCGTTTCCTCTTGCAGGTCTTCGTCGAGTCCGCCCTGGCCGCCGCCTTCGCCGGCCAAGGCAACGCGCAACGCTTCGACGAACACCTGGCCACCACGACGATTCTCCTCGAGCGCAGCGGCACGGTCGACGTCGACCTGGCGACCCTGCTGGAGTTCGCAGGTGAGGCCTGGGACACCCAAGGCGACCACACCCGAGCGGCGCAGGCTTTCGCCCTGGCTTTGGCCCAATGGCGGACCCTGGGCCAAGAGCAACGCGCAGCGCCGCTGGCCACCCGCCTGCACCCCCCCTGAGCCACGCTCCCGCCCATCCGCACGCGGCGGAGGTGGAAAATTTGCCACCTCCCCCCAGCGGTCCTATAGCTCGGCGTCAGGATTCGGGGCACCACGGCAGGTCGCCCCCCAAAACCTCACGGCTTGAGGACCCAACATGATGACTTACCGTGTGCTGCCTTGGGTTGTCGTTGTATCCACCCTCCTCTGTTACAGCGGCTGCGCCTTCGATGAATTGAGCGAAGAGAGCCCCACGACGGTCCTGAGTGAGAGCGGACGCTGGTCCGCCAGCGAGCGCGGCGAAGTGAACGCCACCGAACAGCCCCCGCTGCCCCAGCTCCCCCTGTCCGAAACAGGCGAGATCCCGAGTGATGGCCCAGCGCCCTCGCGCCAGACCAAGTCATGGGGCAGCCCAACCACCGAGGAAGAGCCAAGCGCGCCCACGGTGCTGCACTGCCGACAGCAGTGCGAGTCGGCCAGCGATTGTGTAGGATGGGCGGCAGGGCCCATCACCAGCGTCGACAACTACGCTTGTGAAGCGGGCACCTGCCTTTACCTGGGCTGCACCAGCGATAGCCAATGCGCGGCGCTCTATGCCACGCCAGACTTCGTCTGTCACCTCGGTGCCGGCGCGAATGGAACAGGTGTCTGCGTGCGGAGCTGCGACCAGGTCAGCGATTGTGTTGAGGACGGCGCGGCGACGACCCATGACGAAGACAACTACCTCTGCCACGACCAACGCTGTGTCTACCAAGGCTGCCAAGACGACGCCGAGTGCCGCGAGGCCCTCGGCACGGACGCGACCCAGTGCGCCCTCGCGCCGGCCTTGGGCTACAAGGTCTGCCACAGCACCTGCCTGTCCGCCGCGGACTGTGACTTTGGCACGCCCGCTCGCCGTAGCGACAACTACCTGTGTGAAGCGGGAATCTGTCGCTACCAAGGCTGCAACGACGACGCAGAATGCGCAGGCGCGGGCGCCGGCACCCAGGTCTGCCGTCCCTGAGAGGGGCTGGCTCTCCCTCGCGGGCCTAACCTGGACGCTGTGGGTGCTCTGTGGCCAGGCCACACCGCTCGCGGCGGACGTAGAAACAGATACGGAGCGCCTGGCCCTCATGAGCCCGCCAGAGGCCTGTGTGCTCGAGGCCTGGGAAGACGCTGACACGGCCCTGGTGGTGTGCGGCCTGGGGATGAAGGACGTGGTGCGTCTGTTGGGCATCGACGCGGCCGAGTCGGGCTTTGATGTCAACTCCCGCAGCCGCGCCCGCGACCAGGCCGTGTGGTGGCAGCTCTTCATGTGGCAGGTCTTGGACTGCGGTCAAGCCGCGAGCCACTTCGCGGCAGCCCACTGCCCCCCTGGGTCGACCATCCAGGTCATCGGACACCAGCGCGATCCCTATGGCCGCCGTCTGGCCTACATCCTCTGTGAGGGTCACAACATGAGCGCCCTGCTCCTCAGCCATGGGCACGCTGGACGCTATCACTTCCCCGCGCCCCCGGCGCGCCCTTCAGGTTGCCCCCTGCCACCTGACCCAGCGCCGCTAGTTGGGGAAGAGGAAGAGCCAGGCCAAGACGTTGATGATCACCAAGGCGATGAGGAAAGCGACTAGCCAGGCGTTGCTCGAGCTCTGTTTGACCGCCATCTGCGGCATGGGCGGCACGGGCGTGGGCATGGCCGAAGCCTTGACCACGTGACGCCCGGCAGCGTTCTGCACCTCGTCCTCGGGAAGCACCGCCGTCTCGGCGTGCGCCACGGCGTTGCGCGCCTTGCCAGTGCCGAGACCAATGGACTCATCAAAGAGCTGGGTCTTGGCCTCGGCCAAGTCCTCTGGGTCGAGATCCGCCGTAGCTTTGGCCACCCGCGGCGCCTCTTCGCGCTCGTCGTAGTCGATGCTCAATGAAGCCAGGGCCATCACCCGGGAGCGATCCAAGTCGGCAAAAACCGCCCCAGCGCTCACATAGCGCTGGTCCAGCGGCTTGGCACAGGCGCGGCCGATGATCCCCAACAGATCGTCGCTGAGCAGACCTTCTGGAATGGGCACCTTCTCGTCAGTCACTTGGGCGATGGCCACCTCGAAGGGGTTGGAGCCCGTCACGATGGGGCGACCCGTGAGGCACTCCAAGAAGACCAAGCCCCAGGCATAGAGGTCGCTCTGGGGGGTGAGGGTCTTGACCTGAACCTGCTCTGGCGCCATGTAGGACGGGGTCCCGCGGATCTCTGAAGCCTTGGTCAGAGACTTGTAATCCATGCCGCGCTGCGCCTCGAGTACGCCTGCGATCCCGAAATCCAGCACCATGGCGTTGCGTCTATAGCCCGTGGCCGTCAGCATGATGTTCTGCGGCTTGAGATCCCGATGGACGATGCCCCGGGTGTGCGCCGCATAGAGCGCATCGAGGACTTGACTCATGAGGTGCAACGTCTCGTGCAGGCCCAACGGACCTTCCTGGCGCAGCACTTCTGCCAGTGACTCCCCGTCGATGAACTCCAGCACCATGTAGAGCTCGCCATCGTGCCGTCCCTGATCGAGGAGACGCACCAAGTTGGGGTGCTTGAGCTGGCCAATGACCTTCATCTCGCGCTCGAAGCGCGCGACATACTCATTGCTGCTGTCGGCCCCATCGACCAGGTCGGCATGCAGCACCTTGACGGCCACCACCTGCCCCGTCGAAACCTGCCGCGCCTTGTAG
>Ga0334884_1005964_pt1 | contig 11267 bp, 5 predicted proteins | sample GraSluR1_MG_7_FD_207215 | JGI IMG/M metagenome (GOLD analysis project Ga0334884, IMG submission 207215) | Sludge microbial communities from methane-producing bioreactor in Wageningen University, Netherlands - Granular Sludge_12_05 R1 | ecosystem: Engineered > Bioreactor > Anaerobic > Unclassified...
CCGGCTGAAGAGCCCGCACCGGCCGAGAAGGCTCCGGCCGAAGAGCCCGCGCCGGCCGAGAAGGCTCCGGCTGAAGAGCCCGCGCCGGCCGAGAAGGCGCCGGCCGAAGAGCCGGCCCCGGCCGAGAAACCGGCCACCGAATAAGCCCCGTTCCGCATCGGGCCAGCAAACCACCCCTGGGGAAGTGGGCCATCGAGCCTTCTTCCCTGTTTTCATGCGCGGGAGAAAGGGGGCCAGGCGCGCTTATTTGCGCGCCGAGATCGCGGTGCCTCGTTCCTGCCAATGAGCGTGCCGGTCCCCCTTGTCGGATTCTGCTGGTTCGATCGAAACCTTGGGATTAACATGGAGTTAGATAAAGGGGGAGAAGCCGGTTCGGAAGTGCGTTGCGCACCCGAGGACACCCTTATTCTGGGGAGTGCGGATTCGATGACCTGCCGGTCTGTGGTTTTCGCGTGCGGATTGGGCCCCGTCTTGCTGGGCCTGGCGATGGCTTGCGCCCAGGTTTCGACGGGTGGAATCGCGGAGCCGAGGTTTCTCGGCGTGGTGGCGTTGGCGGTCGAAGACGAGGTGGCCGAACAGTTGGGTTTGAGCGAAGCCCAGCGCGAGGCCCTGGCAAAGCTCGTCGAAGCGCGCGAGCACGACGCCCTGAAGTTGGCCTTGCAGGTTCAAGACCTCTCGCCGATTCAGCAGGAGATTCGGCTGGTCCCCTTCCGGCGCGAGTCGGAAGAACGGGGGCTGGCCCTCCTGACCCCGGGGCAGCGGACCCAACTCGAGCAGGTCCGAATTCGCCGGCAGGGGTTGGCCTCGCTGATGGAGCCGCCCGTCGCCGATCATTTGGAACTGACCGAAGAGCAACGCGTCGGGGTGGCGGAGTTGCTTCGGGAGCGGGCCGACCGTTTCGCCGCGGAGGGGGCAGAGCCTCACGTCGTCCACGCCGAGTTCGAGCAGAAACTGGCGGCGCTGTTGAGTGACGATCAACGGGCCGCGTGGGAGCAACTCGCCTTCGGCGCGCCGCCGGCGCCCGCGCCCGCACCAGGCGATCCGCCGGCCCCGCTTGAAGCAGCCGGTGCCGAGGGCGCGATCGAGGGCTCGGCTCCGGTGGCGGCAACGGAGCCGCAACCCGCCGCGGTCGGCGAGCCGGCCATGGCTGCCGAGCCGCAAGTGGGCGCGGAAGCGGCCGCCCCCGCCTCGGAGGTCGCCGGTCCTCCCGCCCCACCCGATCCGGGGCCGGCTGCGTTGCTTTCCGAATCGCCGGTCGGTGCGACTTCCGAAACGGAGACGGCAAGCCCTCCGTTGGTGCCCGGGGCGTCGGATTTGGAACCACCACACCCCCCGGATGGTGGTTTATCGGGGGCAATGGCCCCGCGGGCGGCGACCGCCGACCCCGAAACGGCCGAGCCCCCGGTCGAACCCACGGCGGCCGAACCCACGGCAGTCGAACCCGAGGCGCGCGAGCCGCCCGGCATGTCGGACGAAGAGGCGATGCGTTTTGTGGAGTCGCTCGACGAGGAGCCCCCTCGATCCCGATCGGAGGAGGTTGCCGAGCCCGAACCGCATGACGAGGAGATCCGCCTGACGTTCAATTTCCGCTATCAGCCCTGGGAAGACGTTCTGGAGTGGTTTGCCGACCAGAACGATCTGTCGCTCAACTACGAGACGCTGCCGCAAGGCACCTGCAACTACATCGACAACCGCGAATACAGCCCGGCCGAGGCGCTCGACGTGATCAACAGCCTGCTGTTGATCAAGGGGTACACGCTGGTTCGCAACAACCGGATGCTCGTGTTGATCAACCTCGACGAGGACGAGATTCCGCCGATCCTGGTAAGCGAGGTGCCGGTCGAGGAGCTCGACCGGCGCGGCGAATACGAGCTGGTTCGCGTGGTTTTCCAGCTCGAGAAGATCACCGCCGACGAAGCCCAGAAGGAGATCGAAAGACTGCTCGGTCCCCAAGGCTCGATCACGGTCATCAGCAAGGCGCAGCAGCTCATCGTCACCGAGACGGCGGGCAACCTGCGCACGATCCGCAAGGTGCTGCAGAGAATCGAGGATCCGGAAGGCTCCTCCGAGCAGATGCGCACCTTCGACATGGACTTCGCGACGGCCGAGGACGTGCTCGTGGTGCTCAGGCAATTGATGGGGCTGGGCGCCGGGGAGAACGCCACTCCCGACGGCTCGCTGCGTCTTGCCCTCGACCCCGTGGGCATGCGCCTGATCGCCGTGGGCAAGCCGAGCAGGCTGGACCAGGTGGGCAAGATCGTCGAGACGCTCGTCAGCCCGAGCGCGACCGGCGTTGCCGGTGGCGGACCCGATGCCTCGCTGCAAATCGAGGTCTACAACACGGTTCCGTGCGACCCTCAGGCCGTGCTCAAGGTGATGCAAACGCTGCTGGCCGGCCAGGCCGGGGCTCGGCTGTCGATCGACGAGAAGACGGGCAACCTCATCGCTCTGGCCACCCCCCAAGATCAAGCCACGATTCGAGCGACGCTCGCGCAGTTGCAGAACGACGCCACCCAGTTCGACGTGATCCCCTTGCGAACGCTCGATCCCCAGGTGGCCGTGGTGGCGATCAAGAGCATGTTTGGGGCGGGTGAGGCGGGGTCGAGCCTGAAAATCGACGCCGACCTGTCCACGCGACGGCTTCTGGTTCGCGGCACCCCGACGCAAATCGCCCAGATCCGCGCGTGGCTGGAGAAGATGGGCGAGAGCGAGTCGGGGGCCTACGGGGCCGGGGGCATCGGCATGGGTGGGAACGTCCGCATGTTGCCCCTGAGCGGCCGGGCCGCCGATTCCGCCTTGGAGCGGCTCCAGGAGATCTGGCCCGCCATGCACCGCAACCGGATTCGCGTGGTCACGCCTTCGGCGGTCATCCCGACGCTGCGCGTCGGAGACGACGCGACGAAACCCGCTCCGCCCCCTTCCGGCGAGAGAACACGCCGCGCGCCGCCCGTCGACTCGGGGGCCCCCGGCGTTGTTTCCCCGAATCGAGTCGACCCGAACCCGCCTCAGGAGCCGCGCGACGATGCTGCCGACCGGCGGGCCCCGCCGGCCGCGTCGAAGGCCGAGGCCGGAGGGAACTCCGAAGCCCGCTCCGATCGGGCCCGGGCTCGGTTCCTGTTCGCGGCCGAGACGATCGAAACCCAGCCCGAGCCGAGCCCCTCCGACGCGGCCCGGGAAGCGCGCGAGCCGGCGCCCATCATCGTGGCGGTCGGGCCCGGCGGCATCATGATCGCCTCGGAAGACCTCGAGGCCCTCAACGACTTCGAACAGCTTCTGACCACGCTGGCCGGCAGCGACATGGCCGGCACGCCGGACGTGACCGTCTTTTACCTCATCCACTCGAAGGCGGCGGCCGCCGCCCAGATACTCGACCAGATCCTGGGAGGCGGCACGGTTTCCGCCACCGGCGCCTCGCGCGGCTCCCTGGCCGGCGACATGGCCTCGGCCGCCTTCGGCCCGGCCGGCGAAATGGTCAGCTCCCTTCTGGGGCTCGCCGGGACCGAGGGGACGATCACGCCCTCGGGCTCGATCCGAATCACCCCCGACGAGCGGCTCAATGCCCTGATCGTCCAGGCGAACGCCGCCGACCTCGTCCTGATCGAGCAACTGCTGAAGATCATCGACCAGAGGGAAAGCCCCGAAGACGTGCTCGCCCAGTCGAAGCCCAGAATGATCCCCGTTTACAACACCTCGGCCACGGAGGTCGCCGAGGTCGTGCGGGAAGTCTTTCAGGAACGGATGGTCAGCAGCGGCCGCAACCAGCGGGGCCCCTCGCCCCAGGAGATCATGGAAGCCCTCCGCGGCGGCGGCCGAGGGGGGCGCGGAGGCTCCCAGCAGGCGGTCGACAATACGCAGAAGATGTCGATCGGCGTCGACGGGCGCACCAATTCGCTCGTCGTGTACGCCCCCGACACGCTCTATCAGGAAGTCAAGGAGCTCGTCGAACAGCTCGACGAGCTGGCCCTCGAATCGACCCGCTACAGCGTCGTGACCGTGCCGCTGAAGAAGACGAACACCGAGGCCGTGCAAAAGGCCCTCTCGGCCTTGGTGGGCGACAGCATCACCTTCGGCAGCACGTCGAGCCGTTCGAGCACCGGCTCGACCCGGACCTCGAGCACGCAATCGAGCCGTCCGTCCTTTGATCCCAACGCGATGCGGCAGCGTTTCGAGATGATGCGGTCGATGGGCGGGTTCGGAGGCGGCCCCCCCGGCAGCAGCTTTGGCGGTCGGGGCAGCCGGGGTCGGTAGCGGCTTTCTCCCCGCCGCGGCGAGACGAGGCCGAGGCGTTCGCGAGTTCCGCCAATCGGAGCGGCCTGCGCGGTTCGCGGTATCTCGGGAGCCGATCCGCGTCTTCGGATGCGCGCTTCGATCGGCCTCCTCTTTCTCGTTACCCGTTGCCATCGGCCATCCCGGCCGCTAAAGTCCAGGGAACCCAGCCCGAAGCGATCGAATCGGAAAGGCGAGGATCTTCCATGGACTGGCGAATCACCCATCCCGAGCACCTGTCGGGCGCGATGCGCATCGCGCTGGCCCAGGGCGGCCGGTATCTCGAGAGCCGCGTCGCGCCGAACGGACCCATCCTCGGCGAGCCCTGCCTCAGTTACGTGCACAAGGCGTCGTGGGGCATGTATGCCGCGGGCGTCGATCACGACCTCATCGCCCGCCTGCTCGATTGGATCGACCGCGAGGCCCTGCGCGACAACGGCGATTTCTACCTCGCCGGCGAGCCGCCCGAGTACAAAGACGCGCAGCGCGTGTATCGCGCGGCCACCTTCGGCAAGGTGGCCGCCTGGATCGGCCATCCCGTGATCGAGCGGCCCGGCGTCGTCGACCGCATCGTGCAGTACCAGCACGCGCCCACCGGCGGCGTGTTCAACTACGTGGGCGACGACCCGGCCCGGATCGAGGAGCAGCCCATCCTCGGCAGCCTCAACACGACCTTTTTCGGGCACCTGATGATCGCCCTGGGAATGCGCGAGCAGGCCCTCAAGGCGGGCGATTGGGTCAAGGCCTGGGTCGACGCGAATCGGCCCTACCTGGCCGACGGACTGCTCTATACCCAAATGACCCCGGCGGGCCACCTGGTCACCGACGTGGGTCCCGGCGAGCGGATCGGCAAGGTCGTCGATACCGAGGCCCCCAAGCAGGAGTTCTGGCACGTGGGCACGGCCATGGCGTATCTGGCCGTGCTCTACGACGCCATGCGAAGCGACTGGGACGGCGACGAGGCGCGGGCCTCGGCCTATCTCGACGCCGCCCTGACCCTGCTCGACTTCGAGGCGGCCATGCCCCTGGACACCTATCTCTGGCCCTCGAAATGCAAGGTGGGATGGGGCGCCGGCGAACTGCTGCGCGTGCTCGTCGAGCACGGCCTGGGCGACGAGGCGCTCGTCGAAAGAACCTACCGGGTCGCCGAGCGGGTCGCGGTGTTCACCTTTCTCGACAACCAGCTCCCCCACGGCGGCTGGGCGGCCATGCACTACCCCCTCGGCGACGACGTGCCCGAACTCGCCTTCAGCTACAAGCCGCTGAAAAGCACGATCTGGGTCCCGCCCGAGCCCATCGCCGGGTCGAACACGATCTTCCTGCCCGCCGAGGAGATCACCGGCGAGTTTCTCGGCGAGCTGAGAAGCATCGAGCAGGGCGTCGCCGCCTGGCAGAGGGCGAGGGAAGGATGAACGAGGAAGGACGAACGAGGAAGGACGAACGAAAGAGCGAGGGGCATTGAGGTCAGCGGCGGGATCGGGCGAACGTGGCTGAGTATTCGCGCCATGCTTTCATCGAGCGCTCGAGGGTGTCGCGCACGTCGCCGGCGATGCCGTAGCACTGCAGCCCGATCGGACCGGTGTATCCCAACTCGCCGAGCGTGGCCAGCAGCCCGCAAACGTCGAACGACCCCGAGCCCAGCGGCTGGATGAGCCGATCCCACTCGCCTTCGCCGTCGGCGCCGTTGATCGTGACCACGAACAGATGGGGCATGGCCGACTCGAGCGCGGGCCTCGGATCGCGCCCCTTCTCCGCCCGAAGCCAGTGGCACAGATTGAACATCACGCCCACGTTCGTGCGGTCCACCTTGCGCGCGACGCGCACGGCGTCGGCCACTCGTTCGGTCCAGTCGCGATGGTGCGGGTAGATGGCCAGCCGGACTCCCGCCGGCTCGGCCAGGTCGGCCATCTCGCGCAGGATCGCGACCGCCCGGGAATCGCCCTCCGGGCTCGACGGCGGCATTCCCGTGATCAACACGCCGAGCACCACGTCGCGCCCCTTCAGCTTCGGCAGGATGTCGGCCAGGCGCGGGTCGTACTTCGGCTTGGACGGATCGAGCGACACGCGCACGTAGATCTGGAACAGGCGCAGGCCGTGGCGGTCGAGCGTTTCGAGCCGCTCGGTTACGTGATCGAGCCACAGGTGCCCCGCGCCGTCGTAGCCCAACTCGGCCAGCAGTACGGCCTGCTGTTCGAGGGTGCGGCGTTTCGCGTCGTGCGTATCGTGGCAGAGCGCGAAAAACGGATGGGCCGGCCCCTTGCCGGCCGGGGCGCCGGCCGCCGACACGGTAGTTCCGCGGGCCAGGCAACTTATCCCAGTCCAAAGGATCAACGCGCCCATGGCGGAACGTGTTCGGATCATTGGCTTATTCCGGCGGGTTGGGGGGCCCGGTCGACAAACGGAAGCACGTCGGGAACCACTTGCACGCCGGTCGAAAACCGGAACGGCTCGGGCCCGGGGCCCTCGAAGACCAGCTCGACGAAGAACGCCGTCCAACCTCGCTCGGGCCTGTCGACCCGCGCAATGTACTCGCCCGGGCGGCGCTCGGTCAACAACGACTGCCGGTAGGCCCGGCCGATCGACTCGACGCGAAAGTCGCGGGCATCGGGCGACGTGGCCTGCCACAGCAGGGCGGCCTTGGGCTTGTCGCGGGTTTTCACGCGGATCGCGCCGCCGGGCTCGGCGCTCCACTCGAACTCGGGCCGAGGCGCGCCGGTCAAGATCGCCCGGTAGAACGCCAGAATGCCTTCGAGGGCGTTCGAGTCGCCCAGCGAGTGATCGGCGTTGGGAACGTAGCGAAGGTGCTTTTCACCCAAGAGATCGCCGAAGTAGAACTGCCACGAGTCGGGCAGGAAGAACTGGTCGCCCGAGGCGTTGACCACGTACTTCGGCATCGTGAGGCGGTCGCGGTACGCGTAAGGATCGGCCACGCGCATCAAGGCGTCGAATTCGGGCGTGTCGAACCGCTCGGGGATCTTGTGATGCACGTAGTCGCCGATGGCCGGGGCCCAGAACCCATAGGCGGCGAAATGGTGGTGCATCGACGGGCGCACGTTCAGCACGTCGATCACGATGGGCACGATCGCCGTCACGCGGCGGTCGACCGCCCCGGTCAGCCAGGTGGTCCAACCGCGCTTCGATCCGCCGGCGACGACGAACTGGTCGATCTTCACGCCGCCGCCGTCGCTGCCGCCCAGGAACGCCTGGATCGTATCCATCGCCCGCACCGCGCTTTTGACCATCGGTAACCGCGGCACCCAGGTCTCGTCGCCCGTCGTGAGATACTTATCCCAGGCGTACGCGATCAGGTCGTCTTCGAATCGGGCGACGCCGTCGCCGCCGAACACGAGCGGCTGGTTGGGAACCATGCGCAGCTCGGCCACGACCGACCCGGTCCGCGCGGCCAGGGCAACGACTTTGTCGTCAGGCCGCTCGGGCGCGGGCCGCCCGTTCCTGCCGCCCCCGATGAAAAGCATGCCCGTGCGGAAGCGGACCTCGTCGGGCTTGACCACGACCAGCCAGTGTCGCCACTCGGTGCGGTCGACCTCATCGGTCGTCCGCCAGTTCTGCGAAACCATGTCGATCACGTAGGTCGTGAATCCGGGCCCCGGCACGGTCTGCGCCAGTTCCCAACGATAGGCGGGATCGGCCCGGGCCACGTACCGATCCAGCGCCGTTTCGGCGCCGCGGCTCTCCGCCGCGACGACTGCCGGAAACACCACAAACAACAAGCCCATCGACGCTCGGAGCAAGCTGGGTCGCATACGATTCGCTTTCATGGCGGGAGAAAGGCGGGACGCCGGGGACACCTCTCTCCAGCGTAACCCGCCGCCGCGCGCGTGGCAACCTTCGATTGGGCCCTGACGTGGGGCACGTTTTTCACGTGCCTACCACCCGAAGGCACATTGGAAACGTGCCCCACAAGAGGTGCGCCGGCGCGCGAAGTTTGCCGACAAAGACCCTAACGGTGCAAAATCGGATCGCTTTGCCAGTCGTTGTCGCGATCGTGGGCCCACTGTTTCACCCGGGGGCGGCGCTCGCGCAGGCGTACCGATTCGATGCCCAGGAAGTGGCCGGTCGACTTGGGGTTCTTGCCGACGCATTCCAGGCGCAGCGCGTACTCGCCCGGCTCGGGCCAGAAATCCAGCAGGTGCCATTCCCACTCTGACACGCCCTCGTGGAAGAGGTCGAGGGGTGCGCCGATCTTCACCCCGTTCAACAACGCCTGGTAGCGCCCGTAGTCGCCGGCCCGCGTGCCCCGGATGACGAGCCGCCGGGGCTCCTTCACGTCGACGGTGAAGGGAATCTCGACCCAAGCCCCCTCGGCCTGCTCGGGCCGGTAGAAGAGTTGGCCCTCGGAGAAGAACCCCAGATTTGTCTGCACCCGGGCCGTGCCGGCCCCGTGGTGCTCGGGGCGGGCGTAGGGCGACGCCGGGAAGATCAGGTCGAGGTTCGGCAGCGTCCGCTCCTTGGCGTGGGGTGCTCGGGCCGCGAACGTGGGCTCGCCCGCCTGGTACCAGAAGGCCACGCTCGAGTAGTCGTCTTGGCGCTGGTTCCAACTGTGAACCTTGCCGTCGGGGTTCTCGTCCGACGAGATCCATCCCCAGTGCTCGATGGTCACCTTGATCGACTTCTGGAAGACGATCGGGTCGTGGATGTGCCAGCGGTAGGCGCTGGTGTGCCCACCCACGATGCCCCACTGGTCGAAGTAGGGCGTGCCGAAGTAGGGCGTGCTGGTCGTCTTCAGGCCCCAGGCCGACAGGAAATAGTCTTCGGTGCCCGTGCCCCAGATCGAGGCTTTTTCCTCGCCGTCGATGTAGATCTTCTCGTCGCCCTCGCCGAACCACGAGGGGCTGCGCGTGCGCACCGACAGCACCGTGCCCACGTAGTGCCCCCGGCCCTCGGTTTCGAGGATGAGGTAGTCGGTGCCCTGCTCGACCGGGTATTCCTGCCGGTACTGGGCGTAGAAGTAGGGCACGTCGTCGGCCAGCGAGTCGAGCTGGATCCAGTCGACGTTGTAGTAGAGCAGGTTGATGCACTTGTCGCTCTGGTTGACCACCTCGATCCGGACCGACTTGCGGAACGGCATGCGCCAGAAACCGTTGTACGAATCGGCGTCTTCGACGACGACGGGCACGCTGATGACCTCGCTCCGCTTGCCGAAGGCGTTGGCGAAGAAATCGCCCAACGGGGCCTCGACGCCGGGGCGCTCGCGGCCGTCGTAGAAGATCCGCAGCAGCATCTCCTGGTGGTTGGCCGATCCCTCCTTGGCCCACGGGTGCGGCTCGGGGCCCAGGAAGGTGAACCACATGTGGGTGATCATGCCCGGCCCCTCGGCGTCGAGCACGACCTTGGTCGCGCCGGGGGCAACCCGCGAGTTGTCGTGGTTGCTGTGCGCGTAGTCGCCGTTTTCGTCGACCGCGGTCGAAGTCGCGCGCATGCTTCGCCCCGGGTGCGGCCTGGCCAGGGCGTCGAGATCGCCGGCGCCGGCCGGCGCGGCCGCGGACCAGACGGTCGCGGCCAGCAGGGTCCGCGCGAATGTCGCAAAGCAGGCGAGGGGCGCATCGGTTCGTTGCATCGTGGATCCTGCCGTCGGTTCGACCCGGTGGGAAAGGAACCCAATTCGTCGGACTCGATTGTGGCAGGACGGCCACCCCCGGGCAAGCCGGGCCGGCGCCTCAGGTCTGAAGCCGCGCCTTGAGCTCGTCGAGGCAGTCTTCCTTCTTGACGCGCCACTGCTCGAGCGTGTCGCGGTCGCGGACGGTCACCGTGCCGTCGGTCAGGGTCTGGCCGTCGACCGTGATGCAGAAGGGGGTGCCCACCTCATCCTGACGCCGATAGCGGCGGCCCACCGCCCCTTTTTCGTCGTAGAACGCGGTCAGGTGCGGCTTCAGCGCGCCGTAGATTTCGCGGGCGACCTCGGGCATGCCGTCCTTCTTGACCAGGGGAAAGACCGCCACCTTGATCGGGGCCAGGCGCGGATGAAACTGCATGAACACCCGCGGCGTGGGATTCCCCTTTTCGTCGGGCACCTCGTCTTCGCGGTACGCCTCGCAAAGAAACGCCAGGGCCGCCCGATCGGCGCCCGCCGACGGCTCGATGACGTGCGGCACGAACCGCTCCTTGGTCTGGTCGTCGAAGTAGCTCAGGTCCTTGCCGCTGCCGCGGTACCTGGGTTGCCCGCTGGCGTCCTTCTCGACGACGAAGTCGTCGCCTTCGCGCACGAGCTTGCCCTCCATGTGGCTGCGAAGATCGAAGTCGCCGCGGTGGGCCACGCCCTCCAGCTCGCCAAAATCGCCTTCGGCCAGGAACGGAAAGGCGTACTCGATGTCGGCCGTGCCGCACGAATAGTGGCTCAGCTCCTCGGGATCGTGATCGCGCAGGCGGAGCCGGTCGCCGGCCAGCCCCAGGTCGACGTACCACCGGTAGCGGCGGTCGCGCCAGTACCGGTACCAGGCGGGCGACGTGCTCGGGTGGCAAAAGAACTCGATCTCCATCTGCTCGAACTCGCGCGAGCGGAACGTGAAGTTCCGCGGCGTGATCTCGTTGCGAAAGCTCTTGCCGATCTGGGCGATGCCGAAAGGCACCCGAACCCGAGTGCTGTCGACCACGTTCTTGAAGTTCACAAAAATGCCCTGGGCCGTCTCGGGGCGGAGGAAGGCCGCGCTCTCTTCGCCCCCCAACGCCCCGATGTACGTCTTGAACATCAGATTGAATTCGCGGGGCTCGGTCAGCGTGCCCAACTGTTTGGCGTCGGGCCCCAGCACGCGGGCGAAATCGTCGACCGTGGTCAGCGACACGAGATCGCTTTGCCAACTCAACTCGTCGGCGTGTTTCGCGCGGAGGTTGAAGAACTTCAGGGCCTTGTGCTGCATGTCTTCGAGCGCCTGCTCGCCCACCGCCTCGGTGGCCACGAAGATGCGCTCGCCCTTGGCCTCGACCCAGCGGCCCTGCACCTGGTCGTGCCGGTAGCGGCGCTTCGACTCGCGGCAGTCGACCAT
>Ga0334884_1005965_pt1 | contig 11264 bp, 8 predicted proteins | sample GraSluR1_MG_7_FD_207215 | JGI IMG/M metagenome (GOLD analysis project Ga0334884, IMG submission 207215) | Sludge microbial communities from methane-producing bioreactor in Wageningen University, Netherlands - Granular Sludge_12_05 R1 | ecosystem: Engineered > Bioreactor > Anaerobic > Unclassified...
GGTGTAAATCCTGAGCAAATGCATGCCGAACGTGTAGACGGTTATGATCCTTTAGCTGTAGCCGACGCTATAAAGCGTAAGAAGGAAATACTCCTGCAAAAACAAGGTCCTGTTTTGTTGGATACATTGACATATAGGTTTTCGGGACATTCTCCTTCGGATGCATCTTCATACCGAACCAAAGAGGAAGTAGAAATGTGGCAGCAACAGGATTCTTTGCTTGAGTACAGATCTCGACTTACCACCGCCGGTGTTGCATCGGATAATGATTTTAATGAAATTTTAGCAAATGTAAGCGAATCTGTGACAAAAATTTGTAAGATGGCAACCGATACAAACATATCACCATATATGGATTTGGTTGCAAATCCGAAGGCCATAGAGAGCCTGATGTTTTCAAATAAAAAAATTGAGAAATTAGAAGACAGGGATTGTGAATATTTAATTCCCAAGGATCAAAATCCAAGGTTAATGCAGATTGCAAATAAAATCAGAACAGGGATACAAGACGGTAAAAAGGTTTCAAAAAATAAAGTTTTCCAGGTAAGGGACGCTATTTTTGAAGCTATTATTGATAAATTTTATGTAGATCCCACATTGGTGGCGTACGGAGAAGAAAATAGAGATTGGGGCGGTGCTTTTGCCGTATACAGAGGTTTAACCGAAGCTATGCCTTATAACAGATTATTTAATTCACCTATATCCGAAGGCGCAATCGTAGGTACTGCGGTAGGATATGGATTATGCGGGGGAAGAGCGTTAGTAGAATTAATGTACTGCGACTTTCTAGGCAGAGCCGGTGACGAAGTATTCAATCAACTGTCCAAATGGCAAGCCATGAGTGCAGGTGAATTAAAAATGCCTGTAGTTTTAAGAGTGTCGGTAGGAGCGAAATACGGTGCACAACACTCTCAGGATTGGACATCATTAACGGCACACATACCCGGACTAAAAGTGGTTTTCCCGGTAACTCCGTATGATGCAAAAGGGCTTATGAACAGTGCTTTAGCGGGAACCGACCCGGTAATATTCTTTGAAAGCCAACGTGTTTACGATTATGGTGAAATGTTTCATACCGAAGGGGTACCTGAGGGTTATTATGAGATACCCATAGGGGAACCGGATATAAAAATGGAAGGTAATGATCTTACAATATTAACTGTAGGTGCGACGTTATATATAGCTCAAGAAGCGGCCGAGATTTTAAAATCAAAATACGGTTTGTCTGTAGAACTTATAGACGCAAGAAGTATTGTACCGTTTAATTATGAGAAGGTCGTACAATCGGTTAAAAAGACAGGCCGGATTTTGTTGGCAAGTGATGCATGTGAAAGGGGTTCTCATCTGAAGGATATGGCACAAACCGTAAGTGAGCTGACCTTTGATTACCTTGACGCTCCTCCTGTTGTAGTAGGTGCTAGAAATTGGATAACACCCGCCCATGAATATGAATCTGCGTTTTTCCCACAGCCTCACTGGTTAGTTGACGCCGTGCATGAGAAAATACTGCCCTTACCCGGACATGTTCCGGTTACAAACTATACCGATGTTGAAATGATGAGATTGAATAAACTGGGAGTATAACATAAAACCTTCAACCCGGTTATATAACCGATTTTAAAAACGGGGGAAAAAGTCTTGTGAATGACAGGCAAAAACAAATTTTAGATATAATCAATAGTAAAGGTGAAATTCATTTAAATAAGCTAAGTGAATTATTTCCCGGATATTCTGTTATGACGCTAAGAAGGGACCTGATATATTTGGAAAGCAAAGGTCTTTTAGTACGTATACACGGCGGAGCGGTCAGTAAGACAGGTTTGAGTCGTGACGGCGAAGAAGACGCTTATTCAATGAGGATAAAAGAACATAGAGATGCAAAAATTGTTATTGCTAACAAGGCGGTAAGTTACGTGGAAAAAGGCAGATCGATATATTTTGACGCCGGGACCACTGTTATGCAGCTAGCCAAAACATTACAAGATGATAATTTTACCATCATAACAAGCGCAGTTAACACTGCGCTTGAATTGGTTAAGCATCCGAAGGTTTCTGTTATATTGCCCGGGGGAAACGTTAACTCGAATACATTGTCATGCTCCGGTCCCACCTCTTTGATTGGTTTGTCTCAAATGAACATAGATTTGGCATTTATGTCGGCTTCGGGTTTTTCATTTGAGCGTGGTTTTACAGTATCCAATATGAATGAATGTGAATTAAAAAAAACTGTTATAAAAAAAGCAAACAAGGTATTTGTTTTAATGGATACAAGTAAGTTTAATAAGGATCTGGCATTTACATTCGCATACCTTGAGGATGTGGATGTCTTGATTTGTGAAGACAATATACCGGAGGAAATTAGAAGAACAATTCTTGAAAAAAACATTGTCTTGTTATAATATAGGACATATTAAATATTAAAATATAGGTTTTAAGACCAAGTAACGCTTTAAAACCGGAGGTTATTATGAAGTGTAAAGCATTAGACGGCAAAGTTGCATTGATCACAGGTGCCGGACAAGGGTTAGGCGAAAGTCTGGCTACGCGCCTTTTTAAAGAAGGATGCAAAACAGCTGTTGTGGATATAAATTATGATGCTGTTAAAACTCTGTCGGAGAGATTGGGTGAGTCTGTAGCGTTTAAAGCCGATGTTACAAAATATGAGGAGATAGAAGAAGCGGTAAATCAAACGGTTGAAAAATACGGGCGATTGGATATTGTGGTTTCCAATGCTGCTATTTTAATTGCAAAATCCATAATTGATTTTACTCCGGATCAATGGAGGAAAATGATTGATGTAAATTTAACCGGATACTTTCTAACTGCAAAAGCTGCGGCTGAAGTTATGATTAAACAAAAATCCGGCTGTATAATACAGATAAACAGCAAGTCGGGGAAGAAGGGATCATATAAAAATTCCGCTTATGCATCTTCTAAATTCGGAGGAATCGGTTTAACTCAGAGCCTGGCATTGGAATTAGCGGAATATAATGTACGGGTTAACGCAATATGCCCCGGAAATCTTTTAAACTCTCCTTTGTGGAAAGACAGTCTTTTCGAACAGTATGCAAAGAATCAGGGAATCACCAAAGATCAGGTGCGTGAAAAATATTTGAGTCAAGTACCATTGAAACGTTCCTGTGAATATGAAGATGTAGCAAATGTAATGATATTTTTAGCATCTGATCAAGCCGGATACATGACGGGTCAAGCGATAAATGTGACCGGTGGACAGGAAATGAGGTAAACGGATATACTGCGATGGATCATGATATTTTAATTGAAAAACTTAATGACACAGAACTGAATATAAGGCTTAGTGCCTTGGAAGAACTGGCGAATAATTTTAAAAAAGGAAGTTCCGATAGCTCATATAAGGATGTAAACAACCATATTCACACATGGTACTCGTTTTCGCCGTATTCACCTTCAAAAGCGGTATGGGCGGCATTGAGTGCGGGGTTGGATACCGCCGGTATCATGGATCATGATTCGGTTGCCGGAGCTTTGGAATTTATAGAAGCGGGAAGGATTGCAAAGCTACCTGTTACAGTGGGCGCCGAACTACGGGTAGATATGAAAAATACACCTGTAGCCGGTCGAAGAATAAATAATCCTGACCAAGACGATGTAATTTATATGGCTATCCATGGAATTGCTCATACCCGGATCAAAGAAGTGCAGGATTTTTTCGGACCTGTTCAAAAGCACAGAAATATAAGAAATCAGAAAATGACCGAAAATATCAATAATCTGACACAAAAATATGTAGGTCGGTTAGATTATGAAATGGATGTTATACCGGTATCAAAGAGTCATGAGGGGGGTAGCGTCACCGAAAGACACTTATTATTTGCATTAGCGGGTAAAATAATCGCGACATACGGTAAAGGTCATAAAGTTACGGAATTTTTAAGTAATACTTTAAATATAAAATTAAGTCCAAAAAACATGACTTACTTAAATGATGAAAATAACATATATTATCAATATGACTTGTTGGGTGCGTTAAAAAGCGATATGGTAGAAAAATTTTATATACCCGCCAAGCAAGAGTGCCCGGATGTAAAAACAGTATTGAATTTTGTCGGAAAAATCGGAGCGATCTCAGCATATGCTTATCTTGGAGATGTAGAGGATTCGGTTACAGGAGACAAAAAGGCGCAAAAGTTCGAAGACGACTATATCCTGCAGTTATTCTCGGTATTAAAGGATTTAGGTTTTGACGCCGTAACTTATATGCCCTCTAGAAATACTGTTTCTCAGCTTGACAGGGTAAAAGCTTTATGTACACAATATGAATTTATGGAAATTAGCGGTGAGGATATAAATTCACCCAGGCAGGATTTTATATGTAAAGCTCTTAGGGATAAAAGGTATCAAAATCTTGTAAGTTCCACTTACGCATTGATTAATCATGAGATATCGGCAACCGAAAATATTACAAAAGCTTTGTTTTCTGATAAAGTTAAATCCGATTATCCTGATTTAAATGAAAGAATTAAAATATATTCCGAAGAGTTTATAAAAAGAAGAAAAAATATGAAGATATGATTCTACCGCATAAATTTTATTTAATTGCAAATAAACGAACTAACAATGAACCAAAGTACCATATGCTGTAACATAGAAAATCCAAAATGTATAGATTTCAAAGCCGGTTCACAGTAAGTTAGTTATTTTAATTAAATCAAGATACCATTATTTTTATATGGGTTAGCAAAGGAGGTTAACAACACCATGCTGAAAACATTAGCTTTTGACTTTGGTGCAAGCAGCGGAAGGGCTATGCTGTCCGAATTTGACGGTAAGAAAATAACCCTCAAAGAGATACACCGTTTTTCAAATGATCCTGTTACTTTTAAAGGTACTTTATACTGGGATGCATTGAGAATCATGCACGAAATGAACGCTTCCCTTATCAAATGCAAAAGGGAAGGCCACCATGACATAAAAAGCGTAGCTTCCGACACTTGGGGTGTAGACTACGGTTTATTAGACAAAAAAGGTTCATTAATTTCTAATCCGGTACATTATAGGGACAAACGTACAGATAATATGCAGGAATTAGCGTCTAAAATTATTGGAAACGCCGAATTCTATGAGCATACCGGTATTCAATTTATGAAGCTAAATACGGTGTATCAGCTTTTAGCCATGAAAATGACCGATAAAGAAACACTGGATAGAGCATCGACACTTTTATTTATGCCGGATTTGTTCAACTATTATTTATGCGGTGAAAAATTATGTGAGTACTCCATTGCAAGTACTTCACAGATGTTAAACGCAAGAAAAAGGGACTGGGACAATGATATATTATCCAAACTGGGGATAGATCGAAAAATGTTGTTGGATGTGGTACCTTCAGGCACCATAGCCGGTACTTTGACCGATGATTTGTGTTGTTTAACCGGATTGGGTAATGTAAAGGTTATTGCAGTCGGAGGGCATGATACGGCTAGTGCGGTTCTGGCGGTGCCTTCTAAAAATAAGAACTTTGCATATATTAGCAGCGGGACATGGTCTTTACTGGGAACCGAAAGAACCGAACCTGTAATTAATGAAAAAACATACCGGATGAACTATACAAACGAAGGTGGTTTCGGCAACACCATAAGATTGTTGAAGAACATTATGGGACTTTGGATTTTACAAGAATGTAAAAGACAATGGGAAATTGATGAAGGAGCGATACACTTTGATGTTTTAGACGCTGAAGCGGAGGCTGCAGAGCCTTTTTACACTTTCATCGATCCTGACCACCCTGTATTTTATGAGCCCGGTAACATGCCGGAACGTATTGTTGCTTATTGTAAAGAAAAAAACCAAAAAGTACCTCAAACAAAAGGGCAGATCACAAGATGTATTATGGAGAGCTTAGCAATGAAATACAGATACGCTCTAGACGCTTTAGAAGATGTAACCGGTGTAAAATTTGATTGTTTGAATGTTGTAGGTGGCGGGTGTAAAAATAAAATATTATTGAAATTTACCGCATCGGCTATAGGAAGACCTGTCATGGCAGGTCCGATAGAAGCTACTGCGGCAGGAAACATTATGGGCCAATTAATAAGCTTAGGTGAAGTGAACGGTATTTCCCAGGCCCGGGAAATAATAGCCCGTTCGTTTGATCATGTTGATTATCAGCCGATCCAAGCGGATCAATGGAATGAAGCGTATGACAGATTTTTAAATGTAACCGGTTTGAAAGGAGATTAATAGAAATGAAAGAAATAGGAAGTAAAGTATGGTTTATACCTGATGCATATTATCCTAAGGAAAGCAGCGGAAAGTTTCATAGTCATGATGCGGTATGTGTTTTAAATCCTCAAAATGAAGACGCCCATATAAAGATGACTTTATATTTTGAAGATTCTGATAAAAAGGAAGGTTTAAAAACGGTATGTAAAGCCGAAAGAACATATCATATTCGTATGGATAAAATAAGATTTGAAGACGGTTCAGGAGTACCCAGGGGGGTACCGTATGCTATCATGGTGGAAAGTGATGTGAATATAATAGTACAATACAGCCGTATGGATACGACTCAAGCGGAAATGGCGTTAATGACCACCATAGCGCATCCCCTTTAGGAACTCAAATCAACCGGACGGGTTTGCCCGGGGATTTTTAACAAATTGGAAAGGATAGCAATATGATTATAAAATCATTCGAAGAATTAGCCGATATGTCCGTTTATGTAGGAAATAAACCTGATATAGTACAAAGTGGTGGAGGAAATACATCGGTAAAAATGGATAACGGGCTGATGGCCATTAAAGCAAGTGGCTGCAAATTAGGGGAAATGACTCCCAAAAGAGGGTTTGTAGTTGTAAACCACAAAGCAATACTGAACTATTTTGAGAAGGTGGATCTTAATACTTCTACGGATTATGAACAGGACATTGTTGATTTTGTATCAAAAAATATAGTGGATACGGAAGGCATTGAAAAGATGCGACCCTCGGTGGAAGCTCCTTTTCACTCATTTTTACAAAAATACGTAATACACACACACTCTGTATATGCAAATGTTTTATGTTGTTCATTGGAAGGGAAAAAAATTGCGGAAGAAATTTTCGGCGAAGACAACTTTGTTTGGATTCCATATGTTAATCCGGGATTTTTTCTATCTATGAAAATTAGACAGGCATACATTAATCATGTAAATAAATATGAAAAAGAGCCTAAAATCTTTTTTATGCAAAATCACGGATTAATTGTTACAGACAGTAGTGCTGATAAATGTAAAAACCTTAATGACATAGTAAATAAAAAGATAGTTGATTATTTGCATTTATCATTTCCGTACCCTATACCCGGAATTGAAAAAATTAGTGAAAATAAGTATAAAAGCACGGGGCTGATTGTAAGATCACTATTCAACAAATCAATTGCAAATTATGAATACCTGGATAAAAACGGTTTATATCCCGACCAGCTGGTGTATATAAACAAAATATTCGCTCAAAATGAAGAAAAAATAGTTTTTGATGAAAATGATAATGTTATTTATAATGCGCCGTTTAAAGAAGCTACCGGTATAGAAGACACTTTATCGGCCTATTTATATGTAGTAGATTCCATACGCAAATTAAACTTAAATTTATCTGTTTTGGATGAAAAGCAAAAAAGTTTTATATATGGTTGGGAAATTGAAAAGTACAGGCTCACTCAACTTAATAAATAAATCATTGATTCTACTGCAATAACTATTTTACTGCAAAACTTTATTTTATTAAAATCATCATAAATAAAATTACCGGGTTGGATATGTCGGCAGGGCATTGAATACCCGGTTGAAGTTTATTCGCAATAAAGAATCATTTTAAAATAGATATGAAGATTCTACCGGAATAACTATTTTTAAGTGTCGTTACTTGATTCTTAGTTCCGGTTTTTGCAGTGAAATCATATTATAAAATGAATATATTTCCTAATAACGGTTATAAAGATATTTAGAGATTTGTATTGCTTTTGTCTGATAATAATCGGTTAAAAACAGTCCGGCTTTTATATACGATATGTTTATTGTACTTAAAACAATTAGTAAAAAAATAAGTTATAAAATGGCATATCGTTTAAACTACAGTCGTACCAATGGATTCAAGAGATATTTTGTAGCGGAGTTTTTAGGTTTTTATGTTATTCTAAATTCTGTCTCCGGTCTACTTGCGGCTGTAATCCGTGTTATGTTATAATCGTAATATAAGGATTACGGGAAATACCGGAATTATTTTATGTGTATTTGTATAAATTTCTAGTAATATAGTATAATTGAAGCATGGACGATTCATGATACAATTTAATAGGATAATATGTTTAACTGTATTTAAGTGTTTTTCTAAAATTCATGATTACTTCAAATCATGCATTACTTAGCGATTCAATATTTAATTCAATAAATAATATAAGAATAAGGTGGTGTCGTATGCAAAAAGCTGATTTGCAGAAAAAGAAATTGGAAGATTTGCGATATATTGCAAAAATGATGGGTGTTAAAAGCATAACAAAATATCGAAAAACCGAGTTAGTAGAGAAAATTATAGAAAGAGGAACAGGTAATTATAATACAACTGATGAAATCGAACCTGAAATAAGTGAAGAACAATCAAACAACGAAGAAAACAACGGAAATAATGAAAATAATGAAAATAATGAAAATATCGAACCCGTAAAAGAGACTGTCCATACAGGAATAATTGATACTGAAACAAGAGATTTGTACCCGGAAATTGAAACGGAAGAGACTGACGACTCCATAATTTCGGATGATTCGCAAAATATTGTGGAACAACAAGGACAACAAGTTCAAAAAAATCAACAGCCTCAGGAACAACAAGAACAAGTCCGAGAGCAACAAAGTGTTCACAGGCTCGAAAGTGTCGATACCGGTAGAAAGAATATCGGAGAACGGGTAACTTCTTATAAACCTTACACAAAGGATACCGACGGGGAAAATATTCCCAAGGAAAGACTGACCGGAACACTTTATCAGGATAACGAAGCGTCTAAACAAACTCTGAAACGTCCTCGTAACAGAATTCCTCAGCCACCTGAAGAATCCTTCATAGTTGTAGATAAATCAAGACAAAGAAATAAGTTTCAACAAAAAGGTAATTTTAAGCCCAGAGATAGAAAGCAAGAAAATGCAGATATCCAGACTGCTCAAACCGATACTGATTCCAAAGAAGCCTCTATTGAAAAAAATATTGAAAACGATGAACCGGTAACCGGTGTTTTGGAAGTATTACCGGATGGTTATGGGTTTTTAAGATCTGAAAACTATTTATCCGGCTCTAATGATATTTACGTTTCTCCGTCACAGATTCGCAAATTGAATTTAAAAACAGGTGACAAAATAGTCGGTAAGGGAAGAACTCCTAAGTCGGGAGAAAAGTTTCAAGCGTTGCTGCAAGTTGTTTCAGTAAATGATGACAATCCTGAAGTGGCAAGCAAAAGAGTACCTTTTAAAGACTTAACCCCAATTTTTCCGGAGGAAAGAATTACTCTTGAAAAAGAAAGCAGAGAGCTTTCAACTCGTTTAATAGATTTGATCGCACCTATAGGTAAGGGTCAAAGGGGTATGATAGTTTCACCTCCAAAAGCCGGTAAAACTATGCTGCTAAAAAAGATTGCCAATTCAATCACTGAAAATCACCCTGATATTCATTTAATAGTGTTGCTTATTGATGAGAGACCGGAAGAAGTTACAGACATGCAAAGATCCATAAAAGGTGAAATTTTATACTCTACATTCGATCAATTGCCGGAAAATCATATTAAAGTAGCTGAAATGGTATTAAAAAGAGCCGAGAGACTTGTAGAACAAAAAAAGGATGTTGTAATTCTGCTTGACAGTATAACAAGGCTTGCTCGTGCATACAACCTTACCATACCACCGACGGGAAGAACCTTGTCAGGCGGTTTGGATCCCGGTGCGTTGCATAGTCCCAAAAGATTTTTTGGTGCTGCAAGAAATATTGAAAACGGAGGTAGTTTGACTATCATAGCTACAGCACTTGTTGATACGGGTAGTCGTATGGATGATGTAATATTCGAAGAATTTAAGGGAACCGGTAATATGGAACTGCATTTGGATAGAAAATTATCTGAGAAAAGGATTTTCCCTGCAATAGATATTAATAAGTCGGGAACACGCCGAGAAGAATTACTTTTATCCAAAAAAGAATTGGAGAGTATTTGGACTATACGCAAAGCGATGAGTAATTTAGGTACGGCGGAGGTTACTGAGATACTCATTGGGAAATTGCAGAAATCCAGAACTAATTTTGAATTTATCTCTACAATAAATACTAATTTTACTGACAAAGGTTATCAGGATAACGGTTCAAATAATAAAACAGTCAACGGGTTATAATTTTGTAGGTTTCACCTTATTAATGACGATTGTAATTTAAACTTTAAATAAAAAAGCTACAAAATACTTGCATAACCGGTTGTTATATGTTAATATATCTTTTGCTTGATTTAAGCTGATTTGTGTTATTTAGCATATATACTTAAAATATGATTAGGCAAGACAGTGTGGAGAGAGGTGAATGAAACAATGAAGGAAGGTATACATCCGAAATACGGAAAAACAGTTGTAAAGTGTGCATGTGGTGAACAATTTGAGTCTACATCCACTGTAGGTGAATTGAGAGTTGATATTTGTTCCAAGTGTCATCCTTTCTATACGGGAAGACAAAAGCTTGTTGACTCAGGTGGACGTGTTGATAAGTTTAATAAAAAATACGGGCTTAAAAAATAATGTATCTATAAAAAATTAGCAATAAAAACATCTGCAAGATAAGCGGATGTTTTTTTGTGAGTTTTATAACAGATGATTTTTTATAATTTTTTTGATATGATATAATTATATGATTTCACTGCAATACTCATTTACTATGAACAGACGTTGAAATTAATACGGTTAGGTTTGGATTTTCAATTGTCGCGGCATTATATATAATGTAGGCGATGCCGTGTATCATTGAGAATATCATCTCTATAAATAAAGTTTTTGTAGTAGCATATATGTTTTTATAAAACACAGGAGGGTATATGAAAAAGACAACAATTGGAGGTATGGCTCTCATTGAAGGAATAATGATGATCGGTCCTAAAAAATACGCGGTTGCGGTAAGAAAACCGGACGGCGATATAGACATTAATGAAAAGTCACTTCCTGAAAAAACCATATGGACAAAGATACCGGTTATACGTGGTGGATTTATATTGATTAGGCAAATGATTTT
>Ga0334884_1005966_pt1 | contig 11263 bp, 5 predicted proteins | sample GraSluR1_MG_7_FD_207215 | JGI IMG/M metagenome (GOLD analysis project Ga0334884, IMG submission 207215) | Sludge microbial communities from methane-producing bioreactor in Wageningen University, Netherlands - Granular Sludge_12_05 R1 | ecosystem: Engineered > Bioreactor > Anaerobic > Unclassified...
CGATAAGTGCGGGAAAGAGAAATCCGCTCATCTTTCTGCTGATCCCTGTACGATAACAACGATAATCGCGGTTATGCGCACGGTTCCCGTCGTGCCGCCATCGAGGTTTGGGGCCACGGTCTTCAGGAGGGAGGGCTTGGATGACGACGATCCGGCGCTTGCCGATCCTGCTCGTGCTGACGGCAGGCTTTCCTCTCGCCCTGGGCACCATCGCACGGGGGCAGCCCGCGCATCCTGATGCGCCCCGATCGGACGACCGACCGTATCTGGCCGGCGGAGGCTCGGCGGCCCAGCCGTCGGCATGGGCGGCCCCCGGCTTGATCGCCGAATCTGGAAACCCCGCGCTCGACGCGGTTTCGGTCGACGACTTGCAGCACCGGATGGATGCGTTCGAGCAAAGGCTCGACCGTTACGAAGCCGGTGTGCTTTACGGCCTTGACGAGGCGCCCTTTCCGGACGTGCGTTTGCGCGGCCGCGTGTACAACGACTGGGCCTGGTTCCACCAGAACGAGGCGAACCGCGACACGGTCGGCGACATTCAGGATGGGGTCGGCTTTCGCACGGCAAGGCTCTCCGGCGAGGGCCGGCTCCGCGAGAACGTCTGGTGCGAGGTGGAGTTCGATTTTGCCGAGAGCGGCGACGCGCCCGAATTCAAGGACGTGTGGATCGAGGTCACCGAGCTGCCGATTGTAGGAAACGTCCGAATCGGTCACTTCAAGGAGCCGTTCAGCCTCGAACAGTTGACGAGCAGTCGCTTCATCAGCTTCATGGAGCGGGGGCTGCCCAACGCCCTGGTGCCGGGGCGCAGCGTGGGCATCGCGGCCTACGATTGCTCGGCCGGCCGGCGCGTCACCTGGGCCGTCGGCGCGTTCCGAACCGACGCGGATGACTGGGGCGGCGCCCTCAGCGATCACGGGCAGTGGGCCGCGACGCTTCGGGCCACCATGCTTCCCTACTTTGCCGACGACGGCCGGCGCCTCGTCCACGCCGGCGCGAGCTACAGCTATCGCAGGCCCGACGACGACCGATTGCGATTTCGATCCCGCCCTGAGATCAACGTCAAGTCGGAATCCGAGAAGGTTCCGTGGTTCGTCAACACGAAGAACTTCCCCACTTCCGACTTCCACCTCTTCGGCGTCGAGGCGGCGTGGGTGCGCGGGCCGCTCTCCGTGCAATCCGAATTCGTCGGCGCCGGCGGGAGCCAACTCGGCGGGCCCGATCGGTTCTTCTACGGCGCTTATGCGTACGTGAGCTACTTCCTCACGGGCGAAACCCGGCCGTACGACCGGACCCTCGGCGAATTCGAGCGGGTGGTGCCTTTTCGCGACTTCCTTCGACTGCGGCGCGGCGACGGCATCGTGGGCGGGAGCGGCGCTTGGGAGCTGGCCGCCCGCTGGTCGTACCTCGAGTTGAACGACGGCGACGTCGAGGGAGGCCGACTCGGCAACTGGACGCTCGGCCTGAACTGGCACCTCAATCCGTACGCCCGGTTCATGTTCAACTACATCGACGCCCATCTCGACGACTTCAGCGACGGCGACAGCAGCGCGAGGACGTACGCGATGCGGTTCCAGTTCGATTTCTGAGTACGGCGGCGCGCGCCGGAGCGGCCGCGCCGAGAGAGCTGCAACGTTCCCTTGCGCGGTTGCCACGATTGGATGGACCGCGCCGGTTGTGCGGTTGCGACGGCGCGGCGCCACGTGCCCACGGCGCCGCGTTGCGCGCCCTTTTCGCACGGGCGCCTCGCGCGTGGCCGACAACTGCACGCCGATCCGTAGATGACCGTGGCAGTGAACTAGAATACACAAGATCGAGTGCCTTTCTTGCCCGCAATGCCCCGTCGCGAGTCGGTCGAATGAACGCCTGCCGCACTTGGGTCGCCGTTGCCCTGTTGCTCGCCGCCGGCGGTTGCGGTCCGACGCTTGGGCGATGCGAGGTCGAAGCCGACGATGGCCGGGGGCGGGAACGGCTCTCGCCGGTCGGCCGCGTGCTGACGATCGGCTCCGTGTCGGTCAAGCCGAAGCAGGAGGTGCAGAAGTTCCAGCCATTGGCCGACTACCTGGCCGAGGCGTTGAAGGACCTGGGCGTCTGCGGCGGCCGGGTGGTCGTGGCCGCCTCGGTCGGCGAGATGGCCGAGCTGCTGAAGAAGGGCGACGTCGACGTTTACATCGACAGCCCTTTCCCGATCGTCCAAGTCGAAAATCTTGCCGGCGCGGTTCCGATGCTCCGGCGATGGAAGAACAACGAGGAGACCTACACGGGTGTCGTCTTCGCGCGCGCGGCCGGCGCCATCGACCGCCTCGACGATTTGAAGGGGCGAGTGATCGCCTTTGACGAGGAGTTTTCGACCTCCGGATACCTGCTCCCCAAGGGAATGCTCGTCGAACTCGGCCTGGCCCTGATGCCCGTCGACGACGCCTCACGCGACGTGCCGTCCGACCAGGTCGGTTACGTGTTTTCGCGCGACGACGAGAACACGCTGTTCTGGGTCGAGCGGGGCAAAGTGGCCGCCGGCGCCGCCAATCGAAGGGAGTTCGAGCGCCTCACCCGGGATCGCCCGGGCGACTTCGTCGTTCTCTTGGAGACGGTCCGGGTGCCGCGACAAGTCGTGTGCCGACGCCGCGACCTGGAACCGGCCGTGGCATCCGCGCTGGAACAGACGCTGCTCGAGATGAGCCGGAGCCAGCGGGGCGCCAGGGTCCTGGCCGAGTTCGAAGCGACGGACCGGTTCGATCGGTTTCCCGGCGGAGCCGACCGCACGTTGGAACCGGTCCGCCGGCTGGCGAAGCATCTCGACTCGCCGTCCGAGGCTCCACCTGCGCCATCCGGAGATGCGGAGTGAACGTGTTCTTCCCAAGAAACGTCATGCGCCGTATCGGGTTGGGCGGTCGCTTCGTCCTGTCGACCTCGGCGCTGCTGATCGTCTTCGCCGTCGTGGTGACGTACACGACGACTCGGGCGCAAGAGGCGGCCATCCGGCAGCGTCTCCAAGGCGAGGGTCGGTCTCTGGCCCGCATCTTGGCCGCCACGTCGCCTAATTTCGTGGTCGCCCTCGACGTGCGCCAGCTCCGGTTGGCGCTTGCCGAGGCACGCGCGCAGAAATCGGTCGAGTACGCCTACGTCTTCGACGACCAGGGACGCATCCTGACCGACGGAACCAAGGAGAATCCCCACCGCGACCGGGTTCTCGACGACCCGGTGAGCCGACGGTCGGTCGCCGCCGAGGACGGACTGATCCAGTACCTGGACGATCGGCTGGACGTCACCGAGCCGATCTATCTTGCGGGGCGGAAGCTGGGGGGAGTCCGAATCGGCCTGTCGACCGAGGAAACCCGGCACGAAAGGGCAGCGCTGCGCAGGCGCAACATCCTGCTGGCCCTCGCTTTCGTCGTGATCGGCTTGGGCGCCACCCTGCTCGTGACGCGAACCGTGGTCCGGCCCCTCGCTCGCCTGACCGTCGCGACGCGAGAACTCGCCGAAGGCAGATTCGACGCGCGGGTCCACCTGCGATCGAACGACGAATTGCGGGCGCTTGCCGATTCGTTCAACCGCGCGGCCGAGAGCCTTCGCACCACCATGGTCTCGAAGGCGTACGTCGACGCGATTCTGCAATCCATGAGCAATGTCCTCCTGGTGCTCAGCGCCGAGGGAACGATTCGCAGGGTCAATCGGGCCACCTGCCGGTTGTTCGGATACGAGGAAGACGATCTCGTGGGCCGGCCGGTCGCCACGGTCGTCGAGGAAGAGCCCGGGGAACCGTCGATGATCGAACTCGCCGTCGAACAGCGCGCGGAAGGGCCCGTCGAGGCCCGGGGGCTCGCCCGAGGCGGCGTGCCGATTCCCCTCTCGTTGTCGACCGCGGTGATGGGCGATACGGGCGAGGTCGTGTGCGTCGCCGAAGACATCAGCCGGCGCAAGCGGGCCGAGGAACGGCAAATGCGGTCGCTCCGGCGGCTGGAGGGTTTGACGCGCCTCCAGGGAGAATTGCTTGCCCCCGCCCCGATCGGCGACAAGCTCCAGAAGGTCGCGGAGGCCGCCGTCGATCTGTTCGAGCTCGACTTCTGCGGGATCTGGCTCATGGGGTCGGGCGACTCCGATGCGCCGGAGCGTTGCGACGCCGAGTCGGGCGACCAAGACGCTTGCAGCGGCCTACCCGACACGAGCCTTCATCTGGCGGCCCGTGCGGGCCGCTACGCCGAAATCGCCGAGAAGAACCGTCGCCTGCCCGTGGCGCACTGCGAAATCACACGGGCCGCCACGGCCGGAAGAACCCGGCTCGCGGGCAGCGACGCGGCCTGTGATCCGGCGGGCGCTTCAGGCGAACCGGGCCGACCGGCGGACTTCACGGCCTGGGCACGTTACCGACTGCGTGGTCCCGAAGGCAGCTTGACGGGCATGGTCGCGGCGATGGCCGGGCAGCCTCTTACCGAGGAGGACGACGCCTTCCTCCTGCAATTGAGCGAGACGACCTCGCGAGTGATCGCCGACGCCCAGGCCGCCGAAGCCCTTCGGAGTGCCCGCGAAAGGGCCGACGTGGCCAACCGGGCGAAGAGCGAGTTTCTCGCCAACATGAGCCACGAGATCCGGACGCCCATGAGCGCGATCCTCGGCTTCTCCGAAGTGCTCGTCGAGAACGCCGCCGATCCGGAGAGCGTGGAGGCGGCCAGAACGATCCACCGCAACGGCGAGCACCTGCTCTGCCTCATCAACGACATCCTCGACTTGTCGAAGATCGAGGCGGGGAGACTCGAGGTGCAATGCAGCGAGTGTTCGGCCGCGCAAATCGTCGGCGACGTCGTGTCGCTGATGAGCGTGCGCGCCCAAGCGAAGAACCTGCGTCTGGAAGTCCAATACGCGGGCCCCATCCCCGCCACGATCAAGACCGATCCCATCCGGCTTCGCCAGATCCTCATCAACCTGGTCGGCAACGCGATCAAGTTTACCGAGGTGGGAAGCGTCTGCCTGCGGACGCGCCTGCTTCGCGAAGCGAACCAACCGCCCCGCCTGGGGCTCGACGTCATCGACACGGGCATCGGGATGACCTCGGAGCAGATCGCGCGGCTTTTTCGGCCGTTCACCCAGGCCGACGCCTCGACGACCCGCCACTACGGCGGCACGGGACTGGGACTGACGATCAGCCGACGACTCGCCGAGATGCTCGGCGGCGACATCCGCGTCACCAGTGAGCCGGGCCAGGGCAGCACCTTCCACCTGTCGATCGCGACCGGGCCGCTCGACGGCGTGCCCATGTGGCACGACCCGAACGCGGCCGTTCGCCCCTCCCGCTCGCCGGCCGCCTCGGCCGGAGCCGCCGACGTCGAGCTTCGCGGACGCATCCTGCTGGCCGAGGACGGCCCCGACAATCAACGCCTCATTGCCTTTCTGCTCAAGAAGGCCGGCGCCGAAGTCACCCTGGCCGAGAACGGGCAAGCCGCCGTGCAGCAGGCCCTCGATGCCCGCGCCGAGGGCCGGCCGTTCGGCGTGATCTTGATGGACATGCAGATGCCCGTCATGGACGGGTTCGAGGCGACGCGCCGGCTCCGCGAGGCGGGCTACCCAAGCCCCATTATCGCGCTGACCGCCCACGCCATGGCGGGCGACCGCGAGAAGTGCCTCGATTGCGGCTGCGACGACTACGCCACGAAACCCATCGACCGTCCGCGTCTCTACGGCACCATCGCCAAGTATCTCGCGTCGGCGGCGGAGCAGGCGACGACCGGCTGACCCGGGGCCGCGGCCGTCGGCCCTCGTAGTCTCACACCCGCGACCGCGGGGCGTACGTCGTGTGCAGCAGGTGGTGCGATTTGTCGCCCAGCGGCTTTCCGAGAAACTCCTCGTAGAGCTGGCGGATCTCGGGATTCTCGTGCGACTTGCGCAGCGACTTGCCCTCGTCCTCTTGGTAGATGGCCGCGATGCGGGCCCGGCGGACCTCGTCGGTCGTGAAGCGGGGTTGCCCGCCGCCGCCGATGCAGCCGCCCGGACAGGTCATCACCTCGACGAAGTGGAACGCGCACCGGCCCGACTCGACCGCGGCGATCACCTCCTGGGCGTTGCGCAGGCCGTGGGCCACGGCCACGTTCAGGGTGACGCCCTCGAGAAAGCGCCACTCGGGCAGGGTCGACTCGACGGTCAGCGAGGCCGTCTTGACGCCGTCGAGGCCCTCGATCGGCGCGACGTGCAGATTCTCCGTCGGCAACGGCCTTCCCGTGGCGATTTCATAGACCGTGCGCAGCGCCGCCTCCATCACCCCGCCCGTGTTCGCGAAAATGTCGGCCGCGCCCGAGGAGAGGCCCAGCGGGGCGTCCATGGGTTCGTCGGGCAGGCCGCGGAAGTCGATGCCGGCCACGCGGATCATGCGTCCCAGCTCGCGCGTGGTGAGCACCACGTCGACGTCGCGCACGCCGCTGGCGTCCATCTCGGGCCGCTGGCACTCGAACTTCTTGGCCGTGCAGGGCATGACCGAGGCGACGAAGATCTGCTCGGGCCGCTTGTCGAGCTTCTGGGCGTAGTAGGTCTTGGCCACCGCCCCGAACATCTGCTGGGGCGACTTGCAGGTCGAAAGGTTCGGCAGCAGGTTGGGATGGAAGTATTCCATGAACTTGATCCACCCCGGCGAGCAGCTCGTGAACATGGGCAGGGCCACCGGCTGCTTGTCGACGAGGGCCTTGCGGAGCCGGGTCAACAGCTCGGTGCCCTCCTCGACGATCGTCAGGTCGGCGGCGAAGTTCGTGTCGAACACGGCGTCGAAGCCCAGGCGCCGCAGGGCGGCGACCATCTTGCCGGTGACCAGGGTGCCGGGCGCGTAGCCGAAGCACTCGCCCAGGGCGGCGCGGATGGCCGGCGCCGTCTGCACCACCACGTGCTTGGAGGGATCGTCGATCGCGTTCCAGACCTCGTCGATCTGATCCTTCTCGATGATCGCCCCCACGGGGCACACGGCCGCGCACTGACCGCACTGCACGCAGGCCACCGAGTCGAGCTCGCGCCCGAAGGCCGGGCCGATCGTCGTCTCGAAGCCCCGGTTCTGCGGAAACAGGGCGCCCACCTGCTGCACCTCGGCGCAGACGGCCACGCAGCGCCGGCACTTGATGCATTTTCCGTTGTCGCGGACCAACGCGGGCGTCGAGGCGTCGACGCGCTTTCGCGTGCGCTCGCCCTGGTAGGGAATCTCGCGCACGCCCAACTCGGCCGCCAGGGCCTGCAGCTCGCAGTCTTCGTTGCGGTCGCAGGTCTGGCAGTCGCCGTTGTGCTCCGAAAGCATCAGCTCGACGACGGTCCGTCGGGCCGCCCGCACCCGGGCGCTGTTCGTCCGCACGCGCATCCCCTCGGCCACCGGCATCGAGCACGAGGCGGCGAGGTTCTGGGCCCCCTCGATCTCGACCACGCACACCCGGCACGCCCCGATCGCCTGAAGTCCCTCGACGTAGCACAAGGTGGGGATCTTGATGCCGGCCCGGCCGGCCGCCGCGAGAATGGTCGTCCCCTGCGGGACCTCGACCGGCACGTTGTTGATGGTCAGAGAGATCATGTTCTCGATGCCCGGCTCCGTACTATGTCCCGTTGCCGTTTCGCGTCGCGTTGCGGCGCCCGTAATCGCACCGCAGGCAGCGGCACGCCTGGCGCACGGCCACCGCCTCGCGCCAGGGCAACTCGACCTCGTCGAAATTGTTCCGCCGCCGCTCGACCGGGATCAACTCGAGCTTCTCGCGCGGCGTGTCGGTCGGCTCGGCGTCGGGGTCGAACGAGGTGTCGACCTCCTGGGTCTCGCGCCAGAAGGCGTGGTCGCGGCCCGTCAGGTAGCGGTCGATCCCCACGGCGGCCCGTTCTCCCGCGGCCACGGCCTCGACGACCGACGACGGTCCGCTCACGCAATCGCCCCCGGCGAAGATCCACTTCTCCGAGGTCTGGCCGCTGACGGGATCGGCCTGGAAGAACGCCTTGGCGCGGGTCTCGAGGCTGATTTCGTCGCCGATCCGCTGCGGATCGAGCGTCTGGCCCACGGCCACGAGCACCTGGTCGGCCTTGATGCAAAACGCCTCGCCCGCCTCCTCGGGACGGCGGCGCCCCGACCCGTCGAACTCGCCCAGCTTGACCGGCAGGCACTTCACGCCGGCCACGCGCTTGCCTTCCATTTCGATCTCGACCGGCGCGGTCAACAAGCGCAGCCGAACGCCCTCGTGCAGGGCCTCTTCGATCTCCTCCTTGTAGGCGGGCATCACCTCGCGGCTTCGCCGATAGACCACGGTGACCGTCTCGGCCCCCAGGCGCAAGGCCGTGCGCGCGGCGTCGATGGCCGAGTTGCCGCCCCCGACGACCACCACGTCCTTACCCACGGGAACCGAGCCCCGCAGGTTGTACGTGCGCAGGAAATTCAGTGCGTCGATGATGCCCTCGGCCTCCGACCCGCGAATGCCCAGCCCCACGCCGCTCGGCGCGCCCACGCCGAGGAACACGGCCTCGTATCCCTCCGCCCGCAGCGACTTCAACGAGAACTGCTCGCCCAGGCGCATGTCGGTGAGGATCTCGACGCCCAGGTTTTCGATCATGCGGACCTCGCGGGCGACGATCTCCCGCGGCAGCCGGTAGGCGGGAATGGCCTGCACGAGCATGCCGCCGGGACGGGGCTCGGCCTCGAACACCGTGGGGCGGTATCCCAGGCGGGCGAGAAAGTAGGCACACGACAGCCCCGCCGGCCCCGCCCCCACGATCGCGATCTTGCGCCGGGCGTTCGCGTCGCTCTCGCGGACCTCGGGAAGCTGGATCGTCACCTCCTGGTCGGCCATGAACCGCTTGATCGCCCGGATCGACACGGGCGCGTCGAGCGTGCTCCGCCGGCAGCGGTCCTCACAGGTGTGAAAGCACACCCGGGCGCAGATCGCCGCGAAGGGGTTGCGGTCGCGGTGCAGACGCAGGGCCTCGGCATGACGTTTCTCGCCCACCAGCGAAACGAAGCCCGGAATGTCGACGTGGGCCGGGCAGGCGCTCGAGCACGGCGCCTTGACCAGCGCCGCGCACACCCCGGCGCGGCACCGCTTGTCGCGGATGTGCTCGACGTACTCGTTGCCGAAGTGGCGGATGGTCGAGAGCACCGGGTTGGGCGCCGTCTGGCCCAGGCCGCACAGCGACGTCTCCTTGATGATCTCGCCCAGCTCGATGAGCCGCTCGACGTCGGCCTCTTCGCCCTCGCCGTTGCAGATCCGCTCGAGGATCTCGAGCATCCGCTTCGTGCCCACCCGGCAGGGCACGCACTTGCCGCACGATTCCTCCTGGACGAATTCGAGGAAGTAGCGGGCGACGTCGACCATGCAACTGTCTTCGTCCATGACGATCAGGCCGCCCGAGCCCATGATCGCGCCCAGCTCGGCGAGCGAATCGTAATCGAGGGGCACGTTAAGGTGTTGCCGGGGGATGCACCCGCCCGACGGGCCGCCGATCTGGGCCGCCTTGAACTCCTTGCCGCCCGGGATGCCGCCCCCCACGTCGTAGATCAGGTCACCCAGCGACATGCCGATAGGCACCTCGACGAGCCCCGAGTTCTTGATCGCTCCCGCCAGGGCGAACACCTTGGTGCCCCGGCTGCGCGCCGTGCCGAAGGCGGCGTACCACGCGCCGCCGTGAAGCACGATCGCCGGCACGTTCACGTAGGTCTCGACGTTGTTCAACAGGGTCGGCTTGTTCCAGAGCCCTTGCTGGGCCGGGAACGGGGGACGGGGCCGGGGCTCGCCGCGGTTCCCCTCGATCGAGGTCAACAGGGCCGTCTCCTCGCCGCACACGAACGCCCCCGAGCCCATGCGGATTTCGAGATCGAAGTCGAACCCGGTCCCCAAGATATTCTTGCCCAGCAAGCCCCGCTCCTCGGCCTGCTTCAAGGCGATTCCCAGGCGCTCGACCGCCAGGGGATATTCGGCGCGCACGTAGATGTAGCCCTTGGCCGACCCGATCACGGCCGCGGCAATCGCCATGCCTTCGATGAGGCTGTGGGGATCGCCCTCCAACACGCTGCGGTCCATGAACGCGCCGGGATCGCCCTCGTCGGCGTTGCACACGACGTACTTCACGTCGCCGGCGGCCTGCCGGGCGAACGACCACTTGCGCCAGGTGGGAAACCCGGCCCCGCCGCGACCCCGAAGCCCCGAGGTCTTGAGCGTCTCGATGATCGCCTCGGGCTGTTTCTCGGTCAGAACGCGGGCCAGCGCCTGGTAGCCGTCGCGCGCGATGTAGTCGTCGATCTGCTGGGGATCGATCCGGCCGCAGTTCCGCAGGACGACCTTCTCCTGGAGCCGGTAGAAGTCCATCTCCCGGGCCTGGGGCACGGCCCGGCCGTCGGGCCGCTTGTGCGTGAGCCGGTCGACGACCTGCCCCTTCTCGAGATGCAGGGCAACCAACTCTTCGCAGTCGTGCGCGCCGACCCGCTCGTAGAAAGCGTCGTCGATCATCAGCACGGGCCCGCCCGAGCAGGGCCCCAGGCAGCCGGTCTCGACGATCCGGACGCTGCCGTTGACGTTGCGCTGCTGGAGGGCCTTCTCCAAAGCCGCGCGGACCGCGCGGGCGCCCGAGGCGATGCAACTGGCCCCCATGCAGATGCGAACCTCGCGGCAGCCGCTGGCGGCGCGGCCCGACTGCTCGGCAGCCAGCGCGTCGCGCAGATCGTTCAGTTGGCGCGGGCTTGCGATGGGCTGGGTCATCCGTTCTCTCCGTTGCCGGCACCGCGCCCGTCGCGGTAGCGTTCGAGAATGCCGGCGATCTTGGCGGGCCGAACCCGCTCGTACACGTCGTCGTCGATCATGATCACGGGAGCCAGGCCGCAGGCGCCGAAGCACCGCCCCACGTCGAGCGAGAAGTTGCGATCGGGCGTGGTCTCACCCACCTCGACGCGCAGCGCGTCTTTGAGCCCTTCGAGCACCTCCTTGCCGCCGCGCACGTAGCAGGCCGTCCCCAGGCACACGCGAACCAGGTGCTTGCCCCGCGGCACCGTCGTGAAGAACGAGTAGAAGCCGACCACCCCGGCCACCTGGCTGTACGGCATGTCCAAGGCGAGGCTGATTCGCTTCAAAGCGCTCTCGGGCAGGTAGCCGAACATCGCTTGCGCGATCTGCAGCACGGGAATCAGTCCGCCCGGCACCTCGGCGTACTGCTGGAGCACGTCGTCGAGCCGAGCGAGAAGCTCTTCCTCCGACGCCTCGGCACTGCAAGCGCACTTGTATTGATCGACGATCATGGGATCCCTTACTTTGCCCATCGCGTCAGGGCAGATTGGGGCGAG
>Ga0334884_1005972_pt1 | contig 11255 bp, 13 predicted proteins | sample GraSluR1_MG_7_FD_207215 | JGI IMG/M metagenome (GOLD analysis project Ga0334884, IMG submission 207215) | Sludge microbial communities from methane-producing bioreactor in Wageningen University, Netherlands - Granular Sludge_12_05 R1 | ecosystem: Engineered > Bioreactor > Anaerobic >...
CAAGTATCTTTGATAGGAACTATCTCGTGAATATTATCCCCAGCATTCAAGTAGCTAATCGTTTACGGGGCACGCCATTTGTTGCTTCTGAAGAAAGCTGGGGATTATAAAATGCTGGGGATAAGATCATATTATTCGTTCCTTCCAATTTACCTGAGTTGATTGGATACACTGCATGAAGCACAAGGCTCCTGATCCGCTTGCGGATGGTCTTAGCAAAGGCAAGTACTTCCTGTACGCCACTGTCGCATGCCATGCGCAACCACTGTCTCAAGCCCCAGAACAGCGATTTCGGGTCGGTTTCCTGGAAGGCGGCCTTCAGTTGGTCAAGCAAGAAATAGGCCTTGTTCAGGTCGTCGTTGACACCCAGCAACTCGTCCAGCCGCCTCTCGTTGGATGCGTTCATCTTCCTTGCACCTGCAGGCCATTTCTTACCCCTCAAGGTCATCTCATCCAGCATGCGGTTGTTCTCTCTTGCCTTCTCATCCTTTTGCTGCAAGGTTTTTCGGTCGGAAAGAACGATGTAGCGGCTGCCCTTGTACAGCTGATAGCCATTTTGGTCTCCCTGCTCGGCAAGCTCGTTCTGCTTGCGCCTCCTCATGGCAGTGAGGACGCGGTCGTTGTACAGCTTGACCATATGAAAGGAGTCATAAATAACGGCGATCCAGGGGCAGAGTTCGCGGAAGGCGCTGTCGTACTGGGCGTTCATGTCCATGCTCACCGCTTTTACATGACGCATCCAATCCTCTCCCATATCCCGTATGAAGTCAGCTACCTGCTGTTTTTTCTTTCCCTCGCTGCACCAGATGACATGTCCCTCAGACAAGTCAAGCACCACGGTGGCATACTGGTGGCCCCGGTGCAGGAGGAATTCGTCTATCGCTATGTATTCACAGTACTTGTCCGGCCTCTTGGTTGGGAACATTCGCTTGAGGCGGCTCTTGTCCACCTCCTTTACGATCGATGGATGTACCCCCAGGTCACGGCTCACCGCCTTCAGGGTGTACCCCTCCGACAACCGCTTCTCGACCAGATAGCGCAGGTGCTTGGTCATCCTGTGCTCCGAATCCTTGAAGGGGATCCTCTGCATCTGCAGGTACCCGCACCCCCTGCACCTGAAGCGCTTGCGGCTCACCCTCAGCAGGTGGGGGCGCATCTGCAGCGGCACGTGCTTGAGGGTGACCTCGTGTTCCTGGTGGATGTCCATGGCTTGGCCGCATTGGGGGCAAGTTCTGGGAAGCTCCTCGGTGATCCTGCCGCGAGTAAGCGTCACTTTCTGTTCCCTGACCGACAAGACCGTCGTCGGCTCTTCCGTTACGTCGAAGCTTGCGAGACCATGGGCGATCGTGATAGTGTCGTGCATAGGGACGGGTATCCTTATTGTTGTTTTGTGGTTATTACAACTTTAGGAAACTCCGTCCCTCTTTGCAACCCAAGCCTATGCTGCTAATTTATTCCACGCCCCATCCCACAAGAAATTGATTTGAGCCGGTTTTCAGGCATAACCAATTCTTGCGAGCTGATGATGCTGCTGCCTTGGCTTGCATAATAGTGCAGCATCTCATCCAGTTTTCGTTTGTCATAGCTGGTGATGCAATCAGAAAGGACGGTTACGTCAAATTGGGCTTTGCACATGTTGTAGCAGGTCGATTTGACGCAAGCGACGGCATCCGCTCCTGCCAGGTAGAATTCACGGATTTCCTGGGCCTTGATGTAGTCTGCAAATGCTTCCGAGCTCAATGCGTTTCCTTTGTATTTCGTAAACACATGATCTGAGACAATCTTCAAGTCGGGTACGAATTCAGCTCCCTGCGTTCCGTGTTTGAATGTTCTCGTTCCCTCGGATAGATTCTCATGGCGTATGTACACCACAGGTGTCTGTGTTGCAACTGCCCAATCGATGGCGTTGTTGATGGCAGCGATGACATCCTTGTAGTTCTTTGTGATGTCATTCTGGATATCAATGATTACCAAGGCTCTCTTCTGCATGATCTTTCCTCCTGATCCATTGTTTTGTTTCCTGGTTCATTGTACGTTTGAATTGTTGACATCAGTATGGCAAGAATAGAAAAAGTTTGGAAAATTTGGAAGGAACTCTCAGATGAAAATTGACAGGCTCGTAAGCATCATCATGGTACTCCTCGACAAAGAGCGAATAGGGGCACAGGAGTTGGCAACCATGTTTGAGGTATCACTGCGCACCATCTACCGCGATGTGGAATCCATCAGCAGAGCAGGGATTCCAGTTCTCTCAACACCGGGAGTGGGCGGCGGCTTTGAGATCATGCAGGGATACAAGCTAGACAAAAAGGTATTCTCATCTTCCGACCTCTCGGCCATCCTGATGGGACTCTCCAGCCTGTCGGACATGGTGCGGGGGGATGAAGTGGTGAATGCCCTTGCCAAAGTGAGGAGTTTCATCCCGGCCGAAGCTGCGAAAGACATTGCGCTGAAAGCAAATCAGATCCACATCGACCTCAGTCCATGGATGGGCAACAAGGAGATACCCCTGAATCTGGAATTGATCAGGACGGCATTGCAGGAGAGCAAACTGTTGTCATTTGAGTATGTGGACCACCATGGGAACAGAACTTCCCGGACTGCCGAGCCCTACCAGCTTGTACTGAAAAACAGTCATTGGTATTGGCAAGGGTATTGCCGTGCCAGGAAAGACTTCCGCTTGTTCAAGCTTTCCCGCACAACAAAGCTACGAATCATGGAGGAGTGCTTCGTTGTGCGGGAGAATCCAAAACCCCAGTTGGATATCACCGATATGGTGGAATCCATGCAAACCTTCATCACCATCCGTATCCACAAATCTGTTCTGGACAGGATGCTTGAGTACTGTACCTATGAACAGTTCACCCTAGAAGGTGATGAGCACTATTTGGTCAGCTTTCCCTTCATCGAGAATGACTACCATTATGATATTCTGTTCAGTTTTGGAGCTGCTTGTGAGTGTTTGGAACCACCGCACATCCGTGCGGAGATGCAACGTCGCATCCTTGCCATGGCGGCTTTGTATGAATCTTGAAGCAGGGATATGCGTAGAACCTGCGAGGCAAAATATCTGAAGCAATACCATCAGGAATATGCCTATCTCATTGAACACCAGTTGGGAACGTACCTTGGTCTTGGGCTTGTGCCTGGAGAGGATCTGAACCTTGGGTGTCTGGAGGAAAGCATGAATAATCTGAATTCGGTGTTGTTGGAAGGCAATCTGGTACGGGATCCTGAGGAAGTGGTTCTCGGCGAGCAAGCAACTGAGATGGCAAAGTTCTCCATCGCCGTCAACCGATTCTTCCGCAATGCAAAGTCAGAGGCAGTGGAGGAGGTGATGTTCATCACCGTGCAGGTGTGGGGAGCCTTGGCAAAAAGTTGCCTGGCATACCTACAGAAAGGCAGGGGAGTGCGGGTAGTGGGGAGATTGCGCCAGGAGCGTTGGACGGACAAGGACGGAGGCAACCGGGAGCGGATCATCGTGGTGGCCGAGCATGTGGAGTTCAGGAAAGACTCAAATACTGCAGGCAAGCCGGAGGATACGCAAGCGCTTGATGAACTTGACCAAGTGGTTGCATTCTGAGGATATCGTGCTCATGTTGGTGTATTGGCCTCCCTTGGTAGTGACAGGGGAGGCAGCTCCGTATTGCAGTGGCAGTCTAGGTGAAAGTCTCTCCAAAGCACGCACTGTTACTTCAAAAAGTGTGAACTATAGCGTAACCATATCTGATTGCCAAACTCTTTGGTGTCGATGTTAATACGATCAACTATCACCTGAAAGAGATTTACAATTCAGGGGAATTGATGGCTGAGGCAACTATTCGAAATTTTCGAATAGTCCAAACAGAGGGTTCAATAAAGATTTTCCCGATGGTGAGTTGCCAAAGGAGATCCAACCTTTCTGGACGCCAGAATGGTATTTCTATTCCCTTTTCTGGTGGAAAGCCCTCTGGGAGAAAGAACCTGGTATTGAGATAACCGAGTTCCGTGAAATGGCCTCATGCAAACAAGCTTGGGATGATTGGCTACAATCACCTAACCCCTATGCCAAAGAAGATCTTGTCATGATGGAAGCAGGGGTAGGGAAGTATTTCAATATCATCCAAATGGTAGCTAAGAAACGGTAACAAGATTTTTCAGGATAGGATTACAATCACTGTGCTCATAGATGAAGCAAAAGACTCCATACCCTCTCTTAGGTAATAAACACCCTGTTGGGACGTACCTCAAGAGCCAGGCCTGTGCCTGGAGGGGAAGTTGACCCATGGGGGTCAGGAGGATCAATGAATAATTTGAACTCAGTACTGTTGGATGATGGATAGTCGAAATAAAGGTATACTATGGTACAAAATAAGAATTAATCCTGAGAATGCTTTCTGAGTGAGGCTTACTTATATAGAATCCACCATAGAGTGAGTAAGAATTTAAAAGCAGAATAAAATCGTCAACAACTGTTGAGCACAACCCGGTGACAAAATACCAACCGTTGACGATAGGCGGGTAGGCATCTTGAGTAGAGAAGGGAATCAAGTTTAGCTTGCCTAACAACAATGCGAGTAAAAAGATAGTGCACAGGATGCAGTGACCCATTTACGAAACTGATACCTTTTATGAAAGAAGATGGCTAGGATTTATTTTCATTATTTGGTTATATTTAACTCTCGATTTTATCACACCAGGGGAACTCGAAGGGTGCCGATGAAGCAAACCTTGCCACGTGCCGTGCCGCCGTGGGAGGTGAAGCCAATGTACCGGGACCGCCTACGCATCCTCCGGGACATGCCATTCCTTCCACAAGATCCGGACAGGTACTACCTTTGTCGATATGTTTCAGCATCTCAAGACAATCGGAGAGGGTGTCTGCTTTTTCGAAGCTGATGTCCGTTATACCGAACTTCTCTTCTGCTGTCCTGATGATCGCATTCCCGACTCCCGAAGCATTCGCATATCCGCGCCCGAGCATGCTCGCGTCCTGAATGGCAGGACTCTCCCCGATTGTCGAGAGATCAATCTCGAAGGCAACGAAGAGCGCCGCAAGCTCCTCGAAGGTCAAGACATGATCCACATATCCCGACACTTCGGTGGTGAGTGCCTCATACTTCTTGGCAATGCATGGTCCGATGAAGATTACCTTCGCATGTACATCGGATTCCTTGATCTTCTTCGCCGTCTCCACCATCGGTGTATAGCTGTCGGCGATATTTTCCGCCAGATCCGGATAGGAATTTCGTGCGGTCAAGACCCACGAAGGGCAACAGGAAGTTCCAAGAAATTTTCCCTGTTTGGTTGTGTATTTTTCGGCGAGTAGGATTGTGTCGCAATCCGCGCCATAGGCGACTTCCATCACCCGGTCGAATCCCAGACGCTGGATGCCGGCAAATATCATTTCCGGTGTCACCTTGTTGCCGAACTGCCCGGTGAATGATGGTGCCACGATCGCATGCAGCTTCGGGGAAGCTGTCTCCCGTTTCCGTTCCATGAGGGAGAAGGTCACCTGGACAATCTCCGATTTGTCGGAAATGGCGGCGAAGGGGCAGGATACTGTGCATAGTCCGCAGCTTACGCAAATATCCTGATGGATACGGGCATACCCTTCCTCATCCGAATCGATGGCATCCACACCGCACGCCTCGGCGCAGGGACGTACTCTCCTGGTAATGACGGCATAGGGGCATACTTGGACACATTTCATGCATTTTATGCACTTCTCCTGGTCTATGAGTGCTTTTCCCTCAGGGAATGAAATGGCGTTTCTCGGGCATACGATCGAACATGGATGTGCCATGCACGACTGGCATCCGTCGGTGACGATAACCTGATCCTCGGGACATTTCTCGCATGCGGCGCGGATGACGTTGACCAGGGGAGTCTCGATGATCTTTTCACTGGTGAAGGCCTCCTCGATTCCGCTGGAGACCGGAATATGCTCCCGTTCCTCCACAAGCGGCAGGCCGAAGGCCAACCTGAGACGTTGCTTCACGATGGAAAGTTCCCGGTATGAACAGCAACGGTACATCGGGTTTCCCATTTCGATGATGCTGAATGGGAGGGCCTCTATTTCCGAGGGTTTCTTCCCGTCAAGTATGAATCGTACCGTCTCCATGAGCAACCGCCTACGGAGATCGGTCACAGGAGTATAGATTCCCCGCATCCGTTCAAATACCCGTTTTACACCGATCTCACTCATGGTTTGGCCTCCCGCTTCTTCTCTATTCGGGTATGCACATCGTCCATGATCGCTTCCAGTTTCGCCTCGAGAACATAATCGCCATCGATCTTCACAACAGGAGATCTCCTCGAGTGATCGCAGACTTTATTGGGACAGGACATCTCGTCGATGATGCAATGTTCCTGGATATCCTTCTCGGCACGCAAAGCTTCCACAAGCTGGGAAGCTCCTCGGAACGCGCAGTTGGTACCGGTACAGACGGAGATATGGATACTGTCCCCATCCTTTTGAGAATTGTTCATACAGGACCTCCCGATTATTTCTCGTCTTCCAGTATATGGGAGATATCCATCGGAATAAAGGCTTTTGGTTAAACCTGTTCGAAGTGGGCAGAATGGAGGATTTTTCCGAAAGAAACATCCGATTGGCGGCACCCATGCCGGCAATCGGATGTCCTGCTTCTACTCTCTCAGCTCTTTCGAAATCCGCTGATACTCCTCACGGGTAATCTTGCCTTCTGCGTAGCGGCTACGAAGGATTTCCAAGACATCGGCGGAACTGTCAGAGCCACTTCGGCGCGACCGTACGAGAGCGACTACGACAACTGCAATGACAACTAGGATCACGATAATTGCGATCCAGCTCCACCAATTGCCCGACCAGGCCAGCATGCTGGAGGGACCATAGCCCCATCCATAGTTGGATGAGGTGGGGTTGTAACGCGCGTTACGGCTCCAACCTCCCATCATTCCCGGTCCCATAAAGCCGTATCCGCCCATGCCGGGTCCCCACGTGTCGAGCTTCCCGTCGTTCTGGAGGTAGTTGTAGGCAATCCAACGGTGGGTCGATGCTAGTTGCTCGGATCCTTCTCCTCCCATCATCCCATCCATCCATTCGTGTCGCTCTTCATCGGCGATCATGAGATCCATGACCGCATCACCCAGTTCCTCAAGTAGAGCCGGACGTATCAGGTCGGGATCGATGAGCGTGATACTTGTCACGCCTTGCACCTGTTTGATTTCGTTGAGGATCACGTCGGCAGTTCTGCCGTGTCCTTCTTCTTCCTGCGCCCAGAGTGTTGTTCCCACGATCAGGAACATGATACTCAAGGTTATTACGAATATTTTCTTCAATTTGTTGTCTCCTTCTACGAAAGATTTCTCTTCATCGAGTCGAACTCTTCCCAGGTGATATCACGTGGGGCATATCTCTTCTTGATCATCTCAAATACAATTTCCAAATTGGCAAGATCCTCTTCAACGAAGGTCTTTCTTCATCTTCTCAAACAGCTCGCGATCGATCTCACCATCGGCATATCTGTTTTTAAGTAGCGCGATTGCCTCCAAACTGCCAGAATTGGACCTGTTCCGATGTGAGAGATGCACCGCAAGAAGCACGACGACCGTCACCCCAATGAGCAACAATCCGATCATCATCCCCCGGGACCACCAGTCGGACCCGAACCAACCGCATCCGCCGACATTGCCAAGACCGTAATATAAGCCGTGCATACCATTCCTCCATCATCAATTCGAGATGTCTTCTCTCATGCTGAGGTATTCCTCCCGTGAGAGGGTCCCTTGTGCATATCGCTTACTGAGCGCTTCGAGCGCCTCATCGGTTCCTTTACGGAAGGAATCATCTTTTCTACCGAACATATCCGTTCTGAACAACAGATACATTATCAAGAGGGTCCCAAGGATTCCAAATATCATCATTTTTAACCTCCCACACCCCCGAGGGGGTGTGTAGTCAATGTAAAGCAATGCCGCGTATCTGCAAAGAGTTCCCTTGAATTCTTTACCTGATCTTCACCGTTGCCCGTCCCAGCGGCAAGGTTGAGCGAGATCAGGAAAGGATCAGCCCGCTTGCTTCGGTACTTTTAGCAACCGGGCGTTGATTGCAACCACCACCGTGGACAAGGTCATCAGGACGGCACCCACCTCCGGTTGCAGGATGAACCCGGTGAAGTGCAGAACTCCCGCGGCAAGAGGAATGGCAAACACATTGTATGCAGTAGCCCACACCAGGTTCTGGATCATCTTGCGATAGGTGGCTTTTCCGAACCTGATGAGCGTCACGATATCCTGTGGATTTGAATCCACCAACACGATATCGGCGGTGGACGCCGCCACATCGGTTCCCGACCCGATGGCAATCCCGACATCGGCTTGCGCCAGGGCAGGAGAATCATTCACGCCGTCTCCTGTCATCGCCACGAATGAGCCCTTCTTCTGCAGTTCCTTGATCTTCTGTTGCTTCTCATCGGGCAACACCTCGGCAAAGTAGCCATTCATGCCCAATTCCTCGGAAACGGCACGGGCGGTCGCTTCGTTGTCTCCAGTGAGCATCCAGCAGGCTATGCCCATTGATTGCAGCGTCTTGATGGCGCCATGGGACTCTGGACGCACCGTATCACTGAGGGTGATAGAGCCAATCAATCGCGTTTCCATCAGGACAAAAACACGGGTTACAGCCTGTTCGTCCTTGGCAGAAGGGATGTCGATGCCAAGTTGACGTGCATGGGAGGGGCTGGTAACCAGAATTGCCGAACCATCTACTTTCCCGCCGATACCCTTTCCCTTGATTGCCGATACTTCGTCCACAGAGGACAATTCAAAGCCTTGGGCGGTTGCGTGTCCAACGATGCTCTTCCCGATAGGATGCTCCGAGTGTACTTCAACAGACGCTGCCAATCGCAACACATCCTTTTTCGAATAGGTTCCCGTGTCGGTCGATGTCACATCGGTCACCGTGAAAGTACCCTTTGTGAGCGTGCCTGTCTTATCGAACACAATGGTATCGATCTTTCGCGCCTGCTCAAATGCCGTCCGATTGCGGATGAGCAATCCGTGTTGTGCGGACTTGGCCGTAGAGACGGAGACCACAAGCGGAATGGCCAATCCAAGTGCGTGGGGGCAGGTGATGATCATAACGGTGGCCATTCGTGTGATGGCGAACTGCAGGTCGTAGCCGACCAGCAGCCAGCTGACCAAGGTGGCAATTCCAATGGTGATTGCTGCTATGGTCAGGTAACGGGCTGCCCGGTCGCTCAACTTCTGTGTCTTCGATTTGACTTGTTGTGCCTCGCGGACCATGGTAATTATCTTCGACAGATATGCATGCTCCCCGACTCCATCAACCTTGATGGTGATGCTGGAATCACCATTGATCGACCCGCCAATGAGCCTGTCTCCCTTCTCGCGTCGGACCGGACGCGATTCCCCTGTGAGCATTGATTCATCGACATACCCGGCACCTTCGTGGATCCGGCCGTCGGCGGGAATTTTCTCCCCAGGTTTTACTATAAGGAGATCGCCATTCTCAACAAGACTGAGTGGTATGTCCTTGATTGTTTCCCCTTCTTTCCTGTGGGCTTCCGATGGCATGAGGCGGGCCAGTTTTTCCAATGCCGCCGATGCGCCTACGACGCTGGTCATTTCTATCCAGTGTCCCGCAAGCATGATGGCGATCAAGGTTGCAAGTTCCCAGTAGAAGGGCATCCCTGGAAGACCGAAGGTAACAGCAGTACTATATCCGTAGGCTACTGTGATAGCCATGCCTATTAGTGTCATCATCCCCGGAGATTTTTCCTTCAACTCCTTCACCAAACCGGAAAGGAAAGGCCAACCTCCTACGAAATACAGAATCGTAGCCAAAAGGAATACGACATAGTCTGCCCTCGGGAACGTCCATCCAAAACCAGTGAGGTCCTTGATCAACGGCGTAAGCGCAAGGATGGGTAACGTGAGTAACAAGCTGAAATAGAACCTGTTGCGAAAGTCCTTTATCATCATTCGATGGTGGTCCGCATGGTTGCTATGGTCCGCATGGTTGCTATGGTCCGCATGGTTGCTATGGTCCGCATGGTTGCTATGGTCCGCATGGTTGCTATGGTCCGCATGGTTGCTATGGTCCGCATGGTTGCTATGGTCCGAATGATTGCCATGACCATGATAGTGTTCTGTAAGTTCTTTTGGATCGCTCATTGGCTCCTCCTTATAATGGTTTTCCTGTATGGAAACCAGGATGTTTGACAATCGTCGTGGGAAAAAGGGTGAGATCAGGATCTGTTGTACTTCTTGATGATGTCCCCCGTCGGATCCTTTTCTGCGGATTTCCTGTTGAGCGAACAACAGTCCAACCGTTGGTCCCCAAAGTTACGATCATTGGCTTCCGCCATTTTTTTCAGATAATCATTCCAACGAACCTTGATGTTCTTGAAAAATTTCATCGGCACACCTCCTCGGTTAGCGAAATCGTTTGAATACATCCATCACCTCGATGATCTTCAGTTGTTTCTCCTCTGGATCCTCCTTCTGCATGGCATGGGCCACACAGGTGTGGAGATGATGCTCCATCACGATCTCCTCCACTCCCTTGAGCGCTGAGATCACGGCGGATATCTGGGTGAGGATATCGATACAGTACCGGTCGACTTCGACCATTTTCCTGATGCCTTTCACTTGTCCTTCGATGCGGGCAAGGCGGGAATCTGTTTTCTTTCTGGTGCGTTCATCCATATACACAATATACCCCTAGGGGGTATATCTGTCAAGCGTATGACCACCATATAAATGAAATGTCTTTCCCACTGCTGTTACTCCGGGCTAGTGGAAGATGTAAATGTAAGATTATCTATTGAAGCACGAGAACATTTCCAGGAAGAGCCCTCATTGCAGTTTCAAGAAGGCTGTGAATAGGGTTAAGTAAAATAACTAAACCCCAATAATAGATGTTTTAAGCATCAATATTAATGTTGAAGAAACGAGAGTACGAAGAACCTGAGGTTTGTATTGACGTGACCCCGAACCATTTTATCCCCATGCGGTGTACCTTGGAGGTAGTTTTAGTCAAATTGTAATGACGCTATCCCTATCTGCTCAAACCTTGGGATGACCGCGAAGTTACTGAATATATACCCTTGTCTGTCCTTGGCCTGGATATATGATATTTTCAAGAGCTAATTTCAAAATGGCAAATTAGCTTATAAATATGCATCAGACTCTGCATGATAATGCAATATCATCCAGTCCATGTTGTTGAATAACCAAGCAACGAAAACCGCAAGGATTTTCAGTCACCA
>Ga0334884_1005973_pt1 | contig 11253 bp, 8 predicted proteins | sample GraSluR1_MG_7_FD_207215 | JGI IMG/M metagenome (GOLD analysis project Ga0334884, IMG submission 207215) | Sludge microbial communities from methane-producing bioreactor in Wageningen University, Netherlands - Granular Sludge_12_05 R1 | ecosystem: Engineered > Bioreactor > Anaerobic > Unclassified...
CCGCGAGCCCTTCCCCCGCCTCGACCCCACCATCCCCCGCGCCCTCCAACACATCATCGGCAAGTGCGTCCGCAAGAAGCGCAGCGAGCGCTTCGCCACCATGAACGACGTCGCCACGGCGCTGCAGGGCTTCCTCAGCGACTTCGCCACCACCCACAGCAGTGACTGGCTCCTCGATGCGGCAGCGCCGCAGACCACCAGTGACGCTGGCATCACCCACCCCGACCCCATCGACCACAGCGGTGAGGCGACCATCGCCGAAGCCCCACGGGCGCAGCACGAGGAGAGCCCCTCCCTGCTCCCCATCAACTCCGCCGAGCTCCTCGCCTGGCACAACCTCCCCGCTCAGGAGGCGCCACAACCCGAAGCGCCGGGCGCGACGCGCCCCTTCGCTTACCCCACCCGGCACCGGCAGCGCCCGCGCCAAACAGAGCGGGCGGCACCTGCAAGCCGCCCAAGCCTCGCCGCGCGCGCACAACATCGCGGCCGCTACCAGATGGTGGCCGTCACCGTCGGCCTCTTCGTGGGCACCTTAGCCATGGGCCTGTGGGTCAAGAACAACGGCAGCGCTCAGCAAATGCCACCCGCCGCGCCCGCCCAAGCTGCCGTGGAACGCCAAGAAGAGCCCGAGCAAGCAAGCCACCGCGTCGTGGAGTTCATCTCCCTGCCGGCCCAAGCCGAGGTCCTCGGCCCGCAAGGACAGAGCCTGGGCTACACGCCATTGGTCCTGGAGCTGCCCATTGCGCACGAGGGGGTCTACCTCTTTCAAGCGCCAGGGCACCTCCCCCTCAAGCGCTGGGTGCAGGTTGGCCCACAGAGCGACGCCCCCCAGCGCATCCGGGTCCGCCTCGAAAGCTTCTGAGGCGACGCCCCACTCCGTCGCCAGCGACCACACGCGGTTGACAATGCGCCTGGGACTTTCTAGGGTACCATCTGAAGGGCTCATGCGTAGACGGCATCAGCCATCGGCTTCATGGCCGTTGAGGGAATCTTCCGATGGTCGCTCCTTACTTCCCCCCTCCCACTCCCAGCGGGATGCTCCCCAAGCAACGCAAGCCCTATGCGCTCGTCGCCCTCGTGGGCCTGGTGGCGCTCTGTGGCGCCGCTGGCGTGGTGCTCATCGTCCTGAAGTTCAGCACCACCGCTGAGCCGGAGGCCGAGACACCCAGCGACACCCAAGCGACGCGTATCGAGGCCGTGCCTCTCACCGACCCCATCCCCGCCATCGACCTCGGCCAAGCCCTCGATTTTGACGATCATCACGCCGCGACCGTGCGCATCAGCCTCGACACGGTGCCGACCGGTGCCGAGGTCTTCCGCGCAGGCGAGTCCATTGGCCTCACCCCGATCAACACCGACTTCCCCCAGAACGCCCAGAACGAGCGCTGGCAGCTCTTTTTGGACGGCTTCGAAGTCGCTGAGGTGGAAGTCAGCTTAGACAGTGATTTCCACAGTGAGATCGTCCTCTCACGCCTCAGCCCCACCACCGCCCCCACACCGCGCCCCGTCGCCAGCAGCGGTGGCGGCACCCAGCGCCCAGCGACGGGAGGCTCAGGCGCCTCCTCTGGCGGCACGACAGCGACCAAGAGGCCCAAAGATCCTCCCAAGGAGGAGAAAAAGGCCGAGGTCAAGAGGACCGTGATCACTGAAACCACTGGCGCTGCGTTGCCTGATTGAACGAACCTGCGTCTGACTTGATTGTCTAGCGCCTCTGCGCCACCTCTCGCAGCGAGGATCTCACAATGGCGGTACCAGGTGTAAAAGCCCCGCGCATGCCCAAAGGGCCCAAAGCCCCCAAGACGCCTGACGCCAAAAAAATGGGGGACAAGGCCTCCAAGAAGGCCTCGGGCGAGGTGAAGAAGGCGCGCAAGAAGCTCATCAAAAAGCTGATTTTCATCGCCGTCGCCCTCCTCTTGGTCGGCATCGCCCTGCTCATCGTGTGGATCGTCAAAGGAGGCGGACCGGCACCCTCCAGGACGGTTCAACAGGCCATCGACTTGGCTTTTCTCGAGGATCAAGATCGCTTCAAGACCCTTTTCACGGATGACTCCGTTGAAGCGCTGGAGTCTGCCTGGAGCGGAAGCGACATCGGGGCCGGCGTCAGCCGAGGCTCCTGGCGGAGAATGATGCGAGGGATCCTCACCAAAGATGAGCTCAAACCCAAGATCGTCGGCGAGCGGGTCGCCAAAGATGGCGAGAGCGCCGAGGTGGACATCGACCTGGATGGCGTGCAACGCACCATACACCTGCGCAAAGTGGAGAAGGAGTGGAGAATCAACGTCAACCTCGGCATCAACCCCAATGAAATCATCATCCCCATGGAGAACCTCCCTGAGGAGATCGTCGAGGAGTTCCGACTCGCCGACCCGGAAAACGAGATGTGGTGGGAAGAGCGCGAGGCCGCCAAGGCGGCTCAAGCTGAAAAGAAAGGCTGCCTGGGGTGCGCCATCACGGCGAGCCAGGGGCCGGTCGACCCCTTGGCCCTCGTCGCCCTCATGGCGCTGGCGGCCATGGCCCTGCTCCGCGGCGCCCGCAGACGCGATCGCGACGCCAGCCTTCACAACAAAACGCCACGTTGAGCTCGACCCAGGCCCCCATCACCTTGCCACCACGAGGAGCACTGGCCTGACATGACGACACCCTCCCCCCGTGGCCTCCGCTCTCTGCCTTGGCGCACGCGCTGGCTCTTAGTCCCGCTCATCGCCCTCAGCGCTTTGCTCTACCTCTGGTGGGGCCAAGACAACCAGCCAGCCTACGAGCTGCGCACCCTCGACGCCGATCCTGGCGCGCCCTTGGTGGTCCAGCAACAGCTACGCCACGCCCCCCCGGAAACACAAGACGAGTGGGTGCCCATCCTGGTCAACCTCGAGGACCATCACCGCACCCTCCATCGCGAAATCAGTCAGGCCCTCGGCATCACCCTCGAAGCCAACTCCATCTTCTCCGAAGCCCACCAGCTCTATCGCGCCCGCGTGCCCAAAAGCCAAGTCGACACCCTCCTACGGCGCCTCAACGCCTGGCCAGGCGTCGAGTACGCCGAGGAGAAGGGCACCATGGCCCTCTTCTCCGCCCCTGACGATCCCCTCTACATCTACCAGTGGAACTTCGAACAGGTCCGGGCCGCAGAGGCCTGGTCCCTCTCCACCGGCAAGGGTGTGGTCGTGGCCGTCATCGACACGGGGATCGCCTACGAGGACCCGGAGCATCCCAAGCGCGGCCTCCTCATCCCCGACCTCAACGGCACCCGCCTCGTTCGCGGCTACGATTTCGTCGACGACGACCCCTTCCCCTTCGATGGACACGGCCACGGCACCCACGTCGCTGGCACCATCGCTCAGTCCACCCACAACGGCTACGGCGTCGCTGGCCTCGCCTTCAACGCCGCCCTCATGCCGCTGCGCGTCCTCAATAACCAAGGCTATGGCAACACCGCCGATATCGCAGAGGCCATCCGCTTCGCCGCCGACAACGGCGCCCAGGTGATCAACCTCAGCCTCGGCGGCCCGACCCCAAGCAGGGAGCTCGACGCGGCGATCCGCTACGCCCACGCGCGCGGCGTCGTCATCATCGCAGCCGCTGGCAACAACGGCTCGCGCCGCCCCTCTTACCCCGCCGCCTCACCCCACGTCATCGCTGTCGCCGCCACCCAGTTCGACCGCAGCACCACCTTCTACTCCAATTACGGCCCCCACATCTCGCTGGCAGCGCCGGGGGGTAACACCCAGGTCGACCAAAACGACGATGGGCGACCCGATGGCATCCTCCAAGAAACCCTGCGCCCCAACCCTGATGGCAGCTTTCAGCCGGTCTTCGCGTCCTACATGGGCACCTCCATGGCCGCGCCCCATGTCGCCGCCGCCGCCGCCATGCTCATCGCAAACGGCATCAGCAATCCCGACCAAGTGCGCCACATCCTCGAGAGCACCGCCGCCGACGCAGGGGAGTCGGGCTGGGACGAGCGCTTTGGCCACGGCATCTTGGACATCCACGCCGCCCTCACCCACAGCCAAATCAACCTCGGTCTCTGGCGTCTCCTCTCAGCGCTGGCGCTGACCGCGCTGGTCATCTGGTGGCGGCGTAAGGAGCGCAATCTCGCCCCAGGACCCCAGTGGACCTACCTCCTCGGCTTCACCTTGGGCCTCGGCATTCTCTTCGCGCTCCCCTTGCTCATCTCGCCACCGGCGCTCATGTCTCCCCTGCTCAGCCTCGCCGCGCGCCCCCTGAGCTTGTGGGGGGGGCTGCTGCTGGGACCCGCCGAGAGCCCCCTCTTCGCCTCTTTCCTGCCCGTGCTGTTGGCGGCGGCCCTCTTCTTGGGTCGCCCCGGCGGCCAACGTCTGGTCGCGGGCTTCGCCATCGCCACGGCAGCAGTGCTCCTGTGCGAGAGCGCCTTCCTCCACGTCGACGTCGCCTACGTGCCTGGCGTCGGCCTCCTCGACCGCCTCTGGCTCGGCGGCAATGGCCTGCTGAGCTTGTGGATCGGAGCCTTGGCCCTCAAGGCACCCTGAGCCAATCACGCGGCGCTGGCCCCGGCCAGGACCGCCGACTACTGCAGCAGGGTGTGAATCTGCTCGAAGAGGTCCGCCCGATCGATGATATCGCGGAGGTAGTCCAGCTTCTCCGTCTCGATCACCGCTTTGGGGCCCAAGTCATAGGCATCGAACCAGGCTTCATAGTCCTGATAGAGACGCCGAATGTAAGTCAAGGGGATGGCCAACTCGGCGGGGCGACCGCGCGTGCGAATGCGGCGGCGCACACCTCGGACGGAGCAGCGAAGGTAGACCACCAGGTCCGGCGGCTGGAGCTGAGCGCGGATGGTCTCATAGAGCTCTCTGTAGGTGCAGTAGTCGCGCCGGCTCAGCAAATTTCGCCGCCTCAAGATCTCGACGAAAATATCGGCGTCTTCGTAGATGGTGCGATCCAGCACCACCCGCTCCTCACAGCGCTGCGCCTCGACATGGAGCGCAAACTTGCGTGCCAAATAGAAAATCTGCGACGCAAATGACCACCGCGCCATGTCACCATAAAAATCGTTCAAGTACGGGTTGTCATCGACCGGCTCGTAGAGGGAGCGCAAACCAAAACGATTGGCCAGAAAACGCACCAACGTCGATTTCCCCGCCCCAATGTTACCGGCCACGGCTATGAATCGTGCGCTCAAGTCGTCCTCCCACCAGCAGCAACCACAGGGGCACCCTAGAGACTCAGCAGAGCTGGAAGCACCAGCGCAGCATTGTAACCAAGATGAAGAGAGAAGGCAGCCGTCGTCGAAGCCGTGCGCTGCCGCCACCAGGTGGTCCCGATGGCGACCCCCAGGATGGGGAGTAGCGGCCACCCATAACCCAGGTGCTGGGGAATGTGCGCCGCCGTAAACAGCACCACTGAGGCCACGGCCGCAGCCAGACGGCCGGCGCAAGCCGCAATGGAACCATAGAGAAAGCCCCGAAAAAACACCTCCTCGAACCACGGCGCCACACAGGCCATGGCCGCACTGGCCAACATCATCCCAGGCACCCGGGTGATGTGAATCATCGGGCTGCTCTCCTCGGGAGCAACGAAGATGAGTAGGGCCGTAGCCGCCAGCGCCAACAGCACCCCCATGCCAAAAGCACGCGCCAGCACCTTCCAGGGGCACTCACCGGCGGCCACCTGTGGCGCCACCAAAGCCAAGGCCTGCCGAAACGCACCAAAGCGCCACCACACGATCGCAAAGGTCAGCGCCAGATAGAAAGCCAAGTGCACCACCATCCCGCTCAAGGCGCGCTGCCCCCAAGCGGGCAGACGCACCACGCCGGGCGTCACACTGTTCATGACCTCACTGAGACTCGGACCGCCACTGCTCCACAGCCCAAAGATCAGCGCCGGCAACACCAACAACAGGAGCAACACCACCAACGGATCATAGGCCCGCCAGCGCCCCTCTGCGGCAGTGCCGCCTGGGCCCAAAGTCCACGCCAGCAGGCGCAGCAGCATGGCCAGTAACAGGGCGAAGACCGCCCCCAACTCCAGCATCCCCACGGGACGCGACACCACCACCACCACCACGGGGAGGGCAAGCTCCCCCGCCGTCGCCGCACGCTCCACCCACAACGTCGCTGGCCAACCTTCATCCCAACGCCGCAAGGGTGCCTCAGCACAGCGGGCTTCGCCCATGGTGGTCCACCCTTGCCCCAGCAACTCGGAGCGGCCATCATCCCAGCGCAGGGTCACCTCGGGCCTAGCGCCACCGCGGGGAAAACACACATAGGCCCGCAAATTCCAACGCCCCTCCGTCGCAGCGCTCACCACGAAGGGCGACGCGGCCACCGGCCCCTCGGGATCGGCGGGCGCCAGCCAAGCCAACGGCTCCGAGCGCTCGACCACGTCTTCCCGCCACCCCAAAGCCCACCACAGCACCGCCAGCGCCGCCACGAGTAGCAGGGTCGATGCGGACAACCACAGCGCCCGCCACCAGGGCTCACCCATCGGCCATACCCTGACCATTCGGCCGCACCGGAAGCTGCGGAATCACCTCGGTGACGAAGATCTCCACCACATCCGGGTCCAGCGCGCCACCTGCAGCATCCTTGCGCAAGATGGCCGCTGCCTCGCTGGGTGAAAACGCGCGCTTGTAAGGACGGTCGGCGCCAGTCAGGGCATCATAGATGTCACATACGGCCAAAATCCGCGCCGCTAGAACGATGTCCTCACCCGCGATCCCCACCGGGTACCCCCCTCCGTTCAACTTCTCGTGATGTTGCCCCGCGATGAGCGGCACGGCCTTGAGCTCATCGACCCACGGCACCTGTCCCAAGTAGGAGACGGTCAAAGCGGCATGCGACTCGATGTGCTCGCGCTCCTTCGCGTTGAGGGTGCCTCTGCGAATGCCCAGATCCTCAGCATCATCGGCAGAGAGCACGCTGCGGACCTGGCCCAAGGTGTCGCGGACGTGCAGCGTCCTCATCTCTACCAAGTGCTGGAGATCCGCCTCGCTTGGCGCTTGGCGCCCGCCCTGTAGCCGCTCGACCACTTCCCGGTAGCCTGCGAAACGCAACTGCGCCGCCTTACGGGTGCGCTCATAGGCAGCGAACGCCTCGTCGCTGAGCGCGGCGCTCGTGCGCCGGCAGCTCTCCATGAGGGTCTCCGCGGCCGCCAACTCCGCTTCGGCTGCCGCCCTCTCGATGCGCTCCAGGAGCGCGTGATAGGCCACGGGTTGGAGCTTGCCCGCCTTCTGCAAGACCTCCTCGCGCACCCCAATCTTGCCAAAATCATGGAGCAACGCCGCATAGCGCAGCTCCAACAAGGCGTCGTCAGAGAAACGCACCGACGCGAAGGCGCCCACCCTCCTGGCATCGATCGCCTTCGCCGTCATCAGGGTGTACAGCGCCACCCGGTGCGAGTGGCCAGCCGTAGTCGGATCCCGCGCATCGATGGCCGCCACCGAAGCTTGGACGAAGGCCTCGAAGGTGTGAAACACGTTGCGGTTGAGCTCGGCCCGCTCCATGGCAAAGGCAGTCCACGAGGCGAGCATCGAGAAAATGTCCAGATCCTCGTTGCCAAACATACCCTGGCGACCGCGGGAATCGATCTGTAGCACCCCCATCAGCTTGCGCTGCCCGACCAAGGGAGCCGCGAGGCAGGCCGTGATCTGGGCCAACACGATGGACCGGCGCGAGTCCACGTCTGCATTGGACGCCGCATCGCGCACGAAAAGAACGGCCTCGCGCTTCTCCACCACGGCCCGCAAAATCGACTGACTCACGATCAACTCGCCTGGACTCGGTCCGCTGGCCCGCATCCGCGTAAACAGCGGCACCAGCTCGTCACCCTCCTCGGCGCCAGGGACCATGATGGCGAAGAAATTGGCGAGGGGAAAGATCTTGAACGCCGCCTCGGCGACCCGCCCCACGATGGCGTCCATGTCGTTGAGACCGTTGAGCTCGCGCGCGAGCTCAAAGAGCGCCGGCAGACGCGCTCCGCCCTTGAACTGCAGCTCCCCGCCCCCGTCTGCGCCACCCGCCGCCACGCGCCGCACGACGCTGTTGCGGAACGAATCTTCCTCAGCACCCACCGCTGGTGCTGGCCCAGGCGCCTGCGTCGCCGCCCGCACCGGTGCCATCGCCGTCTGCACCGGCCCAAGAGCCAACGCTTCCCCAGATTCACTCAGAGGTTGCACTTCCAACACACTGCGACCGATGGCCACCAGACACGTCCCGCGCAGCTCCACCTCGCGCGACGTCTGGCGATCGTGCAGGGTGTGATCCTGATCACCCACCCGAATGATGGAACCATTGAGTGAGCCGAGATCGCTGAAGCGGTAACCCTGCGCGCTGTTCCCTTCGACCAGGGCGTGGAAGCGGCTCACCATGATGTCCGTCAGGATGAAATCGTTGCGCGCATCACCGCCAATGCTCACGCGAGGCGCGCTGATGCGCTGCTCTTTGCCCTTGTCTGGACCTTTGAGCACTCGGAGGCGAAGCAAGCCACGCTCCTGATGTGGCAAACGGGGCGGGGACAGGCACACGCCATCGAGCGCCGACCATCATCCCGAAGGGAAGCCGATCGTAGCCTCACGAGCGAAAATTTGCAATTGCTCCTGCGGCCTTGCCTTCGCTGCCCCTGGCGGCGAGAGCGCCCCGACGGCGCCCTCCTCACGCCACGCACGCCATTTGTATCGTTTCTTGCTATCATGCGTCTGAGCTGCCAGGCCCGCTCCGGCGGTGCCCCCCCCTCTCTAGACGACGCCCAGAAAAGCTCTCAACCTCTCTCCCAGAACGCTGTTCACCAAGGAGTTCGCCATGCAGATCCAACGACTGCGATCCCAGACCCGCCTCAGCCCGCACGCGCGACCCCGCACGGGCGCCGCCCTCCTCGGGCTGCTTGCCCTGGCGCTCATGGCCACCACGGGCTGTGATCTCCTCACCGCCGCCACCCAAAACTCGAACTGTGTCACCCACTCGACCAACTTCCAAGGAATGGTCGCCCAAGAAGGCCAGCTCCAAGCTGAGGTCTCCACCCAGAACAGCGACTACCCCATGGCCATCGTCTTGAGCCAGGTCGCCGTCAACAAGTTCTTCGCCGCCGTCGCGTCCGCCGACATCCCCACCCTTAGAATCCCCACCCAAGTCCTGGGCGTCCCCGTCACCGTCGCCATCGATCCGAGCCTACCGCTCTTGCAGATCGGCGGCGAAAAAGGATGCGCGACCTGTATCCTCACGGAGCTCGCCTTCGGCCTCAGCGTCGACGTCGCCGGATTCGCTGTCGGTGGTACCGGAAAAGGGCGCTATCAGTTCCCACTCACCATGACCGCCAATGGCATGGAGTCCACGTCGCTCCACGCCCAGCTCGGCCAGTCGGAAGTGCTCGGCATCGAGCTCAACATCAGCGGCCTCGACTCCGCTATCTTCCAGGCCATTGAGCCGCTGGTCGCCAACGCCGTCACGGGCCTCATCCGCAACAGCTACGGTGACACGCACCTCTTTGACCTCAACGCCTGGCAGATCGGCAACGGAGACGTGCGCCTGCTCGGGCGTGGCCCACACATCGATGCCGAACAACGCACCATCGTCATCGGCATGCACACCAACCTCGTCAGGCCCCTCGGCAACAGCGTGGCCTGGAATCCAGCGCTGCCAACCGGGGCCGACATCGGACTCCAATTTCACCCCGAGCTCCTCCAAGTCATGATCGGCAGAATGATGAACGAAGGGCACATCCCGCGCTCCTATGATGCCACGGGACAACCTGAGGACGGCGGTGCCTACCAGACCACCCTCAACGCCATGGCCCCGTCCCAGAGCGGTGCCCTGGCGACCTCCTTCCGCCTGTGGCGCACCTCTGGCGGCTTCTGCGGCTTCGCCGACCTCGAAGCCGGCATGAGCATGGCCATCTCCGATCGCAAACTCGCCTTCAACATCGACGGCATCAAGGTCACCCAAACCGAAGGCGCTGGGGATCTGCTGCGCCTCGCCGATGCCTGGCTGGGCGCAGACTTCCTCAACAAGGTGACCAACTTCACTCAGTTGACCGTGAACTACAACGAGTTCGATCTTCCTGGCGGCAAGGTCGCCGACATGTCCGCCGAATCCTTCCAGCTCAACCTCGACGCCCGCGGACTCTCCCTCTTCCTCAACATCGACGCCATCATTGACGGCAACTGACTCAACGCGCCGCCGTGACGAGCGCGTCGAGGGCGTTGAGCTCGATGGTCACGGGCAGCGGCAGACCAGGTAGGACCAGGTGTTGGCGCACCTCGCCAACGCCCTCACAGTAGGTCGTCTCCACCACCAACCCAGAACCCGTCGGGCTCTCGGGGTTCTCAAAACGCGCCTCGTGGACGAAGCAACCCGTGAAGGACCCCGCAGGCGTGGTCACGGTCTCTTCGAAACGCAACACCCGCATGGCGATGCTCCCGCCGCCCCGTTGACTCTGCACCAGGTGCGCGCTCTCAGGCCCCACGGGCATCACCAACATGGGCACCAGCTCGCCCCGCATGGCCACGCCCAGGGTGCGACTCCCCACCTCGTAGTACTCTGGTCCACCATCCTGGATGAAAATCTCCGTCCCATCCTCACCAGCAAAAACGTCGGCTATGAACCAGGTCTCCACTTCGCTGTTCTTGCCCACCGTCCGCGTATAGACGCGGGCGCGGCCGACCTCGAGACCGAAACACTCGGACACGTTCGCGCAGGACCAGCCCTCGACGATGACCGCAGCGGCCGCAGCGCCTTCCTCCGGTGGCGGTGCCGACTCACACCCCCATCCACTCCATAGTCCCAAGAGAATGCCAGCGCTCACAAACCCTACCCATCCTTGGCTTCGCATCACGGCTCTCCTCGCCATTCCGTGGCAGGTCTCGGGCAAGAAAATAAACCCAAGACGACCTTGGCCACTCTGTCACGATTGACAGGGACAGGCAACAAAGCCTACTTGGCCCAAGCAAGCACGCTAGGCGACGAAGATGTGAAACGATTTCGAGCGCTCGGCATAGTCGCGGTAGCTCCCAGAGACATCGATGATCCCGATGACCTCCGTGCCTCGCCCCGGGCTGATATTGATGATGATCTTGTTCAGGGCCTCGACGATGAAGTAGAGCCCCATCCCGGCGCCCCCCTCTTTGGCCTCGATCTGGTCAGATCCCATACTGAAGCAGCGATACAGATAGTTGCGCACTTTGTCCGCCGTCAGCGAGCCAAAGCGATCACGCATGGCGATGACCATCTGCCGGCCGTCACAAGCAAAAGTGAAGTAAGCGCTCTCATGGGGCGCCAGGTCGAC
>Ga0334884_1005976_pt1 | contig 11247 bp, 7 predicted proteins | sample GraSluR1_MG_7_FD_207215 | JGI IMG/M metagenome (GOLD analysis project Ga0334884, IMG submission 207215) | Sludge microbial communities from methane-producing bioreactor in Wageningen University, Netherlands - Granular Sludge_12_05 R1 | ecosystem: Engineered > Bioreactor > Anaerobic > Unclassified...
TCGCCTTCGGTCTCCCCGTCGCCGGCTACTCGACAGGAACGTGGAGCGCGTTCTTCCTCATGGCGCTCGTGCCGCAGCTGCTGGGCCACTCGAGCTACAACTGGGCGCTCCGCTGGCTGACGGGCGGCACCGTCGCGCTCTGCCTGCTGGGAGAGCCCGTGGGAAGCTCCCTGCTCGCCGCCCTCTTCCTCGGGGAACCGATCACGCTCGTCAAGGTCCTCGGAGGAGGGCTCATCCTTGCGGGTATCTACCTCGCGTCAAAAGAGTCCGGGGAATAAACGCGATTCGACGAAGAAAACAGCGCGGAGGAAAACGTCGTCTCTCCTCCGCGCTGTATGTCGTTACTTTTTCCCTCGTTTCGTCGCCTCCGGCAGAGGCGGTTTTTCGGGGAGCATAACGGGGATGGGTGCCGGGCGCTTCGCCTCCATGGGTTCCGGAAGCGCCATCGGGCGTTCCAGCTTGAAGAGCAGCATTCCCAGCGGCGGAAGCGAAACGGTCAGCGAATGCCAGGAGGAGTTCGGGATCGGCTCCGCCTTCGCGCCGCCGAAGTTGCCGACGCCGCTTCCTCCGTACTCCGTCGCGTCGCTGTTGAGCAGCTCCCTCCACCATCCGCCCTCCGGGACGGAGATACGGTACCCGAAGCGCGGCACAGGGGTGAAGTTGAAGACCGCGAAGACCATCTCCCCCCCGGCGCCCTTCCTGACGAAGGAAACGACGCTCTGCTCCCAGTCGGAGAAGTCGCACCACTGGAACCCCTCCGGCGAGAAATCGCGCGAATGGAGGGCCGCTTCGCTCCGGTAGGCCCGGTTCAAATCAGTCACCCAGTCCAACATCCCCTTGTGGCGGTGCGAGCGCAGCAGATCCCAGAAGAGGCTGTCGTCGTGGTTCCACTCCCTCCCCTGGCCGAATTCGCTCCCCATGAAGAGGAGCTTCTTCCCCGGATGCGCGTACATATACCCCAGCAACAGCCGCAGATTGGCGTACCGCTGCCATTCGTCGCCCGGCATCTTGCCGAGCATGGACCCTTTGCCGTGGACCACTTCGTCGTGAGAGAAGGGGAGGAGAAAGTTCTCCGTGAAGGCGTACATAATGCTGAAGGTGATCTTGTTGTGGTTGTACTTACGATAGACGGGGTCTTTTTGCATGTACTCGAGGATGTCGTGCATCCACCCCATGTTCCACTTCATGCCGAAGCCGAGGCCTCCCAAGAAAGTCGGGCGCGTCACCATCGGCCAGGCCGTGGACTCCTCGGCGACGGTCTGGACGTCGGGGAACTCCTGGTAGACGGCCTCGTTCATTTTTTTCAGAAAGCCGACGGCTTCAAGATTCTCCCTGCCGCCGAACTGGTTCGGGATCCACTCCCCTTCCTTACGGGAATAGTCGAGGTAGAGCATGGAGGCGACGGCGTCCACCCGGAGTCCGTCGGCGTGGAAGCGGTCGAGCCAACAGAAGGCGCTGCTGATCAGGAATTCGCGCACCTCGTTGCGGCCGAAGTTGAAGATCTGGCTCCCCCAGTCCGGCTGATACCCCTTCCGGGGATCCTCGTGCTCGTAAAGGCAGGTACCGTCGAAGCGGGCAAGCCCGTACGCGTCGGCCGGGAAGTGCGACGGCACCCAGTCGAGGACCACGCCGATCCCCATCTGGTGCAGCACGTCCACCATGTACATGAAGTCCTCCGGCGTTCCGTAGCGGCTGGTGGGCGCGAAGTACCCCAGCGTCTGATACCCCCAGGACCCGTAGAACGGGTGTTCCATGACGGGGAGCAGCTCGACGTGCGTGAAGCCCGCCGCGCGGACGTACTCGCCGAGCTCGTGCCCCAGCTCGCGATAGGAGAGCGAACGGAATCCCTCGGCCGGTTTTCTGCGCCACGACCCGACGTGCACCTCGTAGACCGACATCGGGGCGTCGAGGGCGTTGTGCGCGCGGCGGTTTTTCATCCACTCTTCGTCGTTCCATGAGTAGTCGTACGGCCAGACGATGGAGGCCGTCTTCGGCGCGATCTCCCAGAAGGCGGCGAAAGGGTCTCCCTTCTCGAAGACGCTCCCGTTGCGGGAGCGAAGGGAATACTTGTACAGCGCTCCCTTGCCCACTCCGGGGACGAAGCCCTCCCATATCCCGGAGCTGTCCTTCCTGGGGGAGAGATAGTGGCGCGTCCTGTCCCAGTCGTTGAAGGCGCCGATCACGCTGACCTCCCGCGCGTTGGGCGCCCAAAGCGCGAAATACGTCCCCGGGAGTTTGCCGTCGTCGACGACGTGCGCCCCCAGTTTTTCGTACAGGCGGAAGTGATTGCCCTCCCGGAAGAGATAGGAGTCCATCTCGCCGAAAAGAGAAAAATCGTACCGGATGCTCTCAGTTGTCGCCATTTTCGTTCCTCCTTCCGCGGGATAGAGCGCGCCCCCTCGAACGAACGGGGGAAAGCCTCTATGGCCGGGGCCTTTTCTGAACCGGTGAAATGTCCGGAATACTCCCCTCGTATTGTACCCTATGACGCTCCATGTTATACATATGCTCTATGGAAGAAAAACGAAGAGATCAAAAGGAAGGAGCGCGCCGCATGGCACACGGTTCGCCGAAGATCACTCTGGAAGAAGGAGCTCCGCCGCTGCTCCGCTGGTACGACGCCTGCCGGCGGCCCTTCCCATGGCGGGAGACGAACGATCCGTACGCCGTCTGGATCTCGGAGGTGATGCTCCAGCAGACTCAGGCCGCACGAGGGGTGGAGTACCATCGCCGCTGGATGCGTGCCTTTCCTACGCTGCGCTCGCTCGCCGAGGCGGAAGACGAGGAGGTCCTCAAGGCATGGGAGGGACTCGGGTATTACTCCAGGGCGAGGAACCTGCTGCGCGCGGCACGGCTGCTGCAAGAGCGCGGATTCGATACCCTTCCCTCGTCCTTCGAGGAGCTGCGCGCCCTTCCGGGAGTCGGTCCCTACACCGCCGCGGCAGTGGCGAGCATCGCCTTCGGTCTTCGCGTCCCCGCCCTCGACGCCAACGGAAAGCGTGTCTTCTCCCGCCTGCTCGACCTTCAAGAGCCGGTCGACCGCAGAGAGGGAGAGAAAAATATCCTGCGCGCCTTTGAACGAATGCTTCCGGCGGATCGTCCGGGAGACTTCAACTCCGCGATCATGGAGCTCGGCGCGACGCTCTGCGCGCCGACGTCGCCCCTGTGCGGAGAGTGTCCGCTCGAGTTCCTCTGCCTCGCGCGGCTTCGGGGAAGCGCCCTCGAACGCCCGGTACTCTCCCGGCGGACGAAGTCGGAGCGCCTCGACGGACTCCTTGCAGTCTTCGTGTCCGGAGATCGCGTTTTTCTGCGAAGACGCCCCCCCGCGGGGTTGTGGGCGAACTTCGAGGAGTTTCCCTGGAGCGCGCCGCCGGCGGAGCAGGAATCGCCGTTGACGGAACTGGCGCGGAGAAGCGATGCGGACTGCGGCGGCGAAGTTCGCTGCTCCTTTACGAAGTGGCGTCTTCGCCTCGCAGTCCGGATTGTACGGCTGTATGCTCCCGGCGACCTTGAAAACATGAACGGCAGGTGGGCAAGCCCGTCGGAACTGGCGGCGGCGACTCTGCCCGCCGGGAGCGGAAAGGTCCGGGAGCGGCTTTTCGGCGAGGGGATTATCCCTCCGCCCCCACCCTCCCGAGCCTGGGCCAGATAAGATAGGCGAGCACGCCGCAGACGACGAGCGTCGGCGCCATGAAGGAGCCGTTGTAGACTGCGGAATACACCCAGACGTTCGTCCCTTCCGGGGCGAACGAGCCGAAGAAGACGACTCCGGAGAGCACGTGGCAGAAGAAGCGGAGCACGCCGCCGAGCGATATTCCCAACCAGAGGGGACGGTTCTTGAAGAAACCCGTCACGCCGAGAACGCCGAACGCGATCGGATAGTCAAGAAGGGCCTGCGCGGGGTGCACGATGTACCCGCCGGTGATGAGCTGCATGACCCCCGAGACGGCTCCCGCCGCCAACCCTGCTTTTCCGCCCCGCCTGAGGGCGAAGAGAAAAATCGGAAGCATTTCGAGGGTGATGGAGCCTCCCTGGGGCATCGTCCAGAGGCGAAGCGCCGAGAAGACAACGGAGAGGGCGACTGCAAGAGCGCCTTCGACGAGAATGGTGTTGCGGACATGAAACATGGAACACTCCTCCTTTCAGCTTTTCATCGGTGGAATGTCCCTGAAAGCGGCACCTTCCCTTCGCCGGCATGACCCGGATCAGGTTCCAGGAGTCGGGGGACGAACACCCCCCCTCTCAGTCCGTTGCGGACTCCCCCGATGCGAACACAGTAATTATACACCTTGCCGAGAAATACTGTCAAAAACGGCCGGACTCTCTGCACGGGGAGAGGTTCGCCGACGCGGCGCCTTCGTGGCGCCGTCGGCGCGATGGTATTATTAAAGAGGGAGAAGCCGCCAAGACTTCCTCCATATCTTCGGAAAAGAGCTGATCATGCATGGCGGACGCTACGCCGTTTCTCAGAGAACTTCGGGGAGCGACCATCCTCGGGATCAATCCCCCCGTCTTCGACTTCACGTTTTTCGACCTGTGGGCGAAACCGCTCGGGCTCCTCTTTCTCCTCGACGCTCTCCGGAGACGGGGGAACACGGTCCACCTTCTCGACTGCATCGCGGAAGGCTCCGGCGAGCGGCTCTCCTTCGGACGCCGAAAGCTCCTCCGGAAGGAAATCCCCAAACCGGCCCCCTTCCGGAACATTCCCCGCCGCTACCACAGATTCGGGCTGGACGACGCGGAGATCCTCCGGCGGCTGCGCGCGCTCCCGCGTCCGGACTACGTCATGGTCACGTCCGGAATGACCTACTGGTACGAGGGCGTTTTTCGCGCCGTCGAGCTGACGAAGGAGGTCTTCCCCGACGTACCCGTCCTTCTGGGAGGCGTTTACGCCCGGCTCTGTCCCGAACACGCCGGGAAGTCGGGAGCGGACATCGTACAGGACGTCCTGCCGGACATCCCCTTTATCCGCCCGGCGATGGAGCTGTACCAAGAGCCGGGGTACGCGCCGCTTTTGACGTCGTTCGGCTGCCCGCTCTCTTGCGACTACTGCGCCTCCAAGCTGCTCTTCCCGAAGTTCATCGAGAGGGACCTTTCAGAAACGCTTGCCGACGCCGCTTTTCAGTTCTCCCTCGACGGAGTGCGCGACGCGGCATTCTACGACGACGCGCTGCTGATCGACAAGGAACGGCGCTTCTATCCGCTCTGCGAAGAGCTCGTTTCCCGCTTCCCCGGCGTCCGATACCATACGCCGAACGGCCTCCACATCCGTGAAATCGACGAACGCTGCGCCGCCGTACTCAAACAGACAGGATTCCAAACCCTGCGCCTGAGCCTTGAGAGCAGCGACCCCGCCTTTCAACGAAAAGGCTCCGGCAAGACGTCCGGAGAAGAGTTCCAACACGCCCTTCGCAACCTTCAAAAGGCGGGCTTTGCACCCGAACAGATGGAAACATACATTCTCGCCGGCCTTCCCGGGCAGTCAACGGCCTCGGTGGAAGAATCGATATGCTTCGTCGAATCGTGCGGAGCGCGGTCGAAGCTTGCGGAATTCTCCCCGGTACCGGGAACGCCCTCGTTCGAGGAGGCCGCCTCTTCCCTCCCTGAACTGCGGCGCGAACCGCTGCTCCACAATAAGACGGCCTACTCCTCATTCCTCTCGGGGAATATTTCTCCCGAAAAACTTCAATACCTAAAGGATTTGACGAAGCATCGATGATATATGTGCATACACCCCCCTATCCTCCTCACCGGAAAGGATGTATTTTCGACAAATTTTCTTCCAAACAGACGATAATTTGCTTGACAGCATCAATGATACGAAATATCATTACAGAGTGAAAATCCAAAACGAAAGGATGTGATGGAAGTGAAAGAGAACCCGCACGAAATTACGCAGAGGATACGTTCTTTCAACCGGTTTTATACCCGGATCATAGGCGCCGTGAACCAGTCGGTGCTGAACAGCCCCTTCTCCCTGGCCGAGGTGAGAGTCCTCTTCGAGATCAAACACTCGGAAAACCCTACGGCAAGCGAAATCAACAGGGAACTTGACCTCGACCCCGGATACTTGAGCAGGATAGTCCGCCGATTCGAACAGGATGAACTGCTGACGAAGGAGCGTTCGCCGCTCGATGGGAGAGCGTATCTGCTCAGGCTGACCGAACACGGCGAACGGGTGCTCGCCTCTCTTGAAAAGGCGTCGGACAAAAAAGCGGCGGCTCTTATTTCCCCCCTTTCGGAGAGAGAAACCGCAGCGCTCCTGCGCTCTATGGAAAGTATCCGCTCGCTTTTGACGAAAACTCCGCTTGAGCTCCAAGTCCGCCCCGCATCGCCGGGCGAACTCGGCACGGTCGTCGCGCGCCACATGGAGTTTTACAGCAAGCAGTACGCTTTCGACGCGTCGTTCGAATCCTACCTCTTCGAAGGGATAGCGCGTTTTCTGAAGAACAGGGAGAACGGCATGGGGCAGGCGTGGGTGGCGACGAACGGCGGTTCGGTCGTCGGCTCCATCGCCATCGACCATGTCGAAGAACGGGTTGCCCAACTCCGCTGGTTCCTTGTGGAGCCGGAGTTCCGCGGCATGGGAATGGGAAGACGTCTGATGGAGGAGGCTTTGGATTTCTGCCGGATCAACCTGTATCACAGACTCTTCTTGTGGACGTTTTCCGAGCTTCGGAACGCGCGTCATCTCTACGAGATGTACGGATTCTCCCCCACCGAGGAAGTCACGCACACGATATGGGGGCGCGAACTGACCGAAGAGCGGTGGGACATTCTTCTCTTCGACCCGGACGAAGAGGTCGAAATGGTCTAAGAGCCGAGGAGCCTCTCCGTAAGGGAAGGCTCTTCTTTTTTCCCACGGCGGCGCTATTCCGAGCGCGGGCAGTCGGATGTTTCGGCATTCTCTTCGTTTTCAAGCGAAGCGAAGACGGCTCTGTTCCTTCCACCCGCCTTCGCGCTGTAAAGAGCGGCGTCCGCCGGACCCAGTATAGCATCCACGCCGCTTTTTCCCGACGCGCATGAAACCCCTATACTGACGGTCACAGGGATATCGCCCGCCCGCGTCTTCAGAGGCGTCTCCGCTACACGGGCGCAGATCGCAGCGTATTCCCCCATGAAATCGCCCCCCGGCTTCATCCGGAGAACCAGCAGAAACTCCTCCCCTCCCATACGGCCCGCCGCCCCTCTCCCCTCGACGCTTTCGCTCAGGAGATTGGCGAGCTCGCACAACACATCGTCGCCCACCTGATGGCCCCAAGTGTCGTTCACTTTCTTGAAATGGTCGATGTCGCACATTCCCGCCGTCAGAATATCCCCGTTCTCCCTCGCGGAAACCATTTGCAGTTCCAGATACTCCAGAACAGCCCTCCGGTTGGCCAGCTTGGTCAGCGGATCATGAGAGGCTTCGTAGGAGAGCGCCTTTCTGCTTTCGACAAGGGCGTCCTGCAGTTCGACCATGCGGCGGCCCACCTCGACGCGCGCCTGGAGTTCTCCGGTGTCGAACGGTTTGGAGAGATAATCGTTCGCTCCGGCGTCCAGTCCGGCGATGATGTCCGACTTCTCTCCCCTGGTGGTCAGCATGATGATGTACGGCGGCTTTTCGATATCCAGGGCGCGAACCTTGCGCACGACGTCCAGCCCTTCCATCTCCGGCATCATCCAGTCGAGAATCGCCAGCTTCGGGCCGTCCTGTTTTTGCAGCTCCGTCCATGCAGCAAAGCCATCGACCGTTTCCAGGACCTCGTGGCCGATCTTACGGAGCACTCCTGCGAGAATTTTGCGAGATGTCAGATCGTCTTCAGCTATCAGTATTCTCACGACGCACAACCTCCCCGGAGTTCATCCTCCGCTTCAAGAGATCGAAACAGAGCTCCATCTCCGCGAAGAGAGAAGGCATTGAATCAACGTCTTCCGACTTCCCGGCCTTTTCCACCTCGAACGACGCAGCCCGCAACGCTTCCGCCTGAATGCTCGCCGCAGCTCCCTTGATGGCATGCGCTCGTTCGCTTACCGCAACGCAATCGCAGGCCCGTACCGCCTCTTCAAGCGCTTTCATCCGGCACGGAATATCTTCAAGAAACCCGTTCACTATATCGCACACCATCTCTTCGTCCCCCAGCAGACGCTCACGAAGGACATTTTTGTCCCAGATCAGCGTATCCGCGTCAGGTGCGTTGTTGGTCCCTTCGAAGGCGCCCTTCGCATCGGGGAGCACGCCCGGCGATACACCCCGCTCCGGAAGCGCATGGCGGCCTTTCCATTCGCCAAGCCGGCGGTCGAGGACATCCGCCAGCACGTCGGGCGTCACCGGCTTGGAGATATAGTCGTTCATCCCGGCTTCAAGGCATCGTTCCCTGTCTCCAAGCATTGCGTGCGCAGTCATCGCGATAATCGGTACGAAAGGACCGGCGCTCGGCGGTGGAAGGGAACGAATGCGCCGCGTAGCCTCAAGACCGTCCATCACGGGCATCTGGACATCCATGAGGAGCAGATCGTACGCGGTCTTGCAAAACTCCTCGACCGCCTCTTTTCCGTTCTCGACGGAACGAGCCTCTACGCCGAACTTGGCGAGGATGCCGAGCGCCACCTGCCGGTTGGTCGAGTTATCCTCCACGACGAGGATACGATACCCCTTGCCGGTGAAAGAGCGCGGTTGCGACGACGACAGCTCGTGCAACGAGTGACGGGTCGCGAAAAAGTCCGGAGAGATAGCCTCTCCTCTGGCATGCACCAACGCCAGCACTCCAATAAGCTCGCGGGCGCGGACGGGTTTGGGGAGGTAGGCGGAAAAACCGGCCTCAGCGAATCGTTTGGCATCTCCTCTGCCCGCAAGGGAGGTCAACATAACCAGACGCGTGTGGGAGAAACGTCCGTTTTCCCGGATTTTTCTCCCCAGCGTCTCGCCGTCCATTTCCGGCATGTTCATGTCGATGACGGCAAGAGCGACCGGATCTCCCTGATCCGCAGCCTCCTCGAGCAACCGGAGGGCTCCGGCTCCATCCTCCGCTTCGAGCGGACGCATGCCGCCCGAAACAAGATGCGCCCGGACGATCTCCCGGTTGGTTGCGTTGTCGTCGACGATCAGCACCCGCACCCCGCTCAGTTCTTCCGGTACAACGGCGCAGGGCTCCGTCTCGGATGCCTGCTTTTCGCAGCGCACCGTAAAGAAGAAGTCGGACCCGGGAGCAGCAGCGCTCCAGCGAGAAGCGGCGTCCTCGACGGAACGCTGCGGAGGACTCTCCACACCGATTCGTCCTCCCATCATCTCAACCAGCTGTTTCGAGATGGCGAGTCCGAGTCCGGTACCTCCGTAGCGCCGCGTTGTGGTGGAGTCCACTTGAATGAACTTTTCAAAGATACTCTCCCTTTTATCTTCGGGCACTCCGATTCCAGTATCCCTCACGGAAAAACGGAGAAGCGCGCTCTGTTCGCTCTCCTCCTCCAGAGAAACGCGCACCGCAACTTCCCCCTCGGATGTGAACTTGATCGCGTTACCGACGAGATTCGTTAAAATCTGACGGAGTCGTCCCGGATCGCCAAATAGACGCGAAGGCACGTCCGGATTGGGCGCACAGATGAACTCCAACCCCTTTTGGTGCGCGCGGACGGCCATTCCGGCGGCGAAATCGTCCAGCAAAACGGAAAGATCGAAGCGGAGGCGCTCCAGATCAAGTTTGCCGGCCTCTATCTTGGAGAAGTCGAGGATATCGTTGAGCACTCCGAGAAGAGACTCGGCGCTTGCGCGCACGGCCTCGGCGCACCGGCGCTGCTCTCCGCTCAACTCAGTATCCAGCAACAATCCCGCCATTCCGAGAACGCCGTTCATCGGCGTGCGTATTTCGTGGCTCATGTTGGCCAGGAAATCGCTCTTCGCACGGTTCGCAGCATCCGCTTTCGAGGCGAATTCCCTTGTTCGCTCGATAGCAAGCTCCAACCTGGCATTCGTCTCCATAAGCTCCCTTAGAGCGGCTTTCTGCGTCGTGATGTCGTTGAGGAAAGCAAGCGTCGCCGGACGACCGTTCCACTCGATGAGCGTCGCTTTCAACTCCACCCACGCCACGGTACCGTCTCTTCGCAGCAAGCGGATTTCGTAACTCTGGTCCACGCCGGTTCCGGCAAGGCGCTTCCGATAGTTTTGCATCAGAAGCTCCCTGTCGTCTTCGAAGACTATTTCGATGAAGTTGATCGCGGAGAGCTCGGAATCGGAGTAGCCCAGCATCTCGCTCACCGTGGGGTTGAAGTAGACCAGTTTTTCATCCTGAGCGACGCAAATCGCCTCTTGGGCGGTTTCAACAAGAAGACGGTACTTCTCCTCGTTCGAACTCAGATGCTCTTCGAGGCGCTTGCGCTCGGTAATAGCAATATCCAAAACTTCAGTGAGCATTCGGCCCTTCGCGTAGAAAAAAAGGAATCCGGAAACCGTTATATGAACGGAGAAATACACGATCATAAAGAGGGGAGGAAAGTGAAGAGGAGCCAGACCGATCGACGCCAAGGCGTACACGCAGAGCAAAACGGCATAGAGAGCGGCGACGAAGTACGAGCCGGTCCTGTACCCTTTGAATTGAAATGCAAGGAAAGGGAAGATGAAAGCCCAAAGGAGACCGGCCCCTTTCGTCCCTCCCTGGTAAAAGAGATACACGACCATGGAGGCGGTGATCAGCAAAAAGCAGGTTGACCAGACTGAAAAATTCCTTGTCCGCCGAAAAAACGCATACAAGGCGGCAAGGAGAAGAAGGCAGATCGATACGAGCACCGCGTTGAAGTAGGTCCGGTTAACGACATTCAACAGGAACATCGCCGCGCTTATGCAGCAAAAAAGCGCGGAGACGCTTCGCACCGTCCTCTCATTGTTACGAGACTTCCCCGACCGCACTTGGTCCATAGCCCGACCTCGAGAGATTCAAATTCTAAAACCGAAACCGCAGAGGAAACAAACAGGTTATGCGTTTTATATTGTATCATGCTTTTAAAGGCAGGATTGGTTCGCTGCGAAGGCAGGGGACATAGGGAGGGCATCGCTCCGCGCGGAATCTCATCCGAAGTTCGAAAGACAAACAACAAGAAAGGCCCCGGAAAAACCGGAGCCTGTCTCGTCGATCTGTATTCAGTGCGCCTCCCGCATGGGAAGGACTAATTCATACTCAGATGAGTGTTCTCGTTGCTTCTGACGTCGTTCTTCTTGCGGAAAACAACCGGATCGACGATACGGCCGTTGCGCTGTTCGACGTCGAGCAGACTGCC
>Ga0334884_1005981_pt1 | contig 11233 bp, 7 predicted proteins | sample GraSluR1_MG_7_FD_207215 | JGI IMG/M metagenome (GOLD analysis project Ga0334884, IMG submission 207215) | Sludge microbial communities from methane-producing bioreactor in Wageningen University, Netherlands - Granular Sludge_12_05 R1 | ecosystem: Engineered > Bioreactor > Anaerobic > Unclassified...
CGCCGTATTCACCAACCAGAGCGGCGACAGACAACAGGTGGTTCAAATAGGGTGTTCCCGAACCTTTTCGTCGCTGGCGGGCGTGTAATTCATGGGCCATTTCCAAAGCCCGGATAATTCGTTGGGTGTAACTCAATTCGATTTAAAGCTCCTGATTCATGTTACTTATCAAGCGTTCGATGCAATGATTATACTGTGCAGCAGCATGATGTCGCACCTTCGAGAATTTGCTTACACCTGGTATCAATTTGCTTTTTCTTCAAGAGGGCATTATTGTATATTCCGAGCCACTTGTCAAAGGGAAGACCTGTAGGCATATCCAACAGCGCTAGATTTAATAATAATGCTCGAAATATCCAAACCACTCTCGGGATAGAATAAATTCCTGATAGAAGTTCGGGCATGCATTTCCAATATGACCTATGAAAGGATTAAGTACATGACAGAATCGAGTTCGGTTAACCGGCGGGATTTTATGAAAACGGCTGGGGTGACCGCAGCAGGAGCCATGCTGTTCAATGCGCGCAGTTATGGCAATATTATCGGAGCCAATGATCGTATACGCATCGGCTTGGTTGGGTGTGGTGTCATTGGCCGACACCACCTGGACAAACTGCTGGGTATAGCAGAGGACGACAACTTCGAAATCATCGCGATCAGTGATGTGTATCGTACACGTGCCGAACGTTTTCAGGAAAGAGTAAACGAATCCGGTGGCAAGGCCGAGATCGTAGACAACTACGAAAAAATCCTGGAAATGGCCGACGTGGACAAAGTACTGATTGCGACTCCCGAGCACTCGCATGCCTGGATGACCCTGGATGCCCTGGATGCTGGCAAGCATGTCTATGTCGAAAAACCCATGACGCACAAAATTGCGGAAGGTTTGCGTGTGCTGGACAAGGCCAAAGAAACTGGCTTAAAGCTTCAGGTAGGTGTGCAGGGCATGGCAGACGACAGCTACAGTTCGGCACATGAAGCGATTAAAGGTGGTGCATTGGGCAATGTCGTGCAGGCACAAATTGATTATGTACGTCGTTATGGGGAACTGGGGCCTTGGCGGATCGGAGACATCACGGATCGGAACAAACCCGATGACTTGGACTGGAACGCCTGGCTGCGCCCGGCAAAGCGTATCCCCTGGGACCCCCATCATTATTTTGAATGGCGGTGTTATTCGGAATACTCCGGTGGTGTCGCGACCGACCTGTTCATTCACCGCCTTACCCGAATTATCAAGGCATGTGGTCTCACTTTCCCAGAGCGGGTTACAGGTATGGGAGGCATTTACAGTTGGGATGATGGGCGTGATCTTCCAGACAGTTTTGAACTCCTGGCAGAGTACGGCCCAATAGCAGGCATTACCAATGGCATGACCGTGCATGTTCTGGGGACTATGGCGAACAGCGAGAGCAATTCCCATTGTATACGCGGCGATAAAGCAACCTTATATTTCAGAGGTGCCGGTTGGGAAATCAAAGATGCCGAGAGTGGCGAAATCACCATGACCCATGAGCGGACAGGCGGTGAAGATGTTGATCCGCATCATCGGAACCATCACAAAGCAATTCGTGAAGGTGCAGAATTGAACTGCCCACCGGAACTGGGCCTGTATGGCGTGGTTGCTTGCAGCATGGCAAATGACTCCTGGCGACAAAAGCGCATGCTGTCCTGGAATCCACGCCGTCAGCGTGTGGAACGTTCTCGTTAAACTTGCGGGTTCGGGCAAGCGCTTTACTGGATATCAGGAAATGTTGAGGCAGGATATGAAGATGCGAATCGGAAAAGTACATTATCAAGCGTTGTATCGCTCTGTGACCATCAGCTTGTTGCCGATATTCCTGATAGTATTTGCGGTCCAAGCTTTAGGTGAGAATGGTGCAGTCCCAGGAAACAGTGATCTGCACCATTCCCTTGAAGACTGCATTGCTATTGAGTTGGAAAGCGGATCGTGGCCTGCTAATTTGACCCCACCACTGGGCAATCATCATGTGCAGATTGTGCCTGATCCCGGTGGTGAAGATACCAGCGTATTCCGTGTGACATTTCCAGAAGGCGAACATTCCGGTGTTTCGTTGTATATCCCGCTTAAAAATGAATCCGGGCAGGAACCAGTGGAAGCCTGGCTTTGCTATCAGATTTGGTTTGATCAATCCTGGCAGACGACCAGCTCCGGAAAGTTGCCCGGATTCTCTGGTACCTATTTTCGAGGTGGCTGGGGTGGTCGACCAAGTGATGGTTATAATGGCTGGTCTGCCCGGGGTATGTTCATCCCTACGACCGAAGAGGGACATACCCCCATCGGCGTTTATGTTTACCACACCGAAACGATGGTAGAGAATCCGGATTATGTTTATGGGGAGGGCATGTCATTCCATGACGATGGCATGCCACCCCTGGAACATAATCGTTGGCATACAGTCGAGATGTACATACGTCTGAACAGTCTCGAAGAACAGGACGACAGCGAAAGTGATCTGAATACAGATGCTGGTGATGATGAGAATGAGATTTTACCGAAAGCGCTTGGTCGTTTTGATGGGGTGATCCGGGGCTGGATCAATGGTGAACCGGCGTTTGAACGAGCAGACCTGCGCTTTCGCCATATAGATGCCTTACGCATTCAAAGTGCCTGGCTCGATCTCTATCATGGTGGCAAAGAACCTGCACCAAAAGAGATGCAGGTCTATATTCGCAATATTGAAGTTTGTTCTTCTGTTGACTGATTCATCGCATGTTTTGTTAGAAACACAGATTGGCGTATCAGTTATCCGGCTTAACTTTCACACGGTCATTACAGGGAATATAAGCATGAGCAGCGTACGAATGGTTCTGCTTACTGGTTGACCAAACGAACCATGGTTCGGTAATTTTCAAGTGTGTGTGGCGATATGTTTCGGCCGTAAGGGCAGGCAGTCGGCATAAAAACAAAACCACGCCCATCCCCCCGGGTTCCCGCTTCAAGAGACAGTACCGCTTTGCGTTCAAACGCTACCGGATCCAGGGTTTCGATATCACTGACTTCAATGTTGCCAAACAGGACTACGTCTTGACCACAACATTCCCGGACTTCATCCAGTTCAATATCGCCCTGCGGTGGCGGCTCAATGGGGTCCAGGCCATCCACGCCCATTGACATGATATATGGCAAGGCACTGCGAATCCGACCATGGCAATGAAGCCGGGCAAACCCGCCAAATTCCTGAATGGCCTGCACTACCGGGCCTGTATAGGGAACGACATAGTCCCTGAACAATACCGGTGGCAGGTACGGTTCAGTGGCATATTCCGGGCCTACCACACGCCACAAATGCCCCGGGCAGGCAGCCGCAGTCGCCCGTACATGAGGATATAACCAGCGGGCAATCTTTTCAAGCAATTTGTGAAACAGCGCTTGCTCGGTATAGGCAATCATCGTGAAGGTTTCCATCGGAAACAAGGATGCCGCCAGGCACAAGGGGTCGGCTGTATCAATCAAGACAATACCCCGGTCACCGAGCTTCTTTTCGACTTCAAGAATAGGGGTCACATCGGGCTCCCATGCAAAAACACTGTCGGGCAGTTCCAGATAGGCCCGAAGATCGTCTACATCCTTGATCAAATGTTCAATTACCCAGACAGTGTCCAGCCCCGGGTCACGTCGGCTCAGCCCGGTTAAAGAGCGATTGCCAACCTGCACTACAGTACGATGGAACCGGGCACCTTCCCGTTCCTCCGTAGTTTCAGTAATAAAATCTCCACGACAATTATAAGGTGTGGGTTGTGCAATTGGCCCCGTGAAACGCATCAGGTCTGTCTCTTCTTCTGCAAGTGTGAGGAGTGGACGCCACGAAGGATCATTGTAAATATTGTAGGAATCTGGGTCGTCCGGATTAACGGTGAACCCGCCAATCTCGTAAAAACTGACAGCAGGTCGGTCTACCGGACTGCCAGCCAGGGTTGCCTGTAATCGTTCTTGTGATGTCATGGAATTCGTTAACCTGGTTTTGTTGTGCATCAATCAAAATACCAGAATCAATGACAATAGCATATGCGCTTGATAATGACATAGTCCAAAAGTAAAACGGTCAGGGACATAAATTATAGCCGGAAGAAATCTTTGGAATTTGCAGCATGATTTACAATTTGATCTATGAGATTTAGACCCCTGTTCCGGTATACTTCTCGTAGTCAACAGCTCGGTTGAATGAATACCAGGATAACACCTGCGCACAATAATAGTTCTATTTCTTCGAGTACCAATCATAAGCTCGGAAACACTGCAATGGAAGAGTACCAAACGTGAAGTTAAATGAATTGCGACGTTACATGCCATTGGCTTTCTCCTGGCAAGAAAAACTGCAAGCCAACTCCGAAGATGAGGTCAATAGGCGTGATGAATTAAAGCGGGTTGAGCTTGCTCTTCGCAGCCTGCGGGAAGACGCAAGACTTGCACAGCAGGACAAAGCAAAAAAGTTGCAGGAATCACTTGCGCTTCAGGAAGCCCTGCCTAAGCTGGTTGCTGCCGGACAGATCAAACCACAACAGGCCAATGATCAGAACCGAAAACTGAACGAAATCATCGCAGAATTACAAGCAGATATGGCAGGGTACAACCAGTTGCTTCAGGCTACGAATTCCAAGGAAGCCGGTGGCTTCATTGATCTGCCCTTGGGAGAATACCCAATAGCATTACACGCTGCCAATGCTGTGCCACACCCCTTACTCTTCTGGCGCAGACTTGAGACAGAAGACCGACGCACGATTCTCGTGACACTGTTTGTGCTTGTGATCGGGATTTCTTCGTTGTTCTATTTTCTGCGTTGGCGCGACCAAGTTGTATTTAGCGCCTGGGTGGAAGAAGATGCAGACACCCGGACACTCGTACTTGAATCTCGCAGCAACGAGCCATTCCCCATCTTTCTGCTGATGCCCTGGCACGAAGCAGATGAATTGGAAATAGAAGAAGAAAGCAAGGCATTTCAAGTTGAAATGCAACTCAGGTTCAGCATGCAAGAGCCGTTCCGCAACCTGCCTGCCACAGACCAGCCCTGGCAACATACAGGACAATACCTGCAATATGCCGGTCCTGTACGAGTGTTGCCACATCTCTCCGAAGAAATACACCTGGACCTGAATACCCTACGTGAGCTATACCCGGATGCCATCGGGCTCCGCCTGCATGTCCGCAATCAACGTGGCAACATTGCATACACAGAAACCGTGATGTGGCATGACAATTAACCCAACCACAACCTTTGTACCCAGGTGCCCCGGGGTGGCGACCGTTGGCCTTACCCCGGGGTGGGGATGAGGTAATCGCTCCGCAATAGGGATGTGGCAGCGGCATACATTACGCACCGCTGTTCCCACCCACACCCGACATTTACACCTAATCCGTTATGCCCGCCCTTCCCGTCATGCCCACGAAGGTGGGTATCCAGTGGAGCGCAAAGCGCGACCCCTTCCCGTCATGCCCACGCAGGTGGGTATCCAGGGGAGAGATGAAGAAGCCGAGGGCACTGCTTTGTGCTTGCATTTTGTTGATCTCGCAGATAGGATTGGTTGCAAGGGGTGGTTGTAATTATTGTGCTAGTATTATGCCTTTCTGGGTTCCCGCCTTCGCGGGAATGACAGAAAGGGAGCTATGCGTAGATGGCTATTTGCAAAGCGAATGCGAGCATATCTCCTGCTGGCACGCCCTCCGGGGTGCGGTGGTGGGGTGGCGCTACTAACCCGGGGTGGCGGCTCGTTGGCCTTACCCCGCGCTACGGCGCTTTAATCGCTCCGCGATATAAGACAGGCAATGGGACGTAGACCACGCCACGCTCCGCCGATTGTGCAAAGCTAAATTCACACCAACCACACGCCATACCCGCTCAATCCATCACGCCACCCACACCGTCATTTACACGCAGGTGGGTATCCAGCGAGGTGATGAAGGAGCCGAGGGCACTGCTTTAGCTTGCATTTTATTGAGCCTGAAGGTGGGTTTTATTGTTAGGAATGTTTGTAGTTATGTGCTAGTATTATGCATTACTGGATTACCGCCTTCGCGGGAATGACAGAAAGGGAGCTATGCGTAGATGGCTATTTGCAAAGCGAATGCGAGCATATCTCCTACTGGCACGCCCTCCGGGGTGCTGTGTTGGGATGGTGTGGACCTGGGGTGGCGGCCGTGGGCCTTACCCCGCACTACGGCGCTTTAATCCCTTCGGGATAGGAACCTGTGGCGGCATACATTATGCACAGCCGTTCCCACCCACACCCGACATTTACACCTAAACCGTTATGCCCGCCCGTCCCGTCATGCCCACGCAGGTGGGTATCCAGAGGGGTGCAAAGGAGCCGAGGGCACAGCCTTAGCATGCATATTGTTGTTCCCGCAGGTGGGTTCTGTTGTCAGGGATGACTATAAATATTGTGCTAGTGTTATGCCTTTCTGGGTTCCTGCCTTCGCGGGAATGACAGAAAGGGAGCTATGCGTAGGTGGCTATTTGCAAAGCGAATGCGAGCATATCTCCTGCTGGCACACCCTCCGGGGTGCTGTGTTTGGGGCGCTATTGTCCCGGGGTGGCGGCCGTTGGCCTTACCCCGCGCTACGGCGCTTTAATCGCTCCGCGATAGGGAAACATACGATGTAAAATATACATACAAAACTTAGCTATTAGCACACGCCCACACTTCTCTTTCATTCTTAAAAATCTGCGTTCATCTGCGCAATCTGCGGATAGTAAAATGCGACAAGGTTTGTCTATGTGGCACACCCTCCGGGGTGCGGTGTGGGGTGGCGCTACTAACCCGGGGTGGCGGCTCGTTGGCCTTACCCCGCGCTACGGGGCTGTAATCCTTTCGGGATAGGGAACAGGTGGCGGCGAATTATGGGAAGGGGGTTCCACGAGCACCGTCATACTTGCCTGTGTTGGCGTGTGTTTTTCAGGTACTGCGAGCAGAAAACCTGAAAAAGCAAATCGAAAGCAAGATTGAAGCAAATGAAAACCAAAATCCGAAGCAAAACGAAAAGCAAAATTTAAGCAATTTGAACGGCCATAAGTATCTCAAAATAAACAGGTTAGGAGAGTTACGCAATAAGCAGAAAAAAAGCAAAATTGAAAGCAATTTCATAGCAAAATGAAAGCCTTATAACTAAAGCTATAACCAAAAAAAGAGATATATAAACGCCGAAGATCCGAAAAACGAAGATCCGAGATCCGAGATCCGAGATCCGAGATCGAAGATCCGAAGGCACGAAAGCCGAAGGTCCGGGACCGTGCGCACGAGGGGGTAAAAGCAGGAAGTGCAGGTGTACCCTCTTCACCGAGCTTGTCCCCTGGATTGTTTTGCTTACTCTCGGATTTTTTCGGCGAATTTGCATAAAACCTTTTTCGGTTCTTTTCGGCTTACTGAGGTGTCTGGATTAGGAGACGAAACGCGTTTACCTGGGATTTGCCCGAAGAGTAATTCGGCTTTCGGCGTATTTCAATTTTTCTACCGGGATAGGGAAGTATCGAAAAAGCGTCTGTAATGCGCTGAGAGCGACGATCAGGTGCCATACCAGCAAAGTTATGTCCTGCACCTTAACGTCCGGGAAATAGCGCGAGAGGCAGATTTGTTAGCGTACGGCAGGTATGCCCGGGATGTCCTGCGGGATAGGTGAGGTGATGCTGCCCGGCGCGGCAAACAGGCCGCAGAATATGCACTGGCCTCAGACAATAATGGTATCATAGCGATCACGCTACCGTCTGGTGCCGTTCAGTGCCACCCGGCGAGATAGTATGCCAGTGCTTTCGAGGCTGGTTGACTACCACGGATTATCAACGAAACACGCTTTACGCGCAAAGACATAAACCGACAGAAAGCACTTAAATGAAGTTTAAAACCCGCGCAATCCATGCTGGCCAAGAACCGGAACCGCTTCATGGCGCCGTGATGACTCCGGTGTATCAGACCTCCACATTTGCCTTTGAAGCACCGGATCGTCCCCGCGCATTTGATTACTCGCGCTCGGGGAATCCTACCCGACAGGCGCTGGAAGAATGCCTGGCTTCGGTGGAGAATGGCACCCGGGGCTTTGCCTTTGCCTCCGGCATGGCGGCCGAGACCACGCTGCTGCTGTTGTATGGAGCCGGTGACCATTTCATTGTATCCGATGAAATTTATGGCGGCACCTATCGCCTGCTGATGAATGTCATGCAGAACAAGGGTTTCGAGATTTCCCTGGTGGACTTGTCTGACATGAAAGCGCTGGAGAATGCGCTTCAGGAAAATACCCGCATGATCTGGATAGAGACGCCGACGAATCCCCTGATGAAGGTGGTTGATCTTCAGGCCATCACGACGCTCGCCCGGCGCCGGGGTATCGAGACCATCTGCGACAACACCTTTCTGTCACCGTATTTCCAGAATCCGTTGGACTTCGGTGTAGACATGGTGCTGCATTCTACCACCAAGTATATCAACGGCCATTCTGATGTAGTGGGCGGCGCGGTCGTGGTGAAGGATGCAGAGCTTGGGGAACGCATTTACTATCTGCAAAATGCTACGGGTACCATACCGGGGCCTTGGGATTGTTTTCTAGTCATGCGCGGCATGAAAACCCTGGCACTGCGAATGGAAGAGCACAACAGGAATGGAATGCGGCTTGCCCAGTATCTTCTGGGACATGAAGCCGTCGAAAAAGTGTTACACCCCGGGCTGGAATCGCACCCGCAATATGAACTGGCAAAACGGCAGGCCCGTGGCTATGGTGGCACCTTCTCCTTTTTCATGAAAGGTGGCGTGGAGGAAGCGCATTGCTTACTCGGCAATTTGAAGTTGTTTTCACAAGCGGTGTCCCTCGGGGGTGTGGAGTCCTTGATTGAGCACCCCTGGAGCATGACGCACATCAGCATGCCTGAAGAAGCACGGCGGAAGATGGGGATCACCGAGAACCTGGTGCGGGTCTCTGTGGGCCTGGAAGATATCGACGACCTTCTGGAAGACTTCCAACAGGCCCTTGACGGAATCCGGTCTAAGTAGTAGGCCCCCCACGCAGGCAGCGCAACGGTAAATGCCGAAATTACTATAGAAGGCACGCAACATGGTCTATGTCTGGGTGTTACAAACCATGCTACGTGCCTGAATGCCCGGATTTGGAAAATGGAATGCATACCGGTCGAGTGCAAGGGACCGGTATGCTATCACTTCCAGGGGATTACACCGGGCCGGAAGACCTACCGTACTTCATACGGGAACTCGCCAGGGTATCGAATAAAGCTGACATGACCATCCATATAGAGGATGTTGCCACCGCTCGGTATGTGACTGAATTCCATCACATCGCCTGTGCCACCCATAACCGATTGAAATCCCGATGTATCCCACATTACCTTAATATCACTCTGAGCCATTGTTGAGGCTCCTGGATTATTGATGTCGGTGATGAACATCCGTTCCACCCCTTCACGAAGGCGGAGGAGAGTCAGGCCGCGCACCGATTCCGGAGGAGGTGATCCCATGGGAGGCGCGTGCGGTATCAGGATGTCCCGGTCGATAAATTCCAGTGGAATGACCCCGGTCATCATCCACATACCATTTGCGAAGTTGGCGGCAATCCAGCCGTCATACCAGTCGCGATTTGGCATGATCCAGCCCCGGTAATCATAGCTTTCATTATCAAAGTAACTCCGATATTCACCATTGGCATCCGCCACACGCCGGTTGTTCACAAACGGCTCGCTCATCGGCGTACCGTCATCGTCACACCAACGTCCCCCCGGTCCGAGTAGGTCATCAGTGCCTGGATCAGACGGACACATCATAATATTCAGATCATTCAGGTAATCGGGATAGAGCTGTTCCAGCTTGAAAATGGACTTGGAAAACCCCTGGTCTTCCATGGGGTAACGACCCCTGTTTTCATTGGCATACATCTTAAAGACAATGCCCATCTGCTTGAGATTGTTCTGACAGCTCGCACGCCGTGCGGCTTCCCGTGCCCGGGCCAGCGCAGGCAGCAATATTGCGGCCAGAATTCCGATGATCGCAATAACGACCAGCAGTTCGATTAAGGTAAACCCCCTTCGGGTAGACATACACAAATCCTTTCATATTGATGAGAAATTTCCCCCGGGTGCATACTACCAGGAAGTAAAACTTCCCTGTTGTATAGCATTACTGCCTTTTGTTATGTTATCTTAACATAAGAATTGCTACCTTTGCAAACATGCATCATCAATAGAAATTAGGTACAGAACAAAATAAAATTACATAGAACAACAGGACTAAGCATCACTCACCATCATGCCGCCACCTGCTCCCTATCGCGGAGCGATTACATCACCATAGCGCGGCGTAAGGCCTTGGTGATCTTCTCCCTGTCTCTATCCCGAAGGGATTACATCACCGTAGCGCGGCGTAAGGCCCCCGGTCGCAACCTCAATGCCCAAACATGATGCTCGTACCATCATGCGTTCCCTATCGCGGAGCGATTAAAGCGCCGTAGCGCGGGGTAAGGCCAACGAGCCGCCACCCCGGGACAACGACACCCCCTAACACCGCACCCCGGAGGGCGTGCCAGCAAAGATACCCCGACCGTTATCCGCAGATTACGCCGATGAACGCAGATTTTGAAAATTAAACAGATGTGTAAATGCATGCGATCATCGGTGTCGCGATAGCTATGCACTCTGCTGCTGATCTGCCTATTTCTACCAATTGAGCACTTACGGATAACCCCCTTTCCCGTCATTCCCGCGAAGGCGGGAACCCAGATAAACATAAAACTAGCACATAAATTATAATCATCCCTGACAACCAAACCCACCTGCGGGAACACCAAAATGCAAGCTGAATCTGTGCCCTCGGCTCCTTCATCACCCCTCTGGATACCTGCCTGCGCAGGCATGACGGGACGGGTGGGTACCTGGTAAGAATCGTTATTCTGGTCGCGCTTTGCGCTCCACTGGGTACCCGCCTGCGCGGGTATGACGGTGTGAGGTCGCGTTTTGCGCCCCACTGGGTACCCCCCCCTTCGGGCGTGTCGATTTAATGTCCTCAATAAATATATTGATATTTTTACATAAAACTGCTATTATTGTATATCAAATTATTAAGTTTCAGGAGGTAATCATGAGTAAAACAGGAGTGCGCTTCGCGACAGTAGCCATGCCACGCCAGCAAATGGTACTCTTTGCAACCTGCCCCGATGAACTGGTGGCACAAGACGCAGAAATCCGGGTGATGGCAGACCTGATGGAAGAGGTGGACTGGACAC